>JAANMW010000758.1_pt1 | contig 37802 bp, 30 predicted proteins | sample 7279671 | NCBI WGS metagenome assembly JAANMW01 (sample SAMN14094541, study PRJNA606508) | bioreactor metagenome | isolation source: A lab-scale SPAN reactor treating ammonium-rich wastewater day 247 | place: Ireland: Galway | collected 2017-09-19 | reverse complement strand
CCATTCCCGCCGTCCAAACAGCCTCTTTAGTAGGCTTTGAACGTATTAGCCGTGCGTTTCAACGCTCGGCGGCCTGCGGCGTGAGGGGTTCCACGCGGCAGACGAGCCGTATTCGAGGATCCCCTCTGCCTCCTCCGTGGTTCGATCGGTTTGCCCTTCACTCACGACTCATCACTCATCACTCATCACGCTCTCAAGGGTGAGAGGTTGCCGGGGGGCGGAATTCACACTACTTGCGCCCGTACAGTAGTTCTGTGACGAGTTCGTCGATGGATTTGCCGAGGGTATAGACCGTGCGCTTTGCCAACCGCGCGTTGGACGGATGCGTGAGGAACGTGCGGTTCATCGCCATGATCCCGCGGATTGATATTTCCTCCATATCCGGCTCGGATTCGCGCAAACGACGTTCGAGTTCCGCGGCGGATACCACGATATCCGGCGACGGCAGCAGCAAGATCACGTGTGGGAACGGAGCGAGGGCCTTGCGCGCGCGCCTGAACAGACCGGGCGCATCATAATACGAATGTCCCGCGCCGAACGCGATCACATGGCCGGCCGGAAAATCATGCAGCACGCGTTCGACGCCGTAGACATCGAACGGCCGCCAGTACTGCGCCAGCTCGACGATGCCGCCGTGCCGCCGGTGCGCGTCCGCCAGCGCCGGATCGTAGCCGATCTCGGCGTAGTAATCCCAACGCAGCTTGTCGAGGTCAAGCCACGGCCAGCCCGTCGCCTCGCCCAACGCCCGTGCGAGCGTGGTCTTGCCGGCCTTGCTCGGCCCGATCAGGACGATGCTGGGAAGCGACACGGGGTTCAGGCGTGGCCCAGCACGGGATGTGGCACGTACGGCGCTTCGAGCTGCGCGATGTCGTCCGCCGTGAGTGTGATGTCGAGCGCGGCGATCAGCTCGTCAAGGTGATGGACTTTGCTGGCGCCGATGATCGGACTGTGAACGCCGGGTTTGTGCAGCATCCACGCCAGCGCGATCTGTGCCGGTTTCACGCCATATCGCTCGGCGACCGCCAGCACGGCGTCCAGCACGGCGAAGTCGGCATCGTCAAAATACATCCTGTGGGCGTACTCATCGGTCGTCGATCGGGTTGTCGTGCCGCCTTTGTCACGCGTGCGGTTGCCGGCGAGGAATCCGCGCGCCAGCGGACTCCACGGGATGACGCCGATGCCCTGATCGATGCACAGCGGGATCATCTCGCGCTCTTCCTCGCGATAGACGAGATTATAGTGGTTCTGCATCGACACGAACTTGGCCCAACCGCGCCGTTCACTGATCGCCAGCGCCTGCATGAACTGCCACGCGTACATACTGCTTGCGCCGATGTAGCGCGCTTTGCCCGCCCGCACGACGTCGTTGAGCGCGTCGAGCGTCTCTTCAATCGGCGTGTCGTAATCCCAGCGGTGGATTTGATACAGGTCGACGTAGTCCATCTTCAACCGGCGCAGGCTGGCGTCGATGCTGTCCATGATGTGCTTGCGCGAGAGGCCGCGCTGATTGGGCTTGTCGCCCATCGGATTGTAGACCTTCGTGGCGATCACCACCTCGTCGCGGTTGGGGAACAGCTCGCGCATCAGCGTGCCGGTGATTTCTTCGCTGACGCCGAGCGAGTACATATTGGCCGTGTCGTAAAAGGTGATGCCGGCCTCGGCGGCGCGCGTGACAATGGGCCGGGCTTCGTCGATGCCGAGGATCCATTTGCGCCAGCTGGGGTCGCCGTAAGTCATCATGCCGAGGCAGATGCGCGAGACCTTCATACCGGTGCTGCCGAGCCGGATGTACTCCATGGGGTTGTCTCCGCGTCATGGTTGAACGGTGGCGGCTTATTGTAACGTCCCATCGTCCTTCTCCTTACGCTCAGTCAATCGGACATTTTCTCCGTCCGCTAACCCGGGTAAGGTCACTTTATGTATCCGTCCATTTATTGCCGGTGCGTGCTTCGTACTTGCGGATGAGTTCGGCTTTCTGCGCGCGCGATTCCTCCGTATGCGCCTCAAAATCGGCGGTCTGCTCGGCGATGTGCGCGTCGATTTCCGCTTTGTGGTCATAGTAGAACGACCATGCGGCGTGAATTTCGGCGGGCGTGAGGCCGTAGCCCTCCGCGATTCTCTCCATCGGCCAATCAGGATTGTCAATGAAGCGCGAGAGGAATTCGACGGTGATCCCTTTGCCGATGACGCGGTAATAGCGGCTGTCTGGCTTTCGTTCGATGTAGTTGATGGGAATCGCGACAGGCTCAATCATAGTGAGACTCTCCACAACTGGTCTTGTAAATCGGCTGCGTCGGCCGCTGCTTTCGCAATCGTTTCGATTTCGCGCACAATGATGCTGATTGATTGGCATTGGTCTTCCATGCGGAAGTAAACGATGCCGTAATGCGTGATGTCCTGTTCGGCAAACGTGTAATGGAACCGCGCGTAGCCCTCATCACACGTCACCATCGCGCGCCCGTCTTGTATAGCATACGCCATAATCTGACTGTCCGGCGCATCTTGCAAGTCAATGTCGCCGACGTGAAGCACATCGATGCCTTTCAGCCGGAGCTGTCGGGCGGCTTCTTTATGCAGATGGACGTCAAATAGAAATCGTGGCGCGGACATGCGGCGGTCTCGAACGCGAATACCGCCAATTGTAGCGCGCGTGCCCGGCGCCGGTGCGAACCCTGTGACCCGGTCGTTACAACGAGCCTTCTTCCGAAGCAGTGCTCGACGGTCTGTTTTTCCGCTCGCTTTCGAAGGTAAAGCAAGAGGTGAGTATATGGCCACGTCATGAACTTGAGTTGGCAACATATGCTGTGAATAAAGACCGGGATAAACGTATGCCCGGTTGTATACTCCACTACAGCGGTGACCATATCCGTCGTATCTGGACAGATGAGAATGCCGCCGCGCATCACATTCAGCAGCTCGTTCAGCTTACAGGGACTCGAACCGGGGAAATCTAGTGACGACTCAGCATTTTGGCCGCGCCGATCTGCATATCCACACCTCCGCATCTGACGGATCAATGAGCGTGCGCGAGCTGCTCGATCACGTCGCTAAGATGGGTACGCTCGACGTGATCGCCATTACCGACCATGACCGGCTCGACGCCAGTGTGTGGGCGTTCGAGCGGCGCGACCGCTACCCGTTCGACATCGTGCCGGGGGTCGAGGTTTCCACGGCGGAGGGTCATATGCTGGCGCTGTGGGTGACTGAGCCAGCGCCTACCGGCCTGTCGATGGCGGAGACCGCCGCCGCGATTCACGAGCAGAACGGCATCGCAATCTTGGCGCACCCGTTCTTCACGCAGATGGCCGGCACACGGCGCGCGGCACGCACCTACCGGCGCGATCCCGTGTACCTGCTGCGCGCTGGCCTCGATGGACTAGAGACGTTCAATGGAAGCGTCATCCTGCCCGGCAGCAACACAGTCGCCGCGTGCGTTGCGCGCTGGCTGGGCCTCGGCATGACGGGCGGCAGCGACGCGCATTCGCTGGGCGCGGTGGGAACCGGGATCACGCAGTTCGATGGCCGGACGGCGAGCGATCTGCGCCGCGCGCTGCTGCACCGGCGGACGACCGCCGTGGGCCGGCCGTGGCCCCTGCGCGAACACGCCAAGTTCGTCGTGGATTTCATCGCCCGGCGCGGACGAATGTTGTGGGACGAGTTCGACGGCGACGACGGGCCGGAACACGAAACGGCCGCGATTGAGCCTCGTGCTTGAGCCAACGGATGAGCGCGGTACAATCCCCGACGCGCCGCGTTGACGGATCTCCAGCCCATGACCGAACCCCTCAAGACTCTCGCGCTGATCGCCCATGACGGCAAGAAGGCCGACATGATCGCCTTCGCGCTCAAGCATCAGGACACCCTCAGGCGGTATCACCTCATCGCGACCAGCACCACCGGTAAGCTGCTGATCGACTCGGCCAATCTCGAGGTCGAGTGCATGCTGTCCGGCCCGATCGGCGGCGATGCGCAGATCGCGGCCAAAGTCGCCGAGGGCAAGATCGCTGCGGTGTTTTTCTTCGTCGATCCGCTAGGCAAACACCCCCACGATCCCGACATCCAGTCGCTGCTGCGCATCTGCAACGCTCACAACGTCCCGCTGGCGACCAATCCGGCGACGGCGGCCTTCATCATCTCACAACAAGCGCTCTGAATAGTACGGGGTGGAACGTGATGAGTGCTGAGGGAAGTTCTCAGACGTCAGTCGTCAGCTGCCAGAGGGCGCAGCGCGGGGTGATGTGGGCGGGGACAGAATGCGATAAAGCACAAATTGCGGGCAAACTCAGCCCCTGCTAGACCGCATTGTGGGCGGTCAGGGAGTCGTGATAGGCGACCCACTGTGGCGCAGAGGTCTTGAGCTGCTCGATCGAGTCGAGGATGAACAGTCGTGTGTGCATCTGATGTGGGCTGGGGCTGATGCCCTCGAACGCCGCGATGCTGAACGGTGTCTTTTCGACCGTGTCGCTGAGGGCGTGTTCCAGCTCGCCGGGGGAGGACATCAGGCCAGCGCCGAGCGCCTTCATGTCGCCGTCCTCGATCAAGAAGCCGAACTCGATGGTGTACCACCACAGCGAACCGAGCGACTTACGCTCGTCGGGCGTATAGCGCAGGGCGATGTGCGCGAACTGCTCGATGTAGTCGGCGTACTGCTGATCGGCCATCAACGGAAGGTGACCGAAGGTGTCGTGCCAAATGTCCGGCAGCGGGGTATACAGCAGCTCGTCTTCGCTGCGGATGTACTCGGTGACGAGGAACTGCCGGCGCGCGAGATGTTCGAACCACGTCTGCCCGTCGCTGTACACCACGTCGGTGCTGACCAGCTCCCAGCCCACCCGATCGTATAGACGGCGGCTGAGCGCGTCGAAGTCGGGGATGCGTTCGCGCTGTAGGCCCAGCGTGTGCAAGCCTTCCAACCACAAGCGGCAGGCATGACGCTGACAGTTGGCGATCTGATGATCCCAGAGCATCGACCAGATGCGGTCGTCATCAGGCGTGAATTGATGGAATGGACGGCGGATTTCGCTCATCGTGACAGGCTTTCCGGTTGGCACTCATCGCGGTCGGAGTATTGTGCATTTTACCATACGACCTGTTGTGCGAAATCTCAAGCTAAGCCGCGTGTTTGAGAGCCAGCTGAACGCCTCGCGCCCCGTTCGCGGCGAAGACTTTGGGTGTTTCGTCGGCCGCGTCTAGTCGCGGGTGAGTACGACGTAGGTGTTCAGGCTGCCGTCTTGACCATCGGCGCGGTAGCGCGCGCATTGGCGCAGGCCGCTGGCGATCACCAGATGATCGATCTCGACATCGGTGTGATAGTGGCAGTAGCGCACGGCCTGCGTGCCGCGCCGCCAGTCGAGTAGATAGTCGTTCTGTTCGACCTGCGCGGCGAGTTCGTCCGGCCACGGCTGCACGCGCTTGCGCAGGCGCTCGCTGTCGAGGAAGCGCCAGAACGCCACCGCCAAGACTCCGCCGGGCGCGACTAATCCCGCGAGCTGGCGGATGAACAGCCGCCGGTACTCGCGGCCGGGGATGTGGTGCATCAAGCCGAACGCGCCGACCAGATCGTACAGGCCGGGGGCCATACCGTGCTCGATCATGTCGCGCGCGGTGAGGCGAACGGCGAGGCGCGAGTCGGTCTCCAGCGCCGACCGTGCCACATCCAGCAGCGCCTCGCTGAAGTCGACGCCGTGATAGCGCAGCGGGCGGTCGAGCGATTCGGCGAGAAACAGCCCGAAACGTCCGTTGCCACAACCGGCGTCCAGCACGTTCTTGACACCGGCGCAGTAGGGCAGCAGCGACTTCCAACCGGGCCATGGCGTGCCGCGCGTTTCGTCGAAGTCGGCGGCGACCGCGGCGTAGAAATTGGCGTTGATCTGGTTGAGGGTGCGAATGGTATTGGCGTGCATGGCGCGCATTATCGGCGTGGTCGGGCGCTGTCGCAAGGGCCGCCGTGCCGGACTGTGAGACCAGCGCGGCGGTACGTTACACTCTGGGGATACCGTTCTTTGAGGATCCGCCCATGCGCTATGATGTCGTGACGTTGGGTGAACCCCTGCTGCGGTTGACCCCACCGCGTTACAAGCCGCTGGACAAAGCCGATGTCTTTGAGGTCGAGGTAGGCGGCAGCGAGGCGAACACGGCGGCTGCGCTGGCCGGATTGGGCCTGAGCGTCGCGTATCTGACGCGGCTGACCGACAACCCGCTGGGCAAGCTGATCGCCGATACGCTGTGCGGATACGGCGTCGATACCCACCATATCACGTGGACTTCCCGCGACCGGGTCGGCACGTACTATTACGAAGATGCCGCCCCGCCGCGCCAACCACGCATCATCTATGACCGGGCGGGCAGCGCGGCCAGCAAGATCCGCCCGTCCGACCTGCCTGAGGCGCTGTTCGGGTTCGAGCAGGCGCGCGTGCTGCACCTGACCGGCATCACCGCTGCCCTCAGTTATGCCGCCAACGGCACCGCGCTCCATGCGCTCAAGCGGGCCGAGGAATCCAACTGGCGGCTGAGCTTCGACGTGAACTACCGGTCACGGTTGTGGAGTCCGGCCGACGCTCAGACCGGGATCGAGCCGTTTCTGCGCGTGGCCGACCTCGCGTTCATCCCGCTGCGCGACGCGCGGCTGATCTACAACCAGTCCGACGCGACGCCGGTTGAGCGTGTGCTCGACGCGCTCGGCGCATACTATCCGCAGACGGTGTGGGTGATGACGCTCGGCGCGGACGGGTCGATGGCGCGCGACCGCGACGGCACGATGTGGCGGCAGCCCGCGTATCCCGCGTATACCGTCTCGCGCATCGGCAGCGGCGACGCGTTCAACGCCGGGTTCCTTGCTGCGTATCTCAACAAGGCGCCGCTTCCCGAAGCCCTGCGCTGGGGCAGCGCGTGCGCCGCGCTCAAACGCAGCCAGCCCGGCGACATCGCGCGCCTGTCCACCGCCGACGTCAAACGCGTGATCGACGCCGGTGATGGGGATGTCCTCAGATAGTTGTCAGGACTTCAGTTGTCAGTAGTCAGAGTGATCGTCGGTAGTCAGATTGTGGGCATTCTGCACCTGACAGCTGGAGCCTGAAGACTGACTCCTGATGACTGACGACTAGCGCGCCGCGAGGCGTGCCGCGATTTGCGCGAAGGTCTCGCCGGTTTCGGGGTGGCGCTCGTCGGGCGCGATCTCTGCCAGCGGGACGGCGACGAAGGCGTGCTCGAGGAGTCCGCGCGCCGGCACATGCCACGGCTTACTGCCGAACGTCAACACGGCATCCCCCCACAACAGCAGATCGAGGTCGAGTTCGACCGGCCCGTAGGGCGTGCGCTGACGGGTGCGGTCGCGGCCGGCGTCGCGTTCGATGGCGTACAGCGCCTGCTTGAACGCCTCCGGCGTCATATCAACCTCGATGCGGGCGACGCCGTTGAGGTAATCCGGCTGATCGAGATCCCCCACCGGCGCGGTCTGAATCAGCGAGGACACGGCGGTCAGCGTCCCCAGCGCGCGCAGGCGGTCAAGCGCGAACGCGAGGTGGCGTTCCGGGTCGAGGTTCGAGCCGAGTCCGACAGTGGCGAGGGTCATGATCTTGGCGCGCTCCGGCGTCGACAGGTCAGCGTATGACAGCAGTGTAACGCAGCGTTGGGAAGGCGTCAGATTGGCGTGATGAGTCCACTCGAAAGTGGTCTATTGTACGGGCGAAATCCGGGTGTATCGTATGCTCAGATCGAGCGTCAGCACGTTGTGCTGGCGTGTATTTTTGCCTATCGGCAAGGAATTTCGTCGTGCTGCGTCGTGTCCCTGCACAACCCCGGTCGCAAGTCGATCGCAACTATCATCACCTGACCCTCGAGATCTTCTGGTTCGGGCTGGCGGCAGCTGCCACCTCCCGCTTCCTCTCGATGTACGCCATCCGCCTCGAAGCATCGCCGCTGGCGCAGGGCTTGCTGGTCGCGCTGCCCGGACTGGTGCTGGGCCTATCGACCCTGCTGGCGCAGTGGTGGCGCGGCCGCTACGTGACGAGCGTGGGCGCCGTCTCGCTGCCCGGCATCGGCTTCCGGCTGGTGTTCATGCTGCCGTTGTTCACGCCGTTTTTCCCGGCTGACTGGCAGGTGCCGTATCTGCTCGTCGCGGCCACGCTGCCCGCTGTCGCGCAGGGGATCGCCGGCGCGATCTTCCTGACGTTCATGCGCGAGTCGATTGGCGATGATCGCTGGGATCACCTCAACAGCCGCCGCATGACGTGGTTCAACGTCGGCGTGGCGATTGGCGCGGTGGCGTTCGGCGCGCTGCTGAGCAGCCTTCCGTTCCCGGTCAACTATCAGGTGATGTTCGGCGCGGCGTTCTTGATGAGCATCGTCAGCCAGTGGTACATCATGCACACTCAGCCGGTCTACGTGACGCCGGCCCCTGCGCCATCGGTCGACGGAGCCAAAGTGCGCGTGATCGACCTGCCGGGCTTCCGTGGCATGGTCGTCACAATGTTGATCGCCTTCCTGACGTTCCTGAGCATCAACGCGATGCTGCCGCTGTTCCTCGTCGACCGATTGGGCGGAGATGAGACGTTCATCGCGGTGTTCGGCTTAATCGAACTGGCAGGCGGCGCGCTGATGGGCATGATCGGTGACCGTTTGGTGCGCAAGTTCGGCGGGCGTTACACGGCCTCGATAGCGTTGGGCCTGACCGCGCTGGCGCCGGTTATCATCGTGGTCGGCGGAAGTTTGCCGCTGTCGCTGATCGCCGCCTTCCTGACCGGTTTCGGTTGGACGGGCACGTCGCTCAGCTTGCTGCGCATGTTCATGGAGAACGTGCCGACCTACGCCATGCCGAAGGCGTCCGCGGTGTATCAACAGGTCGTGTCCGTCGGCTCGTTTATCGGCCCGCTGACGGGGAGCGTGCTGGTCAACGGCGGCGTGGACATCGGGCTGGTGCTGGTGCTGGGCGCGGCGCTGCGGTTCGGCGGCGCGCTGGCGATCCGGTTCGATCTGATCGGCGCACGACACGCGCTCGTCGGCGGCCCACAGCCCATCGAAGCGGCGGCCTCGGTTTCAGCTGGCGGGGATTGAGCCTGACCTGCATAAGCGCGTTGACAGGGACGGATCGCTGTGGATTCGCCCCTGCTTTTTATGTCCCTCTGCGTCGTGTAAACTCTGGGCCGGTCGTTCAAAACGCGGCGTCGCATCCGCGAGGCGAATCACCGCCGTCCAAAGACGCTGCATTTTGCCTTATGTGGATTGAGTGGGTTCGTGGCAATCGCTAGCGACGTTCGCTACTATATCCGTGTCGGCCGGTATTCACATTCCGGCGATGCAATACACTCACCTCTCGTAGTTAGGGCTGGATATGTACGCTGGACTGGAAGTCATTGATTTTCACACGCACTTCCCGACACGGAAACCGTGGTTTACGGGGATGGCGCCGGACATGCGCAGCGAATATATTGCGCGGCGCGGCGAACGGCGCGCGAAGTTGATCGGAGAGCAGGCCGCCGCTTACAGCGTTCACTGGCGCGCCGCGTGGGGCTATGAGCCGCCTGAGAAAGACATCCCCGACGACGACGTGCAGGCAGACCGCTGGCAGGCGGAGATCGACCGGTACGGGCTGCGGGCAGTCGGCTTTGTCACGGGGGGCGGCAACGATCCGCTGGCGCAGGTCATCAAGCGCAACCCCGATCAGTTCATCGGCTTTGCACACAACTACCCCTTCGCGGAGAACGCGGCCGACGAGCTGCGCCGCGCGATCACCGAACTGGGCATGAAGGGCTACAAACTGCTCGCCCCGAATTTGGATCGGCCAATTGAGGACGAGGCGGCCTATCCGGTCTGGGAGGTGTGCGCGGAGTACAACATCCCGGTGCTGGTGCATTTCGGCATTCAGGGCGGCGGCGGCGGCATCGCGTGGCATGAAAACATCAACCCGCTCAAGCTGCACAACGTGGCGAAGGATTTCCCCGATGTCACGTTCGTCGTCCCGCACTTCGGCTGCGCGTGGATTCGTGAGACGCTGCAGTTGTGCTGGGCGTGCCGCAACGTCTGTATTGATACATCCGGCTCGAACCAGTGGGTCGCATGGGTGGATGGCGACTGGACGACCAAGAAGCTGTTCCGCAAGTACATGGAGACGATTGGCCCAGAGCGCATCATCTTCGGCAGCGATTCGAGCTACTTCCCGCGCGGTTTCGCCGTGCGCTATCTTGACGATCAGATCCGGGACTGTCGGGAACTAAACCTGACCCACGAACAGCAGCAGCTGATCTTCGGGGGGAACGCTGCGCGCCTGTTCAAGATCGATCTTCACGCTGGGACTTAACAGGCAGTCTACGAGAACCGCCTGTCTATGTCTGTTCGATACTTTTCGTAGTGAGGAGTCTGGAGATGTCACGTTCTAAAGTCGCGGTGTTTCTCTTGTCCTGTTTTCTTGTCCTGCTGATGAATTCGCAGGCATTTTTACAGGATGATGTCATTGAGATTGAGTATTGGCAGTACAACTTCGCTGGCCGTATCGAGGCGATGGACGACCTCATCGCGCAGTTCGAGGCCGAGAACCCGGATGTCAAAGTCATCCACAACAGCGATATCGCCTACGATAACTTCCGTGACGAGATCGCGGCGTCTGCGCCGGCTGGCGTCGGGCCGGATGTGGTGACGCTGTTCTACGGCTGGATCCCGGCGTTCGTCGATGCTGGGTATCTCGTCCCGCTGCCTGAAGAAGACTTCCCGGCCGAGTGGATCGAGAGCTACTTCTCGCCGATGGTCGCCGAGTCGAAGTTCCTCGGTCAGTACTGGTCGATCCCGACGGCGGTGCGCACCCTCGCGCTGTTCTGGAACAAGGATCTGTTCGAAGCCGCCGGCCTCGACCCCGAAAAGCCGCCCACGACCCTCGACGAGCTGGTCGAAATGGCGCAGGCGCTGACGATCTATGACGGCAGCGGCACCGAGGTTCTGAACATCACGCAGGAAGGTTTCGCGCCGCAGCTTTCCGGCCAGTGGCACCACTGGTTCCGTGAAGTCCTGCTGCGCCAGTACGGCGGCGCGCCCTACAGCGAAGACGGCACGACGGTGACGTGGAACTCTCCCGAAGGGTGCGAAGCGTTCAAGTATATGTCGGACTTCGAGACGGTGTACAAGACCGGCAGCAACGACCTGTTCACAGACGCGACCAACGCGTTCGTGACCGGCCTGTCGGCCATTCACATCGACGGCTCGTTCCGGCTGGGGACGATCAAGAACAACAATCCAGACCTGAACTTCGGCGTGGCCGAGCTGCCGCTGGGGCCGAACGGTGAGAAGCACAACTTCGGTTCGTACTGGACGCACGGGATCACCCGCCGCGCGGCGGCTGACGAGCGCCGCATGGATGCCGCGGTGCGCTTCCTGAAGTTCATCACCTCGGCCGAGGCCGGGTTGACGTGGGTCAAGTACACCGGCGAACTTCCCGCGCAGTTGGAAGCGGCCGCTGACGAAGAGCTGCTGGCCGACCCGATCCTTGGGCCGTTTGCCGCCAGCCTCGGTTACTCGCACGCGACCTTCTTCGTCGATGAGACCGCTCAGCGTCAGGTGTTGATCGATGCCTTCGACCAGATCCGTCTGGCGGGCGCCGATCCGTGCGAGGCGCTGAACGAAGCCGCAGCGATCGAGCAGGGTATCCTCGACGAGTTCTGGGCCAATCAGTAAACAAGTAGTGTGAGGCCATCGGGCTGTGGGTTGCCATTCCCGCAGCCCGGTGGTCTTTCTTACATCGCTCCTCAACCGCCAACACGCCACAGACGGTGAAGCATGTTTCAGATGACTCTCGCTAGAAAAAAAGTCCTATGGGCGTATCTATTTCTAGCGATCCCGCTGATCTTCTTTCTTTACATTCGCATATATCCGACGCTGTTCGCCTTTGAGATGAGCCTGTACGACTGGAATCCGCTCGCGGAGGAACAGACGTACGTCGGGACGGAAAACTACGAACGGCTGGCGACGGAGCTGAGCAATCCCCGGTCGGTGACGCGCGCCGCGTTCAGCAACACGCTCGTCTACGTGGCGTTGGGGGTGCCCATCCAACTTGTCATCGCGCTGCTGGTCGCGCTGATGCTCAACGAGATCACCCGCTTGGCGATGGTGTACCGGCTGTTGTTCTTCCTGCCGTTCGTCACATCGACCATCTCCATCGCGTGGGTCTTCAGGGCGTTATATCAGCCGCAGTTCGGCTTTCTGAACGTCTTGCTGACGCTGTTCTCGCTGCCTCAGCAGCCGTTTCTGAAAAGCCCGAACCAAGCGCTGTACTCGATTCTGGTGATGATTATCTGGCAGGGGCTGGGCTTCGCGGTCATCATTTTCTTGGCCGGCGTCAAGCAGATCCCGCGTGACTACTACGAAGCCGCCACGGTAGACGGGGCGAACCGCTGGCAGTCGTTCCGGGCGATTACACTGCCGCTGCTGAACCCGAGCATCGTGTATTTGATCGTCTTGCAATCGATCTCGTTTCTGCGAACCTTCGCGCCGGTGCTCGCGATGACGACGCAGGGCGATGGCGGCCCGCTGAACTCGACCACGACAGTCGTGCTGCGAATCTACCGCGAAGCGTTCCAGCGCTTCGACATGGGGTTCGCCTCGGCCCAGACCGTGCTGTTATTTCTGATTATCTTGGTGGTGACGATTGTGCAGATGCGCTTGACCACCCGAGCGACGGATTAAGCGCTATGTCTCGTGCTGCTGCTTGGCCCTACAAGACTTTCTCGTATCTGATGCTGACACTGATCGGGCTGACGATGATCGTCCCGTTCCTGTGGATGATTGCGACCTCGTTCAAGCCGGCTACCGAAATCTTGCGCCCGAATTTCTTCCCGGTCGCGCCGACCCTCACCAATTACGAGACCGTGTTGTTCGACACGGCACTGCCCCGCTGGTACTGGAACTCGATCGTCGTTGCGGTGATGAGCACCGTCAGCGTCGCGTTCTTCGACTCGCTGGCGGGATACGTGTTCGCGAAATATCAGTTCCCCGGCAAGCGGATCATCTTCATCCTGTTTCTCAGCTCGCTGATGGTGCCAACGGAGATGTTGATTATCCCGTGGTACATCATGTCGGTGCATCCTATCGTCGGCTCAAGCTGGGTCGATACGTACTGGGGCATCGCGTTTCCGGGCTTAATGACGGCCGCCGGCGTGTTCCTGATGCGCCAGTTCATGCAGGGGGTTCCCAACGAACTGCTGGACGCCGCGCGCATGGATGGGGTGAGCGAGTTCGGGCTGTTCTGGCGCATCGCGATACCGCTGGCTTTACCCGCGGTTGGGGCGTTGTGCATCTTCAACTTCTTGGGGAACTGGAACGCGTTTATCTGGCCCCTCATCATCACCTCGTCGCAGAACATGATGACGCTGCCCGTTGGGATCCAATTCTTTTCGACGGAGTCGGGGGCGAACTGGAACCTGATTATGACCGGGGCGACGCTCTCGGTGGTGCCGCTGCTGCTGATCGTCATCTTCTTCCAACGCTACATTATCGACGGCATCGCGCTGACCGGCATCAAGGGTTGATCGTGACAGAACACACTGGCAAGTTCCCGCATCCGCTGTATGAAAAGCATGTGCTGAAGCCGTTCTTTCGGGATGCACAGACGTACTATTATGAGCCGATGCTCAAGGCCAACCGCGCGCACAGCGTCATGCTGGCCCAGTGCGGCATCATCACGCGTGAGAACGCCCGCGCGCTGCTCGCGGCACTGGCGCAGGTCGAGGCCGAAGGGGTCGCCGCGCTGGTGTATCAATCCGGTGTTGAAGACCTGTTCTTCGCGATGGAACGGCGGTTGATCGAGATCGCCGGAGCCGAGCACGGCGGCAACTTACAACTGGCGCGCAGCCGAAACGACCTCGGTTATGCGCTCACGCGGCTGAGCCTGCGCCCGCTGATCCTCACTGCAATCCGTCACCTGCACGAACTTCGCCGCGCGCTGCTCGACTTCGCCGAAGCGCATCTGGAAACGTTGATGCCCGGCTATACGCACACGCAGCCCGCGCAGCCGACGACTATGGCCCATTACATCGTTGGGGTGTGCGCCGGCATGGAACGCGACACTGCGCGGTTGCAGCAGGCGCACCGGGTCAACAATCAGAGTCCGCTCGGCGCGGCGGCGCTGACCGGCACCGGCTTTCCGGTCGATCGCCTGCTGAGCGCCCGCCTGCTCGGCTTTGGCGGAGTCATGGCGAGCACGTGGGACAGCATCGGCGCGTCAGACAACCTGACCGACGTGGCGGCCGCGCTGACGAGCCTCGGCGTGAATCTGTCGCGGTTCACCCACGACATGCTGTTCCGCGCGACGCAGGAAAGCGGCGCGATCCGTATCGACGACAGCTTCATCCAGATCAGCTCGATCATGCCGCAGAAGCGTAACCCGGTGGTGCTCGAACATCTGCGCGCCCGTATCAGCCGGATGCTCAGTCAGGCGCAGGGGATCGTGCTGCAGTGCCACAACATCCCGTTCGGCGACACGCAGGACATCGAGGACGAGATCTTCCCGCCGCTGTTCGGAAGCCTTGAGACCTCGTTTGAGATCCTTGAGCTGTACACGGCGGTGATGCGCACGCTGCACGTCAACGTGGCGCATCTGCGTGAACGGGCCGTCAGCGGCTTTACCACTGTGACCGAATTGGCCGATAGTCTGGTGCGGACGGCGGGCCTGCCGTTCCGCCAAGCGCATCGCATCGTCTCCGGCATGGTGACGCATGCGCTCAAGAACGGACTGTCGCCGCAAGACCTCGGGGCGGCGCTGCTGGCCGATGTGGCGCAGGAAGTCATCGGCCGGCGAGTCGAGGTAAGCGACAAGTTCGTGCAGGACGCGTTGGATCCTGAGCAGTTCGTTCTGCTGCGGGCCGGGATCGGCGGCGCAGCGCCGGTGGCGACCGGTCAAGTGCTGATCGCTCAGCGCGAACAACTAAGCGCGGACATCGCGTGGTTGAACGACGCGCAGGCCGGGCTGGACAATGCGGATCACGCACTGGATGAGGCGATCGCGGCGCTGATGTAGCGGCGACGCCGGCTCACACCGTCAGCAGACTCACTGCCGCCCACAGCAGCAAGCCGGTGATGTTCGCTATGCGATGTCATTCTGCCTCTGCTGTCCGGCGCAGCACGAGGAAAAGTTCCTTTAGGGGTTGGCTGACTGCGCTGTCTGGCTCGGCCAACACTAGCGATTGATACGCATCCAAGAACTGAATTCGGTGTCGATGAAATAAGTGCAAGAAGTGCCTGACAAATCCGATACAGTCAAGTATCACGATCTCGATCCCAATCTGATCGTAAAATGTTCGTGCAAAGTCGCTAATGTCGGGATCGATCCTATCTGTGGTGACAAAGATATAGTTTTCCAACCTTTTAGGGGACTTTGATAGCTTCAAAACAGCGTGGGTGATATCGCTCTCGGTGACTGGCCGCATCTTCACTTCGTAACATGTGACCAGCGTATCGTCAGCCTCAAGCATGATCTGGACATCACCGAGAGCTTCTGTTTGACTGTCCGCAGCGTTATGCGCTTCTAGGCGACCGGCATGCTCCTTGATGAGTTGTTCAACTGCTTTATATGCGGCCGCCACCACAAGCACCGGAAGCCGACTTGAGTTCTTGCTCATCATGTGTTGATTGATGAGGGAGACAATGCGTTCAGATGAAAGACGCGTATCATCTGCCGGCCTCATACCTACAAGGAGCGACTCCATACGTGACTTTGCAGTGTCTCGCTCAAGAACAAGCTGCCTGATGAGTTCTGAAAGAAGCTCTGTCGCGGTCAATCGGGATTGAAACACGTCATCGAGCAGTTCAAGCATTGCCGAGTAGACTTCTTTCGGTCTGCCTTGAAGGTCAAGTGTCGTTACGAGTACGGTGTCACGGTTACGAAGCGCGGGAGTAAGAAATGCTGTTGTAGCGTTTACTGGCAGTCTATGTTTGAGAACAAAAGGGCCTACGTAGTTCTCGTCGTAAGCCCGCCCTGAGAACACATCATCATCACCGATTTCAGTGTACGGTTTTCTAATGTCGACATTTGGGTTGTGGATTTTCGCCAGCGAGCAAGCCAGAAGCACACGTATCGGTGCTTTATTTCGCACGTTTTGACAGATAACTTGAACTTTCTCCCGTTGTGAAGCGTCTGAGATAATGGGCTTGTCGAGTGTCTGCGAGACGCTGTTAAGGATCTCGTCGAGAAGTTCGGATGGTGTCATGTCATCACCAACAATAGACCTAAAGCAGCTTACGCGAAGATGACGGTTGTGTGCCGATTTCGGGTGAGTAGTTCATCCACAATAATTCTGTTCGTTCCTGTTTGACAGAATGTACCTTCCGCGATGGCGCTTCAATACACATCCAATCACTGTACAATTTCGACATAAGCCGCGATTTATAACTCGATATTGCTACTTTGCCATTAACACAATGCAACACTTCAGCGAGCCTGCGGTGGTCTCGGTCAGACATTTCATACGCGTAAGCATGTTTATCGCCTCGCGAGTCATGCGGATAAGGTGGATCACAGTAGAAGAGCGTTTCAGGGCTATCATATTTTTGAATCACGTCAACCGCATCCGCATGCTCGATTTGAACCCTGAGGAGGCGTTGTGCGATTTCAGACAACCCTTCCACACTACCCAACCAGCGTGAAACCGCCCCCGCCATTCCTGCGCGGCTGGTCAATAAACAGTTTGCCCAGCGGCCGACACTCGCCGTTTGAGCAAGTCCTGTCCGGACTTGACGAGCTCGCACGAAAAACCGTCTCGCACGTTCAAGTTCGCTTAGGCGGGTCACGGGTTCTGATATTGCTAGTTCAAACTCCTCACGTGAAAACGGTGTGAGTCCGATGGCTTCAAGAAGTCTATCTTTATCATCTCGAAGAACACGAAAGAAGTTGACGACCTCTCCATCAACATCATTGTATGTTTCGACAGGAGCAGGGTTCCTATTGAGTAGTACCGCTGCTGATCCACCGAAAGGCTCACAATAGTGAGTGGCCTCAGGTAGAAGCGGAAGCAACCAATCAAGATGGCTGTATTTGCCACCATACCAGCCAAATGCAATCAATTTGGATGCCATGTGAGTATCCCCGTAAGCAACCCAACCCGAGGCTGTCTCATTATACCAAGATGCTGTTAACTCTAGATCATAAGTTCTGGCCTGACGCTAATGACAGGAAAGGCCATCGCTTACGCCGTGTTTCTCACACCGTCAGCAGACTCACTGCCGCCCACAGCAGCAAGCCGGTGATGAGCCAGTCGAACACGGTATGATTCACGCGGTGGATGATCGGGCGCGAGCCAAACACCAGCAGCGGGATCAGCAGCAAGGCCCATGGCGCTAACCCGATCATGCCGAGGTCGTTGAACACTCCGCCGGCTACATACCCCGGCACCTTGATCCAGTTGACGATCACGAAGAACAGCGTCTGCGTGCCGACGAACGTGCGCGGCGACATCTTCTGCAGCAGCATATAGGCGGTCATCGGCGGGCCGCCGGTGTTCGCCAGCGCCGAGCCGATCCCGCTGGTGACGCCGGTCAAGATGCCGTGCCACGGCCGGTGCGCGTAAGCCGCCTGCTGCAAATAGCGCACCATCGCTGTGTTGGCGACCTTGTAGACGATCAGCAGCAGCGTGACCACGCCAAGGATGTGCTTGAGCGTGGTCGAGTCGAGCGAGACGAGCACCCACGTCCCGAGCGCCACACCGACCACCGCGGCGGGCAGCGTGTAGCGCAGGTAGCGCCAGTCCCACGCGCGCCAAAACGCCGGGATCGCGAACACGTCCCCGATCATCAGCAGCGCCAGCAGCACACCGGTCGCGCCCTGCACGGTGATCGCCGCGCCGTTGTACGTCGCTTGCACCAGCAGCGGCAGCGCCAGCGTCCCGCCAATCGGGCCGATCAGTCCGCCTTTTGACAAGCCGACGAAAACGCATGCGAGCACAAACGCGAGGGTGAAATCCATGAGACTGTCCGGGCGTGGGAAGAAGTAAGGCCGCCATTATAGCGGAAGCAGACGGTCACGGGGCGATCACTGTAAGTCCAAGCACGATCTGATCGCTGAGCGCGACGGCCGCGTTGCGGGCGATGTCGAGCAGGGTGAGGGTGCGGAAATCGAGCGCGACACCGCGTTCGCCGCCGGGGAGCCATGCGATCGGCACGTACAAACGCGGATAGGCCGCCAGCGTTTCGGGCGTATCGGGCGCGTCATACCGGATGCGCCGGATCGTCAGGTTCTCGTTGACGCGTGTCTGGTAGGTTAGCGCCGTGTCGCTGGCATGGATGACGCGAAGCTCCGGCCCCAGCGGGATCGGTGCGCCAGCGCCGCGCATCAGCAGGCTTGATCCGACCAGAAAGCCGGTGCGGATGACGATCCGCGAGCACGAGTTGTCCAACGGCTCGATGCTGGTTACTGGTGGGTCGGTGAACGTGCCTGCCGGAGCCAACGTTTCGACCACAACCCCCGACGTATCGCGCAGGGTGATCGCGCCGTCGATCTGTGCGGCGGCGAACAGCGTCCCGCACCACGCGCCATAACGAATCCCCGGCAGGGGTATGATCGCGCCGGTGGCAGCATCGACCAGCGCGCCCCCTTCGCGCTCGGCAAGGCGTGGATCGACCGGGTTGAGCAGAATCGTCCGGCTGTCTGGTGACCATGTGATGGCCGTGGTGCGCGGAACAGTCAGCGGGCCGCGATCTACGCCATCCGCGCCGATGAGGTGCATCACGACGACCTGCTCCGCCTTGATCGCCAGCGTCGTCCGGTCGGGCGACCATGCCAGCGGCTGAGTCAATCCGCGCGTGACGGTCGCAAGCTTTACGGCGTTCGGCGCGTCGGGAGAGGACACCCACACATCACCGGTGAACGGGATGTACAGCGTGCCGTAATCACCGTCGGCCCCGTGGTGCAGGTCGAACTCGGTGAGCCGCATCTGGACGGTGTTGGCGGTGGTGACGCGCATCACAGGCTGGCGTTCGCCCGTCACGGTATCCAGCACGCTGAACGTCCAGTCGGCCATTTCGAGCCGGCGGCCCAGTTCGAGCAGGACGACCGCGCCATCCTGCCATGTGATGTCATAGCCGGACGGCATGGCGATCTGACGGATGAGGGTCAGGCCGCGTTGGGCGTCGACCAGCATGTAGCGCAGGTGTTCCGGGCCAGCGCCGCCGATCTGCGCGAAGACGAGCGGCGCCGGCAGTATGCGCCCAGCCTGAACCATCACGGCGATCAGCAGACCGCACGCCAGCCACATCCCCACGATAACGCCAATACGCTGCATGTGCGCGAGTATAACGAATCGGGTGAATCATCGTGTACGCGCATGCCTAGCCGTTCGTCCGGTTCACCCGCGCACGCCCTCCGTCATGCAGCCGCCGGATGACCATACGTTGACCGCTTGTGGGACGCGATGCTACGCTGTGAGGTGAAGGCTGGAACCTTCGGCACAACGCCGCCGAGGTTACTGATGTCTGACGACTGGACACTGAGAACGCTCTTGGGCAATTTCGCTGATCTCACCCCGCTGGCGGACGGTTGGTACACCGACCCGAACTGGAACCCGGACGGCGTGGCGGTGGCCTACAGCGGACAGCCGCCCTTCGGGTCAGGAACGCTATTTCCACCCAGCGGCGCGGGGTTGTACGTGCAGCGTGTGGCGACCAACGGCGCGCCGGTCGGACAGCCGACCACGGTGGCGACGATAGCCATACCGGGGCCCGAGAACAGGATGCGGCCGGATTGGAACGGGACGCCGGTCTGCACCGGCGCACGCGACGCCGACGGTGACCTGTGCCAGCCCGTGCCCACGGCGACGATATCCTTCGCAACCAACACGCCGTTGGGGCCAACGACCACGCCGACGCCATCGCTGTCTCTAACAGTCGCCCCGACCCTCTCCGACGCCCAGCTAGCCACTATCTTCCCGCTGCCGATGAACCCTACGCCGGGCACGCCAGAGGCACGGCTGAGTAACCTTGACTTCGCGGATCGTGCCTATGACACGCTGCTTCCTACAACGCAGATCACGCTCACGCCCGTGTGCTCGCGTGACTTGAACCCGAAAGACGTGTCGGGCGGCAACCATAATCTGATCGCCTCGGCCGTCGCTGAAGTCTGGCTAGTCGATCCTTCGGGTGACAATCAGGGCCTCGGAAACTTCACAGTATTGCGGATCCGCCTTCAGGATTTGCCAATACCTGTGCGGCAGCGCCTGTACGGCTCGGTTCAGAACGATGACATCAAGTACCTGATCTCACGCGCCGGGTCGACTGATGACAATCTTGGCTGGCTGTACATGGGCTATGCGCACCAAAATAGCGTTGGAACGGGGCTTGTGCCCGGACCTTTGCAGTACCCGACAGTCATCCCGTGGGGAAGTATTGGTGAGAGTGGCAAGACTGGGCTAACCGGTGAAACCGAGCATCTCGATATCAGCGTGTACTACGTGTCAGGGCCGATAGAGCTGGCGTCTGGCACATTAGATGCCCTAGCCCCAGAGAACAACGTATTCGGTTGGCCAAACAATCACAATCACTACTTCGGAGTTTACAAGAGTTCCGGGTTTCGTTTCGGCATAGTCGAACTTATTGATCCATTGGTGCTTTGGCCTTACTTGGCGGAAGGGGTTCCGGGTGCAATCGACACACAATGTCCCTAGGGCACGCTTTGCAATTGTTCTGCTCGTTGGTGTGTTCTGCTGCGCTACTTCAGCCGCGCAATCGGAGGCCGATTTTCTACGTGATCTCTTCAACCAAAGCTGCACAACACCCTGTTACTACGGAATCGAACCGGGTGTCACCACCCTCGATACTTTGGCTACTAGGCTTGAAACCGCCAATATCCCGTATTTGAACCAAAACTCGATTGTTCGTTGGAGCGAGTCATCTCAATCCGGGGTTACAGACGGACACTTTGGAGATGAGTTTGAGGCAGTCATTAGCGACGAAGTCGTCACACAGCTGTTCGCCCCAATCAATGTCACTGTAGATGCGGTGATAGAAGTGTTTGGTTCACCTTCGACCGCCTATGCTGCTGGAATGACATCATTGAACTACCCAGAATTAGGTTTGGCGTTCTATACCACTAGTGGGAATGCAGATATCAGAGTTAGTCTTCTGATCAGTACCATACCTAGTCAACTGGGTACGATTGTCAGGGCACCGGGTGGTACCCCCGTTATTCAGGAGTGTGTAACCTACGGTATACCGCCCTGCATTGCGCCCACCGCGACTCCTTCCCCAACCTTCACCCCCACCGCCACGCCGACCCCTGCGCCGACACAAACCGGCGGGGGCGGGCAGATCGCGTACGATGGGGGCTGTATGCGGCCGGATGGCATGCACGCGCTGAGCGCCATCTGCGGCTTGAACGTCTCCGGCGGCGATACGTTCTACCTCACCACCGGCGACGATCCGGCGCTCGCCAGCGGCAATCGGGTCGCGTATGTCGTCAACAGCGGCGGCGGACAATTCGCGTCCGGCGAATGCACCCAGTCGCACATCCCGCCGGAGGGGTGAGACGTCGGCGTTCGGCTAACCACCGGCGGATTGTGCCAGCACCGGTGTGCCTGTCCGTTCGATCCCGCGGCACGTCAGCGCCATGCCCGCACGGCCGATCTTCGCGCTCAGCCACAGCTTGACGCGACGTTTGAGCGGCACACTACCGGCCTTGACCGCCCGGCTAAGCGCGACCTCACTCACCATCCAGCGCGTAGCGAACTGGTAGAAGCGTCGGCTGTAACGGCCGCCAATCGTCAGGTCGCGGTCGCTGCGCGCGTCCCACGGCTTGTTGCTCAATATGCGCGCCTCGACCTTCGTGTAGAACGGCGTGCCTCTGATTGGATAGGCGATGGTCGTCAGGAAGATGTCGGGGTTGGCTGCTTTGAGATGCGCGACCGTCTCCTCGATGTCCGCGACCGTCTCGCCGTCGTAACCAAGCATGATAAACATGCCGGCCTCGATGCCGTGTGCTTGCAGCAGATGAGTCTTGACGCGCACATCGGCGGCATCGACCTTGCGATCCATGGCGTCGAGCACGCGCTGCGATCCGGACTCGCTGCCGTTCCACAAGCGGAAGCAGCCCATATCCGCAAGAAGCTGCACGATCGGCTCGGTCAGGCGGTCGGCGCGGCTGATACACTCGAACGGGAGTTTGACGCCGCGCGCATCCAACGCCGCCGCATACGCCCTGAGCCAGCGGTGGTTCATGGCGAACACGTCGTCGGCATACCACACCATGTCGGGGGCGTAGCGGTCTTTGATCCACCGTAGTTCGTCGGCGGCGTCCTCTGGCGTGCGCCGGCGGTGCGACGTGCCGAACACCGAATGGCTGCACCACTGGCACGTATACGGGCATCCGCGCGCGTGGATCACGCTGATCGACGACCGGCCGTGGTGTTCCTTCCAGATGCGCAGGTATTCGGGGATGTCGATGGCCTCGCGGTCGGGCCACGGCAAGCACGACAGGTCTTGGATCAACGGGCGCGGCTCGGTTTGCACCAGCGTGCCGTCGTCGTTCACGTAGGCGATTCCGGCGATGGACTCAAGGCCGCGCTTGCCGCCTCGGATCAGCGCGGGCAGCAGCTCGTCGAGCGCGTGCTCGCCTTCGCCGATCACGACGACATCCGCGCCGCGCGTGAGATATTCATAAGCGTAGAAGGGTGGCTCCGGCCCACCGATCACCACCCATGCGCCGGCCGTTTTCGCCTTGCGGATCATGTCGAGCGCGGCGAATTTGGTCATCAGGTTGACGTAGATGCCGACGACCGACGGACGGTGGCCGGTCAGCGCCGCGTCGAAATCCGCCGCGTGCTTGAATGTCGAGTCGTAGACCCCGACGCTGTAGCCGCGCTGTTTGAGGTAGCTGGAGAGGTGCAGGAGTCCAAGCGGCGGATACGGCTTCATCACCCGCCGTTCGTGCGGATCGTCATAGAGGGTATAGGCGTGCGCGAGCAGGATATCCATGCGGGGCGGCTGCATTCAGTCAGCGGTGACGCCATTATACGGGCAAATCACGCTTGGGGGTTCGTTCCCCGCATGAGATCGAGAGGCGGCGTCATTGCTGCCCCGTGTGCTCGTGGTGCCGCGCGTGTGACGGATGCGTGCCCGCCTCTGTGTGCGCCAGCACGGTGTTGACCATCACGTCGATGAAGTGCCGCGGCTCATCCCAACTGGGTGTATGCGCGGAGTCCTCGAAGTAGATCAACTCCTTGTGCGGCGCCTCTAACAGCGCGAAGTATTCTTCGGTGAGCGAATTGACCGCGTTGGCGTCCCAACGGCCTTTGATGAAGTACACCGGCACGTCAAGCGCGGCCGCCTGTGTCCGGAAGTCGACGTCGTTCAACTGCGGGTAGAGCGTGGTGAATGTGTTCGCCAGCCCCAGCACCCAGTATACCTTATCGAGCAAGCCGTACTCCTGCGCGCCAAGCGAGTCGAACAGCAGGTTATGGCCGGCGCCTTCGCCGTGCGCATGGGTGTGCATGTAGGTGTTGATCACGCCGTTGATCGCGCCGAACTTGCCGATCAGCTCGTGGGCGGCCCACGGCGGCGGGCCGTCCTGTTCGATCCGCGCGGCGGCGTCGGCGCGGCCCTGTTCACGCAGCAGCCCGAGCGCGAAGTCCCGCATCTGCGCATCGTTCTCGACCGGCGCGACGATCTGGCCCGTCGTCACGAGCGCGTGATACAGATCGGGGTGATCCCGCACGAGCATCACGCCGAGGATGCTGCCCCACGACTCGCCGAACAGGTAAATCTTGTTCTGACCGAACCGGTCGCGTAGATGCTGCGTCAGCGCGCGAGCATCGGAGACGACACGTTCCGGCGTCAATTCGCGAAATGGCACGGCGTTGTACGACTTGCCTGTGCCGGGCTGATCCCAGTTGACGACGATGAAATGATGCTCCAGATCGCCCAAGTAGCGGCGTGTCATCGCCAATTCGCTGCCGCCGGGGCCGCCCGCGAGGAAAAGCAGGACGGGAAGATCGGTGCTGCGGCCACGGATCGACACCCACTGCGTGCTGCCGTTCAGATCGACGGTTTCCAGCGTGGCGATGCTGCCGGGGATGGGGTTTCCATTTTCATCGGTGATTGGCGGCGTCGAAGCGTAGGACTGCGACAGGATCACGGCAAGCGTCGCCACCGCGATCCATCCGGCGATTGTACCGAGGACGAGCATGGGCGTGCGTTCGAGCTTGAACAGCGCGACGAGGATACCGAGATCGGCCGCGGCGAGGGCCGCCGCGATCCACACAGGAACCGATGTCACGAAAAACAATAGAACGACCGGCAGAGCAGTGACCAACGCGATCAACAGCGCCAGCGCGGTCAACACGCTCATTCCAGCGCGTCGCAGCAGAGGGTGTCCGGCCCGTTCGGGCAGGTGTTCGGCATACTCGAAGTTCGTTGTGGTATCGACCATGGGGCAAGGCTCCGTATGGAAAGCAATCACCTACGGCATCCGGTCGGCAGACAGCACAAGATGGCGTTCCGCCTTCTGAGACGGATGCCCGCGGCCGCCAAATCGACGGCCGGAATGTTCGTTCGCGTTCAACCGGAGTCGGTTACTGCTCCGGCGCCAGCACTTTCAAGGCCTGTTTGATGTCGAGCGCCCACGCGTGTATCGCGCCCCAATCGCGGTAATCCCCCAGCGGAGCCTTGACCATGTGAACGGTCATGCGTTCGAGAAGGTTCAGGTCGGCCGGGTCGAGCTTGCCGTGGAATACCACGCTCTCGCGCACGCCGATGCGCTGGGCGATTGCGCGCAGGGTCTCGGGCATCTCCCATCCTTCGAGTATGTCGGTGGGATCGCCCTCGCCGGTCGGGCCGCTGGAGAACAACCAGACCGGGCGGTTGCGTAGATCGGACTCAAAATTGACCAGCAGATCGACTGCGCTGCCCTGCCAGCGGCCGATGTAAACCGCGCTGCCGATTATGGCCGCGTCATACGACCGGACTTCAGTGACGGTATCCGCCGGGCGCACGTCGGCCCGGATCACGCCGGGTTCCTCGATCGCTCTGCCGATGGCTTGCGCGATCCCTTCTGTCGCATGATGTTTGGTGGCGAAGGCGACAAGCACGTTCAACATGATGGCCTCCTAAGGGATATGCGTCAGATATCCGAATCGTCTGGCACAACGCATCGACCGGCTAGTGACAGGCGTCACGAACGAAGGCCCGAAATGTAACGCCTGTGTGTTGTAGATGGGGTTCGGGCTTATGGATCTCTGGCAGGTAGGCCACATGCCTACGCGATATTCGCCGCCAGTCGGTTAGCCGCCCGTCTCGACGGATTCCGCCGGCTGAGCGACCGCCTCGCCCTTGAGGAACGACACCACCGACGCGCCGAGTGTCTCATCCAGCGCGAACAGGTCGATCCCATGCGTGCGGCCCGAATACGTGAACAGCGTCAGGTCGTCGCCAGCGATCTCGACGATCTCGTCCATATCGCGCGCGGGATACCGGTCGCGGTCGGCGTAGGCGATCATCACCGGCAGGTCACCGGCCAGCGCGTCCTCAATCGACACGCTGTAGTAATTCATCGCGGGGGACAGCGCCACCGCCCGTGGGCACGGGTCATACAGATAGCACCCCTCGACCGCCAGCACCGATCCCATGCTGCTGCCCAACATCGACACCGACTGAATCCCCGGCTGATCGTCCAGCCAGCGCGCCCACGTCTGCACGTCGGTGAGGGCGGCCTGCCAGTTGATGCGCCCACGGGTGCGCCCGTAGCCGCGCAGGTCGATGGTCAGCACATTGAAGCCGGCCTCGGTCAGCGGCTCCACCAGAAACGCCCAACTGCTCTGAGTCGTGTAGAGCTGGTGGATCAGCATCACCGCCGGCGCGTCTCCATGCGGCGCATACAGCGTCCCGCGCAAGATCAACCCATCCGCCGCCGGCACCTCCACAAGGGAGCCTGCTGACGCAGGCAGTGCTGAGTGATGAGTGCTGAGTGATGAGTACAAACCACCTATCGCGGCAGTTCCCCCTCGCCCCTTGTGGGAGAGGGGGCTAGGGGGTGAGGGGTCAAGCGCTGAATAATCCGCGCTCAACACGTCAGCCTCCCCTCGCCTTGAGGGAGAGGGGCCGGGGGTGAGGGTTTCAAGTGCCGAATAATCCGCGCCCAACACGTCAGTCTCCCCTCGCCCCTTGTGGGAGAGGGGGCTAGGGGGTGAGGGGTCAAGTGCCGAATAATCCGCGCCCAACACGTCAGTCTCCCCTCGCCCTGACGACCAACGGGAGCACCGCAGGTCGGGAGAGGGGCCGGGGGTGAGGGTTTCAAGTGCCGAATAATCCGCGCTCAACACGTCAGCCTCCCCTCGCCTTGAGGGAGAGGGGCCGGGGGTGAGGGTTTCAAGCCCCGCCGCCTTCACCTGACCCGGCACGGCGAACAGAAACAGCACCACAACACCCGCCGCAATGCGATACCAGCCGAACGGCGTGAACGTATTGCGCGAGACGTAGCGCAGCAGCCATCCCACCGAGAGAAACGCGAAGATCATGCTCACCACCGTCCCTACCGCCAGCAGACCCAGCGCGTCGCCGTTGATTTCGTCAAGACTGGCCGCCAATTCGACCAGCGCAGCGCCGCCCAGCACCGGGATCGCCAGAAAGAACGAGAACGCCGTCGCCGCCGGCCGTGACAGCCCGACCGCGAGTCCGCCGAGGATGGTCGCGCCAGAACGTGACACGCCGGGGATCAACGCCAAGACCTGCGCCGCGCCAATCAAGATCGCCTGCCGGAGCGTGAGCGCCTCGTGTGACTCGGTTTCGGCTTCGCTGGCGCGCGGCCGGCGTTCGATCACGATGAACGCGATGCCGCCGACGATCAGCGCGAGGGCGACCACCACCGGCGTGAACAGTGTCGCCTTGATCCAGCCGCGCAGCGCGATCCCGATCACGCCCGCTGGCGCCGCTGCAATCACAATTGTCAGCCATAGGTTGCGCACGGCTGGATCGGTCGTTACGGTGCGCGCCTGCCGGATTAGCTCGGCGCGGTAGAACCACACGACCGCCAGCACCGCGCCGATCTGGATAAAGATCTCGAACGTTCCGCCGAGCGCCTGAAAATCCAGCACGTTCGACGCGATGATGAGATGGCCGGTCGAGGACACCGGTAGAAATTCGGTCAGTCCCTCGACGATGCCGAGGATCACCGCTTTAATCAGGTCTTCCACGTTCGAACGATCCCGGATAGGCCGCGCACCGCGCATTGTAACGCACGGGTGCGCGCATTCAACCGCGGCCTGTCGATGCGATCCCTACGCGTGTTCCGATTCGAGCGCGCCGGGGATCGGCTCGCCAGTCAGCGCGCCGAACAGGCCCATCAGTTTGCGCGTGCGCAGGCCCGGCTTGCCGGACGCGATGACCGTCTCGTTGATCGACACCACCGGCATCAGCTGCTTATTGCTGGCGGTGATGAACACCTCGTCAGCCGTCAGCAGTTCCACCAGCTTGATCGGCCGCTGAATCACGTGGAAGTGTTGTTCGGCGAGTTCCAACACGACCGAGCGCGTGATGCCGTTCAGGATCGAGATGTCAGGCGTGACGAGCGTGTCGCCAAAGAACGCGAACAGGTTGGTGGTCGTGCCTTCCAGCGCGTAGCCCTCGCGGTTGACGTAGATGGCCTCGATGGCGTTGACCTTTGCCGCGTGGCGAAGCGCCTTGATCGCCGGAATGTAATTGAGCGTCTTGGCCTCCGGAATGTAACGCTCGACCTGTTCCGTGATGACCTTGACCCCGTCGGTGTAGCTGCGCGGGTCAATCGTTTTCAGCGGCGCGATGAACACCAGCAGGCGCGGCTTGCCCGCCGGGGTGATCCCATCGGCGGCGGCGCCGCCGGTGATGACGATCCGCACCGTGCACTCTGGATAATTGTTACGCTTTACGGTTTGCATCACGATGTCGGCGATCTCCTCTTCGGAGAACGGCAGCGACAGCTCGATATGCTCGGCGGAGCGCCGCAGACGCGTAACGTGCTCGGCAAGCTTGAACGGAACGCCGCCGTAGCTGCGCGTGAAATCGAACACGCCGTAACCACGCAGCACCGCCAAGTCGGTCGCTGGGATGAGCGCGTCGTTCTCGTCAACGAATTCGCCGTCAATATAGTAGATACTCATGTGCTGAACTCTCCCGTGTTGGTATCGCAATTGTAGCGAAGATAACGGCAGTGGGAATTGTCAGAATGGATCCAAATCATGCCAAACGCGGGCCGTGCCTGTACAGCATGAAAGCCCGTGCCGACTCACCCCGCGCTCAGGCCCGGTTTTGCACGTTGCATAAGCGATAGTCAAAAAATATCGGATACCCTGTCCGTACCGGCCCCGCCGCCGGTTGGTTAAAGTGGCTGTATCACGACGCGCCGGCCTTGTGAGAGGTGACTAACAGCGGCGCGTCTCCCGCCCGTTTACCAAGTGCCACCGGGGGAAACCGCCACATGACCTCTTTCCACGATTTCCCATTCGCTGACACCGCATCACTCGGCTTGCACCGCATCGACACGCAGGAGCGTGACGCCTGCGCCCTACTGTGCGCCGTCCGCAAAGGCGGCGAACCGACCCACGGCAACGTCAAACGCACCATTGAGGCGCTCGCCCGCATGGGCCACCGCACCGGCTATATCGACGGCGAGGGCGATGGCGTCGGTATCTTGACCGACATCCCGCGCGAACTGTGGGCGCGCCGACTGGTGCAGCACGGCCTGCGCTCGTCGCTGGCGACCGACCGCGGCTTCTGGGTCGGCCACCTGATGATCGCCGCCAAAGACAAGCCGCGCGCGCAAAACCTCGTCGACCGCATCGTGCGCATGATGACCGACGCGGGGCTGCATGTTATCTTCGATCAACCGGGGCAGGTCAACCGCACGGTGTTGGGGCCAAGCGCCGAGAAGCACGAGCCGGTGTTCTACCAGATCGCCGGCCTGAACGGCGAGGTTCCGCTGGCCGAGCTGGATCACGTGCTGTTCGATCTGCTCAACCGCATCGAGGGCGACCTCGGCGTGCATTTCGCGTCGCTGTCGGCGCACAGCGTGGTCTACAAAGTGCAGGGCACCGTCGAAATCCTGCGCCGCTACTACCCCGAACTGCGCGACCCGCATTACGCCAGCACGGTCACGCTCGGCCATGCGCGCTACAGCACCAACACCAATCCAGTGTTTGAGCGCGCACAGCCGTTCGGGCTGTTGGGCCATAACGGCGAGTTCAACACGATCAGCCGCTTCCGTATGGAGGCCGGTATGCTCGGCGTCGACCTCAGCCCGAACAACTCCGACTCGCAGGATGTCGACCGCTTCGCGCACGCGCTCTGCGCCAAGTTCGGCTTCGACTTGATCGAGGCGATGACGTACATCTTCCCGCCGTTCGAACACGACCTTCCAGCCGAATCGGCCGGGATGCGCGAGGCGGTCGATGAGGTACGGCGCACGTTCGGCCCATTCGCGCAGGGGCCGGCGGCGGTCGCCGCGCGCTATGCCGACCTGTGCGTGTTCAGCGTCGATGCGCTCGGCCTGCGCCCGCTGTGGTTCGGGGAGACCGACAAAGAGTATTTCGCGTCGTCCGAGCGCGGTGTGTACACGCTCGACTCGATGATCCGTGACGCGAAGCCGCTGGCCCCGGGGGAAAAGATCGCCCTACGTGTCAAGCGCGGCCAGCCCATCGAGGTCTACGATTACCCCGCCGTTCTGCGCCATGTGTACAGCCGTCACCGCGAGCGCCTCGGCCAAAGCACGAACGGCGGCACGCGTGCAACCGGCGAACATCTGACGCTCGAAGACTTCGTGCCGCCCAGCCCACACCCAAGCCCAACAGGCGGCACGGCGATCAGCCCCGCGACCGCGCCAACCCTGACGCTCGAACGCATCGAGTCCGGGGTCGCGCTGGCCGAGGCGGCCCGTCCTTGGCCGTGGCAGGGCGACTGCGCTCCGGTCAATACGGTGACTATGGCCGCGATGGGCTGGGAACGCTATCACGTATCCGTCATCGACTCGCTGGTCGAGACCAAGAAGGAACAGGTCGGTTCGCTCGGCTGGGACGGCCCGCTGGCCGCCATCAGCCATACCCGCGCGAACCTCGCCGACTACTTCAAGGAGACCGTGGCGGTCGTCACCAACCCCGCCATTGACCGCGAGCGTGAGGCGGCCCAGTTCAGTGTGCGCGTGTTGGTCGGGTCGCGCCCCAGCTTCGGCGAGACCTTGCGCGAGGACGAGCTGAGCGTCGTGCTGCAAACCCCGTTTTTGACCGGCGGTCACGCGATCCTCGGCGGCCTTGACGAGATGCGCGAAGCGGCCAACAAGCACGGCACGATGCCGATTGAAGACCTGCTCTCCATTTTCGGCGAGCGTATGGCGATCATTGACATGGCGGCCGCCCCGCACGAAGCCATCGAGTCCGCGCTCGAACGCATTCGCGCCGAAGCCATCGAGGCCGTGAAACGCGGCGCGCGCTGTATCCTGCTGGACGACAGCGCGGTGATGGACGGCACACGCCATTGGCTCGACCCGATTCTGGTGACGGCGACGGTCGATACCGCCCTGCGCGAGACCGATCATGGCGACCGCAACCTGCGCCGGTTGTGCGGAATTGTCCTGCGCAGTGGGGCGATCCGTGACCTGCACGACGTGGCGATGGCCGTCAGCCTCGGCGCCAACGCGATCAATCCGTACATGCTGTATGCTGCCGGCCTCGGCCTTGCCCCCAAGCCCCCGCGTGAGGCGATCTCGTCCGAGGCCGTGGTCGACGGCCTGTTCCGGATCATCGGCGTGCTGACCAAAGGGCTTGAGAAGGTCACCAGCACGATCGGCTGTCACGAACTGCGCGGCTACGGTCACAGCTTCAGCAGTATCGGCCTCGCCAAAGGCATCGCGGCGCAGTTCGATATGCCCAGCTACTTCGGCAGCGACATTCGCGGCCTGACGTGGACGGACATGAAGGCGTGGGCCGAGGAGCGCGCCGCCGACCTACGCGGCGAGACGAAGGCCATGCTCTCGAACCCCGACCGCTTCTACCCGAAGATGTGGAAGAAAGCCGAGGACGTGGCGCACGGCGAGATGTCGCTGGAGCAGTACACGGCGGAGCTGATGGCGCTGGAGGACAAGCAGCCCGTCGCGCTGCGGCATATCTTGCGCATCAAGCCGTCGGACAGGCCGGTCGATCCGTCCGAGGTCGACATCACCATCGGCGATCACATGATGCCGGCACTGATCAGCGCGATGTCGTTCGGGTCGCAGGGTGAGCTGTCGTACAAGGCATACGCCGAAGCGGCCCACCGCCTCAACATCATCTGCGTCAACGGCGAGGGCGGCGAACTGCCCGACATCATGGGCAAATACCGCAAGAACCGCGGGCAGCAGGTCGCCTCGGCGCGCTTTGGCGTCAACATCGAATTCCTCAACTCGTGCGACCTGATCGAGATCAAGATCGGCCAAGGCGCGAAGCCGGGCGAAGGCGGCCAGCTTCCGGGCTTCAAGGTGACGGAGCAGGTCGCGGCGGCGCGCCATACGATGCCGGGGGTTGACCTCATCTCGCCGTCGAACAACCACGACCTGTATTCGATTGAAGACCTCGCGCAGTTGATCGAGGAACTCAAGACGGCCAACCCGCATGCACGCATCAGCGTCAAGCTGCCGGTCGTGCCGGGGGTCGGGATCATCGCGGTTGGCGTAGCGAAGGCCGGCGCGGACATCATCGGGATCACCGGCTACGACGGCGGCACCGGCGCGGCGCGTGCTCATGCGCTGCGGCATGTCGGCCTGCCCGCCGAGATCGGGGTTTGGCTGGCGCACCGCGCGTTGATCGACAGCGGCCTGCGCGATCAGGTCGAGCTGTGGGCCGACGGCGGCATGAAGTCAGGCCGCGACGTGGTCAAGATGCTGTGCCTCGGCGCCAACCGCGTCGGCTTCGGTACGCTGGCGATGGTGGCGGTCGGCTGTACGATCTGCCGCAAGTGCCATGAAGGCACCTGCCACGTCGGGATCACCACGCACATCAAGACGCGTGAGGAAGCGGCGCTCAAGGGACTCAAGTCGTTCGAGCCGCGCGAGTTCGAGACGGCGGTTGAAGGCATCGTGCGCGTGTTCAAGATGCTGGCCGAGGACATCAAGCTGTGGACGGCCAAGCTCGGCTTCAAAAAAGTGACCGATCTGGTCGGGCGCGCCGACCTGCTCGAACAGGTGGAGTGGCACAGCCGCATCGACCTGTCCCCGCTGCTCAAGCGCGTGCAGGTCAAGCCGCGCGTGTCTCCGCTTAGCGGCGGCCCACGCCTGACCCGTCCACGCAACACCCTCAGCAAGCAGATCACGCAGGTGGTAGCGGAGGTCGTCTCGCACGGCGAGTACGAGATGACCTACGACGACGAACAGGTGATGGCGATGGATCGCGCACTGGGGACGCACTTGGCGGGCGCGCTCAAGCGCAGCGAACACGCCGGATTCGAGCGCATCAGCGCAGCGCATCTCAGCTTCAGCAACTCGGCCATCCCCGGCAACGGCTTGGCGGCTTTTATGGACGCGCCGATGGATGTGATGGTAGAGGGCGGCGCACAGGATGGCGTCGCAAAGGGCGCGCGCGGCGGCACACTGGCGATCCTCAAAGGCTTGAACCACTACGGCCAGCGGCTGGATGGCTCGGTGGGCAAGAGCTTCGCCTACGGCGCGATGGGCGGCCTGTTCATCGTGCAGGGCAACGCGGATACCCGCGCGTGCATTCGCCTCAGCGGCGCCGATGTCATCTTCGGCGGCGAGATCAGCGAGCCGCTGCGCGACGACCTCGGCGGCTTGGCGACCCGCGCCAACCTCAAGGGCTACGCGTGCGAGTACATGACCAGCGGGCGCGTGGTGATCCTCGGCGATCCGGGGCCGTGGCTCGGCGCGGGCATGACCGGCGGCGTGATCTACCAGCGTATCCAGCCGGAATTCGGCTTAACGGCGGAGGCGATTAAGCGGCGTCTGGCGGCCGGCACGATAGTCGAAGTACAGCCGATGGACGAGTACGGCGCGGAGGATGTGCGCGAACTGCTCGGCCACTACATTCAAGTGCTGGAGAACAACAATCAGGCGGAGGCGACGGAAAATCTGTACCCGCTGCTTGCTAATCCGCTTGTACATTTCGTGAAGATCGCGCCGCGTCTGAAGCATTAAACCGACTCGAGCTTCCGCGGCATCCTCGAACGCGCCTCCGCCACCCCCAGACACAGCGGAGGCGCTTCGTTGTCTGGACAGCCGATTAAGAACGTCGCAAGGACACTGACCTCATCCCCAACCTCTCTCCCAAGGTGTTCACGCTCCCGTGCGCGCGTCATTCTCCCCTCTCCCTGAGGGAGAGGGGCCGGGGGTGAGGGTCGCACCGGGTGCTGAGTGCTGAGTGGAAAGTGATGAGTAAAGGGCAAACCGCTTGAACCACAAAGGGCACAGAGGATACAGAGGGGTCAGGTTTCAGGTTTCAGGCGTCAGTTGTTAGAAGTCATCGGCACACACAGACAACACCACTACCACACGCGTCATTCTCCCCTCTCCCTGACGACCAACGGGAGCACCGCAGGTCGGGAGAGGGGTCGGGGGTGAGGGTTGCCGGGGCGTGAAGGCCTGCCGCGTCCGGGACGTGAGGTCGGCCGGAGGACGGCGCCTCACCGCGCATCTCCACCGACTTATGAATGCCAGTGTGCGGACGGAATTGGCCCCCTTGCGAGTGGGCCAACCTGCGCTATACTGAGCGCTGCCCCATTTGGGGAAACTAGGGAAAGAAATGTCGCCAGACAGTAGTACCAATACGGACGAGAGCACGCCGCGCTTAGCCAGCGGCGGTCTTGGCGCATAGCCCCCTCCCCGCTTCAACCGCGCGCTGGGATGGGCCTGCCGAGGCCGCCCGCGCGTTGATTGCCCTCAAATCAGCACGAACAGTCGAATACCGCGATTGGTGAGGTACGCGCCGCTGGGCCGTACGATGCGGCGGCGCCGGTATGTTCTACCGGATAGTGTGGCAGGTGCTGTTTTTCCGAACGCGCGCTTGACCGTGCGACGACCCGCTGTACTGGCGCACCAAGTGGCAGAAAAGGGGCAGGCTGATGCAGGATCTCGAAACCCTTCCGACAGAAGTGATCGACCTCACGCCCGATGACCTCGACGAGCGCGTGCTTGAACTGCTCGAGGACGGCCATTTCGAGGAACTGCGGATCCTGCTGGCCGATCAGTATTCGCAGGATATCGCCGACGTTCTCGAACGGCTTGACGATCCCACCGAACGGTACGCAGTCTTCAGCCAGCTTCAGCCGGATGTCGCCGCCGATGTCCTCATCGAAGTCAGCCGGTACACCGCCCGTAAACTGCTCCAGCGCATGCCCGCGCCGGTCGCTGGAAGCCTGCTGCATCGCATGGAGATGGACGATCTGGTCGAGATTCTGGCCGACGAGCTGGAAGATCGGCAGGACGAAATCCTTGCGCAGATGCACCCGTCCACGGCCAAAGAAATCCGCGATCTGCTGAACTATCCGGAGAACAGCGCCGGCCGTCTGATGACGCGCAAGTTCGTCAAGGTCAATCAGGACATGACGGCGGCCGAAATCATCGCGTTTCTGCGCAGGACGAACGAACGCTACGAAACCATCACCGACATCTACGTGACCGATCCGGCCAACCGCTTGATCGGCGTGGCGAGCCTGCGACAGGTCATCATGGAGAAGCCCGGCGCGCAGATCAAGGAGTTCATGGAGCGTGAGCCGGAGACGATCCTGCCGACTGCCACCGCCGAAGAAGCGGCGCGTCACCTCGGCCGTTACGACTTCCTCGCGCTGCCAGTCGTCACCCCCGACGACAAGATGCTCGGCATCATCACCGTCGACGACGCCATCGACGTGCTGACCGCCGCGCAAACCGAAGACATGCTCGGCATCGGCGGTTTGCCCGGTGAAGCCAGCGCCGCGCCGTATTTCACCGTACCGATCATGCGCGTGATCCGGCAGCGTTTCGTGTGGCTGATCCTGCTGTTCATCGGTGGCAGCATCACGGCGCAGGTGCTGCACCTCTTTCAAGACGAGCTGTCGGTCGTGGTGGCGCTCTCGTTCTATATCCCGCTGCTGATCGGCACTGGCGGCAACACCGGATCGCAAACGGTCACGATGATTATTCGCGGCATGACGATCAACGATATCCGCCAAAGCGATTTGCTGCGCGTCATCCGGCGCGAACTCATCAGCGGCATGATCCTCGGCGCGCTGCTCGGGGTGGTGGCGTTTCTGCGGGTGATCCTGCAGGAAGGCAGTGGCAACCCGCTGCCGTTCGTAGTGGCCGCCGCCGTGATCGCCGTATGCGCGTGGTCGAACGTGATCGCCGCGGTGATTCCGATGGTTGCGCGCCGGTTCAAGATCGATCCCGCGCTGATCAGCGCGCCGCTGATTTCAACCACGGTTGACGCGACCGGCCTGCTGATCTACATGCTGATCGCCAAGGCGGTATTGGACGCGATCTAAGACAGTGGTGAGCAGCGAGTGCTGAGGGAAACGCAGCTGAAGCGGATCCATAGGGGCGATCCGGCGGGGCGTCCGACATTCGGCGTAGGGTTTATGCGCACGCGGCGCGATTTCTGCGTCACCGTATGCGGGGCGTAACAAACCACTCGCCGCAAACCTCACCCGCGAATCACCGACTGCGACGTGATGATCGACCAGCACGGCGGCGAGAGCCGGTGTGTCAATCCGTTCGTCCCATACTACTGCTCGAACGGGCTTCTGAGCATCTCTTTCCCCCGCGCGTGAACAATGCCGTTGTGCGCCAGCACGAATGCGTGTGGCTCCATATAATAAGATGCGAAAGACTGCAACCATCCGGGGGAGGCAGTATGAGCCATTACGTCGACGTGCTCAAGACCGATCAGCTTGAGGACGGCAAGGGCACAACCGTGTTCGTCAACGAGCGCGACATCGCGCTGTACCGCTACGAGGGCGAATTCTTCGCGCTCGACAATACATGCCTGCACCGGCAGGGTAAGTTGGGTGACGGATGGATGAACGGCGCCAACGTGATTTGCCCGCTGCACGGCTGGGATTACGATGTGCGCACCGGCGTCAGCCGCTGGAACTCGAAAGAGGTAATCGCCACTTATCCGGTGCGGGTTGAAGGCGAAAGCGTGCAGATCGACGCCGACGCTGTGCCGCCCAAGCCGCGCTTCAAGAACGAATACCTCGGCCTGTGGGCGCGCCGCGACGACGCGCTCGAACATGAGATGCACGACATTCACGCCTTCGCGCGCGGTTCACACGAGATTGTCGAGCCGATGGGCAGCGAGCGCCGCAATTACCCGTCGTTTGACGAACTGTACTTCTTGCCGGGGCAGCTTGCGCATCTGCCGCTGCTGGACGACGAGCCGGTCGATACGTCGGTCGTCATCGGCGAGAAGCGCGAGAAACCGATCACACTGCGTGCGCCGATCTACGTCAGCCACATGAGCTTCGGCGCGTTGAGCAGAGAGGCGAAGATGGCGCTGGCGGAAGGGGCGGCGGCGTTCGGGACGATGACATGCAGCGGCGAAGGCGGCATGTTGGATGAGGTGCGCGCGCTGTCGAAGCAGCATGTGTTTGAGATGGCGTCTGGCTACTTCGGCTGGACGGAGGCCAACATCGCGCGCGCGGACGGCATCGAGATCAAGATGGGCCAGTCCGCCAAGGCGGGTCTAGGCGGCTTGCTGCCGAGCCACAAGGTCACGGCCGAGATCGCCAAAGTGCGCGGGCTGCAGGAAGGACAGGAGGCGCGCAGTCCGGCGCGTTTCCCCGACATCAACTCGGTCGCGGACATGAAGGCGCGCGTCGCGTGGATTCGCTCGGTCAACCCGAAGATTCCGATTGGCATCAAGTTCGCCGCCAGCCGTATCGAAGCCGATCTCGCCGCCGCGTGCGAGCTGGACGTGGACTGGATCACGCTGGATGGACGCGCGGGCGGGACGGGCGCGGCCGGCAAGCACGTCAAGGACAACATCTGCGTGCCGACCGTGTACGCCATCCCGCGTGCGCGCAAGTGGCTGGACGATCACGGCGTGACCGGCGTCAAGCTGATGGTGACGGGTGGGTTCCGCACCGCGCCGGACGTGGCGAAGGCGATTGCGCTCGGCGCGGATGCCGTGGCGCTGGCGACCGCGGCCATGATGGCGATTGGATGCCAGCAGTACCGCGCATGCGCCAGCAATAACTGCCCGGTGGGAATCGCGACGCAGAAGCTGGAACTGCGGATGCGCTTCGACTACCGGATCAGCGCCAAACGCCTGCATCACTTCTTTGAGGCGTGGACGGCACAGATGACCGACTTTGCGCGTATGTGCGGCCGGCGCAAGTTATCCGACCTCAGCTACGAGGACTTGGCGACGACTAATCACGACATCGCCACGTACACGCCGGTTGCGCATGTGTGAGGTGACAGCGCGTGCTTCCCCTCACCCCCGGCCCCTCTCCCACAGAGGGCGAGAGGGGAGAAGGGCGCGTGGCGGTGTGGAAAAGCCTCTCTGTGTGCTCTGTGTCTGCTTTTATCCCCTCACCCCCGGCCCCTCTCCCTGAGGGAGAGGGGAGAAGGACGCGCGTGGGAATGGGAAAGTCCCTCTGTGTGCTCTGTGTCCGCTCTTATCCCCTCACCCCCGGCCCCTCTCCCTCAGGGAGAGGGGAGAACGACGTGCGTGGTAGTGGGCGGGGCGTAGTGTCCGAGCCAGCGGGGCAGCCCTCCAAGGCTCCTTTGTGTGCTCGAAATGCTCTGTGTCTGATCGGGTCTCTTGTGGCTCACTCCGTCACCGAGCCAATCCATTCTCGCCGTCCAAACAGCCTCTTTAGTAGGCTTTGAACGTATTAGCCGTGCGTTTCAACGCTCGGCG
>JAANMW010000755.1_pt1 | contig 37842 bp, 42 predicted proteins | sample 7279671 | NCBI WGS metagenome assembly JAANMW01 (sample SAMN14094541, study PRJNA606508) | bioreactor metagenome | isolation source: A lab-scale SPAN reactor treating ammonium-rich wastewater day 247 | place: Ireland: Galway | collected 2017-09-19 | reverse complement strand
CCGGCGAGCGGGCCGCACGCCCTCGGTATTAGCAGCGACCGGGGAGCGCAATTGGTTCCAACCCTTGAATCGGTTTTCTAAGCGCGACAAATTCCTAGTAAAGAGATGATGTGGCCGCAAGACTTGGCGTGAGGTTTACAGTGGGGCACTATTGGAAGCATGACCGAGCAGGAATTCCAAGCCGCCTACCCTCGGATCGCAGGTTGGATGCAGAAGACCTTGGCCACGCACGCGTCCGCAGCCCGGCCAGTGGCATCACTCGGCTTCAGTCGTCTGGCGGATTACTTCGATGCTCCGCTTCTGGCATCCAGCAAGGCGGTTATTGTGCCACGGGTGCCGATGCCGCCGCTTTCGGCGATGGGCCTCGACCGGTTCAGGGAGTTTGAGCAGATGGATGCTGGCGGGATCACGTATCTCGACATGTATTTCGTGCGGGCCGATCACGCCCACCTTGAGTCACTCCATTTCCACGAACTGGTTCATGTGATCCAGTGGCGACTGCTTGGCCCGGAGCGGTTTCTGGCGCTCTACGCCGACGGGTTGGAACGCTTCGGCTACCGGAACAGCCCGCTGGAAGTCATGGCCTACGATTTGCAGGACAGGTTCGAGCGTGAACCGCAGCCGTTCAACGTTCAAGCCGCCTGCCAGATGAAACTGCGAGCGTTGACCATCCCATGATGAGCGCCAACCGCAACCGGAGACAGTTTGTTGGCGCTGCCGCAAAAGCCGTCGCCGGGGTGACCCTCACCGGCTGGGCTACCGCCCTCCGCGCCGCGCCCGGTCAGAAGGCTGCCGTCACCGACGGACTGACCGTGATCGACACGCACACCCACTTTTACGATCCCAGCCGCCCGGAAGGTGTGCCGTGGCCGCCTCGCGACGAGAAGCGGCTTTACCGCACGGTGCTTCCGAAAGACTACCGCGCCTTGCCCGTGCCCCGGCCCGTGACTGGAACGGTGGTCGTGGAAGCCAGCCCGTGGGTGGAAGACAACCAGTGGGTGCTCGACCTCGCGGCCAACGATCCGTTCATCGTTGGCTTGGTGGGCAACCTGCCGGTCGGCTCCAAACAGTTCGCCGGGCACCTGAAGCGTTTTGCGGCCAACAAGGTCTTTCGTGGCATCCGCATCCGCGACCGGAAGCTGGAGGGCACACTGGATGACCGGGCCTTCGTCAGCGATCTGAGGCTGCTGGCTGACCATGACCTGTCGCTGGATTTGGTGGGTGGCAGCGAAATTCTTCCATTTACGGATCGGCTGGCGGGCGAACTGGGCAGCCTGCGGATCGTCATCGACCATCTAGCGGGCGTCAGGGTCGACGGCAAAGCGCCTCCGGCTGACTGGCTGGAGAAGATGAGGGCGCTGGTGCCGAGGCAGAACGTCTATTTCAAAGTGTCGGGGCTGGTGGAGGGCACCGGTCGAAGCGATGGCACCGCGCCGGATGACGTGGAGTTTTACCGTCCGGTGCTGGATTCGATGCGGCAGACGGTTGGCCCGGAGCGGCTGATCTACGCGAGCAACTGGCCGGTGAGCGAACTGTTCGCGCCACTTGCCACGGTGCAGGCCATCGTCGAAGATTATTTCCGTGGCCACGGGCAGCAGGCGATGGAACAGGTCTTTTCGCTGAGCGGAAAGGCAGCCTACCGCTGGGTGGCGCGAGAGAAGTCAGCACCATGAAGATGCGGAGTATCGAGAATGCGGCGATAGGCATCGTGTTCGGAGCGGTGCCCGTCATCGCGTGCTTTCTGGCCGGGTGGTGGGGCAGTATCCCGCTCGTGCCTGAATCCCGCATCTGGCAGTTTGCTGTGGCAGGTCTTCTTTTGGGAGTACTCGTCGATGTGGTCTTTCTCAGAGGTTGGGTTCGACGCGCCTATTCCATGCAACCTTGGGTCTGGAAGGCGGTTTATCTGCTCTATTCCGTAGGAATGTTCGGGCTTTTCATGGGAGTCCCTGTGTTCAATTTGGCACTGGCCCTTCCGGCAGGTGTTTTTGTCGGACGATGGCTGGCCCGTAATGGCGCGGACTCCGTTCACATGCGGAACGTGGCGCGGCAAGCTGCGGTGTTCACGGCGGGTACGTTGGGATTGGTGTGCAGCGCATCGGGTGCCATCGCGTTGGCCAGTCGGTCAACGGCTTCCGATCTTCAAGGGATGCTAGGGCTTCAGTTTCAGGTCACGCCCGCGATGATTGTCGGCATCATTCTGGGCGGAGGCGCAATGATCCTTGCTCTTGATTGGTGGCTCACCATCAGGTCTGTGGAGCGTGCGTACAAGTATTTCGTTGCCCATGCTAATTCGGCGAGTGCCTGACCGATGAAACGCCGCACGCTCAAACAGCATCGCCCAAAACTGGAGTCCCTCGACCACCACAATGTCTATGTCGTCCTGCTCGACCCCGCTGTGGGCAAGCTGAGAACAGTGCGTGCCGAAAACCCGAAGCGTGATCCCAAGAATCCTTGCGTGTACGTGGGGATGACCGGGCTGACACCGGAAGAACGCTTCGCCAACCACAAGGCCGGGATCAAAGATGCCGCACTCGTGAAGCGCTACGGCATCCGCCTGCTGCCGGAGTTGTACGAGCACCTGAATCCCATGCCGTTCGAGGCCGCAGCCCAGATGGAGGTTGACTTGGCAGAAGACCTCCGCCGGGCTGGCTACACGGTCACCGGCGGGCACTGAGCACCCGCGCAATAATCCTCAGCCTCGGCAACGTCAACATTTTCTGGAGGCACGCGCTTGCGCCAAGTCGTCGCGCCCGTTGACGAATTCTGGCTGCTTGAGCAGTGTGCATGATGACCGGCGTGGCCGGGTAGCGCGACTTGAACTCACGCAGAAATTCCAACCCGTCGCCACCGGCACGCCCATAGTCGGTGATGACCAGATCGAAGGTGTGGCGCTTGGCTGCACGGAGCGCTTGAGCGTTGGAGGCGGCCTCGATCACCTTCGCGCCCAGATGGTGTTTTAGCAGCATCTCCATGCCCAACCGAATGGCGGCCTCGTCGTCAACCATCAGCACAACTGGACGCTTGCGGCGGCGTGAATCTGATGCAGGTCGCGAGCCACTGGCTCTTGCCGTTTTCATGGGCGGAAATCTATGCGGAAACGGTGCCGCAGGCGAGCTTGCACGTTTGTTTACAATAGGCATATCCTCCCGTTGTTCGATCAAGAAACGATGTAGCAAAACAAACTGAAAACCATTTAGCGTAGCTCGGCTACGGTCTTCGTCGAAAACCGCGAATTTTCATCGTGATGACCCAGCCCAAGCACGCGCCACCCGGCGCGGCTTGGAGCATTCATCACAAGGGCGCTTCGCGGTGCCTCGACGAAGGGTGCGACAAGTTCGCGCCCTTTTCTTTATGGCTGTTTCCAGTGTTGCGCTGAAAATCGAAAGCCAACACCATGAAATCGAGAAAAAGCCACACCATTGTCACCCTCACCGCGCTACTTGGGACTGCCAGCTTGCTGTTGCACCCACTTGCGGCAGCGGCGCAGACTGCCAACCAAGTCTTGTCGCTGAACGGCTCGACGGCCTATGTCAGTATTCCGAGTGCGCCCGACTTGCAGAATCCCACAGAGATCACGGTCGAAGCGTGGATATACCCAACCAACACCGCCTCATTTGGATACTTCATTATGAAGGGCGATGCCGGTTTCGCAAACAGCCAGCGCAGTTACGAAGTCAAGTGGGTGTCGGGATCGGGTAACAATCTTGAGTTCTCAGTTTTTCTGGGCGCAAGCACTTGGGGAGCGGTCGGTACTCCCGCTCCGGCAGGACAATGGGTGCATTTTGCGGGAACATATAGCAGCGCCGACAGCACCTTGAGAATCTACATCAACGGGAGTTTGGTCGGGGCCACCACCAATGATGCCAGTGGGAATACCCCCCTGAATCACCAGCTATTACGGCAAACTACCTTGCCGCTGGTGTTGGGGGCGGAATTGACGCACCCGCTGGGTTTTGCGGCTGGGCGCATGGATGAAGTCCGCATTTGGAACAAGGCACGCACACAGTCCGAAATTAGGAACGCGATGTCCTGCCGGTTGACGGGAAGCGAACCCAATCTGACGGGTTACTGGAATTTCGACAGCGGCACCGCTGCGGACCTGACCGGCAATGGTCACAACGGAACGTTGTTCGGCAACGCCGTGATTATCCCAATGAGTGGGGAGGACGTAATTCATGCGGGTTGCGGCAGGCCGTTGCTGAACATCCGCGTTTCGCAGGTCGAGTTGTGCTGGGACACAATGACGACGAATTGGTATCAGTTGCAGCATCGGTCGTCTCTGACTACCAACCAGTGGGTTCCATTTATGGCGTGGCTTGAGGGTGACGGGAATCGCTTCTGCACCAACGATGTTGTTCCGGCAGATCAAGCCCAACGGTTTTACCGCGTCAGCGTCACCAATGCACCGCCGCAATGAGCAGGCTGAGGGAGGACACCCTGCCAAAGAAACGCAAGATGCAGGCACGCAAGAAGCAATCCGCCAAGAAAGCGCGTCCCCTTTGCCACCGCACGAAGTCGGGTGATCCTCTGACCGAACAGGCGGTCAAAGAGGACATCAATCGCTACTTCGGAGGGAGTGACTCGGCATCGTTGAAAAAACGAACAGCCACAAAGGGCAGGACGCCCCGACACAGGAAGTCGTCGCGTTAATCGGAGTAAAACCAATTCTGCCGTCGCGCGGTTGCTGCCATGACGATCCGAGTCCTGAACCTGTCCGATCTCGAACGGCAATTCCGCAACCGGGCCGCGCATCTGTACAGCCCAGACGCACAGGCATGGCTCACGACCGTCCCAAAGTACTACTTGCTGAACGTTGACGGCACCTTGGATGAAACGGACAAGCGGGAGAATTTCATCCAGTATCACCGAGGCTGGAAGCGACACGCGCTGGACGGGGTGCCGGAAGTGCTGCCAGATTGGGTGGAGGAAGCGTTGAAGCGTGGTGAGCCGGTCTATGCCTACGATCCTGTTCAACCCACGCGGCGGACATTCTGGAGTCGAAAAGTCCAGCGGATCGTAAACTGGTTCAACAGCAAGCCGCCAGAGATCGACTGGAAAACTCTGTCGTTTGAAACCGCGTTGCGCAGGGCTGACGCATGGTATGATCGCCGTGAGGTTTCGCCTGACCCGTCTCCCCTGCGCCGGGCTAGAGCATCTCCCGAAAGCGATCACTCACCCCGGCCCGCCACTTTTTCATCTCCGCGCTGATGGCCTCGTTCACCGCAAGGTGGGACTTCAGGTCGCTCGCGGGAATGTCCTCCAACAGTTTGGCCGACATCGAGCGATACTTCTCCCAGACTGGAGCAATCTGCTTCACGCCGTCCTTGGTGATCCGCACCCGCTTGGCGTTGAAATGCTGGCCGGAGGCGAGATCGGCTTCGCCCACTTCCACCAGCGCAGGCTTGGCGGCGGCCAGCTTGCGGATGCGACGGGAAAGCAGGCTGGCGCTGTGGACGAGGTAGCGCTCCAGTTCGTTGAAGGGCACGTAACCGTCCTTGTCGTGATTCAGATCACCCCAGTTCAGTGCCCGCGCCCCGTAGAGTGAAATCAACAGGTCAGCTTCCTCGACCGAAAAGCCTGAGCCTTTGACCACCCGGTTGGCTCCGTAAACCAGATCACGGCGGGCGGTGAAAATACTGCTGATGACATCGGTCGCGTCCACCGGGCTGGTCGGCTGGTCTTTCTTCATGGGGAGAGGGTAAACCGGTCTTGGCGGGTGTCAATGCCTCTGTGCTTGACTGAGTAAAGAACCAAGTGTAGTATCCCCTTCAACATGAGTGCGAAACTTTCGAGCGCCCTTCGGGCCGACGCCCTGATGGCCGGAGATCACCGGCAGTTGGCCGCGCTGCAAGCTCCCGCCGGAGTGGACACCACCGAAGACATCCGCCGCACACTGCTGGTTCAGGTGAACGCGAAGGCAAGCGAACGGGCCGTGCTGGAAGCCCGGCACGGTCAGGTCTGGGACACAGCGGAACTGGCGCGAGATTTCGTGGTTGAGGGCTTTGCGGCTCCGCTCGTCGTCGTCCGGCGGAAAGCGGATGGGGTTGTCGGCAGTCTGATGTTCCAGCACCAACCCCGTTACTACTTCGACTGGGCGCAGGACAAACCCGCTCGCATGTAACCATGATGACGCCCGACCAGATCAAACTCGCGGATGCCGTGGCAGCCCAGCTTGGTCTGCCTCCCGCCCCCGGTTTCGACGGCCACTGGTCGCGGGTGTTCGCGCTGCCCGATGGCGGCAGGCTGCACATTCAGTCCGGGCGGCAGCGCGGGCAACTGCACATTTCCGCCAGCGTGGCGGGCGGCCTGCGGGAGCACAAAGCCTACTACCGCGACAGCGAAGCGCCCAAGACCGACATCAACGTCTCGGAGTCCAAGGACGCGCAACGGATCGCGGCGGATGTCCGGCGCAGGCTGCTGCCCGAATACGAGCGCGAGGCGTCCGCCTGCAAGGCCAACAAAGCCCGGCACGATGATTTCAACACCCAGCGCACACTGGCTCTGACCCAAGTGGCCGTGCAGTTCGGCGAACGCATTCAGCATGATGAGCGCTCTGGGGAACCGCGCCCACTCTCCATTGATCGCGAGGGCAAGTTCAACCTGATCGCCAAGCCCTATTGCGAGTCGGTGAAACTGGAGATCGAAGTCAGCCCGCAGATCGCCGGACGCATCGCTGTGCTGCTGGCGGCACTCTGACCCCTGAGTCTGGACTGGTATGCGTAACCCTCGAATCCATCCCCGGCCCGGCGACCGGCTGGCTAGAATCCTGACCAACCGTGCCGGAGTATCCGGTGTGTTCAGCCGCCGCGTGCTGGCATTGGAAAGGCGCTATCCACGCAGCACCACCGTCGTCTGGACGCGCAAGCGCTCAAACCGTCCCTGTCGTTGCACGCTAAGCCAATGGCGGGCATGGGCCAAAACCGCCTCCAAAGTGGCAGCATAGCGTCCCGCGCAACCGCCATGAGAACCAGCCCGCCTGAGAACCTTCAGTCCATCACCTGCCAGCTTGGCCGCGCCGGGCAACCGGCTGAGGATTCCCTACGGCTTGACCTGCTCAAGCGGCTCTTGGCGGTGCCGACCTGCTCCCGGCAGGAGGGTCAGATGGTGGAATTCCTCGTGGATCACGTGCGGCAGCGCGGTTCAGCGCGATGCGGCGAGATCACGACCGACGCATGGAACAATGTATTCATCCGCAAGGGCGGCCTCGGAGTCGTCCCCTGCGTGGCGGCGCACATCGACACTGTTCATCCGCCCCGCCCGGTGGAAATCGTGCAGCAGGACGGCATCCTGTTCGGCTTCGATGAACGGCGTCAGCGCACCGGGATCGGCGCGGACGACAAGGCGGGTGTTTACATCTGCCTCGAACTATTGGAGCGGCTCGACGACATCGCCGTCGCCCTGTTCGCCGCCGAGGAAATCGGCTGCGTGGGCGCAAGCAATGCGCCTGCCGCATGGTTCGGTGATGTTGGTTACGTCGTGGAGTACGACTGCCCCGGCCAAGGTCTGCTGTCTTACACATCCAGCGGCGTCCGCCTGTTCGCCAACGATGGCGAGTTCATTCAGATGGCAATGCCCGCACTGCAAACCCACGAACTGACGCGGTTTCAGCATCACCCATACAGCGATGTCATGGCGTTGCGCCAGCGCTTCGACTTCTCCTGCCTCAATCTGTCCTGCGGCTACCACAACTGGCACCGATCACACGAATACATCGTGGTCGAGGAAGTCGAGGCCGCAATCAATGCTGGCGAAGCCCTGATCTCGGCGCTGGGTTGTCGGGCTTACCCGTTCGTGGACGAAGCGGATGATCTCGCCGCGCCAGCGTTCGAGGTCACAGGTTTACAACTGACCTAAAAGGAGGGATCGAATGCAAAGTCGTACTGTCACAAGCTCCCCGCCCCTGCCGGAGGTCGAACCCACGCCGGATGTCCTGTTCGGTGAGTGCGAGTCGTTCGACGCCGATTCGATGTTCCGCAAGATGATGCTCGAAAGCATCAAGTTCTTCGACCTCCCGCTCTTGGAGCGGCTGCACCAGCGGAACTACCACATGGTCCGGCTCCGAGGCTCCTTCCGATTGGCCAAGCTGGTGCGGGACCACCGGGCGCAACTCCTGCGCAGCGAGTCATGCCAGAACCCGCGAGGCCGGACGAGTATCGACCGTCTGATGTTCAGCTTGGGCGGCGAGGTCTACGTGCTGTACGACATGCCCGAACTCTTGGTGTATGCGCCGACAACAGAGGCCGCCGCCGAGGCGGTCGCGCAGTTGAAGGAGTACCGAAGGCCGGAGGCCCGGAAACCCAGCTTCAAGCTCATCAGCATGAGCGGCAACCATCCGAGCACACAGCCGGTCAAGCTGGAACAGGTTGCGCTCCTGAGTGAACAGGAACTGGCCCTGCATTACGGTGACGGCTTTGACCATTGGGAAAAGGCATGGCTGGAACGGCTCCGGCAGCGCTCCAGCGGCCTGAGCATCTTTCACGGACCACCGGGGTGCGGCAAAACCAGCTACGTGCGCCACCTGATGGCCCGGCTGCTCGACACGTTCGAGTTTTACTTCATGCCCGTCAGCACGTTCGACTCCCTCGACAGCCCACGGTTCGTCCGCTTCTGGCTGGATGAGGCGGAGGGCGGTAAGCGTAGGATCGCGGTCGTGGAGGATGCCGAGTCGCTCTTGCTGCCGCGCAACGAGGGCAGCCAGTCCAGCGTCAGCAGCCTGCTCAACGCCACGGACGGCCTCTTGGGCGATCACCTGCGGCTGCAAATCATCGCCACCACCAACGCGCCGGTTCGGGAACTCGACCCCGCGCTCACCCGACCGGGTAGGCTGGTCGGCGTTCGCGAATTTGGCCGTCTTGCGCCCGCGCAGGCGCGGCGGCTGGCAGAGGCCAAGGGACTTCCATTGCCCGATCAGAACGATTTCAGCTTGGCAGAAATCTACTGCGGAGCGGTCAGCGGCCCCGTGCTGAACGCTGACCGGCACATCGGCTTCGCACCGTGAGGGCAACCGGCCATGTTCGAGTTCATCGCCACTGCCATCATTTTCTATTTCTTCGGCAGTTGGCTCATGGGGAAACTGGCCAAGCGGCCCGACGCCGCGTTCCGGTGCGCGTCGTTTGGTTGTGGGTTGTTCTTGGCCGTGGACATGACGGTGACGGGAATCGTCATGTGGAATACACCCGGATTGCGGGATGGCTTCACAGTGTACTTCTTCCTCTGGTCCGTGCTGGGCGTCGTGCTCATGGTCAAAGGGGTGAGAGGGCGTTGATGCACAACGTGGCGGCGACGACTGAGAGCGGCAGGCAGGTCGAGAGACACGCCGAGACGTGACTTCCGTCGTGGTGCGCGTAGCATGGCGGGGTTATGAATCGTTCACTGGCACTGCTCGGCTGGCTGACGCTGCCCGGTCTGCTTTTGGCGCAGGACAGCACCAAGCGCGACATGCACGAAATGCACAGGCTGCATCAGGATTCCAAGGCGTACCTCGCCATGCTCGACGATCCCAAACGGGATGAGTACCAGAAACCCCACGAGGTCATCATGGCGCTCAAGCTGAAGGAGGGCGAAGTCATCGCGGACATCGGAGCCGGGTCGGGCTACTTCACGTTCCGGTTGGCCCGCCATGTCGGGGACACCGGTCGTGTTTACGCCGTTGATGTCAGCCCGGAGATGATCGTCCATTTGAACCGCCGCATCCGCGATCTGAAAGTGAAGAACGTGGTGTCGGTCCTCGCGGCCCCGGACGATCCGCTCTTGGCCGATGCCTCCGTCGACCGGTTCTTCATCTGCGACACGTGGCACCATATCGAGAACCGTGACCGGTATCTCGGCCTGCTGAAGAAGATGCTCAAGCCGGGCGGGGAGGTCGTCATGGTTGATTTCAAGAAGGCCGAAACGCCGGTGGGGCCGCCGCCGGAGATGCGGATCGACCGCGCCGATCTGGTTAAGGAGATGGAGAAAAACGGTTTCAAGGTGGCGGCGGAGCACACGTTCCTTCCCTACCAGTACTTCATTGTGTTCAAGGTGAAGTAGCGACGGGCAAAGTTCCCAAGTCTATCGAGCCAGTCACACATCCGCACCTGTGGCGCTGGGTCAGTGAATTCGGCACCGTCGAAATCGGACCATGCCAGCAGACGGGTTCGTTCGTCCGCGTGCTGGATGAGGGCGGGCTGATCTGGAAGGGATGCCGCAGCTACCGGTCGCTCGATGCCGCGTTGGCTGATGCCGAGGCGGGTGTGGCCAAGTGGATGCAGGACGAGCTTGGGATCAAGGCTGCCACTCGCACATGAAACCAACAACAGCATGGCAGGAGTTCTTCGACGGACACGCGCCGAACTACCTCCAGAACTGCTTCACCAAGAACACTTTCGCCGAAGTGGATTTCCTGATCGACGCATTTGGCCTGAGCGTAGGCGACTCCGTGCTCGATGTGGGGTGTGGCACCGGCAGACATGCCATCGAACTGGCCCGCCGTGGGTACCGCGTGACCGGTGTGGACCTCTCGGCGGGGATGCTGGATCAGGCCAAGAAGGAGGCACAGGTGGCGGGTGTGGAAGTCCAGTGGCGGCAGGACGATGCCACGTCGTTCGCACTGGGTGACCCGTTTGATGCGGTGATCTGCTTGTGCGAGGGCGCTTTCGGCCTGCTGGGACAGGGCAATGACCCGATTGGCCAGCCGTTGGCCATCCTACGCCGCGTGGAGGCGGCGCTGAAGCCGTCGGCCAAATGCCTGTTCACCGTGCTGAACGGATTCGCAATGGCCCGGCGGCACTCGAACGAGGACGTGGCGAAGAACATTTTCGATCCTCTGAACCTCACCGAACTCTCAGATGTTCAGCCGCGTCCACTGGCTGGCGGCGGTGAAATGCGCGAGCGCGGGTTCGTTCCCACCGAATTGACCCTGCTGTTTCGGACGGCGGGCCTTCAAGTGTTGAACATCTGGGGTGGCACTGCGGGCAACTGGGCACGCCGACCGGTTGACCTTGATGAGATGGAAATCATGGTGCTGGCGTGCAAGGCTTCCGATCTCAGTAGTTGAAACAGTCGCGCAGCGTGTAGGTCTTGCCGGTGGCGCGGTTTAGGGCGGCCAGCACTTTCGACTGGGTGTTGAGCGTCAGCCGCCTGCCCTTGCAGGCGCGGGACACCATCTTGTGCGTCATCTCCACCTGCGAAGCCGCCACGAGGTCGTGCGGCTTGAGGTTGTGTTCCCGCATGATCCGGGCAATCGGCTGCTCGCCGAGGTTGCGTTCGATGTCCGGGTTGGTCGTCATTGCTACGTGGTCTTCAGCCAGTCAAACGGCGCAAGGTATCCACAATCCAGATCATGCCTTCGGTGTCCTGCCCGCAGTAGCGTTCAAGCTGCCCGCGCACCTTCTGGCGCTCGGCCTCCGGCACGTCGCCGAAGTGGACCCGCAGGAATTCAAGGCTGGCCTGTCCGCCCTCCTGAATCTCCAGATCGGCGTAGCTGCGCCCCGTCAACACCGGCAGGACGGCCTTGATGGAGGCCGAGCCGTGCTGCTCCGGGTGGTAATAGTCGAATGCCTGAAACGGTTCCAGCAGGTCGATGATCCGGGGCTTCGCTGCCTCTATCCAGACCGCGTGTTCAGGAAAGGCGTCGGCCAGTGCATCGAGCACCCCAACCTCAAACTTGGCGTTGTAAACGAGGATACTGCCCTTGTCCCCGATGCAGTCGCGCAGCCTGTACAGGAATTCCGGCCTTGGATCGCCGCGCCCGTCACCAAGGAAGGCATGATGCTCCGGTGCCGCGCCCGGCGCTGGCTGCCGGTGGAGGCTGAATTGAAAGGGCACCTGCTGCCACGGCGACAGGCCGTCAAACAGCGGGATCGCCGTGTTGAAGGTTTCAAAGTCGAGGAAACTGGCCGGGTACCGTATGCGCTTCAGAAAGCTGGCCAGCGCCTTCCCGTCAATATGCGGCTGGCCGGTCCCGGCGACCTTGCGCTGAATTGCCTGCCGGTCAGTCAGGTCAACGTGGTCGGGAATGTCTTTCAGGTTGACGACACCCTCCTGAAGTAAACGCCAGCACTTTTTCCCGCCGTAATACAAATTGAACACGCTGTCCGGCGGCAGGAACGCCCAGCACTGGTCAGTCAACGGACAGTCGTACGGATCGGAGCAGTGCGGGCCGATCTTGATCTCCGGCTCCTGTTTCAGCCGGATCACGCTGAACATGTCTTCCAGTTGCGATTCGATTTCCCGGCTCAGGCTCGACACGTCTTTGGTGACATCTTCCAGCTTGAAGAACTTCTTGGGATCGACCGCACCGCGCCGGACGTAATTGCGGTCGACGTGCATCAGGTGGCAGCGCCGGATAATCAATCCCGCGCCGTTGTAAACAAAAACCTGAAAGGCGAGGTCCAGCAGGTTCACGTCTTTGACTTCGGTGCTGCTCTTGACCTCGATGATGTCCCACGCACCGCCGCTGACCGGATTTAGGATGTCAACGCGGGCGAAGCCGCCATTATGCACGAAACCGGCCTCGAACAGCGGCTTCCTCAGCTTGACGGCCTCCAGTGATTTCTGGAGCACCTGCTCGAAGTCCCTCACGTCGGCGCTGACCTCGATGCCAGCGGGGTAAAGCTGTTTGGCCAGTGCGCCGACCTCGTGGCCTTGGTCGAAGATGGCCTGCTGGGCGGCGTCGGTTTCAGGGATGCGGTCCTTGGCATTATAGGCGACCCACAAGAGCTTCCGGCACTGGTGGCCCCAGAGGAACTTGCTCTTGCTGACGTAGGGCCGTTCCGTCGTGGCGGTGAAATTGGAAGCGGCGCGGCCCATGACGCAATGTGTGCCAAGTTTGAGCCGTCAGTTCAAGACGCCGGGTGCGCCCAGTTCCAGAACAAAGGCGCACCTGATCCAATCTTTGTTGCGGCTGACGATGCTGAGTTCATCGCGGCGGATTTTGACCCCGCCCTTCCAGAGCACCTTCCTGATCTGCTTGGCGGCGGTGGGATTATCGGCGGCCAGATCGAACGACGTGCGAGTCAGGTGCATGATCCAGACGGGGTGGGCTTCTTCCTGTTCGATGCGGCGCATGGTGAAACCGGCGGCGGTGAGCAACCGCCGGATGCGGTCGTGCCAGTAGTGGTCGCCGTGAAGCATCTCAATGATCCGGCTGGTCGAAGCGTCGTCGAGGACTTTGAGTGGCACGCTGGTCTTTTTCTTTCGCGTGGGCATGGGATCACGGGTCGATTACGACTTTGGAGCGAACGCGTTTGCCGTTCCGGTCGTTCTGGTCGGGTTCTGGAGCCGCCGCTGCCCCAGCAACGCGCTCCAGCAGGTTCTTCACGCTCTGTGCCTTGAACGCTTTGCTGTGGGGAGTTTTGTACCCACGAGCATTGAGGCACTGGGCGATTTGTCGCAGGGCTGTCACGTGCGCGGCCCGGATTTCCTGCACGACAGGGACCAGTCGCCGGGCGTAGGCATCCGCAGATGCCAAATTGGCGGCCTGAGCGATCTTCAAAGCCTGCGCGGGGCGGGGATTGCCAAGTTTGGTCCCACGCCGCCGGGCGGCAGCCAACCCGTCGCGGGTCCGCTGCGAGATCATGTCGCGCTCCTTCTCAGCCACGAGCGCCATGATCCCCACCGTGAACTTGTCCGCGTGGGGCATGTCTACGGCAATGAAGTCCACACCGCTGTCACGAAGGTTCAACAGGAAAGCCGCGTTGCGGGCCAACCGGTCGAACTTGGCGATCAGCAGGGTCGCGCCTTCCTTGCGGCAGAGGGCAATGGCCTTCTCCATTTCCTGCCGGTCATTGCGTTTGCCACTTTCGACCTCCGCAAACTCGGCAATCAACTTCCAATCCCCACCATTAAGGTATCTGGCGACGGCATCCCGCTGGGCATCCATGCCGAGGCCGTTGATTCCTTGCTTGGTGGTGCTGACCCGGTAGTAGGCGACGAATTTTCCAGTCATCGCCCCTATAATACCCGGCTTGATGGGTATTGTCAAATCCTCAAACGAGCGTTTGGAGTTTTGACAGAGCCGTGTGGAGTTTGGGGAAGTCTCAGCGATGAAGGCCAGACTCCGGCGTGGTTTTGCTGTAGGATTCTGATTGTAAGTTGTTCATGTTCAACGATTATTTAGACATCCGTGAAAACTCAAAGCCGAACTCTGGTTTTTCAATGATGACTGGATTGGTTAGTTTGCGCACACCTTCACAAATGCAAATAATTGTAAACAAGTCATTTGAGAATATAACATGAAATATCGGAATGACATTCCGATTGTTCTCGGTTAGGGTGGAACTATGGTTGAGCGAACGCGGTATTTGGAGATGCTGACGACGCGGATTGAGCACTATCCGGTCGTGGCCTTGCTTGGGCCGCGTCAGATCGGCAAGACCACACTGGCGCAGCAGTTCATGGCTGGGCGGGCGGCGCGGTATTTCGATCTGGAGAGCGCGGCGACGCAGGATTTGATGCGCCAGCCAGCGGCGGTGCTCGAACCGCTGACGGGGTTAGTGGTGATTGATGAGGCGCAGCGAATGCCGGAACTGTTTCCGTTGCTGCGCGTCTGGGCGGATCGGCGTCCGCTACCAGCGCGGTTTCTGATACTGGGCAGCGTGTCGCCGTGGCTGATGAAGGGCGTGACGGAATCGTTGGCGGGCCGGGTGTCGTTCGTGGATGTGGCGGGGTTGGGCTTGGGCGAGGTCGGCGCGGAGCAGCACCGGCGATTGTGGTGGCGTGGCGGTTTCCCCGTGCCGTATCTGGCCGAGACGGATGAGCAGGCGCGACAGTGGCAAGACGACATGGAGCGGACAGTCATCGAGCGGGACTTGGCGCAGTTTGGCGTTAGCGAGTCGCCCGCCGTGATGCGCCGGTTCTGGGCGATGGTGGCGCATTATCACGGGCAGACATGGAACGGTTCAGAGATCGGGCGCTCGCTGGGAGTGACGGACAAGACGGCGCGGCGGTATCTGGATGCGTTGGCGGCGACGTTTCTCGTGCGGCAGTTGCCACCGTGGTTCGAGAATCTGGGCAAGCGTCAGGTGAAAGCCCCGAAAGTTTACATCCGCGATTCGGGGATGCTGCACGGATTGCTGCATCTGCCCAGCCCAGAGCGGCTCGATGAACATCCCAAGCTGGGTGCATCGTGGGAAGGTTTTGCGCTTGAGCAGGTGCTGCAAATCACGGGCGACCGCGATGCTTATTTCTGGGCGACGCACGGCGGGGCGGAATTGGATTTGATGGTGTTGTGGCAGGGCCGCCGGATTGGCTTTGAATTTAAGTTCGGCGACGCGCCGGGCATCACCAAATCCATGCACGTGGCGATGGCGGACTTGAAACTGGATCGGTTGCTGGTGGTCGTGCCGGGCAAGGAGTCCTACGACCTTGGGCCGAAGATGGAAGTGGTTTCCATTTTGCATCTGGTCGAACGGCTGGGGCGCATGGCGCAGGAGTTGAAGAAATGAGCGAACTGAAATGTCCGAAGTGCGGAGCCGACATCGGAAGCGTGCTGGCAGCGTACGGTGGACGGGCAACCAGTCCAGCCAAGGCCGAGGCAGCGCGTCGGAATGCTAAGAAGGGCGGTTGGCCGAAGGGCAGACCGAGGAAGAAACCCGCCGCATGATTGTGTTGCGCCTTCGCGGGTGTCACCGGTCGACTCGACGCCGTGCCGTGGGCGCTGCCGCGAGTCGATGCTCCGATCTGGAGTCTGAAACCCTGAAAAGTGACTTGCTCAAAGACTTGCTCAAAAACCGGGTTTTCGGTGCCTTTTCGTGCATCTCCTTGCATCTCGGTGCCACTTGCTTTAGCCTACGAGAAATCGCGGGAACTCCTGATTCTATTGGGTTTCCTCGACTTTGCAGAGTGTTCGGCCCCATAGCTCAAATGGATAGAGCGGCGGTTTCCTAAACCGTTGATCCCTGTTCAATTCAGGGTGGGGGTACCAGCCATTGGAAGCTCCTTCAAGCAACCTACTTCACCCGCCACTTTCAGACGCTGAATTTACTCAAGGCGACTTTGGCTGGCGGCGGGCAAATACAATGTTAGTCTGAGGCCGGCCAGATTATGAAAATCACTCCCAAGATCGGCACCACGGGCGAGACGAAGTTCATCGTTGAGGACCGGCATTGCATCGAGTTCGCCACGGACGGGATGCCGGCGGTATTGAGCACGCCGAATCTCATTGGCATCCTCGAACGCACGGCGCGCCAAGCCATCGCGCCGTTTCTCGAAACTGACGAGCGCAGCGTGGGGGTGGAGCTTGAATTACGGCATTTCGCCCCGACCCCGCTGGGGGCAACGGTCACGGCCACGGCCCGGGTGTTTGGCGCGTCGCGCCGGTTCGTGGATTTTCAAATCGAAGCTCGGGATGACCGGGAGTTGATTCTGCGTGGCGTTCACCGGCGCGCGGTGGTGACAGTGGACGGTTTCGCCCGGCGCGTGCAGAGCAAATCAGGCTGAACCATGTCGCTGCTCAGCTTGAATGATTTGCTGCGGGAGACTTCACGTTCGTTTTACCTCACCTTGCGCGTCCTCCCCGGCGCTGTGCGTCCGCAAATAGGTCTCGCTTACCTGCTCGCCCGCACGACGGACACCATCGCGGACACAGAGATCATTCCCGTGACGGCGCGGCTGGCCGCGCTTCAGCAGTTGCGCGGGCGGATATTGGGGACCAGCCGCACGCCTTTAAGCTTCGGCGCGCTGGCGCAGTCGCAGGGGTCGCCCGCGGAGCGCGCCTTGCTGGAGCGAGTCGAGGAAAGCCTCGCGCTGTTGGGTCATTCAACCCGCAAGGACCTCCCCATGCTTCAACAGGTGCTGGACACCATTACCAGCGGACAGGAATTGGATTTGCAGCGGTTCGCCGACGCGTCAGCGGGAAACGTCATTGCGCTGCGGAACGAAGCTGAACTGGACGACTACACCTATCGCGTCGCGGGATGTGTTGGGGAGTTCTGGACGACGATGTGCCGCGCGCACCTATTTCCCGATGCAAGTCTGGATGATCAGGCGTTTCTGGCCGGTGCCGTTCGTTTTGGCAAAGGGCTGCAACTGGTCAACATTCTTCGAGATTTGCCCGCGGACTTGCGGAAAGGCCGCTGCTACCTGCCGGCGGACAGGCTATTGGCAGCCGGAATGCAGGCGGGGGATTTGCTACAGACTGGATGCGAAGAGGAGTTCCGTCCGCTCTACAATCGTTACTTGGACCTGGCTGCGGATCATCTGGCGGCCGGTTGGGCCTATACGAACACGGTGCCCCGCGGCCAGGCGCGGGTACGCTTGGCCTGCGCGTGGCCGATTCTGATCGGGATAAGAACCCTCCAACGACTGCGCGTCGAGAGAATCCTTGTCCCGGAGCGCCGCGTAAAGATCAGCCGCCGCGAGGTGCGACGCGTGGTTGTGCAATCGGTGGTCTGTTATGCCTGGCCCTCCGCCTGGCAGCGGCTGTTCGAGGCCAGCCAGCTCTCTGCGCCGCCAAGATCGGAGTAACGCCGTGGCGTAAACCGTTGACACCTGTGCCTCGTCCGTCACGCAAACGTCACTTTCCGAACCCGATTGCCTGTCCTGAGCGGATTCGGCTATCTTGGCCGTCGCCGTGAACGAAACCCAATACAAGCCGCAGCATTTCATCAATCGTGAATTGAGCTGGCTGGAATTCAACCAGCGGGTGCTCGACGAAGCGATGACCCCGGAGAATCCGCTGCTGGAGCGGCTCAAGTTTTTCTGTATCGTCAGTTCGAATCTCGACGAATTCTTCGAGGTCCGCGTGGCGGGCATCAAGCAGCAGATCGAATCGGATGTCGTTACGCGCAGTGTGGACGGGTTGACCTCCACGGAGATCTTTCGCGCCATTACCAAACGGGTGCGCCGCCTGGTGCGCGACCAGTACGACTGCTGGCGCCGGCAGTTGGTGCCCGAGCTAAGGGCCAACGGCTTTCGCTTCCTGGAGGCGGACGAACTTGATGCCGGGGACCGCAAGTGGCTTGAAAAGTATTATGCATCGGAAGTGCTGCCGGTGCTCACGCCGCTGGCGATTGACCCGGCGCATCCATTTCCGCAACTGCTCAACCGTTCGCTGAACCTGATCGTGAAAGTTGCCGCGCAACCAGGGGATCGCGGGGCGCACCGGCTCGCGGTGGTGCAAGTGCCGCGTTCCCTGCCCCGCCTGGTCCGCCTGCCCCGCCAGGATGGCCGTCAGGATTATGTTTTTCTTGGCCGGGTGATTGGCCACTTCTTAAAGGAGCTTTTTCCTGGAACCAAAATCCTTGGCCATTGGCTCTTTCGCGTCACCCGTAACAGCGAGTTGTATATTGACGAGGAGGAAGTGGCGAACCTGCTCGCGGCGGTGGAGAACGAATTGCAGCGCCGCCGGCGCGGTGATGCAGTGCGGCTCGAAGTAGAACGTAACTGTCCCACCGAAGTGCGGACCGATCTCCTGCAACGCCTGCATCTGACCGAGGAGGATCTTTACATCATTGACGGCCCGCTCAATCCCGTGCGTTTGATGATGCTGTGCGAGGGGGATCACTCGCCCGAACTACGTTTCCCACCCTTCCTCGCGAGCGTGGCGGTTACACTCCGTCAAAAGCCGGATTTGTTCGAGGCCATCCGGGAGCGGGACATTCTGCTGCATCACCCGTACGAGAGTTTCGAGAGTGTGCTGAACTTTTTACAGCAAGCCGCGCAAGACCCCCACGTGCTCGCCATCAAGCAAACACTCTATCGCACCGGCGGGGATACGCGCATCATCGGCGCCCTGATGGAAGCCGTTAAGAACGGGAAGCAAGTCACGGCGGTGGTCGAGTTGCGGGCGCGATTTGACGAGGCGAACAACATCCAGTGGGCCCGGCAGATGGAGGAATCCGGGGTTCACGTCGTTTACGGTTTGGTGGGATACAAGATTCATGCGAAAGCCACGCTGGTGGTGCGGCGCGACGAGGACCAAATCCGCCGTTACGTGCATCTGGGGACGGGCAATTACAATCCGGCCACCGCCCGGCTGTACACCGATGTCGGGTTGCTGACGTGCCGGCCGGAGTTGGGCGAGGACGTGACCAGCCTGTTCAACCTGCTGACGGGCATCTGCCAGTTCCGGCCGATGCAGCGGCTGTTGGTTGCGCCGTTTGATCTGCATCAGCGCCTGACGGCCCTGATCGAGCGGGAGATCAGCCACGCGGCCGCGGGATTTCCGGCGCGCATTGTGGCCAAGATGAATTCGCTCGTGGACCGCGCGATGATCGAGTCGCTGTACCGGGCCTCGCAGGGCGGAGTGAGGATTGATCTGATCGTGCGCGGCATTTGTTGCCTGCGGCCCGGAGTGAAGGGTGTGAGCGATAACATCACCGTGCGCAGCATCGTGGGCCGCTTTCTGGAGCACAGTCGGATCTTCTATTTCGAGAATGCCTGCCAGCCAGAGGTGTTTCTGGGCAGCGCCGACTGGATGCCGCGCAACTTTTTTCGCCGCATCGAAACTGTGTTCCCCATCGAGGACGGCAACCTGCGTGAACGGGTGGTGGCCGAACTGCTGGCCCTTCCCTTGGCGGACAACACCCGCGCACGAAGCCTGCAAACGGATGGGACTTATCACCGGTTGTCGCCAACCCGTCCAAGCCAGGCACGGCACAGCCAAGATGAATTCATCGCACGGGCGCGAAACGGCGTCCCAACTCCAGGCAGATCCCGCCGGGCCAAACGCAAGTACCCGGAAGTGAAGCTGGCCCGTCGCCCATTCTGACGGCACGCATGAATCCACCGCTTTCCGCCCTCCTCGCCGCGCATCTGGCCGCGAGCCTGCGCGGGATGCGCCGGCGATACCGCCGCCGCCTGGCACGGTGCCAGGCCAGGTTCTCGGAGGATTCCGTCCATGAACTGCGGATCGAAACGCGCCGGATGCTGGCGCTGCTGGACTTGTTCCGCGCGCTGGGCATCGGTGACGCGTTGAAGAAGCTCCGCCGGGTGTATAAGAAACGGCTGGACGCGTTTGACGAGTTGCGGGACACGCACGTGCAGTTGCTGCTCCTGAAACCTTGCTGGCCGGAATTCCCGGAAGCAAGGGCCTTAGAATCCTGGCTGCGACAGCGCGAGCAACGGTTGACCGAGGAATTGCGGCGGGTCATCCGGCGGATGAAACCGGTGCGCTTGGAACGCCGGCTGAAAGCCATCGAGAAGGAATTGCGCCAAACCGCCCGCGCGGCGGCTCCGGGTGGAGCGAACGCAGCCGCCACGGCACTGCGGGAAGTCTTTGCCTCCGTGTTGGAGTTGCACCGACAGGTAAACCGGCGCGATACGGAGACGATTCACCGTCTGCGCGTGGCCTTCAAGCGCTTCCGTTACCTGAGCGAATTGCTGCAACCCTTGTTTCCGCGCCTGACCAATAAACGCCTGCGCCGCATGCAGGACTTTCAGACGCTCATGGGCGATATTCAAGACCTCGAAGTCCTGCTGACCGGCGTGGCCCGGGCGGTTGAAGAAACGGAATTGCCGGCCGTCGCGGTACGGAGACTGGGCGCTGATTTGCAGCGGAAACGGCGGACGGCGATCAGCACTTTCCTCACGGCAATTGACGACCTGCTCAAATTCACCCCGGAGAAATGGACCGGGCGGCAGTCCGGCCAAACAGTTTAGCCCCTATGAAACTTTACATCTTACGGCATGGCGAAGCAGTTGAACGGGGCGATCCCACGTTTAAGCACGACGCGGATCGGCCGCTGACCGTGAAAGGCATCCAACGGACGAAACTGCTCGCCCACACCCTGCGGCAATTGGAAGTCCCGCTCGACGTCATCTTTACCAGTCCGCTGCGGCGGGCGCGGGAGACAGCGGACATCGTCGAGCGCGGCCTGCGTTTGCATGGTCGGGTGGAATTCACCCAACATCTCGCCCCGGGGGGCGACGTGGAGAAACTGGTGGCGCAACTGAACGCCTTGCGTCCCGCACCCAGAAGTTTATTGCTCGTCGGCCACGAACCGGATCTCAGCCGCCTGATTTCAATGCTGGCGACCGGCGGGCCGAACCTCCTGCTGGCCCTGAAGAAAGGCGCGTTGTGCCGTCTGGAGGTGGAGCATTTGCGCTGCGGACGCTGTGCCAGTCTCGAATGGCTGTTGCCTCCGCGGGTAGTGGGGCCGAAGCGTGCGAAGGCGCGCTGAAGCAATCACCCGCCAATGCAGCTCATCGAGCGGGGCGGGGACACAAAATCCGGCTCACCGATGTGATGGCGCGCTTCCTTTTGCCAGACCACGGCGCGCAACCATTCCGTGATCGCTTCGTCGGAGGCGCCGCCGCGTAGGTGCGGACGGAGATCGTGCTCGGCCACACTGAAAAGGCAGGTGCGGATTTTGCCGTCGGCGGTGAGGCGGATGCGGTTGCAGTGGCCGCAGAATGGTTCACTCACTGGTGCGATGATTCCGATTTCTCCGCGGCCAGCCGGCAATCTCCAACGTTTCGCGGTGGCCGAGGGATTGTCCGGCGCCACGGGATGCAATGCGAAGCGTGCTTGCAGCCGGGCGAGGACTTCCTTGCCGCTGACCACCATTTCCTTTTGCCACGCACGGGCGGAATCCAGCGGCATGAATTCGATAAAACGGAGGCTGAGGTCATGGGTCCGTGCGAACTCGGCGAGGGATTCGATCTCGTGATCGTTGATTTCGCGGATGATCACGGCGTTGACTTTGACGGGATGGAAACCCAGTTCCTGTGCCAGCCTGATGCTCTGCAAAACTTCGGCCAGCCCATCGCGTCCGGTGATTTTCCGGAAGTTGTCGCGATCGAGCGAATCCAAGCTGAAGCTGACGCGTCGCAATCCGGCCTCGCGCAACGACCGGGCTTTGGCCGGGAAGAGGAAGCCGTTGGTGGTCATGGCGAGATCCGCCAGACCCGGCGTTTGGGCAATGCGCGCGACGAGTTGCTCGACGTCGTGGCGCAACAGAGGTTCGCCGCCGGTGAGCCGGATTTTCTCCAAGCCCAGACTGACCGCCAGGCGGACGAAACGTTCAATTTCCTCAAAACTGAGAAGGTTCGCCTTGGGGACCCATTGCTGGACGATGGGGGCCGGATTGGGCAGATGCGCCCAATGGCCGCGATAGAAGTTCTGGGCGGCTTCGGTTTCCGGCAGACAATACAGGCACCGGAAATTGCACCGGTCAGTCAGGCTGACGCGCAGATCGCGCAGAATTCGCCCATGGGAATCCACCAACGACCCGGCTCCGGTCATGGTACCGGGGCATTGGTCGCCGCCGGGGCATTGGTGAGCGGCGGAATGACGCGCACGGAGCCGTCGGCGCTGACCTCCACGTTCAAGTCGTAGAGATTGGTCCGGGCTTCGACGGGTGCCGGCGCGGTGGGGCCGGCCTGCAGGAGTTGTTGCGCGCCTTTCTGATCGGTAGTGGCGAAGAGGCCCTTGCGAATCCAATCCAGTCGGCGGGCGATGGAAAGCTCTTCCTTGAGCCGGGCCACCTGGCGGCGGAGCACGGCCAGATCATTGAACTGCCGTTCCAACTCGGCTTTCTCGCCCATGAGGCGGGTGAGCTCCCGTTCCAGAAAAGCCTTGTCACCCTCGGAGGCGGTGAGTTTGCGCTGAGTCTCGGTGATTTGCTCAGTGAGGTTCGTCAGGGCCACGCTCAAATCAATGGCCTTCTGGTCCAGCGCCACATTCTGCGATTCCAGCCCGGCGATTTTTGCATCGCGCTTGGCGACCTCCTCCTGTTCGGCCTTCAGTGTGGCCTCGGTCTTGGCGAGCGTGTTGGAAACGTTGGCCAGTTCCCGGGAAACCAGGGTGAGCTGGTTGGTCGTTTCGGTGTAGGTCTGCTTGACGGTGGTGAGTTCGTTGGTCAACCGAATGTTGAACTGAATCTGGTCATCCAGTTTGCCGCTGGTATCCACCCATTTGTTGGAGTGAAACAATATGGTTTCGGTGTCCTTCATTTTCTCCTCCGCGGCCCGCTTCTTGGTTGTAACCCAAACCACAGCCAAGCCGATGCAGGCGGCGGCCAGGATGATGACCCCAATCAAGTTTTTCATACTGGCGCCTAACATGCCGGGGGGGCATGACTTTGGCAAGCGCGCATCTGTCCCTTGCGCCGGGGTCAAAGTTTCCTACATTGGGGGCGTGAAGCTGCCGCTGGAAGTCCCCGTGATGACGCTGCCGAACGCCACCCTGCTGCCGCAGGCGTGGCTGCCGCTCCACATCTTCGAGCCGCGCTACCGCCGGATGCTGGCCGATGCGTTGCACGGCGAGCGCATGTTCTGCGTGGCGATGCGGCGGCCGGGCAGTGCGCGCGAAACGCCGCTGCCGGTGGCCGGGCTGGGTTTGATCCGCGTGGCCGTCCGCCATCCAGACGGCACCTCTCACCTGATCCTGCAAGGCGTTGCCCGGGTGGAACTGGTTTCCGTCATCCGCTACCGGCCCTATCGGCTCCAAAGCATCCGGCCCCTGTTCACGCCGCCGTGCGATAGCGTGGCGGCGGACGCGTTGCTGGCCAAAGTGCGCGAACTCCTGCAGGTGCGGTTTGAACTCGGACTGCCGTTTCCCTTTTCGCTTTTATCGCCCGCCGGGGAAGATGCGCACATCCAACCCCCGCCGTTCTCGGCCAAGGAAGTGATGGGATATCTGGATTCCATTGCCAAGCCGGAGCACGCGGCGGACCTGGTATCGTGCGCGGTTTTGAAAGGGGCGCGCGAACGGCAGGCGATCCTGGAGGCGCTGGACGTGGAAACGCGTTTGCGGCGGCTCATTGAATTTTTGTTGCGCGATATTCGCAACCATCGGAAAGGTTGATATGAGTGAAGCATCCACAGAATCCAAGTTCCGATCCGACGCACCTGCCGATTTAAGCCGCGAGGAGCTGCAGTCCGCAATTTTTGCCCAGATGATTCTTCAGCAGTCAAACCTCGCGATGATGCTCCTGGGCAAAGCGCCCAACCCGCAAACCGGCCAGACCGAGTGCGATCTGGAGGCGGCCAGATTCTTCATTGACCAGTTGGAAGTGCTGGAGACCAAGACAAAGGGCAACCTGACGCGGCCCGAGGAGGCGTTGCTCAAACAAACGCTCATGACCGTGCGCCTGGCGTTCGTCGAGGCCGCGCAAACGCCGCAAGCGCCGGACAAATCGGCGCCCCCCGAACCAGCCGCCCCCGCGCCGCAAACCGCCCCGTCACCCGAAACCAAGACCGCGCCAGCGGAAAACCCGGGCGCGGTGGGAGAGGCAGAATCGAAAAAGCGATATTCCAAAAAATTCTCGCTCTGAATCCTGACGGCTCGGAGGATTAAGGTTTCGCGCCGGGACCGACCGCAGGCGGCTTCAGTCTCTCGTCCAGGATTTCCACCCCGGCTTCTTCTTTGAGCTTCTCGACGTAATCGCGCAGGTGCTTCTGGACTTCCTGCTGCTTCAAGCTTTCTTTCAGTTCGTCCACGACTTTGGCGAATTCCAACTTCCGCGCCGGGATTTTCTCGCTCAACTTGATGATATGATAACCGAACTGGGTGGTGATGATGTCGCTGATCTGGCTAGGGCTTAACGAAAAAGCCGCGGATTCAAACGCCGGCACCATCTGGCCGCGCGGGAAGGTGTATTCGCCGCCTTTGTCCTTGGAGCCGGGATCCTCGGAGAATTCCTTGGCGAGCTTGGCGAAATCCTCACCGGCGCGCGCGCGTTTGAGGATCCCCTCCATTTGTTTGCGCTTCTCCTGCTTCTTCGCTTCCGGGACGTCCGCGCCCGTGCCTGAATCACGCGTGCTCAACAGAATGTGGCTGGCGCGCACCATTTCCGGCTCCTCAAAGCGCGACGGATTCTCGTCGTAGAACTTCCGGGCCTCTGCGTCGCTGACGCTGATTTTCAACTCGCGCTCGAGGGTGAACCCGACGGTCATCTGGTCCACCCGTTGCTTTTCCCACTGCTCCCGGGACAATCCCTGGGCGCGCAGTTGCAGCGCCAGGCGTTCCTCGTATTCGGCATCGGTTACGTTGGCGTCCGTTTTGAATTTCTGGAATGACTTCTCAAATTGTTCCCGGCCCCGAGTCTTGTCCGCCGCCGAGGACTTGTTCAACAGGAGTTGCATCCCGATCAAGTCATTGAGCACCTGGCGCTCGAGCGTGCTCATGAATTCGGGCGGGATGTTGCGTCCCTGGGCGGCGGCGTTGGCTTTGATGCTCATCAAGGCGGTGTCAAACTCGCTGCGCTTGATTTCCACGCCCTTGCCCCGGGCCAGCACCGGGTCCCCGAACAACTCGGTGATCTTGTCCGCCGGCTTGGACACCGCGCCGCCGGGGGCCTGGGCCCTAGCTTTGAGGTTAAAGCCGACCGGCGCGCAGAACAGTACCGCGAGCAGCGCGGCGCAGAAAAATCTCGAAGGTTGGTGAATCATAGTGCGATTGGTTTGTGGTTGGTAGAATGGCCGTTCAAAGGATCACGACCTTTACGTTGTGGATGTCCGGGTCCTGCCGAAGTTCGTCCAGCACGGCGGCAGTGGGTTCGCTGTCGAGGGTCAGCACCGTCAAGGCCTGGCCCCCGGCTTCGTCGCGATGCAGGCTCATGTTGGCAATGTTGATCCGGTGTTTGCTGAGGAGCGTGCCGAGGTAGCCCACGATCCCGGGGCGGTCCTTGTTGGTGAGCAGCAGCAGGGTGCCGCTGATGGGAATTTCCACCGGCGTACTGTACAGCCGCACGATGCGCGGGTTGTTGGGGGAACCGAAGAACGTGCCGCCGGCTGAAATGACTTTCTCTCCGTTGTTGAACACCTGCACGTGCAACCACTCGTTGAACGTCACCGGTTCGTTCGAGCGCTTTTCCTCAACCGTCAGCCCCAGGGTCGCGGCGATGCTGCGTACGTTGACGTTGTTGAGGTCTTTCACGGCCGCGCGCGAGAGGAAGCCGAGCACGACCGCCCGCGTGACGGGGTCAATGTTCGGCAGTTCCTGCGCCTTGCCGCCGTAAGTGATGTGCAGGCGGTCCACCTGGGGCGGTGCCAGTTGCGCCAGCAATCGGCCCAGCTTCTCGCCCAGGGTCATGTACGGTTTGACCAGTTCGTAAGTTATCGCATCCAGGAAGGGCAGGTTCACCGCGTTACGCACCTCGCCCGTGAGCAAATAGGAAGTAACCACTTCGGCCACTTCGATGCCGCACTTCTCCTGCGCTTCCACCGTGCTGGCACCCAAATGCGGCGTAAGGATGATGGCCGGGTGTTTGCGGAACGGATGGTCCGCCGGCAATGGCTCGGCGGTGAACACGTCCAGCGCCGCCGCGGCCACCTGGCCGGAAGCCAACGCCGCCAGCAAGTCGGCTTCAACCACGATCTCGCCGCGGGCGCAGTTCACGAGCCGCACCCCGGGCTTCATCCGGGCAAACGCAGCGTTGTTGAGCATTCCGCGGGTCAGTTCCGTCACCGGCAGGTGGATGGTGATGAAGTCGGCTTCGCGGTACAGTTCGTCAAGATCGGTTGCCAGGCTGATACCCAGAGTCCGGGCGCGGGCTTCCGTGAGGAACGGATCGTAGGCCATCACCCTCATGCCGAAGGCGAGGGCGCGTTTGGCGATCTCCGTCCCAATGCGCCCCATGCCCAGCACGCCCAGTGTTTTGCCGGCCAGCTCGATCCCTTGGAATTGCTTGCGGTCCCACTTGCCCTCGATCATGGAGGCTTGTGCTTGCGGCACCTTTCGGGCGAGGGCGAGAATCATGGCGAAGGACAGCTCGGCGGTGGAAACGGTGTTGCCACCGGGTGTATTCATCACCACCACTCCGCGTTGCGTGGCAGCTTCCACGTCCACGTTGTCCACCCCCACGCCGGCGCGTCCGACCACGCGCAACTTGGGCGCGGCCTCGATGACCTTGCGCGTCACGCGGGTTTCGGAACGCACGACCATCGCCGTGGCGTCCCCGACTAGTGGGAGTAATTCGGCCTCGGAAAGGCGGTTGGGCAATACCACCACCTGGAATTCCGACCTTTGTTGAAGGAGCGCAATCCCCTTGGGCGAAATCGGGTCACAAACCAGAATCTTCATAAAACGAACGCCGGAGTCTAGGGACCGCCCCCCGGAAGGTCAAACATTCAAAAAGGCATTGGGAACATCTGCGGTGGTTTAGCAGGTCCATTGGTGTTATCAGGGATCCCGGCGCAAAAAGATTCTCGTCGGTGCCCATTCTGTCGGCTTGGAGTTAATTGGGTTTGTGTTACACTGCCGCCGTGACGATTGAGCAAATGCTGGGATTCAGCCTCGCGCTGGTGGTCATGTTAGTCGCGCTGATTGGCACGATTGTGCCGGCGCTGCCGGGCACGCCCATTGCCCTGGCGGCGGCGGTGGGTCATCGGCTCTATTTTGGCGATGCCAGTGTCACCAACACCGTATTGGTGGTGTTGGTGTTGCTAACGCTGCTCTCGTTGGTTTTCGACTTTCTGGCCAGTGTAGTGGGCGCAAAGAAGTTTGGGGCTACCTGGCGCGGCGCGTTGGGCGCCGTGCTCGGCGGGATCATTGGGATATTCTTCAGCTTACCCGGATTGATCCTGGGCCCTTTCGTGGGCGCGGTTCTGTTCGAGTTGCTCGGGCGACAGGAATTCCGCAAAGCGGCCAAGGCCGGCACGGGTGCCGTGTTTGGGCTGTTGTTGGGGGTGATCGGGAAGGTTTCGATTTGTGTGCTCATGATCGGGTTGTTTGCCACGAACGTCATCTTCCGGTCGGTAAGCTGACACCGTAGTCGGATCACCCGCAACGAGAACGCATCACAAGCGGATTGCACAACGACCTCCAATGAGAAGTATCGGCTATCTGACGGATGAAAAAATGGCCCGCGGCTTCGGCGACTTTCTGGTCGCCGCGGGCGTGCGCAACCAGACGGAGCATGAGCCGGACGGTTCGTGGTCCGTGTGGGTGGTGGACGAGGACCGCATTGCCGAGGCGCAAGCCGCGCTGGCCCGCTACCGGGCCAATCCAGAAGCGCCGGAGTTTCACCAGGCCGCGACCGTGGCGGCCAAGGTGCGGGCGGACGAAGCAAAGGAGTTGGCGGAATACCAGCGGCGCGTGCGCACGGCTCGCAGCCTGTTTCCAAAATTCGGCGGCTACGGAGTGGGGCTGCTGACGTATGGCTTGATCATTGTGTGCGTAATCGTCGCGCTCTACTCCGGGCTGGGGAAGGATTTCGATTTCCTGCGGCATCTGCACATTGCAGACCCCGAGTTTTCGAGGAACAAATTCCTGCCGGAAGTGCTGGCGGGACAAGTCTGGCGGCTGTTCGCGCCGATCTTCATCCACTTTGGCCCGATTCATTTGATCTTCAATATGCTGTGGCTCTATCAACTGGGCAGCATGATTGAGGGTCGGCAAGGCACATGGCGACTGGCGTTGTTGGTGGCCGGCATCGCCCTCGTTTCAAACTTTGCCCAATACTATTTCCACCACCCGAGATTCGGCGGCATGTCGGGCGTGGTGTACGGCCTGGCAGGGTATGTGTGGCTGCGTGGTAAATATGACCGCGCTTCCGGATTGGGCCTTGATCCGCAGAGTGTCACGATCCTGCTGGTGTGGTTGGTGATTTGTTACGTGGGTATCATTGGCCAGGTGGCCAACACCGCCCATCTGACGGGCTTGATCATGGGTCTGGTTTGGGGGCGACTCTCGGCCTATCTGGCGTCGCGAAGGCCGGAGTCATAGGAACGGACATCTATCCCCGGTTGGCGCATCGCCGAGTTCCAAGTCGAATCACGGGTATCCAGACCCGTCGGCGCTCGCAATGCCCACACGGTGAAAGCCTTGCTTTTTCCGCGCCGCCGACTTGGAACTCGGCGATGTTCGTTAGCCATACTGCAAGGCGTGTTCCAACCGGCACGTCAGATTGCGCCGCATAGCACCCCGGCCCCTGCCAGTGCAGTTTTGTGCCAGAGATCCAGCAAGTCGTGCAGCTTGTCCAGCCACGGCAACACGCGGTTTTCAAGCGCGTTGGAGAGATAATTCGGGTCTTCCGTCCAGCAGGCTTCGTCCACCTCGCGGATAATGCCGGCCAGTTGCTGGAGTTGCCATTTGCGCAGTTGGGTGAGTGAAGCGCTCCCGTTGGCCGGGCCGCAGACGGATTCCGGTACCAAGCTCAAAGTCAAGAGCGGCGCTTTGAGATCCGAGGCCAGTCGCCACCAGAACTCACGCGCGACAACGCCCTCGTTGATCAGCACGAGCACCACCGCCGCCAGTGCCTGCTCGCGCGCCTGGGCGGTTTGCTGCAACGCCGTCCGGATGAGTTGCCGGGGCAGGTCATCCAAGTCAACCGTCTCCGCCGCCACCTGCGTGAACCCGTTCCGATCCGTAGGGAATTGCGCGAGATTGGCTGGTTGGCCATCAACGCTGAACGCGCAGAGAATTCGCTGCTGTTCCATGGCCAACGCTTCCAGATAGGCGCGAATGGCCGTCAGGGAACGACGCGCCGCAGGCAAATCCACGCGCCGGCCGTCCAAGGTGACTTGAATTTCGCGCCGCGCGGCCGGTGAGTTTATTGAGCCCAATTCCATACCCGCACCGCTGCGGTGCAAGAGATATACCTTGGTCCACGCCAACCGTGACTATGTGAACAAGTTCAATAACTTCTGGCAGACGGATCGAAGCACATCAACCAAGCCCACTGGCACGCACGACGCGATGTTGGCGAGAGTCCTTGCCAATCCTACGCAGATTGGCCGAATCTGCGAAACGATCGCTTATAGACGCAGACTTTCCGGATGGACACAGCCAGCCTCGCGAATCACTCATGTTGGCAGTCACGAGTGCCGTACGTAGCGGTTCAGAGGCGGACCGGCGCCTCATTAGCAGACAAGAGTGTCCTGTTTGCCGTGCAGGAGAATCAGGTCAGCAGCGATACTGCCTGTCGCGGAGGTGCTGGTGCCGCGACAAACAAATCCCGCGTCAGGTAGGGCGCGTCACTCCGTGTGCGCCGCAACCGGCACGTCGCCTTCCCAACGGCGCGCACGGAGTGACGCGCCCTACCCGCCACGCCCCGCAGGATGTAACGATCCTTCATTGTGTGGCACGCAGGTTGATCCGTAGCGTGAGCCGGGCCTCCGATCAATTCCACGAAAGGTCTTCGGGCATCTGGGCCCGGAGTTTGTTCTTCCATCCACCCTTACGTCGCAGGATGGCGGGCCACAGTTGTTCGGCTGGCGTGTCAAAGATGAGTTCGAACGAGGCCGGAAATGTCACCCACGCCTTGCGCCGAAGTTCATCCTCCAATTGCCCGCCGCTCCACCCGGCATAGCCGGCGAACAGCCGGATCTTCTTTTGCGGCGAAAAGGATTCGCCGATCTCGACGAGGGTGTCGAGGGAATGACCCAAGTTTACGTCTGGCAGGACGTTCGCCTCGGGAAGAAAGCCATCCGTGTGCAGGTAACTCAGCGCGGTGGGCTGCACTGGACCGCCCAGATACAGCGGACATTCCTTGAGAGTATCGGGCAGGTCGGCTACGATCATTTCGCCCACCTTGGTACCGGTCGCGCGGTTGAGTACCAAGCCAAATGCGCCTTCGGCGTCGTGCTGACAGATCAAGACCACCGTGCGCTGAAAAAAAGAACCCACCAATTCACCGCTATCCAGCAGGAACTGCCCTTTGACGTATTTCGGTTTCTCCGGCATAACCGGCCTCAGATGATACAGATGCTTGCCGCGCTGCTAATCTCGACTAAATTCATTTCATGTCAAAGCTTTGTGTGTTGATCCTGTTGCTGGCCGCGCTGGCCGTGGGCGCGGGGTGCAAGAGCCATTCCGGCAGCCGCGAATACATCCCCGGCCAGGGCTGGGTGCCGAACGATTAAGGCCGCACCGTCGGCTCTGGTCAGTTGGCCAAAACAGAAATCCCGCGAACCGGTAAAGTTCGCGGGACCCTGGTTGAAGCAGCTATAAGGTCAGGCCAACGCCCTGACCTTGTTTGCAATCGCGGCAGCATCAATGCCGAACCTCGCCAGCAATTCTTCCGGCTTGCCTGATCGAGGAAGCCCGGTCACCGCCAGTTTGTGAACCTTGATGCCTGCGGCGCTGAGTTCACCCGCCACGGCATCACCCAAACCACCTTCGGCGTAATGGTCCTCGACGGTGATGACTGTGTGGTTGGTTTTCTGCGCGGCACTGAGGATGACGTCCTTGGCCAGCGGCTTGATGCTGTAGGCGTCAATTACGGTGACGCCAATGCCCTCCTGCTTAAGCGCATCCGCCGCCTTCAGGGCCTCGTGCAACGTGACCCCCGCTGCCACCACTGTCGCTTTGTCGTTTTCGCTCTGCCGCAGCACTTTTGCGCCGCCGATGGGGAATGTTTCTTCGTTGCCGTAAATCACCGGCGTCTTCGGACGCGACGTGCGCAGGAAGCTGATGCCACGCGTCAGTGCCATCTGCTCCACCAACTTCTCCGTGCTTACGGCGTCGCTGGGATACAGCACGGTGCTGCCGACAATAGCGCGCATCATGGCCAGGTCCTCCAAGGCCATTTGCGAAGGGCCATCCTCACCGATGCTCACGCCCACGTGCGAACCGGCCAGCTTGAGATTGGCCATTGAAATGCCCGCCACACGAATCTGGTCGTAGGCGCGCGCGAGGAAACAGGCAAACGTGGAGGCAAAGGGCACCTTGCCGCGCGCCCCCATGCCCGTCGCCACGCCCACCATGTTCTGTTCCGCGATAAAACATTCCGTGAAACGATCCGGCAGCTTCTTGAAAAACTTCTCGGCAAATGTGGAGTTCTTGGTGTCACCGTCCAGCGCCACCACGCGGGCATCCGCCTCGCCGATGCGCGTGATCGCATTGCCGTACGCCTCGCGCGTCGCCACGGCGTCGCCCAACTTGTAGGTCAGCGGTGGATAACTGGCGGGCGCAGTGTTCGGCGGTTGGGAAAACTGGTTGGGCACGGGGATCGCCACCCCGGCGGCCGATCGGGCACTGGGCTGCAATTCCGCGATGGCTTTTGCCGCCTCCTCAGCATTCAACGGCTTGCCATGCCAACCGTCCTTGTCCTGCAAGAAGGAAACGCCGGCGCCTTTATACGTTTTGGCGAGAATGACCAGCGGTTGATCATTCAGGCCCACGCCGCTCAAGACCTCCATGATTTCCTCAAGGTCGTGCCCATCCACGTCCTCAACGCGCCAGCCAAAGGCTTCAAAGCGTTTGCGATAAATCCCGACGTCGTGTCCGAACGCCGTGGCCTGGCTCTGGCCGAGCCGGTTCAAATCCACGACCGCAATGAGGTTGTTGAGCCGGTATATGCCCGCCAACGAAGCGGCCTCCCAAACCGCGCCTTCGGCGATTTCACCATCGCCGAGCAGCACGTAAGTGTTGAAATCCAGTTGATCCAACCGCGCGGCCAGCGCCATGCCCACTCCGACGCTCAAACCCTGACCCAGGGAACCCGTGGCCACGTCCACAAACGGCAGCCGTGGGGTTGGATGCCCCTCCAGGTCGCTGCCAAGCTGGCGCAATTTGAGCAAATCCTCGGCGGGAAAGAGGCCGGCTTCCGCCCAAGCGGCATACAGCAGGGGGGCGGCGTGGCCTTTGGAAAGCACGAAACGGTCATTGTTGTGATACTGCGGGTTCTTCGGGTCATAACGCATCTGACCGAAGAACAGCGCTGCGGTCACGTCAGCGGCCGAGCAACACGAGGTGGGGTGGCCGCTGCCGGCCGCAGTCGTGGCGGCGATGGAGTGAATCCGCAACTGATTGGCAATACCCTTCAGCAATTCGATGTCAGTTTCAATCATGGAACGGGCAATCTACGCAACTTATGCCCAAAGCCAAGGATGAAAATTCTGCTGCCAACCCGAATCCGCTTACTGAACAACTTGAACCAGAGGTTTGCCGGCTGGGTGAAACCGGAGCGAGATCTGAGGGTTGACTCCTGCCTATTGCAGCAGGGCGTGGCCGGGAAGAGAACAAGTCGGGGCTATCCCTACAGCGTTCAACGTGTGACTGCCACCTGCCGGACATGCAGGCAACACCCCATCTTTGAGGTAGGCGGCGACGTCTTCCCAGGTTGGCTGGGTGCCGACCGGTTTCTGTTTCTCCAAAGCCCATTGCTGCTTTGCTCCGTCAAGCTGCCGGAGCTGGTTCAGACAGGCGTTGACTTGCGCCTGCTCGGGAGTCATCGCCAATCCATAACGCTGCTGGAATGACTGCTGTGCGTGGAGGACTTCTGGGGAGAGTGCCCCGTTTGTGGCGAGAGCTTGGGCTTGGGCCTGGATTGCTTGTGCCTGGGCTTGGGCGGCCTGGGTCTGGGCGCGAGCCTGCTCGGCTTGGGCCTGGGCGGCGCTGGCTTGTTGCGACAGTTGTTGCTTGTCGTCCCGCAACTGGCGGACTTCGTTGCGCAGACGGAGCAGATCCTCGGTGTTCTTGCGTAAGCGGTTCAGTTCATCGCTGGACACCCGACCCGCCTTCAACTCCTCATTCTCCGCGCGCAGGCGGTCCAATTCCACCAATCCCTGTTTCAACTCCGCCAACTCCGCGGACTTGGAACGCTGGGAGGCATGGAAAAAGTAGGCGCTGCCCAATGCAAGCAGAGCGATGAGCCAGGGCAAGAATGTTTTCATAGTTCTCCGGGCAACAATGGACACAGTCGCGAATCGCGCGGTGCTCTTGAGAGCTTTAGTATGGTTCCTGCCTTCAAAACACAAGCACAGAACACTCGCGCAACCCGAGCGCATCTGACGGCGGGTGTTCAAAATAATCCTGCCTCCATCAGCATCGGTCCGACCCGCAATGCAGTTGCCAGAATTATCGTGATTTTTCAGCGGGCAGTGGCAACCTGAACCGATCAACCATGTTGTCGCGAACACAGCCAATCCGTTGTCCGCCAAGCTTGCCTCGGGCGAAGCGTTGCTCCCGGCTTACTAATGCGCCCGTTCTGCGACGAGCGGCGTTGTCCTTGTCGCTGGCGGTTCGCTTCATCCTGGTGTTCAGCGTCGCTCCGGTTGACTGGACCTGTGCCGATGACGCCGGCCGGATTGATTTCAATTCCCAGATTCGTCCCCTTTTATCTGACCGTTGTTTTGCCTGTCATGGGCCGGACGAAAAGGCCCGCAAGGCAAAGCTGCGCCTGGATACCCGGGAGGGCGCGTTGAAGGAACTGGCCGACGGCTGGGCCGTCATCAAGCCCGGCGATCCCGACAAGAGCGAACTTGTGCAGCGCATCCTGGCCACCGATGAGGACGACCTGATGCCGCCGCCGAAATCGAATCTGAAGCTTTCCCCCCCAGAGAAGGAACTGCTCAAACGCTGGGTGGCCGAGGGAGCGGAGTATCAGGCGCATTGGTCATTCATACCCGTTGGTCAGATCGCGCCCCCTCAGCCACGCGACGAACAATGGATTCGCAATCCCATTGATTCATTCGTGTTGGCCCGTTTGGAAGCAGAAGACCTCCGTCCGGCGCCCGCAGCAAATCGGGAAACCCTGATCCGTCGCCTGGCGCTGGATCTCACCGGCCTGCCGCCGGCGCTTGAGGAAGTGGATGCATTCCTCGCCGACCATTCGCCGCAGGCGTACGAACGGGCTGTGAATTATTTTCTAAGCCGGCCAGCCTATGGCGAGCGCATGGCGCTGGACTGGCTTGATCTCGCCCGTTACGCCGACACTTACGGGTATCAGTCCGATGTGGAATACGACATGTCACCGTGGCGCGATTGGGTGATTCGCGCATTCAACGAGAATCTTTCTTACGACCAGTTCATCCTCTGGCAAATCGCCGGCGACCTGCTGCCCAACGCGACGCGGGAACAACGGCTGGCCACGGCGTTCAATCGGTTGCATCGGCAGACGAATGAGGGCGGCAGCGTCGAGGAGGAATTTCGAACCGAATACGTCGCGGACCGCGTGCATACCATGGGCACGGCGGTGCTCGGGCTGACGCTGGAATGTGCGCGCTGTCACGATCACAAGTACGACCCGATCAGCCAGCGCGATTACTACTCGCTGTTCGCCTTCTTCAACAACATTGACGAGTCGGGTCTGTATTCCCATTTCACGCGCGCCACTCCCACGCCAACGATGTTGCTTTGGTCGGAGGAGGAATCGCGGGAACTGGCCAGACTTAAACTACAGATGGCCATGGCCGGCGAGCGCGCCGAACAAATCTCGCGCGAAGCCGCGCCAGCGTTTCGCGCCTGGCAGGGAGACAATGGCCGTGTGCAATTACCGAACCCGGTTGCCCATTTCCGTTTTGACACTATCGTCAGCAACACGACGCCAGACAGCGTCAACCCAACAAACTTTGCGCGGTTGGTGGACGGGCCAATGAGTGTGGCCGGGCGTGACGGCCAGGCGCTGCAATTCAGCGGCGACAATGAACTGGTCTGCAAAGGTGTGGGTGAGTTCCAACGAACCGACGCGTTTTCGTTCAGCCTCTGGCTCAAGCCGACGGAACCGCAGGAGCGCGCGGTGGTGTTGCATCGGTCCCGCGCGTGGACGGACTCCGGCAGCCGCGGTTACGAACTGGTGTTGGAACACGGTCGGCCTTTTTTCGGGCTCATTCATTTCTGGCCGGGCAATGCGATCGGAGTGCGCGCCAAGCAGCCGTTGCCCACCAATGAATGGTCGCACATTTCCGTGACCTACGATGGCTCCAGCCGCGCGGCCGGTATCAACCTTTACTTGAACGGCACCCGCATGGAGACGGGGGTTGTTCGCGACAACCTCTACAAGGACATCGTGCATCGCAAGGAATGGGGTGACGCCGACGTCGGCAACGTTCACCTGACGCTCGCGGGTCGCTTTCGCGACAACGGATTCAAGAACGGATTGATTGATGATTTTCAAGTGTTCGATGTTTGCCTTACGGAGGTTGAGATAAACTTGATGGCACGTGGCGAAGGCGGAGCGAACGAACTTCTTACCCAGACCCTCTCCCCAGAGGAGAGCGGACAGCAGAACCGTAGCCGCCGACGTGAGGAGGCGGATGGCGTTGACACTCCATCGCGTCCGCCTCGTTACCCCGGCGGCTCCACCAGCGAGCTTCAAGGACAGACTTCTCTGAATCAAGATGCGCGCTTTGCGCCCCCGAACCAGATGGACAAATTGGTGTTGCATATGCAACACGAACTTGTCCTGACTCAGATTGAGGTTCAAGGTGAGGGGACAGCGTTGTTCGAGCATTACCTGGCTCGCCATCACGAGTCATATCAATCCGCCCTCGCCGGACTGAAGCAACTGCGCGAGCAGGAAAACCTCCTCGTCAACGACGTGCGCGAGATCATGGTGATGCAGGAACTCCCGCAGCCGCGCCCGACGTTCCTGCTGAAACGCGGCGCATACGACGCACCGGGCAAACGCGTCCAGCCCGACACACCCTCAAGTATTTACCCGTTTCCCGCCGATCAACCGCGCAATCGCCTCGGTCTGGCACACTGGATGATTGACCGCCAGAATCCGCTCACGGCGCGGGTGGTCGTGAACCGAATCTGGCGGATGCACTTTGGGCGCGGTCTCGTGGCGTCGCAGGAGGATTTTGGCAGCCAGGGTAAACTGCCCACACATCCCGAATTGCTCGACTGGCTGGCCGGCTGGTTCATGGAGAACGGCTGGGACGTGAAAGCGCTGCATCGTTTGATCGTCAACTCGGCCACGTTCCAGCAATCCTCGCAGGCCACGCGGGAATTGGTCGAGCGCGATCCCGAAAACCTGTTGCTCGCGCGCGGCCCCAAGCAGAGTTTGCTGGCGGAACAAATCCGCGACAGCGCGCTGGCGGCGAGCGGTTTGTTGAATCGCACCCTCGGTGGTCCGAGCGTAAAACCGTATCAACCGGCCGGACTATGGGAGCAATCCGGCACCGGCAAAACCTACGCGCAAGATCACGGCGACAAACTCTACCGCCGCAGTCTCTACACCTTCTGGCGTCGCACCGCGCCGCCACCTTCGATGCTGACTTTTGACGCGGTCACGCGCGAAGTTTGCACCGCGAAACGCGAAACGACCGCGACCCCGTTGCAGGCGCTGGTGTTGTTGAACGATCCGCAATTTGTGGAAGCCGCGCGTGTGCTGGGCGAACGATTGCTCAAAGCGCATCCAGAAAATCTTCAGGCACGAATTCATGGAGCATTTCGTTCCCTCACAGGACGGTCGCCCGACGAGAAAGAAATTACTGTGTTGCGCCAGTTGTTCGAGGAACAGAAGGGTTTTTACGGCAAGGAAGCTGGCGCGGCGGACAAGTTGCTCGCAATTGGAGAATCAAAATGGGACGAAGGGCAGCCGCGCGCGGATTTCGCAGCGACAGCGATGCTGGTCAGTGCGATCATGAACTTTGATGAGTTTGTCGTGCAAAGATGAAAGCCGTGCAAATGAGTAACGACAACTTCACCCTCACCTCGGCTCTCTCAACTGAAGCTGGGTCTTGCTCGTTGCTTCAGGAGTTGGCCGGCCTGAGAAGTCTGTGTCAGCCTCGCTGTGGTCACGTGGTCACGTGCAAACCTCGCGACGAAGTCTTCAAGAACACGGCGGTCGCCACACGTGGGGACAATGTCCGGGACACTGCAAGATCGGGTGCGGTTTTGCCAAGATGCGGTTGGCAGGATGGTGAATCCGGGCGTTGAGTCGGGGCGGGAGAATGGAAAAAGCGGCGTGATTTGCAGTTCTCCCGCTTCGCGTGAGGTGGGTGTGAAGCGTACGATTTCCTCCAGACCGAGGCACGGGGTTGCGGGCTGGGCGGCAACCTCCTTGGCCCTGGGGAGCGCGGGACATTTGAATCAACGGCTGGAAGCGAAATGATGCGGAGAATAGACAATACCAAGAAGCGGCCCCTTTGCCTCTGGCGCATTTGCTCTACTGGCGGCAGCGAAGGAATTAAAAAGCACGTTACTATTGACGCCGGAGGAAGGAGACCAGTTCAAAGATCTGCTCGCCGACAATATGCTGAGGAGTTCGGAGAAGGCCATGTCGTTGATGGACGGTTCGTCCACCA
>JAANMW010000754.1_pt1 | contig 37853 bp, 31 predicted proteins | sample 7279671 | NCBI WGS metagenome assembly JAANMW01 (sample SAMN14094541, study PRJNA606508) | bioreactor metagenome | isolation source: A lab-scale SPAN reactor treating ammonium-rich wastewater day 247 | place: Ireland: Galway | collected 2017-09-19 | reverse complement strand
GCCGCGCACACCCCCTGGAGTGCGGCGCCATGATGGCCAAACACATTGACCTGCTCATCCCCGAGGCCGTGGCCGACGCCATTGCCGTGAGCCAGCTCGATGCGGTGCCTGCCGCCGCAGCGCGCCCCGAGCTGGAGTTCTTCTTCGGCCAGTTGATGGTGCGCAACCCGGCGCTGGTGGGCGGCAAGCTGCCTGCCAGCGCGTTCTACGGGATGACCTAGCTGCGGCGGGCACACCTTCGTATTCCTTTTCGTTGCTTTTCATTGTTTGTCCCCGGCAGCCGCCGCCACCTGGGTCTTTGTTTTTTTGATTCCAGGAGTTTGCAGTCATGACGTATTCCCCCGAGGCCCACGGCGCGCCCAGCGCAGCCCTGAACTTTTCGCACTCCTTGCGTCCCCGTCCCGCGGCATGGGCCGCAATGCTGTTGTTTGCGGGCGCGGGCGTTCAGGCCCAGGGCGTCAGCCCGACGGGTGCGGGTGCCCAGGAAGCACCATCCCAGCAGGTGGCGCAGGCCGCTGCGGCCCTGCCTGCGGTCACCGTCACGGCCACGCTGACCGAGCAGGACGCGCGCACCGCGCCCGCCAGCGTCACCGTCATCAACCGCGAGGAGCTGGCTGCGCGCAATGCGTCCGATCTGCTCGACGCCGTGCGCGGCGCCCCCGGCCTCACGCTCTCGCCGCGCCAGGTGGGCGGGCGCAAGACGCTGGCGTTGCGGGGGCTGGAAGGCAAGCACACACTCACTCTCATCGACGGGCGGCGCATCAGCGCCACGGACGATGTGGTGGGCCATTCTGACTACCAATACGGCTGGCTGCCCATGTCGGCGGTCGAGCGCATCGAGATCATCCGGGGGCCCATGTCGGCGCTGTATGGCTCCGAGGCGCTGGGCGGTGTCATCAACCTCATTACCCGCCAGCCCAAGGACCGTTGGATCGGCTCGGTGGGCGTCTCGGCCAGCACCCCTACCCGCTCCAGCGAAGGCGAACCCACGGGCACCACCTCGGTGTTTGCCGCCGGCCCGGTGGGCGAACGCCTGAGCCTGCGCGTGAACGCCGAGCTGGCGCACAGCGCCCCCGTGGCCGATCGGCAGAGCCCGCTGCTGTCGGAAATCGAAGGCAGCCACGCCAAGAACGGTGGCCTGGCTGCCCGCTATGCGCTGACGCCGGAGCAAACCCTGGAGGCGGGGTGGAGTGGCGGCAAAGAGCAGCGTGTGTACGACACCAGCTCCACCTCCAAGGGTGTGTACCGCAGCACCTACGACATCGACCGCTCTCAGGCCCATGTTGGCTGGGAGGGCCAGTTTGACAACTGGCGCGGCAAGCTGCGCGCCTACCGCAGCGAGATCGACATTGCCAACCGCGCCAGCAACGGCGCTACGCCCACGCGGCCGCAGAACATGGTGGACGACGTGCTGGACGGCCATGCCAGTTTTGCCCTGGGCGCGCACAAGGTCACCGTGGGCGGCGAATGGCGCCGCGAGACGCTGGAGAACGCCGGCCTGAAAAACGGCGTGGACGATGCGGCGCACAAGGCCCTGTTTGCGCAAGACGAAATCGCCCTGACCGACACGCTGATGCTCACCGCCGGTCTGCGTGCCGACCACCACGCACTGTTTGGCAGCGAAGTCAGTCCGCGCGCCTACCTGGTCTGGGAGCCCACCCCGGCGCTGGTGGTCAAGGGCGGTTTTGGCCATGCCTTTAAGGCGCCCACGCTCAAGCAGATCTCGCCCAACTACGTGGGGGCCGAAGGGCCGCACACCTTTGCAGGCAACGGCAACATCCAGCCCGAGTCGTCCAACTCGTTTGAAGTGGGTGCCGACTGGCAGGTGGCGCCCGCCTGGTCGCTGCGCGCCACGGTGTTCAACACCGAGGTCAAAGACCTCATCACCTACCGCCTGCTGCGCCAGGAGGGCGTGCGGCGCTTCTACCAGTACGACAACGTGGACGCCGCACGCATCCAGGGGCTGGAGGCGGGCATGACCTGGGACATGACGCGCCAGCTTGCCTGGAGTAACGACCTGACGCTGCTGCACACGCGCGACAAGAGCACCGGCAAGAAGCTGGCCGACCGGCCATCGAGCAGCCTGACCTCGCGCCTGGAATGGAAAGGCGCCGAGGGCTGGAGCGCACGCCTGACCGGCGAATTCACCGGCAGCCAGACCGGCACCGACGGCGCGGCGCTGCCCGCGTATGCGCTGTGGAGCGCCAGCGTAGGCAAGCAGTTTGCGCTGGACGCCCACCGCAAGCTGGTGCTGCGCGCGGGGCTGGAAAACATTGGCAACGTGAACCTGGCCGAGAAGTCGGAGAGCTTTGGCTATGCCGAGCGCGCCCGCCGTGTGTTCGTGACCGCACGGGTTGATTTCTGACAACAAGGACTCTTTGAACCTCCCCTGGCCCCCTCTCTGGTGGGGAAGTGTGGGCCAGGGGCCGGTTGTACAAACACTGAAATACTACTATTTTGATAGCTGTTACCGCTTGATAGATAAGCGCTAGAGGCCAATTTGACTCATAAAAATATTGCAAACACCATCGCCTGCCTGCGGCGCTGGCTGGCCCTGTGCCTGCTGGTGCTGGCGCCCTTTGGCGCTGCGCAGGCGGCGCAGGTGTTGTTCATCGCCACGTCCAACGTGCCCGCAGGCAAGTTCCGCCAGTTGGCCGACATCGCACGGCCCCACGGCATCGAGCTGCAGGTGCGCTACCTGGAAAGGCTGCCCGCCGAGACCGACGAAGGCCTGTTCAAGGGCTTCGACGCGGTGTTTATCGACAGCTATTTGCAGGATGTGGTGCAAGACCGGTTGGCGCATGCGCTGCCGGGCCTGCGTGCGCCCCACGCCTGGTTGTACGACGCCAAACCCGCCTGGGGCGGCGGCTTGCCCGAGCCCGTGGCGCGGCGGCTCATCACCTATTACAGCAACGGTGGCAAGCAGAACTTCGAGGGCTTCTTCGCCACGCTGGCCGCGCAGCTGCAGGGTCGCGCAGCCCCGGGCGTGCCCGACCCCGTGGTGTTCCCCAAAACCGCTGTGTACCACCCGCGTGCGCCGGGCCTGGTCATGGCAGACCCTGTGGCGTGGCTGCGTTCGCAAGGCGTCGATCCAGTCGCCACCAACCGCCGCCCCGTGGTGGCGCTGGCGCTGCACCAGCAGTACATCGCCGCGATGCAGACCGCTTTCATCGACGACCTGATTGCACGCATCGAAGCCGGGGGTGCCGTGGCGCTGCCGTTCTACAGCCCCATGCTGGAGGCGGGCGCGCTGGAGCAAATGCTCAAGCCTGCGGGCACGCGGCTGGCCGACGTGCTCATCAACACGCAAATCATGCTGAACGCCGAGGAGCGACGTGCCGAGTTCGAGCGGCTGGGCATCCCCGTGCTGCAGGCCATGCCGTACCGCCGCGGTGACGAGGCCGCCTGGGCCGCCAACCCGCAGGGCGTGGCGCTGATGGATGTGCCGTTCTACCTGGCGCAGGCCGAATACGCGGGCGTCACCGACATCCAGGTGGCGGCCGCCACCCGTGCTTCGGACGAGCAGATCGTGCCCATTGCCGCGCAGGCCGACGCCGTGGTGGGCAAGGCGCTCAACCTGGCGCACCTGCAGCGCAAGCAGAACGCCGACAAGCGCCTGTCCATCTTCTTCTGGAACTACCCACCGGGCGAGAAGAACCTGTCTGCCTCGTTTTTGAACGTGCCGCGCAGCCTGCACACCACGCTGGCCGCGCTGCAGGCAGCGGGCTACGACACCGAATCGTCGTCGGAGCCGCTGTTGATCGGCAACCTGCAGCGCCTGCTGGCGCCGTCGTACCGCCAAGGCGAGTTGGAGCCCCTGCTGCGCGACGGCCTGGCCGCCACCCTGCCGGTGGCGCAGTACCGCCAGTGGCTGGCCACGCTGCCCGCTGCCACGCAAGAAGCCTTGCGCGCGCGCTGGGGCGAACCTGAAAAATCGAGCATGGTGCTGCGGCGCGGCGGCGAAGCCGTGTTTGTGGTGCCGCGCCTGATGCTGGGCAAGATCGCCATCCTGCCGCAGCCGCCACGCGGCGAGCAATGGGACGACAAGGAAAGAGCGCTGTACCACTCACCCAGTGCCCTGCCGTCGCACTACTACCTGGCCGCCTACCTGTGGGCGCGCGAGCAGCAAAAAAGCGACGCGCTGGTGCACTTCGGCACCCACGGCAGCCAGGAATGGCTGCCCGGCAAGGAGCGCGGCCTGTCGGTGTTCGACCCCGGCATGCTGGCCGTGGGCAACGTGCCGGTGGCCTACCCGTACATTGCCGACAACATCGGCGAGGCCCAGCAGGCCAAGCGCCGGGGCCGTGCGGTCATCGTCAGCCACCAGACGCCGCCGTTCAAACCGGCAGGCCTGCACCAGGCGCTGACCCACATGCACGATCTGCTGCACGCCTGGCTGGCGCAGGACGACGGCGTGGTCAAGGAAAAAATCAAGGCCGACCTGCTGGCCGCCGTGCAGAAAGAGCACATCGACCGCGACATGGCCTGGACGCCCGAACGCACGCGCAGCGAATTCCCGGCCTTTGTGGACCTGCTGCACAACCACCTGCACGAACTGGCCGAAACCGCCCAGCCGCTGGGCCTGCACACCCTGGGCCGTGCGCCCGAGGAGCAGCACCGCCTGGCCACCGTGCTGCTGATGCTGGGGCGCCCGTTCTGGGAGGCCGCCGCTTTGCAGGCGGGCACACCGGCTGCCGATGTGGACGAGGCGCTGATTGGCGACTACAGCCGCCTGGCGCAGACGGCGCCCTACCAGTTGCTGCAGCGCCATGTGATCGAGGGCCAGAGCCTTGAGGCCCTGCCAGCGGCGTTGCAAACCGCCATCGCCAAGGCCCGCACCGCCTACGCCCACATTGGCGCCGACCAGGAGCTGCCCGCCTTGCTGCAGGTGCTGGCCGGGCGGCACCTGCCCACGTCGTATGGCGGCGACCCGATCAAGAACCCCGACGCCTACCCCACGGGCCGCAACCTGTATGGTTTTGACCCCTCGCGCGTGCCCACGCCCCAGGCCTGGGCGGCCGGCAAGGACGCTGCCGAGCAACTGATCGCTGAGCACCAACGCCTGACCGGCAAGGCGCCCACCAAGTTGGCCGTGTCGCTGTGGTCGGTGGAGACCATGCGCCACCAGGGTTTGCTCGAAGCACAGGCGCTGTGGCTGCTGGGCGTGGAGCCGGTGTGGGACGACGGCGGGCGCGTGACGGGCGTGAAGCTGGTGCCGCGCAACGTGCTGGGGCGCGAGCGGGTGGACGTGGTGCTGTCGGCCACCGGCCTGTACCGCGACCATTTCCCCAACGCCATGAAGCAACTGGCGCGCGCCGTGCAACTGGCTGCGCAGGCTGAGGGGCCGGGCGAAGAGGCCAACCCCGTGGCGGCGCACACGCGCAGCATGGCCGCCAAGCTTCGCGCCCAGGGCATGGGAGACCAGGCCGCGCTGGCGGCGGCGCAAACGCGCATCTTCTCGTCCGAATCGGGCAACTACGGCACGGGCCTGGACAACGCCACGCTGGTCACCGACAGCTGGCAGGGCAAGAAAGAGGGCGACCGCAAGCTCGCGCAGCTGTACCTCTCACGCATGCAGTACGCCTATGGGCCGGACGAATCCACCTGGGGCAGCCTGCCCACCGCGGCCCAGGAGGGGAAAAGCGGTAAAGGCGGCCAAGGCGGTCAAGCGCTCAACCTGTATGCCGAGCACCTGCGCGGCACCGAGGGCGCGGTGCTCTCGCGCAGCTCCAATCTCTATGGCATGTTGACCACCGACGACCCGTTCCAGTACCTGGGCGGCATTGCGCTGGCCGTGCGGCACCTGGACGGCAAGGCGCCGCAGCTCTACATCAGCAACCTGCGCGGGGCAGGAAGTGGCAAGGTCGAAGGCGCGGCGCAGTTCCTGGCCAAGGAGCTGGCCACGCGCCAGTTCCACCCCGGCTACATCAAAGGCCTGATGGCCGAGGGCTACGCCGGCACGCTGCAGGTGCTGGACGCCACCAACAACTTCTGGGGCTGGACAGCGGTGGCGCGCGAGATCGTGCGCGACGACCAGTGGCAGGAGATGGCCGACGTGTACGTGCGCGACAAGCACCAGCTGGGCCTCAAGCGCTGGTTCGAGGCGCACAACCCGCATGCGCTGGCGCAGACCATGGAGCGCATGCTCGAAGCCGCCCGCCAGGGCTACTGGCAGGCCGACCCGAAAACCGTGGCCGAGCTAAAAGCGCGTTGGCGCGACCTGGCGGAGCGCTTTGATGTGCGCACCGACAACGCACGCTTTCAAGCGTATGTAGGCAAAGCGCCTGCGGCCCACAACCCGGCGGCGCCCGCCGCACCGGGGTTCGGCCTCGATGCCCCGTTGACGCAGACTGCCGCCGCCCAAGCCGCTGCGCCAGCGCCGCTGCCACCCTCCGCCGAGCCACCGCAACCCACCACACCGCCGCAATCCGCCGAGCCCCCCGCGGCAGAGCCCCCGGTGGTCAGCGGCCTCTTGATGGCGCCCGTGCCGCAAGCCCAGCCGGTCAGCGTGGGCCCCACGCAGGCTGCGCTGCTGGCGCTGATGTTGGCGGGCATCACCGGCGCCGGTGCCATGCGGCAGGCGCGCCGCAGCAGCGTGGTGCGCCCCCACCGAATCCCTTCACTTTCTGGAGTTTTCCAATGAGCAATCCCATTGAATCGATGATGTATGGCGTCAGCCAGTTCTTCCTGTTCCCCGTGCTGCTGGCCATTGCCGCGCTGTTCGTGCATGCCTTCTACGCGGCAGGCGCCTTTGCCTGGCAGGCCTGGCAGCGCCGCAGCGGCAAGGCGGCGGGTTTTGAAATGCTGGCCGCACGCCGCGCCAACCCCGCCATCACCGTGCTCGACCTGGAAGTGCTGGCAGCAGAGCGGCTCGAATTTGCCCGCATCGCCACCCGCGTGGCGCCCATGCTGGGCCTGGTGGCCACCATGATCCCCATGGGCCCAGCGCTGATGGCGCTGGCTGATGGCAACCTGGCCGATGTGTCGCGCAGCCTGATGGTGGCGTTCTCCGCCGTGATTTTGGCGCTGCTGGCCGCCGCCATCAGCTACAGCGTGGTCAACGTGCGCAAGCGCTGGTACGCCACCGACCTGGCCGCCATCGAGCAAGGCGTGGCCCCGCTGGAGTCGCCCGCACAAGACATGCTGGGCCACCTGGTGAGTGAGGTGCCCGCATGAAGCTGCGTTTGATGGACGACATGGAGGCCGACGACCCCATCCAGTCGGTGGTGAACCTGATCGACGTGTTCCTGGTCATCATCGCTGCGCTGCTGCTGGCGGTGGCCAACAACCCGGTGAATCCGTTCAGCACAGAGTCGGTCACTGTCATCAAAAACCCTGGCAAGCCCAATATGGAGGTCGTGATCAAGGACGGCCAGAAGATCGAGCGCTACAAGGCCAGCGGCGAAATTGGCGAAGGCCAGGGCAACAAGGCGGGTGTGGCCTATCGCCTCAAAGATGGCTCCATGGTGTATGTGCCCGAAGCAGGCGCCGAGCCGTCTTCCGCGGCAGGGGTGGTGCAGTAATGCTGCGGCTGCTGGCGCGCGTTTTGCGGGGGCTGCCCGGCTACTTGTGGAGCGGCTGGGGTGCGTGCGCCAGCCTGTTTTTGCTGCTGGCCGCCTGGGAGGCGGTGGCTGCTTTCTACGACCCGCTCATTCTGCCCGACCCGCTGGGCGCCTTTGCGGCGCTGTGGGGCCTGGTAGAGCAGGGCAGTGCCTGGCCCGCGCTGGCCGCCACCGCACGGCGTGCACTCATGGGGCTGACACTGGCCGTTGCGGTGGGCAGCCTGTTGGGGCTGGCCGCAGGCCTGTCGGTCACCGCGTCCGTCCTTTCGCGCCCCTTGGTGACCGTGCTGCTGGGCACGCCGCCGATTGCCTGGCTGGTGCTGGCCATGCTGTGGTTCGGCATGAGCGACGGCACGCCCGTGTTCACCGTGTTCATCGCATGCTTTCCCGTGGTGTTTGCCAGCGCCCTGCAGGGCACGCGTACGCTGGATTTGCAACTGCGTGACATGGCGCGCGCCTACCGCCTGCCCATGGGCATGGCACTGCGTGAGGTGTACGGGCCGCATGTGCTGTCGTACCTGTTCCCGGCCTGGGTGACGGCGCTGGGCAGCGCCTGGAAAGTGACCGTCATGGCCGAGCTGCTGGCCAGCACCGACGGCGTGGGCGCCGCGTTGGCGGCCAGCCGCTCGCAACTGGACACCGCCACCACCCTGGGCTGGATCACCGCCGTGGTGGGCTGCCTGCTGGTGGTCGAGTATGGATTTTTGGAACCGCTCAAGCGCGAAGTCGAGCGCTGGCGGGAGGCACCGCGATGAATCTTGTTTTGAAAGACGTGCGCCACAGCTACGCGCTGACCGAAGTGCTGGGCGGCGTGGGCCTGGCCTTGCCTGCGGGCGGCGTGCTGGCGCTGGTGGGGCCCTCGGGCTGCGGAAAGACCACGCTGCTGCACCTGTGCGCGGGCCTGCTCGACCTGCAGGAGGGCCGCCTGGACAACTCCTTTGTGAACCCCGCGTTGATGTTCCAACAGCCGCGCCTGCTGCCCTGGCAGACCACCGCCGACAACATCGCCCTGGGCCTGCGCGCACGGGGCATGGCCCGTGCCGACGCCCGCGCAAAAGCCCACGCCATGGGCGCCGTGCTGGGGCTAGACGCCGAGGCGCTGGCCGCCTACCCGCACCAGCTTTCGGGCGGCATGCAAAGCCGCGCCGCGCTGGCGCGCGCCCTGGTGCTCGAACCCGATCTGCTGCTGATGGACGAGCCCTTCGCCGCGCTCGACATCGGCCTCAAGGCGCAGCTGCACTGCCTGCTGCTGCGCCACCAGGCCGAGAAGGGCACGGCGGTGCTGATGATCACGCACGACCTGATGGAGGCCGTGCGCCTGGCCGACACCGTGCTCGTCATGGCCGCAGGGCCGGGCCGCATCGTGCACCAGCACAACCCGCAAGCCCCCGCCCTGGCGCGCAGCGATGCCATGGTCTACCACGACACCGCCGAGCTGCTGCGCGTGCCCGCCGTGCGCGCGGCCTTCGGGCTCGATGCGCTGCTGGACGCAAAAGCCTGTGGCGCCGATGAATTCGCCGAAACCCTGCCGCCCCCCAATGCGCGCGTGCTGCCCCTGCCACTGGCGCCGCAGGCGGGCGACGCCACCCCCGCCGCGCGGAGGATGCGATGCGGATGACCGCCCCCGTGATGACCCCGCCCGGCCTGCTGTCGCCCCAGCACCCGGTGTGGATGTGCGCCATGCGCCCCTTCTTTCTGCTCACCATGGCTTCGGCCGTGCTGCTCATCGCGCTATGGAGCGCCGTGCTGGCGCTGGGCCTGCCGCCGCCGCCCGTGGCGGGCGGCGCGCTGGTGTGGCACGCGCATGAGCTGCTGCTGGGCTTTGGCCTGGCGGCGGTGGCGGGTTTTGTGCTGACTGCGGTGCCCGAGTTCACGGCCACCGCCAGTGCCAACCCGCGCACGGCGCGCCAGCTGGTGGCGCTGTGGCTGCTGGGCCGCGCGGGCTTTTGGCTCTCAGGCGTGGCCGGGTGGCCCGCACTGGCCGTGGCGGGTGCGGCGCAGCTCGCCTTGCTGGGTACCCTCATCGCCCTGCTGTGGCCCGCTTTGCGCACGCCCGCAGGCCAGCGCCACCACGCCTTTGGCTGGGCGCTGGCAGGCATGGCATTGCTGGTGGCGGGTTTTTACCTTGATGCGCTGCGCGGCGCCTACCCCATGCGCGGGCTGCACGCCTTTCTGGGCCTGCTGATGGTGCTCATCGTCATCGCCATGAGCCGCATCTCCATGCGCATCGTTAACCGCGCCATCGACCAGGCAGGCACCGGCGCCGAGCCGTATCTGGCCCGCCCACCCCGGCGCAACCTGGCCGTGCTGTGCATTGCCTTGTTCACCCTGGCCGAGTTTGCGCACGAAGGCAGCGCTACCTCCGGCTGGCTGGCCTGCGCCAGTGCCGCCGCCCTGTTCAACCTGCTGGGCGACTGGCACGTGGGCCGCCCGCTGCTGCGGCGCTGGCCGCTCATGCTCTACACCGTGTACCTGTGCATGGCGCTGGGCTACGGGCTCATGGGCTGGGCCCTGCTGGCCGGTGGCCCAGGCGTGACGGCGGGGCGCCACCTGCTCACTGTGGGCGCCATGGGCCTGGCCATCTACGCCGTGATTTGCATCGCCGGGCGCGCGCACTGCGGCCTGGCGATGGATGAGCGTGCGTGGGGTGTGTGGGGCGCAGGCCTGATCGCCTTGGCCGCGCTGCTGCGCGCAGGGGCGGCGTGGGCGGGGGACTATTCAGTGGCCTGGATGGCGCTCGCCGGGCTGTGCTGGGTGGCAGCGTTTGGACTGCTGTGCGTGTTCATCGGGCCGGTGCTGTGGCGGGTGCGGGCGGATGGATTGTGGGGGTGCGAGGGGTAGGGCGGGAGTGGCGTGGTGGTTTGGTGCGGGAGCGATGGGGCGAATTTGATTGGTTTTGACCCACGGCGGTTTTTTGATCCTGACGTTTGGTCGGCTGCTTTGCAGCGGTTGCTGCCGTTCATTCACCCACTGCAAACACCCGCTTTAATTTGTAAAGCGGTCGTTGAGTCCTGTCGATTCGTGAGGCCAGGTCTTTGCCGGATCTTTACTCAACAGAAACTGGGCGACCGCAACAGATCAAACTCCTGGGTGATCTTTGGTGAACCAGCCAGTACACAGACCAGCTCCCGCTGCAGCCGATGAAATTGCTTTCTACGGGACGTGTTCTCCGCTGCCAAACGCTAGTCCACGATCAGCTTGTTGTTGTTCAGCAGCTGCGTGATGATCTGCGCGTCAGTCGTTGCCCCCGAATACAGCGACTGCAGATTGACACCCACCAGGACGATGCGCTGGGTTTCGGCCGCAGTGCTGTACGCTGCACCTACCGCATGCGAGTCGCTAGCAAAGCCGCCCGTATGGCTGATGTGGATGAGCGTATCCCCTCCAGAGATCACGAAGTGCAGGTAGTTGGCCAGGTTGCCAGCACCGTTGGACGGCCCCACACGCTCACCTTGCAGAAGATCACGCAGGTTCAACACATCGCCGCCCGCAAGGAGGTTCCCTGCCGCTGCAGTGGCAAAGTTCAAGATGGTGTCGATGGCCGGTGTAGCTGGTGCGCCTTGATCACCAAAATTCCAGACGAACACGTCCACGACATTTTCGCCCGCACCGGCGCCACCCTGCATGTTGTCGTTGCCAGGGCCGCCCACCAGCACATCTGAGCCGAATCCTCCAATCAGAGTGTCATCCCCGTCTTCACCATAGAGCATGTCGGAACCGATACTCGCCGAGATATTGTCATCGCCTGCGCCGCCTCGGACGATGTTGTTGCCACTGGAGGCGTTGATCGTGTTATTGCCGCTACCGCCCTGGATGTACTCATTGTCCGAATTCCCGGTGGCGTTGCCATTTTCCGTAGTGGAGAGGTTCACAGTCGTGTAGTCGGCCTTCATGGCGACTACGCTGGATACGCTGGCGGTAGCACTTCCATTTGCCTCCGTTGAGGTGACCAGCACAGTAATGAAGGTGTTGGTGGTTGTATAGCTGCCCGGCAACAAGATCATCAGGTTGGGCAGATCTGCCTCGGTGAACTGCCATACGCCGCCGCCCAGGTTGGTGCCCGCGTTGAAGGCAATGCCCGAGGGAACACCGCTCAATCTGATGGTCAGTGTTTCAGAGCCATCTGTGTCCACCAGCGCAGTGGTAATCGGGAACTTGGCGCTCACCCCTCCTGTGCCCTGCGCATTGACGACCAAGGCTTTCTGCACCACCACAGACGGTGCCTGCGCGGAACCCACTGTGACATTGACCGTGGCGGTACTGGTGCCCCCGTTTCCATCTGAGATGGTGTAGGTAAAGCTGGCGTTGCCCTCAAAGCCTGTTGCAGGCGTGAATACTAAGTTGCCTCCCGCGACGCTTAGCGTACCCTGAAGGGCCGAGTGCACCGTAGTGACGATCAGCGTATCCCCGTCCGGGTCGGTGTCGTTAAGGAGCAGTACGGATAGAGGCATAGGAATGGTGAGTGCCACATTCATGCCGGTCATGAAAGAATCGTTGTTTGCAACAGGTGGCCGATTGCCGACGGCGTTCACGGTCACCGTGACGGTGGCAGTGGCCGAGCCGCCTTTGCCATCGCTGATGGTGTAGGCGAACGTGTCATTGCCCACAAAGCCAGCGTTGGGTGTGTAGATGGGATTTTTGGAGACGGCATCAATCAACACAGAGCCATTGGCGCCCTGGGTCACACCAGTCACCAAGAGCGAATCACCGTCGACGTCTGTGTCATTGCCCAGGACAGCAACGGTTACAGCGATGCCTTTATCGGTCGTCGTAGTGTCGTTGTTGGCTACGGGAGCATTGTTGACCGGCGGGGTGCTCACGGTGATGCTGAGCGTGCTGGATGCTCCCGTTTGCACTACGTACGTCCAGACCATCGGGATCGCACCGACAAAGGGCGATGCGGCTGTGAAGGTGTAGTCCCCGTTACTCTGGATGGATAGGGTGCCGTACCCTGCTATGGGCACCGTGGCGCCAGCCGCATACGTCATGCCCTGGTACTTGAAGCTCGCCACGGTCAGCGGGCCATCAGCGTCCGAATCGTTGGTGAGCACGTTGCCAGAGGTCTGGGCCCCGGCAGTGACGGAATCCGAGTCCGCCTGGAGTTGGCTGGGATGACTGCCTTGTGCTGCAGCTGCGGCATCAGTGCACAGCTGGGCCACATCCACCCAGCAGGCGGTGCCAGCGCCCAACGTGGTGCCCACCGCACACTGTGTGCCTGGCCGTGCTGGGGTCACCGGGAGCGGGGAAGGAACACCCAACGGAAAGCAGGTGCTCAATGCGGGCGCCGTGATGCTTGCGATGCGCAGGCTGGAAGCTGTCTGGTTGGTATGCACCACCGGTAAAAAACCCTGAGGACTACCGCTGGGGGTTGTGCCTGTCGTTTGCACAGGTATGGTCAGCGTCTGACCGCCGGCCTGGGTGAATGCCTGATGAAGCTCCTGCAACTGGGCTTGCACTTTGTCACCCCAAAACACCATCGTGCCTAACGCCAACGCAGCGAGGCTGGCGCCCACAGCACGCACTCGGTGGGGCGACAAAATACCCTTGCGCAGCATCCAGGGCACAGATGCCGCGATGGCAAGAGCCAAGAGCAGCAGCGCGCCTGGATGGTCCACGGGGATCGAGGCTGGCGAAAAGGGGGCTACGGTAATGGTCTGCGCCTGCGCCAGGGGAGTCATCAGAAGCAGCGCACTGGAAAAGAGAGCGCGAAAAATAGAAAAATCGTGGCAAGGCAGCTGGCGCAACATCGGTGATTCTTTCAGGGGGTTGGTCGCGGGCAGATCAAGGGGTGATGCCGCACAGATCACACATCGCCACTGATTGCCAAGCGGGGTGGCTGCGAGCAAGGTGATTTTCTAAACACGGATGATAAAAATTATTAACACAGCAAGGGTGAACCGAGCTGCTGCGTTGAAGGAACGAGTGAGCGGGACAAATTTTTGGCAAGAGGCGAACTGAACCGTCGAAGCAATTGCGTGAAACGCGAGCTACACAATCTGCGGAAGTGGCGGGCGAACTTGTGCTTGACTCTAGAGCGGCTGCAACAATTTGCACATCCCTGAAATCAGGTAATTCAGGGAGAGAACACGAGTAAATGACTCATGAACGTCCGCTTTGGAGCCACGTGAGCGGGCTACTGAAGGGTCGATTGCTGCCAGCCGATCAGCTCGCCCCGGAAGACCGTTCACAGCCTGAACCAGACGTATCCCCGTGAAATGTGAATAGCTGTATCTGGCCGATGCAGGTTGTTGCCCCAATCGTGATGTACGGGATAGGACGCCTATTGCGCCTACTTATTTCCCGTGCGGTGCCGGGCCACAGGTATGGGGTCCAACCTTGCCCGCACACCAATGACTTGCCCGCAATATGGGCGATGGCGCTTTCCCAGAAATGTAGAACTATCAAATCAATAGCTGCTACCGCTTATTGAATAAGCGCTACAGCCCTATTTGACCCCGATTTTTGCCCGTATACCCCGCCACGGCCATTCCGCCCGCAGCGGCGCTCCCCCGGCTACCGCATCGATCCCATAGAAGCGCTTCAAGCAGGTCTTGCCTGTTCCCGTCTCAATCAGCAGCGTTCGTGCTTCAATGGGCGCAATGGCACCAGCTTTTGCGTCCTCGACGCCAGGGTATTGGTGCTGAACGCAGGAGTCTTTCACCATGAACTCAATCAAAATCGTAGCGCTCGCGCTGATCGTGGCCGGTATCCTTGGTCTTGCCTATGGGGGCTTTAGCTATACCAAAGACACCACGGTGGTCAAGATTGGCACGTTCGAGATCTCCGCGAAGGAGAAGGAGACGGTCAATATTCCACTGTGGGCTGGTATCGGGGCCATTGTGGTGGGTGGGCTCTTGTTGGTGATGGGCGGCAAGAAAGGCTGAGCACCGCATGCCGACGAAGAAAACCCCTGAGCCTGCGGCAAAGTCTGCGAAGCCCGCAAAGCCCAAGGCCGTTGGTGCGGTAAAAAGTGCCCGCCCGCCAGCGCCGCACCGTGCCGCGCCCGCCAAACCCGCCCAGCCGTTTCTGCGCTTCTACCATTCTGCGGATCTGCGAAAAAAGACGCTGGCGGTGCTGGCATTGATCGAAGGCGCGCCCGATGCCACTGCCCACCGGGGCGCTTTGGCGGATGTGGTGATCGAGCTAATGAAGAGCGGGTTCGACGGCTATTTCGTCGCCCCGCTGAAGAAGGCCAAGGCGGGCTTTCTGATTGAGCAGTCCGCCAATGTGGGCCTGATGGGTGCGCAGCAGGTGATGGGGGCTGTGGCCCGCAACATCATCGGCCGCATGGATGCGCCGCAACTGCTTTCGGTTTGCGGCTCCATTCGCGCATTGATGGTGTGACCGAAGCGGTTGCGCGTTGCCGCGCCCGCTGCTTGTGCGGTCGGCTTTGAGTTGAAAATTCTAAATTGATAGCTGCTAGCGCTTATGCAGTAAGCGTTATCGGATTATTTGACCCATATTTTTCCCTGCACTGCGGCTGATGGCTCGCCAGCGGAGGCGCGCCCTGGTGACCGCTGCGCCATCTCCCAGAGTGTTCTTGGGGCGGGTCTCGTGCGGGGTCTGCCGTGCGCACGGCGCGTAGTGCTGTGGTTGCGGCGCAGGGGGCCGAAGGGGAGGGTATTGCGGTGTATCAAAGACAAGGTTCGGTGCCGTTATTTTCGTTATAACCAAGCGTATACTTCGCCTGTTTGTCACACTGCGGAGCACCGTCCCATGCGCCTCTCTTTCCTCCAACGCAGCCTTGCTGTCTGTCTTTTGGCTGGTTGTGCCGGTACCGTGATGGCGGGAGACTTGGTGGTGTCGGCGGCGGCCAGCCTGACCAATGCTTTCAAGGACATTGCGCAGAGCTACGAAGCGCAGCACCCCGGCACCAAGGTGCTGCTGAACTTTGGCGCATCGGGCGCCTTGCTGCAGCAGATGGCCAAGGGCGCGCCAGTGGATGTGTTTGCCTCGGCCGACCAGGAGACCATGGACAAGGCGCAAAAAGAGGGTTTGGTGCACGCTGCAGACCGCAAGGATTTTGTGCGCAACACGCTGGTGCTCATCGTGCCGATGGACGCCAAGACCGTGCCCGCCCAGCTGAGCGACCTGGCACAGAGCGGCTTTGCCCGCGTGGCCATCGCCAACCCGGCCAGCGTGCCGGTGGGCCGCTACGCGCAAACCGCGCTGGAGGCGGCCAAGCTGTGGCCCGCCCTGCAGGCCAAGGCCGTGGGCACGCTCAACGTGCGCCAGTCGCTCGACTACGTGGCGCGCGGCGAGGTGGATGCCGGGTTTGTCTACGCGACGGACGCCGCCATCATGAAGGACAAGGTCAAGGTGGCCTTTGAGGTGCCGCTGGCAACCGCCATCCTCTACCCCATCGCCAAGACGGCGGCCAGCCGCAACGCGGCGGATGCCACTGCGTTCATCAACTACCTGGCCACGCCAGCGGCCCAAGCCATTGTGGGCAAGTACGGTTTTGCCAAGCCCTGACGCGGGTTGTTGGCCTTCTCATTGCTTTGACTTGAACCATGGACGTCGCCTGGTCAGCCCTCAGCCTGTCCCTGCAAGTGGCGGGTTGGGCCACGCTGCTCAACCTGGCGCTGGGCATTGGCGTGGGCTACCTGCTGGCGCGCAAGCGCTTTGTGGGGCGTGACCTGCTCGATACCGTGCTGACCCTGCCCATGGTGATGCCGCCCACGGTGCTGGGCTACTACCTGCTGGTGCTGCTGGGGCGCAAGGGCTGGCTGGGCCAATGGCTGCAGGACACCTGGGGCATTAACCTGATCTTTTCTTTGCAGGGCGCGGTGATTGCGGCCACGGTGGTGGCGTTTCCGCTGGTGTTTAAACCGGCGCGTGCGGCGTTCGAGGCCATTGACGGCCAGATGGAAGAGGCCGGGCGCGTGCTGGGTGTTTCAGAAATCGGCATCTTTCTGCGCATTACGCTGCCCCTGGCCTGGCGCGGCATTCTGGCGGGTGTGTTGCTGGGTTTTGCGCGTGCACTGGGCGAATTTGGTGCCACGCTGATGGTGGCGGGCAGCATTCCGGGCAAGACGCAAACCCTGTCGATCGCCGTGTATGAAGCCGTGCAGGCCGGGCAAGACGCCGTGGCCAACACGCTGGTGCTGATTACGTCGTTGGTGTGCATCGTCGTGCTGCTGGGCGCCGGGCGCCTGGCTCCGGGGCGCATTGCGCACCGCTCCTGAGGCAAAGCCATGCAGCTCGACATTGACATCCGCAAAACCCTGCGCTCGGGCCAGCGTGTGTTCCAGTTGAATGCGCGCTTCAGTGCGCAAGGCCAGCGCGTGGTGGTGGTGGGGCCGTCGGGGGCGGGCAAAAGCCTGCTGCTCAAGGCCATTGCCGGGCTGGTGCGGCCCGACAGCGGCCATGTGCGGCTCGATGGCCAGACCTTGTTTGACGCACGCACCCGCACCCACCTGGCGCCGCAGGCGTGCAACGTGGCCTATCTGTTCCAGGACTACGCGCTGTTTCCGCACCTGAGCGTGCGCCAGAACATTGCCTTTGGCCTGGCGCGCGGCTGGCGCAATCCGCGCCAGGACCATGACAGCGCAGCGGTGGACTACTGGGTCGATGCTTTTCACCTGGGCGAGGTGGCGCACCAGGCGCCGCACGAACTCTCGGGCGGCCAGCGCCAGCGCACGGCCCTGGCCCGCGCGCTGGTGGCGCAGCCGCGTGCGCTGCTGCTCGACGAGCCCTTTGCCGCACTCGATCCGGTCCTGCGCATTACCCTGCGCGCCGAACTCGACGCCCTGCAGCGCCGCCTGCAGGTGCCCATGGTGCTCATCACCCACGACCCGCAGGACGTAGAGGTGTTTGGTGGGCAGGTGCTGCACATGCGCAATGGGGAAATCGAATCGCAAGAGTGCATGCAGGCGACATCCGCAGCGTAAAAATTTTTTAACTACCGTTGTATAAAAAAATACATAACGAAATGGAAACACCCATGGAAAACACGAAGCGCGATAGGTATTGCCACCCCTTTGGTGGGAAGAAAGCCGCAACCACAACAACCTGGGCACACACCCCTCCCCGGCTGCGGTTGCTAACGGCTTTGTTGCTGGCGGCTTTTGCGGCTGCACCTGTCGCCGCGCAAGACGGCAGCTTTCAGTTGGGCACGGTGGTGGTTACGGGCGCGGCGCAAGGCGCAGAGCAGGGCGACGAGCAGGTGCTGGGCAAGGATGCCATCCAGACGCGCAACGCCGACACCGTAGGCTCCGCCGTGGTGGCCTTGCCGGGTGCCAGCCTCTCGCGCAACAGCCGCAACGAGGACACGGTGTATCTGCGCGGCTTCGATGCGCGCCAGGTGCCCATGTTTGTCGATGGCGTGCCGCTGTATGTGCCTTACGACGGCTATGTGGACTTTGGGCGGTTCACCACCTTTGATCTGTCAGAGATCCGTGTTGCCAAGGCCGGTGCATCGCTGCTCTATGGCCCCAACACCTTGGGCGGCGCCATCAATCTGGTCACGCGCAAGCCGGTGCGCGTTTTTGAAGGCGATGTGCGGCTGGGCGTGGGCTCGGGTTCCGAAAAAATGGGTGCGGTCAACCTCGGCACCCAGCAGGGTGCTTGGTACGCGCAGCTGGGCCTGTCGTACCTGGATGCCGACGGCTTTCCGCTGCCCAAGGGCTTCAAGGATTACAAGGCCAAACCCACCGATACCGGCAGCCAGCGCGAAAACGCCTACCGCACCGACCAGCGCCTGTCGTTCAAAGTGGGCCTCACGCCGAATGCGACCGACGAATACGCGCTGGGCTACGTGCGCCAGGACGGCGAAAAAGGCAACCCGGTGTACACCGGCCAGTCCACCAGCGGCATCCGCTACTGGCAGTGGCCTTTCTGGGACAAGGACAGTGTGTACTTCATCAGCAGCACCCGCATCGGCCAGAACAATGTGCTCAAGGCCCGGGTGTTCCACGACACCTACAAGAACAGCATTCTTGCCTTCAGTAACGCCAGCTACGCCACGCAGCTGAACAACACCAGCTTCCCCAGCGTGTACAACGACAGCTCCACCGGCGCATCGCTGGAGCTGGCCAACTACGCGGTGGCCAACCACGAGTTGCGCCTGGCCGTGCACATCAAGGAAGACAAGCACAACGACTCCAACCCTTCGTCGCCGACCAAAAACTACCGCGACACCACCACGTCGCTGGCGGTAGAGGACAGCATTGCCCTGGCCAAAGATTGGCGCCTGCGCGTGGGCCTGTCGCACGACAAGCGCGATGCCAAAGAGGTGTATGACTGGCCCACCGGCTCGACCAGCGCCACCAATGGCCTGGTCGAATTGACCCGCTTGCTCGATGACCACGGCAGCGAGGCCTATGCCATTGCCTCGCACAAAACGCGCTTTCCCACCATCAAGGACCGCTACTCTGCCCGCATGGGCTCGGCCCTGCCCAACCCCGACCTCAAACCCGAGGTGGCCAACCACCTGGAGCTGGGCATCAAAGGATCGCCCTGGACCGGTGGCAAGGGCCAGGCGGCGGTGTTCTACAGCCGCATCACCGACCTGATGCAGAACGTCTATGTGGCGGCGCCGGTAGGCACCTGTGGCGCGGGCAGCAACACCTGCGCGCAATCGCAGAACGTGGGCCGTGCGCGCCATGCGGGGCTGGAGCTCTCGCTCGACCAGGCCCTTGCGCGCCAGTGGACGCTGACCAGTGCCTACACCTACCTGGCTCGCCGCAACCTCAGCGATGCGAGCGTGCAGCTCACCGACACACCGCGCCACCGCCTGTACACGGCACTCACCTGGGCGCCCAGCGATGCCTGGGAGCTGCGCGCCACGCTGGAGACCGAGCAAGGCCGCAAGGTCGCTTTTGCTGCTTCCGGCAAAACCATTTACCGCGACCTGGCTGGCTTTGGGATTGTGGGTGTGAAGGCCACCTGGAAGCCGCACAAAGACATGGCGCTGGACTTTGGCGTGGCCAACCTGGGCGACAAATGGTATGAGCTGTCGGATGGCTTCCCGCTGCCCGGGCGCACCTGGTTTGTTCGTGGCAGCTACCGCTTTTGAAAATGTATGTAGGACCCAAGCCATGCGCATCATCCAGCCTTCGCCCCTGGCCGCCATCGTGCACCCCGACCATCTTGGCGGTGTCGATAGCTTGCTCGCCGACTTCTGCCGCAGCCTCCAGGCCCAGGGCTGGTGCGTGGGCGGGGTGGTGCAGGCCAACCGGGTGCGCCCCGGGGGCGGCAAATGGATGCTGTTGCAAGACCTGCGCACCGGGGAGGAGTTTTCCATCTCGCAAGACCTGGGCGCGCAGTCGCAATCGTGCTGCATCGACCCTGCCGGTGTGGCGCAAGCCAGCGGTGCGCTGCGCCAGGCGCTGCGCGATCGGGTTGATCTGACCGTGGCCAACCGTTTTGGCGCGCTGGAGGCGGCGGGCGGTGGTTTTGCCGCCGAGCTGCTGGCGCTGATGGCGGACGAGCGCCCCCTGATGACCGTGGTAAGTGAGAAAAATTTGCCCGCCTGGCGCCGCTTCACCGGCGGGTTGGGCGAAGAGTTGCCGCCCCGCGTTTCTGCGCTGCAAAGTTGGTTTTCCCTGGCCATCGACATGCAAAAGAGCCAAACGGCGATGGAGTGGGAGGAACGATGAAGCGACGCCTCCTTTTGCAATCGGGCCTGCCTTGGCTGGCCGCTGCCTGGTGGGGTGTGCCCGCCTGGGCAGGCCCGGCGGGCAGCACCATCGCGGCCCGCTTTGGCAGGCTGCCACCGCCCGAGCGCGTGCGCCGGGTGTTTGCGGCAGGCGCCCCTGCGGGCGTGCTGCTGGCCGCTCTGGCCCCAGACAAACTGGTGGGCTGGCCGTTGCAGTTGAGCGACGCCGCCCGCGGCCTGCTCGGTGCGCCGCTGCGCGATCTTCCGTTTGTGGGGCGCCTGGCCGGGCGGGGCAGCACAGTGCCCATGGAAACCCTGGTGCGGTTGCAGCCCCATGTGATCCTCGATTCCGGAACGGCCGACGCCACCTACATCTCGGCCGCACGGCGCGTGACCGAGCAGACCGGCCTGCCCTGCGTGCTGGTGCACGGCCGTCTGGCCGACCACGCAGCGCAACTGCGCGAAGTGGGGCAACTGCTGGGCGTGGCCGAACGCGGCGAACACCTGGCCGCCTATGCCGACACGGTGCTGGCGATGGCGGCCCAGGTGCGTGCCACCGTGCCGCCGGGCGAGCGCCCGCGCGTGTACTTTGGCCGCGGCGCCGACGGCCTGGAGACCGGGCTGGAAGGCTCCATCAACCTCGAGGTGCTGGACTTTGCCGGGGGCCGCAACGTGACTGCTGTCGCCGGCAAGGGCTCGCTCACCCGCGTCTCGATGGAGCAGATCCTGGGCTGGGACCCCGAGGTCATCGTCACCCAAGACCCTGCCTTTGCGCGCCGTGCCTTGAGCGACCCGCTGTGGCAATCGCTCACCGCCGTGCGCAAGCGCCGCGTGCACTGCGCACCCAGCCTGCCGTTTGGCTGGCTCGATGGTCCGCCGGGCGTGAACCGGCTCATCGGCGTGCACTGGCTGGTGCAACTGCTGCACCCCACACACCCGGCGGTGCGTGCGCTCGAACCTTTGCCCGTGGCTGTGCAGCGCTTTTACCGCCTGTTCTACGGCGCAGATCTGTCGCCGAAAGCGGTGGCGGCCTTGCTGGAAGGTACGGCGTGAAATTGATAATAAATTGGCCTCTAGCGCTTATGTATCAAGCGCGAACAGCTATTAATTCGGTAGTTTTAAGCCCATGACTGCCTGCGTGAAAGAAGCCCAGCAGGCGAGCGCCGCGCTCTGCCCGCCAGCCCCGGTCATCTGGCTGCCCTGGGCCGTGGCAGGCGTGCTGCTGGCGGCCGTGGTGGTCGCCGCGTTTGCGCTCGGCAAGTTCCCCATGGCCCCGGCCGACCTGATGCGCGCCGTGTGGGCACGGCTGTCGGGCACTGAGTCGGGCCTCACGCCCGCCCAGGAAACGGTGGTCTGGAATATCCGCCTGCCGCGCGTCGCCGCAGGGTTGCTGGTGGGCGCGGGGCTGGCGGCGGCGGGTGCGGCCTACCAGGGCATGTTTCGCAACCCGCTGGTCTCGCCCGACATCCTGGGCGTGTCGGCCGGTGCCGGGTTGGGCGCTGTGCTGGGCATCTACCTGGGCCTGCCGCTGGCGGTGGTGCAGGCGCTGGCTTTTATCGGTGGGCTTCTGGCTGTGGGCACGGTGGTGGGCGTGTCGGGGCTGGTGCGGCGGCACGACCCGGTGCTGGTGCTGGTGCTCGCAGGCATTGCCGTGGGCGCGCTATTGGGCGCCGGCATTTCGCTCATCAAGATATTGGCCGACCCGACCACGCAACTGCCTTCCATCACCTTCTGGCTGCTGGGTGGCCTGAACGCCGTGACCACGGCCGACCTCGCGGTGACGGCGCCGGTCATGCTGGTGGGCCTGGTACCCATGGCGCTCTTGCGCTGGCGCATGAACCTGCTGAGCCTGGCCGACGAAGAAGCGCAGGCGCTGGGCATCTCCGTCGTGCGCCTGCGTCTGCTGCTGGTGGCGGCTGCCACTTTGAGCACGGCGGCGGCGGTGTCGCTGACCGGCATCATCGGCTGGATTGGCTTGGTGGTTCCCCATGTGGCGCGGCTGTTGGTGGGGCCCAACTTTGCGCGTCTGCTGCCAGCATCACTCTTGCTGGGCGGCGGTTTCTTGGTAGCCACCGACACACTGGCACGCACCGCTGCCAGCATCGAGCTGCCGCTGGGCATCCTCACGGCGCTGGTGGGCGCACCGTTCTTTTTGTTCTTGCTGGCGCGGCCGGGGCGGGGCGAATGAGCACAGTACCGCAAGCCAATCCCGCCACGTTGCCCGTGCTGGAAGCCTGCGCATTGGCCATCGGCCACGGCCAGCGCCGCGTGGGCACCGACCTGAGCTTTGCCATAGCCCCTGGGGAGGTGCTGTGTTTGTTGGGGCCCAACGGCAGCGGCAAGACCACCTTGTTCCGCACGTTGCTCGGCCTGCTGGCGCCGCTGGCGGGCGAGGTGCGGGTGCTGGGCGAGCCCGTGGCTGCCTGGCCCCGCAGTGCCTTTGCGCGCCATGTGGGCTATGTGCCGCAGGCGCATGCCGGCATCTTTCCGTACACGGTCGAAGACGTGGTGCTGATGGGCCGCGCCGCCCGCATTGGCCGTTTTGCAGCGCCTGCGCAGCAAGACCGCGACCATGCCCTGCATTGCCTGCACACCCTCGGCATTGCCCACCTGCGCCAGCGCATCTACACCGCCATCAGCGGCGGCGAGCGCCAGTTGGTGCTGATCGCTCGCGCGCTGGCGCAAGAGCCCGTGCTGCTGGTGATGGACGAACCCACCGCCAGCCTCGACTTTGGCAACCAGATCCGCGTGCTCGAACACATCGACCAGCTGCGCCAGCAGGGCATGGCCGTACTGCTCTCCACCCACCAGCCCGAACACGCGCTGCGCATTGCCGATCGCATTGCCCTGCTCGGCGGTGGCTGCCTGGTGGCCATCGGCACGCCTGCCAGCACCGCGACACCCGAACGCCTGGCCACCTTGTACGGCGTGAGCGAACGCGCTGTCACCACAAGCCTCGCCGCCAGCCTGGGCACTGCCAAAGCCACCTCCCATCCCCCGGAAACTACCCCATGACCATCGAAGCCATCGACTTTGGCCGCCTGTACCGTGACCACCTGGCCACCACGGCCCGCACCCGCAAAACCGCCAGCGCATGGGACAGCCGCGCCGCCGGCATGGCCAGCAAGGCCCTGAACAGCCGCTATGCCGAGGAATTTGTGGCGCGCATGGATCTGCAGGGCGCTACCTCGCTGCTGGACGTGGGCTGCGGCCCCGGCACCATCGGCCTGGCCGTGGCCCACCAGTTGCAGCGCGTGGTGGGCCTGGACTACAGCAGCGCCATGTTGGGCGCCATGCGCGCCAAGGCGGCGGAGATGCAGCTTGCCAACGTCGAAACCCTGCACCGCGCCTGGGAAGACGACTGGAGCGACGTGCCCGAGTGCGACATCGTCGTGGCATCACGCTCCACCACGGTCGAAGACATCGCCACCGCATTGGAGCAGTTGCACGCCAAGGCAAGGCTGCGGGTGTACCTCACGCACCTGGTCGGCGGCCATTTCACCGACCCGGCCCTCCAGACCGTCATCGGCCGCCAGGTGCCCAGCGTGCCCGACTACATCTACCTGCTCAACATCCTGCACCGCATGGGCATCCACCCTTGGCTGGACTACATCGCACACGAAAACCGGCTGGCCGATGCGGTGGACTTTGATGACTTTGCACGCCGTGTCGCGTGGTCCGTCGGTGACCTCGATGGCGACGAACGGGCGCGCCTGCGCGCCTGGTACGAACGCGCTACGCCGCAAGAGCGCAGGGGTACGCCCATGCGTTGGGCGTTTATTGCGTGGGAGAAAGAACCATGCTGACCACGGCCACCCGCCTCGATGCGCCGCCCATCACACAAGGCGAAACCTTGCTGGCCGAGTTGCACGCCGAAGTGGTGGCCGCTTTGGGTCCCGAGTTGGCGCAAACCCTGCGCATCGAGCGCGCCGTGCTCGGCGTCTTTTTCACGGGCGTCAAGCTGTCCAACGGCGTGGGTGGCCTGTGCGCCACGCCCATCAAAAGTGTGCCCGAGGCCGTGTGTTGCCCCAGCTCAGCCATGGCCATGCCGGTGCCGGGCAAGATCGCCGGGCGCAATGCGGTGCAATGGCTGCAAGACCTCTACCGCCCGCAAGACCTGCGCCGTGCGCTGGCCATCGCCACGCTGAACGCATTGGTCGACACCTTGTGGCTGCGGGATGGCCCGCCCCCGGGCGCCCGGGGGCAGGCTGGCGATGCATTTGATGCGCTCGGCATCGCACCCGGCCAACGCGTGGTGCTGGTGGGCGCATTTGTGCCCTACATGCGCGAGCTGCGCAAACGGGGCCAGTCGTTTGGTGTGCTGGAGCTCGATCTCTCCACCTTGCGGCCTGACGAGCGGGTGTTTCACATTCCACAAGAGCGCGCAGCGCAAGCCATTGCCGAAGCCGACGTGCTCATCACCACCGGCACCACGCTCATCAACGGCACGCTCGACGGCCTGCTGCAGCACCTGCGCCCTGGCGCGCAGGCCGCTGTGGTGGGCCCCACGGCCACGTTGTGGCCTGCGCCTTTTGCACGCCGTGGGACCACGGTGGTGGGCGGCACACGCGTGACAGACGCCGATGCGCTGCTGGATCTGTTGTCCGAGAGGGGCTCGGGTTACCACTTCTTTGGCAAATCGGTGGAGCGCGTCAGCCTGTGTGTGAACCCATGACCAGCCTGCCTTCTGTCTTTTTCGACCACGCCACCATCGACGCCTGGATTGCCGAGGACGCGCCGCTGCTCGACCTCACCACGCACCTGCTGGCCATCGGCGGGCAATCTGTGCGCATGACCTTCACCGTGCGTGGCGATACGGTGGCTGCCTGCACTGAAGAAGCTGCGCGTGTGGTGCAGCACTGCGGTGGGCAAGTGCAAAGCTGCGTGGCCAGTGGGTCGCGCGTGCGGCCTGGCACGGCGCTGCTGGTGGCCACGGGCGAGGCTGCTGGCCTGCTGCGCGCCTGGAAGGTGGCGCAGAACCTGCTCGAATACGCCTGCGGCGTGGCCGGCGCCACGGCGCGCATGGTGCAGGCGGTGCAAGCCGCAGCCCCTGGGGTAGCGGTGCTGACCACGCGCAAGCACGCGCCGGGCCTGCGGCGCATTGCGCTCAAGGCTACGCTCAGTGGCGGCGCTTTTCCGCACCGGCTGGGTGTGGGCGAGACGGTGCTCGTGTTTGCACAGCACCGCGCGTTGGTGGGTGACTGGGATGCAGTGCGGGCACGGCTTGCACTTGCTGCGCCCGCGCTGGCCGAGAAAAAATGCGTGGTGGAGGTAACCTCGCTCGAAGACGCTTGTGCCGCCATTGGCGCGGGAGCTGATGTGCTGCAGTTCGACAAGGTGATGCCAGAGCAATTGCGCGCATGGTGCCCGCAACTGCGTGAACGGCACCCGAAGCTCGGGCTTTTGGCGGCCGGTGGTGTGAACGGCCAGAACGCCGCCGACTACGCCGCCAGCGGGGTGGATGCGCTGGTGACGAGCAGCCTGCACTACGCGCCTCCGGCCGATGTGGGTGTGCAGATGGAGCCGCAATAACCGCAACGGCCGCGCTGGCCCAGATGCCCGCCGCGGCTGTCCTACACTGGCGCTCCTCTTAGTCCCTTTGCAGCACACCAACATGCCATCGAACGACAAACGCATTGAACTGGGCGGCTCCGTGTGGATGACGGTGGGCGGTGAAAGCCTGGGCGGGCCGGGTCGTATCGCTTTGCTGGCACACATTGCCGAGTGCGGCTCCATCACGCACGCCGCCAAGGCCATGAAGATGAGCTACAAGGCCGCGTGGGATGCCATCGACACCATGAACAACCTGGCGGGCGAGCCCTTGGTTCAGCGCGTGACGGGTGGCAAGGGCGGTGGCGGCACGGTGCTCACGCGCCGGGGTGCGCAACTGGTCGAGAACTTTCATCTGATTGAGAGCGAACACCGCCGCTTCATTGCGCAGTTGAGCGCGCAGGCCAACGGTATCGCCGATGATTTTTTATTGATTCGGAGAATCAGCATGAGAACCAGCGCACGCAACCATTTTGCAGGCCCCGTGACCCACGTTCAGCGCGGCGCCGTCAACGACGAGATTGAAATCCAGGCTGCAGGCGGCCACAAAATTGTGGCCATCGTGACGCACGAGAGCGCTGAGGATCTGGGCCTGGATGTGGGCGCGCAGGCGTTTGCGCTCGTCAAGGCCTCGTCCATCGTGGTGGTGACCGATGCCGAAGGGGCAAAGTTTTCGGCGCGCAACCGGCTCACCGGCAGCATCGCACGCCTGGTGCCCGGTGCGGTGAATACCGAGGTAGTGATCGACCTGGAAGGCGGCGCCGCTGTGGCGGCCATCATCACCAACGAGAGTTGTCAGTCGCTGGCGTTGGCGGTGGGCGGCACGGCCACCGCTATTTTCAAGGCCTCCAGCGTGATCGTGGGCGCGCCTGCGTGAAGTGCCCCCCCTGAGTCGCCTGCGGCGCCTTTCCCTGCGCTCTCGCACCGCTGCGCGCAGGGGGGCTCCCAGCGCCCGCACATCGAAATACTGACGGCCCTGGCTTGGGCTGCGCCTGTAATCTGCGCTGCGGGTAGTGTTCAGCGCCGCTCGTAGCGCACGAAGGCGAAGGGCAGGCCGCTGGCGCTGGTGTGCGCCTCGCGGGCTGTCTCTACCCATTCGGGGCCCAGTTCGGGCGCGAAGGCGTCGCCGTCAAAGGGCTGGGCAATCTCGGTGACTTCAATGCCATCGGCCAGGGGTAAGGCCTGGGCGTAAATTTGCGCGCCGCCAATCACCCACACCGTTTCTGACGACTCACAAATTTGTAGCGCTTCGCGCAGGCTGGATGCGCGCTGCACGCCATTTTCATGCCAATCGGGCTGGCGCGTGATGACGATGTTGCTGCGCCCCGGCAGCGGGCGAAAGCGCGGCGGGAGCGAGTCCCAGGTCTTGCGCCCCATGATGACCGGGCAACCGCTGGTCAGCCGCTTGAAATGCGCCAGATCTTCGGGCAGGTGCCAGGGCATGGTGCCGTCCTTGCCGATCACGCCGTTGGCGGCGCGGGCGTAGATGAGGGCGATGCGCATGCCTATACAGCCACCGGCGCCTTGATGGCTGGGTGGTGTTCATAGCCAACCACCTCGAAGTCTTCGTACTGGTAGTCGAAGATGCTGTCGGGGCGGCGTTTGATGTGCAATGTAGGGTAGGGGTAGGGCATGCGCGCCAGTTGCGTTTGCACCTGCTCGTGGTGATTGCTGTAGATGTGGCAGTCGCCGCCGGTCCAGATGAAGTCGCCCACGTCCAGGTCGCACTGCTGCGCCACCATGTGCGTGAGCAGTGCGTAGCTGGCAATGTTGAAGGGCACGCCCAAAAAGATGTCGGCGCTGCGCTGGTAGAGCTGGCAGCTCAATGTGCCCTTGCCACCCGGCGCGGTGGCGGGCGCCACGTAAAACTGAAAGAACGCGTGGCAGGGCATCAGCGCCATCTTGTCGAGCTCGGCCACGTTCCAGCTGCTGACGATGATGCGGCGCGAGTCGGGGTTGGTCTTGAGCGTGTCGATGACCTGCTGGATCTGGTCGATGTGGCCACCGTCCGGTGTCGGCCAGCTGCGCCACTGCACGCCGTACACGGGGCCCAGGTCGCCATCGGCGCGCGCCCATTCGTCCCAGATAGTCACGCCGCGCTCCTTGAGCCACAGGTTGCTGCTCGACCCGGTGAGGAACCACAGCAGCTCGACGATGATGCTTTTGAGGTGCACCTTCTTGGTGGTGACCAGCGGAAAGCCCTCGCGCAGGTCGAAGCGCATCTGGTGGCCGAATACGCTTTTTGTGCCCGTGCCGGTGCGGTCGCCCTTGGCTACGCCGTGTTCGAACACATGGCGCATGAAGTCTTCGTACTGCGAGCGGATGGGGCGGGCGGGCATGGGGGTGTCTCTGCGGGGCGATAAAAAACGCCCGGAAAAGGCGCGGCGGCGTAGGCCGGGCACTATTCTAATAGTTTTGATGAAATAGGGCTCTGGCGCTTACTGGGTAAGCGCTGGTAGCTATAAAAAACAGAGCACTCAAGGTTGTGGTGGTGTGGCCTGGTTGCCCAGCACCCGACCCGGGTTCATGGTGTTCTGCGGGTCCAGCGCCTGCTTGATGGCGCGCATCATGGTCAGCGCCACGGGCGACTGGTAGCGCGCGAGCTTGTCGGTCTTGAGCGCGCCTACGCCATGCTCGGCCGAAAACGATCCACCGAAGGCGGCCACGGCCTCGTACACGAGGTGGTTGACCTGGTCTTCCTGGTCGCGCAGAAAGGCCTTGGCGTCGCTGCCCTCGGGCGCCTGCACGTTGTAGTGCAGGTTGCCGTCGCCCAGGTGGCCGAAGTTGACCAGGCGCACGCCCTGGATCTCGCGCGTGAGCAGCGCGTCGGCATGCTCCACGAAGGCCGGGATGCGCGAGATAGGCACGGAGATGTCGTGCTTGATGTTCAGGCCTTCCTCGGCCTGGGCCAGCGGGATGCTTTCGCGGATATGCCAGAGCTGGTGCGCCTGCGCGATGTTCTCGGCCACGACGGCGTCCTGCACGCAGCCGGCCTCGAAGGCGGTCTCCAGCAGGGATTCAAAGCGGGTGCGGGCGTGTTCTTCCGATTCGCTGTCGGAGTTCTCCAGCAGCACGCCCCACTGCGCTTCTTCCTGGTCGATAAAGGGCACGCGCAGCTGGGGCATGTGCTTGTCCACCAGTTGCAGCGCAAAGCGGCCCATCACCTCAAAGCCCGTCAGCCCTGCGCCCAGGTGTTGGTGTGCCAGTGCCAAAAGTTGTACGGCCTGCTCCATCGTGGCGACCGCGGCCCAGGCGGTGAGCTGGGCGGCGGGCCGGGGATAGAGCTTGAGCGTGGCAGCGGTGATGATGCCCAGCGTGCCTTCGCTGCCAATGAACAGGTCGCGCAGGTCGTAGCCGGTGTTGTCCTTGCGCAGGCCGCGCAGGCCGTCCCACACCTCGCCCTGGGGCGTGACCACTTCCAGGCCCAGGCACAGGTCGCGCGTGTTGCCATAGCGCACCACCTGGGTGCCACCGGCGTTGGTGCCCAGGTTGCCGCCGATGGTGCAACTGCCTTCGGCGGCGAGCGAGAGCGGAAACAACAGGCCTGCCTGCTCGGCGGCATCCTGCACGTTCTGCAAAATGCAGCCAGCCTCCACGGTCAGCGTGAGGTTGTCCTTGTCCAGGGCGCGCACCGCGTTCATGCGGGTGAGGCTGAGCACCACTTCGCGGCCCGAGGTGTCGGGGGTGGAGCCCACCGACAGGCCCGTGTTGCCGCCCTGCGGCACGATGGGCACCCCGGCTGCAGCGCAGGCCTTGACCACGGCGGCCACTTCTTGCGTATTGGCGGGGCGCACCACGGCAAGGGCCTTGCCGTGCACGCGGCGGCGCCAGTCTTGCTCCCAGGCGCTGAGGTCTCCCTCCGTCAGTACATGGGCTTCGCCGACGGCAAGGCGCAAGGTTTCAATCAGGTATTGCATGGGGCAGGTTCTCCAGTGGGGCGGCTGCGCACGGCAGTGGCCCGGATCAGGGGGCGGTGGGAGCGGGCTCTGGCGCCGGGGTGCTGCGCAGGCGCAGGCGGATGTGCGCCGTGCAGGCGGTAAACAGTACCAGGCACAGCACAACTTCGAGCAACGCCAGCCATTGCCCTGGAGGGCGGTCGCTCCAGGCACGCACGACGCCTTCGGTGAAATACAGCCACACCAGCAGGCTGACCCAGCGGTAGGTATACATGCGGTTCTTCAAAAAACCCGCCAGAGGAATGCACAGCGGCAAGGCTTTGAGCGCCAGCCACGAGCCACCGGGGCGCAGCGGCGCCAGGAACAGTTCCCAAGCCAGGCACAGCGCTATCAAGGCCAGCAGGCTGGCGACAGCGACGCGGCGGGCGTCGTGTACCAGCGGGTGGGTCGTGGTGGGGCGGGCAAGCGTGGGTTCGACTGGGTTCATGGCGATGGCATCATAGCGAGCATGCCCTTTTCCCTACAGACCGTGGTGCAGCGCCTGGAGTCATTGCCCGCTGATCTTTCGCATTTTCCTTGGGCGAACACCGCACTCACCCTGCGCGAGCGCTTTCGCGAAGACCGCCTCGGCTTGACAGCCAGCAGCCTGACTTTCACCACCATTTTGGCCCTGGTGCCTTTTTTTACCGTGGTGCTGGCGGTGTTCACGGCCTTTCCCATGTTTGGCAAGCTGCAGGATGTGCTGCAGCGCTGGCTGCTCGATAGCCTGATCCCCGAGAGCATTGCGCGCCAGGTGCTGGGCTACCTCACGCAGTTTTCGACCAAGGCCAGCCGCCTGGGCCTGCTGGGCTTTAGCGTGCTGCTGGCCACGGCGCTGGCGCTGATCCTCACGATTGACCGCACGCTCAACAACATCTGGCGCGTGCGCCGTCTGCGCCCGCTGGCCCAGCGGGTGCTGATCTACTGGGCCGCCATGACCCTGGGGCCGCTGCTGCTCGGGGCCAGCCTGGCGCTGACGTCGTATGCGCTGTCGGAATCGCGTGGCCTGGTGGAAACGCTGCCCAGGATGCTGCGCCTGCTGCTCGATTCGATGGAGTTTCTGGTGCTGGCCGCGGGCATGGCCGGTTTGTATCGCTACGTGCCCAATACCCAGGTGCGCTGGCGCCACGCTTGGGCGGGCGGCATCTTTGTGGCGGTGTGCATGGAGCTGGCCAAGAAAGGCCTGGCCTTGTACCTGGCCAAGGTGCCCACTTATTCGGCGGTCTACGGCACCTTTGCCACGCTGCCCATTTTGCTGATCTGGATCTATGTGGCCTGGGTCATCGTCCTGCTCGGTGCTGTGGTGGCAGCCTACTTGCCCAGTCTGCTCGCTGGTGTAGCCCGCCGCTCGGGCCACCAGGGTTGGAGTTTCGAACTGGCGGTGGAGGTGGTTCAGCAACTGCACGCCGCACACCAGGGCAGCGCGCGCGGCCTGCGCACCGATGAACTGGCACAGCGCATGCGCGTGCAAGCGCTGCAACTGGAACCCGCCCTGGATGTGCTCACTGGGCTGGACTGGGTGGGGCGCCTGGAAGAGGTGGATGCCGCCTCTCCCCACCAGGCCGAGCCCCGCTATGTGCTGCTGGCCAACCCGCAGACCACGCCACTGGCGCCGCTGCTGGCGCGCTTGCTGGTCGAGCGCTCACCCAGCCTGCAGCCACTGTGGGAGCGGGCAGGGCTGGAGAAATTGATGCTGGCCGATGTATTGCAGAAAATTGCGGTCTAAATAGCCTATAGCGCTTATGGGTATTGCGGTAGCAGCTATTAATTTTGAATTTTTAATCCATGTGAAGCCCGCCGATCTGTATCGATGTGCCAGGGCCACGAGCGCCATGCAAAAAGCCCCCGCACCTTAGGAAGGTGCAGGGGCTTTTGGGGATGGGGCCAGAGGCCCCGCAGGCTTACTTCTGCTTGGGCTCTTCGGCCAGCGAATCCTGCATGGCCTTGAGGGGGTCATCGTTGCCGGAGGCCGGTTCGGCGTCCGAGGCGGCGTCTGGCGCTGGAACAGCACCCTCCATTCCGCTGGCCGGGTCGGGCGTATTGAAGCCGCCTGGATCGGGCATCGAGGCCTCCATCTCCAGGCGCACCTTGTCCAGGTCGTAGACCACCTTTTTGTCCAGCCCGCTGGAGACGATGCCAGGGAAGATGATGACCAGGCTCACCATGATGATCTGGATGAGCACGAACGGTACGGCGCCCCAATAGATCTGCAGGGTCGTAATGGGCTTGACCATTTTCTTTGTGACCTTGTCCAGGTATTCCACCGTGGGGGCCACGCTGCGCAGATAGAACAGTGCAAAGCCAAAGGGCGGATGCATGAACGAGGTCTGCATGTTGATGCCCAGCAGAACGCCGAACCAGATCAGGTCAATGCCCAGCTTCTCCGCCACGGGGGCCAGCAGAGGCACGACGATGAACGACAGCTCGAAGAAGTCCAGGAAGAAAGCCAGGAAGAAGACCATGACGTTCACCACGATCAGGAAGCCCAACTGCCCCCCAGGCAGGCCCGACAACAGGTGCTCCACCCAGCGCGGGCCATCCACGCCCTGGAAGGTCAGGCCAAAGACCGTGGCCCCCAGCAGAATGAACAACACGAAGCACGAGAGCTTGGTGGTGGTGGTGAGTGCCTGGCGGAGCAAACTCATCGACAGGCGTTTGCGTGCCATGGCCATGACAAAGGCACCCAGTGCACCCATGGCACCGCCTTCTGTCGGTGTGGCGATGCCCAGAAAAATGGTTCCCAGCACCAGGAAAATCAGCAGCAACGGCGGGATCAGCACAAACGTGACGCGCTCGGCCATGCGCGAGAGCAGCCCCATGCGGGTGATTTTGTTGATACTGGCGGCCATGAAAGCCAGGATCACGCCAAAGCACATGGCTACGACAATGGTTTCGTCCAGTGCCACCTTCTCCACCACCTCGCCCGACCACCAGCTGTGCAGCGCAGGCATGTTCTTGGCAACGTAGATGGATGCGGCGGTGCAGATGGTTGTCAGGATCAGCAGCGAGGTGATGCCGCTCTTGCCGCTGTCTTCACGCAGGGTGCGCGCCTCAGGTGGCAAGGCAGGTACCCATTGGGGCTTGAAGATGGCCACCAAGATCACGTAGGTGGCATAGAAGCCGCACAGCATCAGGCCGGGTATGAAGGCGCCCTTGTACATGTCGCCCACGCTGCGGCCCAGCTGGTCGGCCAGGATGATGAGCACCAGCGAGGGAGGAATGATCTGTGCCAGCGTTCCCGAGGCCGCAATCACGCCGGCGGCCAGGCGCCGGTCATAGCCGTAGCGCAGCATGATGGGCAATGAGATCAGGCCCATGGAAATGACCGAGGCAGCGACCACGCCCGTGGTGGCAGCGAGCAGCGTGCCCACGAAGATCACGGCCAGTGCCAGTCCGCCGCGTATGGGGCCGAAGAGCTGGCCAATGGTCTCCAGCAAATCCTCGGCCATGCCACTGCGTTCCAGTATCAGCCCCATCAGGGTGAAGAAGGGAATGGCCAGCAGAGTGTCGTTCTGCATGATGCCGAAAATGCGCAAGGGCAGGGCCTGCAGCAGGGCTTCGGGCAGTACGCCCAGCTCGATACCGATGAATGCGAAGAACAGACCGCAGGCGCCGAGGCTGAAAGCCACCGGAAAGCCCATGAGCAGAAACAGGATCAGCCCCCCGAACATGATCGGGGCGAGGTTGGTGGTGAAGAATTCCATGGTGTGTGCTCTGCGTTCAGATGGCCTTGCCGTTGCTCTTGGCCGCTTCGGCCAGGCGACGGATGGATTCAGCAAGCTCTTGTTCTGCGGTTTTTTCGTCGCCCTTCTTGAGGGTGGGGTCTTCGATCAGACCCATGAGAAAAGCGATGCGTTTGATCAGTTCAGACCAGCCTTGCAGCAGCAGCAGTGCAAAGCCGAGCGGCATCATGGCGTACACCGGCCAGCGGATCAGCCCTCCGGCGTTGTTCGACATCTCGCCCGATTCGAAACCACGCACAAAGAAAGGGATGCCGTACCACAGGATGGCCAGGCACATGGGCGTCAGAAAGGTCGTAAAGCCCACGACGTCGATCCAGATCTGGGTGCGCTTGGAGAACCGGCTGGTGATCACGTCCACCTTCACGTGCTCGCCCTGCAGCAGGGTGTAGCCGGCCGCAATCAGGAAGGAAGCGGCGAACAGGTACCACTGCACTTCCAGAAAAGCATTGGAGCTGAGATTGAACAGCTTGCGAGAGAGGGCGTTCAGACCGCTGATAAGCGTCGAGGCCAGGATGAGCCAGATGACGTATTTGCCGATCTGGGTACTGAGCCAGTCGATTCCTCTGGATAGTTTCAGTAATGCCTGCATGGTGTCTCCAATCAAATGTGGGCGCGTCGCGCTGCAGATTTGCCGTAGGTATGGCAAGGGGTACGGCAACTTTTTGCAACGGCGCGATTCTACGGAGCACTCTAATAGGAGTCTGACGGCAGCGTGACGGTGTTATCCCGCAGCAATGACTTGATTCTGTGCTATTGATTTTGTAGCTATAAGGGTTATCACCAGGGTGGATTCAAGTCCAAGTGCAACATTTGTTCAATGCACTGAATCAGCCTGGAGGTTCAGCCGTTGCAAGTGCTGCGCATAGACCTCCAGGGGAGTGCAGTAGCCCAGGGTCATCCTGGGACGCCCATTGAGCTCATCGGCCACGGCATCGAGCTGCTCCTGGGTGTAGCCGCTCAGATCGGTACCCTTGGGGAAGTACTGGCGCAGCAGCCCATTGGTGTTCTCGTTACTGCCGCGCTGCCACGGGCTGTAGGGATCGCAGAAGTACACCTTCATGCCCGTGTTCTCGGTGAGCCTGGCGTGCTCGGCCATCTCTCGTCCACGGTCGTAGGTCAGGCTCTTGCGCATGGGAGCGGCAATGCCATTGAGCTTGTCGCTGAAGGCTTGCAGTGCGTGCGCCGCCGTCGCCGGGTTGGGATGAGGCAGCTTGACCAGTACCACCAGCCTTGTGGTGCGCTCCACCAGGGTACCAATGGCGCTGGCATTGTTGGCCCCCTTGATGAGGTCGCCCTCCCAGTGGCCTGGAAGCTGGCGGTCCTCAATTTCTGGTGGGCGCACATGGATGCTCAGCAAGTCCTGGATCTGCCCACGCCGGTCTTTGCCCTTGGAGCGGGGCCAACGCTTGGCGTGGACCATGCGCAGACAGGACACCAGTTCCTTTTTGAGCTCGCCCCGGGGCTGGACTGTGCCCTTGCTGCGACGGCATCAGTGTGAGTGAAAAGCTACTTTTATGACACAGTAAGACTAATGTATGGCTCGGGCAACGGAGTTTTGCGATTTGCTTTACAGTCTGTTGCATACCGCTGCGTCGCCTTGGCGGATCACATCCCGCAGGGATCAGTTCTTCACAACCGTTCTCCACCAACCAGGGCACCCGGACATGCACCAAGCTCCAACCTCTTTACGCGTTGGATACGGGGTTCTACCCTCCACCACCGTGGAAGACGCACCGCTGGTGCGTTGCCCAGTGACATGGTGGCGATTGTTTGCCGTGTGGATGGCAGTGGCACTGTTGCTGAGTCTTGTACCTCAACGTGCTGCAGCTCAAAGTGCGCTGGATGGCTTTGACCCCAGCGCCAACGATGTGGTCACCAGTGTGGTGGTGCAGCCCGACGGCAAAGTGGTGGTGGGAGGGGGCTTCACCACCCTGGGCGGGCAAGCACGCAATCGTATTGCCCGGCTCAACGCCGATGGCACGCTGGACGCGGCCTTCAACCCCGATGCCGATGGCGCGGTCAATAGCCTGGCCGTGCAGCCCGATGGCAAGATTCTCGTGGGGGGCAATTTCACAACCATAGGCGGGCAACCCCGCAACAACATTGCTAGGCTTAATGCCGATGGCACGCTGGACGCTGGCTTCTATCCCGCGGCGGGGGCTGACCGTCCAGTCCAAAGCCTCGCACTGCAGCCCGATGGCAAGGTGGTAGTGGGCGGAGATTTCAACCTCATGGGTGGGCAAGCGCGCAACTTCATTGCACGTCTCAACACTGACGGCACGCTGGATGCGGGTTTCAACCCCGGGGCCGGAGACTCTGTCTACAGCTTGGTTGTACAGCCGGATGGCAAGGTGGTGGCCGGGGGGTTCTTTAGCACCCTGGGCGGGGAAACACGACGCTACATCGCACGGCTGAACGCTGATGGCACGCTGGACATGGCCTTCAACCCGGATCCCGACGATGTAGTGCGCTCCCTGGCCGTCCAGGCCGATGGCAAGGTGCTGGTGGGAGGTACGTTCAATTCGATGGCCGGACAACTGCGCAGGAATATCGTCCGGCTTCACGCTGATGGCACCCTGGATTCCGCTTTCGTGAATCTGGAAGGTGATAACGATGTCCTCAGCCTGGCCGTGCAGCCGGATGGCAAAGTGGTGGTCGCGGGACGTTTCAGCACCTTGGGCGGACAGCCGCGAAACAACATTGCCCGGTTGAATGCCGATGGCACGCTGGATTCAGGCTTTAACCCAGGGGCAGGCAGCACTAGTGTGTTCAGCTTGGCAGTGCAGCCAGATGGCAAGGTGCTGGTGGCGGGTGAGTTCACCACGCTGGGTGGACAAGTACGCAATCGCATCGCCCGCCTGGAGACCGATGGTTCGCTGGACACCTCCTTGAACCCCGGGGCCAACAACCTTGTCTACAGCGTGGTGGCGCAGCCCGACGGCAAGGTGCTGGTAGCGGGGTCCTTCACCACCCTGGGAGGGCAGGTGCGCAACCGCATAGCCCGGCTCCAGCCGGATGGATCGCTGGATGCCAGCTTCAACCCGAGTGCCAATAATGCGGTTCTCACCCTGGCAGTGCAGCCGGATGGCAAAGTGCTGATGGGGGGCACTTTCACCTCCCTGGGCGGTCAGCCACGCAACCGCATTGCCCGGCTCAACGCCGATGGATCGCTGGATGCAGCCTTCAATCCGGGAGCCGACGTAAGTGTTCGCGGCATGGCGGTACAGCCGGATGGCAAGGTGCTCGTGGTGGGCGATTTCAACAACTTGGGCGGTCAGGTGCGCAGCTACATTGCCCGACTGAACGCCGATGGTTCGTTGGATGCCAGTTTTGACCCGGGTGCCAATAACCCGGTCTTCAGCCTGGCGTTGCAGCCGGATGGCAAGGTGCTGGTGGGGGGCATTTTCAATATCCTGGGCGGTCAGGCGCGCAACCGTATTGGTCGGCTCAACGCCGACGGGTCGCTGGATGCCAGCTTTGACCCCGACGCCACTACCGACGTTTACAGCTTGGCCCTGCAGGCGGATGGCAAGGTGCTGCTGGGGGGCTACATCAACTCCGTGGGCGGGCAACCGCGCAGCCAGATTGCTCGTCTCAACGCCGATGGCTCGCTGGATGCCAGCTTTGACCCGGGTGCCAATGATGCAGTCCTCAGCTTGCTGGTGCAGCCCGATGGCAAGGTGTTGGTCGGAGGCTTTTTTACCACCTTGGCTGGACAGCCGCGCAACCATATTGGACGACTCAACGCCGATGGGTCACTGGATGCCAGCTTCAACCCAGGTGCCAGTAACTATGTATACAGCCTGGCGGTGCAGCCGGATGGCAAGGTGCTGGTGGGAGGTGCTTTCACCAGTATCGGCGGGCAACCGCGCAACCGCATCGCCCGCCTGAGCCAGCCCGAAGCAGCATTGCAGTCCCTGCTGGCCACCACCGGCGGCACCGGCCTGCGCTGGATGCGCGGTGGTACGGGGCCTGAGGTCAGCCAGGTGCGCTTTGCTCTGGCCACCACAGAGGATGCTTCCGAGGGCGCCTGGACCGACTTGGGCTCCGGTGCCCGCATCGCAGGCGGCTGGGCTCTTGACGGCCTGACACTGCCCGCTGCTACTCCCGTGTGGGTTCGGGCACAGGGAGTTACCGCAGGAGGGTATTTCAACGGTTCAGGCTCCTTGGTCCACTCGGTGCGCCAGCTCTTCCTGGCCAGCGCTCCCGGCGCCCCCACGGGCCTTGCGGCCACAGCGGGTAACAGCGCTGTCACCCTTTCGTGGACCGCCCCCGCTGACGATGGCGGCAGTGCCATCACCGGCTACACCGTTACAGGCACGCCTTCGGGCAGCTGCACCACCACGGGTGCACTCACCTGCACGGTCTCGGGGCTGACCAACGGTGTGGCGCACACGTTTACGGTGACTGCCACCAACACCGCGGGGCCCAGCCCGGCATCAGCTCCTGCCTCGGCCACGCC
>JAANMW010000753.1_pt1 | contig 37965 bp, 38 predicted proteins | sample 7279671 | NCBI WGS metagenome assembly JAANMW01 (sample SAMN14094541, study PRJNA606508) | bioreactor metagenome | isolation source: A lab-scale SPAN reactor treating ammonium-rich wastewater day 247 | place: Ireland: Galway | collected 2017-09-19 | reverse complement strand
CAGTAATGCGCTGCGGGGATTGTTGAATAGATCGACCGCGAGATCGAACTTCCGCCTTCGCAACAACCAGGAAACCCGCGGCTGCTCAATGAGTGTCGGTGTTGAGAAATCGAACGGAATAATCTCGTTGAGATGAGGATTGTGTTCCAGCAATGAAACAGCATTCTTCTCTCCCATATACGCAATGTATGCGTCGGGGAAGGCGTTTCGGAGCGAGCGAATAACAGGCGTCGTCAAAACCACGTCGCCGATGAACTTCATGCGGGTGAGGAGGATGCGGGAGTAGGGCCGACCGGTATTCATTGGTATCGTGCGAAGAACTCTTTCGCCCAATCAGTCCGTTCAAGCCAATCCTGCACTTCGTTTCTTGCGGCTTCGCCTGATACGAAGTTCAGCGATCTCCAGAATACGGCTTTTGATTCTTCAAACCTCTTCAGGCGGAATAGTGTGTAGCCCAGCATGCGCAAGCGCGATGATTCGAGAGTTGGGTCAACTGATTCGAGAGAGAATGACTCAAGAACTTTCTGCGCTTCGTCGAATCGATGCAAGCGAAGCAACGGTTTTGCCAGCATGTACTGTGGAAGCCATGAATCCGGCGACTGCCGGACAATCAGGCGTAATGTTTCCGCACGAATCGTATCATTCTCGTCTGAAAGAAAATACTGGTGCCAACGCTCTTCCTCTTCCATTTGTGCATGCCGCCGGAGGTGAACCGCTTCCGTGAATCCTTCCGAAAGATTTGCGCGCTCCACTCTCCTGTACAATTGCAACGCCCGGCTCGCATCACCCTTCTTCCATAACCCATCGCCGATTGTCAGGAAGAGCGGAAGATACTGCGCAGATCGTTCATCTCTGAGAATGATCGTATCAAGCGCGGAAGCGAGAACATCGTACTTGCCAAGACGCAAGGAACTCGATAGCAAGCCGCTCAGCGACTCGTAACCCGAAGTCTCTTCGAATGATATATTGTACAGTGCGTACGCTTCGCCGTACCTTTTGTCGGAGAACATTTTCCGGGCAAGAGCATTCCGTGCGGCCACGACTCTGGCACAGACTTTCTCGAATATCGGCGGACGGCGGAACAAGACATCAACAATATCACGATCCTGATCGGTAACCGGAATGCCGTCAAGGAACATTTGCCACTCACCAACAAGCGAGTCGAGTTCTTTCCCGTAGATTCTTTCGTAATCATTCGAGCGGTACAACAACATCATGTTGCGAATGCAGTATATGTCAATCAGGTATCTGCAGAACGAGCCTGCCAGAACATAGCTGATGGATGATGATTGCGCGGCAAATCCCGTGAGCGACATGATCGACCTGATATCCGGCCCGACGCCGAACTTGCGCATTGCGGCTGCATACTCGTGCGGTGTGCGGCTCCCCCACTCCCATTCAATCGCCATGGCAACGCCCTCGACCAACCCTGTGCTCAAACTTGCTTTGATAATCGGGAGTCCGAACGGTGCCGCGACAACATGCACAAGCTCGTGTTTTAGCGTTGCATCAAGGGATTGTTTCGTAGTGTGAATCTGTTGGCTCCACGGTTTCGCAATGTTGGTATTCCCGGCGCCCATCAATCGCTGCTTCACATCGGATGACGGATAAATGAATGATTCTATTTTTCCCTTGTAGGGCAAGTTCAACTCATCCGTAATCTGTTTCAGGCGAAACTCATGTTCAGCAGCTATCCAGCGAATCTCGGACTTGTCGTACGATTGCTTCGAATAGTAAATGCGAAAATGCTGCGTCTCAACAGCATCGCCCAATGTTCTCCGGATGAAGTTGCTTGATGAATCAAAACCAAGCTCTCCTCGAAACCACCATGTGACAATCACGAGAGTCGCCAGCGCGGCGGTAACAAATACTGATCGTCCCTGCATCATTGCGCCGAGCAGGGCCAGACCTTTTTCCCAGCTTGCATCATCCGGATGTGTGCTGCGAAGAATCAGCAACGCCATCCACACGAACGCAGCGGCAAGAACCAGCGTGAAAATTCTGAACATCACTAACGATGAGCTGATCCCCAGCACTTCGTCATACGTCAAGCCGGGGAAGTAGCCGTAGAAGAAATTGTAGGAAAAGATCGCCGGTGTAAAGTAGCCTACTGCAATCACTTCGGCAAACATTGCCAGCACGAACAGCACAAACATTGCTCGCGGCCAATGATAATGCGCAGCACAGAAGAACCCGAATGCGCTCGAGAAAATCACACTCACAACAGGAATCAGCACAAAGAACCCGAACCCTTCAAGCAACGAGCAGTTCTTTACGAACATCGCATTCGTGAGCATGACAACGAGCGGGATGATGAGAAGGGTGAGGTTGAATGTGAGAGCTTGTTTGAAAGAATCAAATATGCGATTGCGGATTGGAGATCGCGGATCGTCGGTTGAATCCACAAGCGATCTCTTCACAACCCGGATTGTCACGAAACCGGAAATGAACGACGCAAGCAACGCTATGACAGCAGAGAACTCGTAGCCGAGATAGTTGAGAAGAGGGAGTTGAGTGCAGACAAGAGAAACGAGGAGATATATTGCGCCGGGAATTGCCGCGTTGCGGTTGTCAAAAAACTCACGTATCACCGTTAACGGCTCTCGTTGTCGTTAGTATTCTTTGCCGGAGACTCGTTCAATATCAGCTCCGATTGCCCGCAGCTTCTTTTCGATCGCCTCATACCCGCGGTCGAGATGATATACACGCAGCACTTCTGTTTCGCCTTCGGCAACAAGTCCGGCGAGTATCAGCGACGCCGATGCGCGTAAATCGGTGGACATGACGGTTGCGCCGGTCAGTTTCTTCACGCCGCGTACAATGGCCGCGTTCTTTTTAAGTTCGATATCAGCCCCAAGTCGCTCAAGCTCCGGCACATGCTTGAAGCGATCGGTGTAGATGGTGTCTGTGACAATCGATGTTCCATTTGCAATGGACATCAACGCAATCCACTGCGCCTGCATGTCGGTCGGGAAGCCGGGATAAATGACGGCTGTCGCGTCCACCGGCTTCAACTCCGCGGGCGCCTGCAACTCGAAGTTCGATCCTTGAACCTCGGCGGTGCATCCTGCATCCTCCAACTTCGCGGTGACTGCCGAGAAATGTTCCGAGTTGACGTTCTCGAGAGTCACGCGTCCGCCGGTTATCGCCGCGGCAGTAAGGAACGTTCCGGCTTCTATTCTATCGGGAATAGTCTCGAAATCCGCCGGATGAAGTTCATCAACGCCCTCAATCTCCAACTGATTCGTGCCGATGCCGTTGATCCTGGCTCCCATCTTCACAAGAAACTCTGCAAGCGCGGTTATTTCAGGCTCAATGGCGGCATTCGTAATCAGCGTAGTTCCTTTTGCAAGCACGGCCGCCATCATCACATTGCCTGTTGCTCCGACGCTTGAAATGTCGAAGTGGATCTTTGCCCCGGTCAGTTGCTTTGCCTTTGCAACAATGTAGCCGCGTTCGAGCTTGATCTCTGCCCCGAGCTTTTTCAACCCTTCAATGTGGAGATTGACGGGACGAGGTCCCCACGCGCAGCCGCCGGGAAGCGAGACTTTTGCTTTTCCGTATCTCGCAATGAGCGGACCCAGAACGTAAATGGACGCGCGCATTTTCTTGACGTGAGCATACGGGGCTTCATGCTTGTTTACTCCGCGCGTGTCCAGCGTGAGAACATCACCATTCAAGTCAATCTTCATTCCCATCGTCTTCAGCAGGCTCGACATTGTGGCGACATCCTGCAGGCCGGGAGTATTCGAGAGATGAAACGTTCCGCCGGCGAGCAACGCTGCAGGCATCAGGGCAAGTGATGCGTTTTTTGCCCCGCTAATACGAACTCTGCCGCTCAGTTTCTTGCCGCCTCGTATGATGAATTTGTCCAAGGAGAGAACTCAATCTGTTGAATCTGACATTGTGCAGACTGCTAAAAACAGCCGAACCAATGTCACCAAAAATGCATGGAAAATCAATCACATCACACCCTCGCTCCATCGTTGAGAAATCCAACACCTCATTGCCTGCTTCTCATTTCTGCAACTCCCCGAGTTTGTTTTCTCAGGTTTGAGAAAATGAAATCAGACTGATCCGGTCGGTCTTCATAATTATTGGAAATAAATCTGTCAATTTGCCGAATCCTAAAACATGACCATTTTTGTCATGTTCGGCATACGGATTGAATCTCTGAGGCTAACATTCAACAACTTCGGGGACTTCACATGCAGCTGACAATGAGCGGCGAGTATGCCGTGCGGGCGATGATACACTTGTCAGCATTGCCGTTTGGAACCGTCGTGCAAATTGCCGATGTCTCGAAAGAGTGGAACATTCCGGAGAACTTCCTGCGCAAAATCTCGGTACAGTTGGCTCGCGCAGATCTCATTGTTTCGCAGCGTGGACTGAACGGCGGAATCCGGTTGGGACAACCTGCCGAGAGAATTACGGTTCTTGATGTGATCGAAGCTGTTGAAGGCAATATCTTTCTGAACAAATGTCTTGTGTGCGACGGCGTTTGCCCGCGTGACGAATGGTGCCAGGTACATACACTCTGGGCCGAAGCACAAATCAAATTGAAAGAAATCCTCACGAGCAAGTCTCTTGCTCAACTTGCGGCTGAAAGCTTCACTCGAAAAGCTGAACTCAACGAAGCAAGGCAACGGACTTCCGCCGCGTAATACGTTCTCAACACACAATTTTCCATGTCTGCAACTCAGACGTTTCGGGTTGAACTGCCCGATATTGAATACTGGCAGCGACAGATCAAAGTCAATGGGGCTGCCCCGTGCACACCGATGCGCGCGGCTACGTAATTGCCATCGCCGAAGGACTTCGACGCGTACAAGATTGCGCGTGCGCCTAATCCGTTCGCCTCCATTTGCGGACGGGCATCGACAAACCACATGACGAACCGTTGCGCGCAGCAGTCGGCATCGCGTCAGTCGTGTTTCTGCATTGCGACGTGCGTTACACGGCGGGATGAATTCTGGAATTCCTCTGCGAGCTTTTGTATCTTTGCGGTGAACAATCAGGCAACCTCTTCTTCACATCAGATGCGGCGAGTGAAAGAACTCTCATTTCAAGCAAGCCAATCGTCAGGCAAAGTCGGCGCGTTATTGCTGAAGCCTAAGAATGCAACGAGTCTCCTGCTTTTCGCCCACGGTGCAGGAGCGGGCATGCAGCACAAGTTCATGGAAGATGTCTCGCACCAATTGGCCGAGTTCGGCATCGCAACGCTGCGCTACAACTTTCCCTACACCGAGAAAAGCCTGAAACGTCCCGACCCGAAGCCCGTTCTGCTTGCTACTGTCCGCTCGGCAGTTGAGTTCGCCGATGATCTTGCCGGCGGCCTTCCCCTTTTCGCCGGAGGCAAATCGATGGGCGGCAGAATGACGTCGCTTGCCGCATCGGAGGAGCCGCTTCCGGGCGTTAGGGGAATTGTCTTCTTCGGGTTCCCGTTGCATCCCGCGGGACAACCGTCTATCCAACGAGCCGAACATCTCTCCAAAGTTAAACTGCCGATGTTGTTCTTGCAGGGAACGCGTGATGCGCTCGCCGATCTCGCGTTGCTGAACCCTGTCTGCAAAAAACTCGACAAGCGAGCAACGCTGTTTGTTGTGGATGAAGCAGATCATTCATTTCATGTGCCGAAAAGAACAGGCAAAAGCGATGAAGATGTTCTCACTGTACTCGCCCGAACCGTCGCCGAATGGTCTTCCACACTTATTCCTCCAAGATGAACTTCATTCTCATCGCCCTCTGTCTCACCGCCGGGTGGCTTCTTCAGCGGTCGGGCATTCTTCCAAATGATGCGCACAAGGGAATCAACGTTTGGATTCTCTACATCGCGCTGCCCGCCGTTGCCCTTCTGTATGTTCCCGCCATCACCTGGACTGCAGAACTCATCATACCTGTAGCGATGCCGTTTATCGTTTGGTCCGGCGCGTGGCTTGCGCTGAAACTTGTGACACGCAGGTTCCCAATTGAGAAGTCAACGCAGGCCGCCCTGCTTCTCACCGCCGGATTGGGCAACACGTCGTTTCTCGGATTTCCGCTCACGCAAGCATACTTCGGCGATGAAGGCTTGCGCATAGCCGTCATTTGCGACCAACTCTCTTTCGTCGTTCTCTCAACACTCGGTGTCATAACGGCAATTCACGCATCGTCCGGCGGCAAGGCCGACACAATGAAGATTGCCGGCAACGTCCTTCGGTTTCCTCCTTTTCTGGCGTTTGTTGCCGCCCTTCTCGTGCTGCGGTTTCTTGACTTCGAGCCAATACTTCCGCTGCTCGAAACGCTTGCAGGAACGCTGATTCCGCTCGCCCTTTTTTCCGTAGGATTGCAGATTCGCTTTTCGGAATGGAAGGACGATGTGCGCCACCTGTCACTCGGACTTGCATACAAGTTGATGGTTGCGCCGGCACTTGTGCTGGTTGTTGCTCTTCTTGCACAGGCGAAAGGAATCATAGCACAAACAAGCGTCTTTGAAGCAGCAACGGCTCCGATGATTACCTCGGCAATTCTCGCAACCGAATATCAACTGAATCCGCGTCTGTCAAATCTCATGGTGAGTGTCGGCGTTCCTCTCTCGCTTTTCACGACGGCCTTTTGGTGGTTCGTTGTGAAGATGCTGCTGTAATCCGGGGATAATGATAACCGCGAAGGCGCTAAGACACGAAGAAAAGCCGAAGCGATGCTTCAGCTGCGAATTGCATTTCCATCAACCGATTCATAGTTTCAATCAGAATTGAAATCCCCACGCTGCGGAATATTTCATGATAAAGCTGTGCCTTGCTTTCTTTCTCATTTTTTGTCCCAATCGTTCTATATCGCAGATCTCCCTTGTTGATGATCTTCAGAGAAAACTGACTCTCGACTCCCCTGCACAACGCATCGTCTCGCTGGCGCCGAGTATCACCGAAACGTTGTTCGCCATCGGCGCGGGGAATCAGGTTGTCGGCGTGACCGATTACTGCAACTACCCCAACGAGGCAAAGACGAAACAGCGCGTCGGCGGCGTTATCAACCCGAACATCGAGGCCATTATAGGCTTGAAACCGGATTTGATCGTGCTGAGCATGGAGGGAAACGTGCGGGAGGATTTCAACAAGCTGACGAGTTTCGGCATTCCCGTATTTGTGACGAACCCGCGCAACCTCGCCGGCATCTACACATCCATCTCACAACTCGGAACGCTTACCGGCCAACCGGCACAAGCAATGACTCTTGTGCATTCTCTCAAGATGCGCGCCGACTCGATTGTTCTCGCTGCCTTTTCTTCCAAAAGCCGCAAGACGTTGCTCTTTGTTTCTCTCCAGCCGATTATCGTTGCGGGACGGGGAACGTTTCTCGCAGAACTGATTGAACTTGCGGGAGGGATGAACACCGCAGCGCAAACGTCGTCAACGTATCCCGCGTACAGCCGCGAGGCAGTGTTGAAGGACAATCCGGATGTGCTTATTTTCATGTCAGGTATTCTTTCCAACCCCGCCGAGCTTTCTCAATTGTATCCCGAATGGAAAACATTGAACGCATTCCGGAGAAAGAAGATTTTTGTGATTGATTCCGATATTGTCTCACGTCCCGGACCGCGGGCGGTTGACGGACTTGAAATGCTGTATAAGGTCATCCAAGAAGGACACGAATGAACAAGAAGAAAAAGTCAGTGAAGAAACGGCGCGCAAGCGCATCGAAGAAACCCCGCCGCGCGCAACGGTCGAAGCGGAAAGTATTCATTGCCGTTGCGGGGAACATCGGAGCGGGCAAATCGTCTCTCACGCAATTGCTGAGTCTGCGGTACGGATGGAAGCCGTTCTTCGAGTCGGTAGAAGACAATCCGTATCTCAACGACTTCTACGCCGATATGAAGCGATGGTCGTTCAACCTGCAGGTGTATTTCCTCTCCAACCGGTTCCGCAGCCACAAGGCAATCACCGAAGGACCGGAATCGGTGATACTCGATAGGGTGATTTACGAAGACGCCGAGATTTTTGCCCGCAACCTTTACGAGATCGGCAACATGGAGCAGCGGGACTACGAGAACTACGTTGCGCTGTACGACGTGATGACGGAATATCTCCGTCCGCCGGACTTGCTGATTTATCTGCGTGCGAATGTTGACACGCTTGTGCAGCAGATTTTCTTGCGCGGCCGCGATTTTGAACAATCCATCAAGAAGGAATACCTCGAACAACTCAACAGACATTACGAATCATGGATTGCCCGCTACAAAAAAGGCCCGCTGCTCGTCGTCGAGTCGGACGAGCTGGACTTCGTGAACAAGCAGGAAGATTTGGAACAGTTGGTGAGGATGATTGAGGGGAAGTTGAGATAGTCAAGTGGCTGGGCAAGTCGTTGCGCTGTGACACCGGCACCAGTCCGGCCAAATGGACAATCATGGAGCTGGTGCGTAATATATGGAAACAGCATAACCACAGTCAGCTGCTTAATAAATCAAGGGGTCTCTAAACAATGAAACTGATTGCCAAATTCGCTCTTCCGATCTTAATTGTGGCGATTTTATACTTATTGATTTCGGGAAACATGCTTTCACCCTCACCCTTCGTAATTGCAATGCAGATATTAGCGGTGGCGTTAAGTATTTGGGCACGCAGAAGTTTTCAGGCAGGACAATTCAGTGTCGATGCAGAACCGAAGGAAGGACCATTGTTGTCAAGTGGGCCGTATGCGTTTATTCGACACCCAATGTACACTGCGGCGTTATTATTGATTTGGTCAAGTATTTTTGGTCATTTGTCCATCTCTACCGTGATTATTGGTTTGGTCGTCACAAGTGCTGTCTCTATTCGTGTTGTGAGTGAGGAACAGGTTCTGCATGCACATTTTCCTGACTATGCGGAGTACTCACGTAAAACCAAAAGGATAATTCCATTCATAATCTAATAATCAAAGATAAATGCAACGCAGCCTATCCGGTTGCTCAATCCGACGTTGCAATCGCGGGTAAAAACGGCTTCAGCCCGCAGGAACACTGCAACGAAGGTTAGCGCCAGTCCGTTACGCTGCCTGACAAGCTGAGATGAACGCAGGAGAAGTTGATGAGCGATACAACAACCTTAATAGCCGCCCTGGAAAATGCTCCCGGTATTGAAGGACTGGTAATAGCGGCAGCCGTTGAGCGCGAAGGTGGTTTTACTGAACGTCTTTACCGCGTGCGGACCGAGAATCGCTCCGGGAAATCCAACCGATCCACTTAGTCCACACCGTCCACAATCATCACGCCTCCTCCGCCCCCAGCCTCGCCAGCTCATCCGCACGCTCGTTCAGCTCGACGCCGGCGTGGCCTTCCACTTTGTGGAACTTCACGTTCAGTCCGTCGAGCAAATCCAGCAATCTTGACCACAAATCCTTGTTTTCCACCGGCTGCTTCTTTGCATTCTTCCATCCATTCTTCTTCCATCTCACATACCATTTCTGGTGCATGCAGTTGACGAGGTAGGCGCTGTCGGAATAAACGGTAACGGGCTTGTCTTTTGCTTTGATTGCTTCAAGGGCCTTAATGCAGGCTGTCAGTTCCATCCGCTGGTTGGAAGTGTTGCACTCGCCGCCGTGAAGTTCCTTGATGTGATCTTTGTACTTCATCACAACGCCCCAGCCGCCGGCGTTGTTCGCCGATTGATTGCCCGAACAGGCGCCGTCGCAGTAGATGATGATTGTATCGGACAATGATGCAGACATTTTTTCAACACGAAGCCACATAGAACCACGAAGGTTCATAAAGAAACTTCTTGCAGTTCCGTGTCACTTCGAGCCTTTGTGTTGAGAGCATTTTCCGGGTCAAAAGAAGAACATTTTCACGGCAATCGCAAGCAGGAATACGGCGTAGAGTTTTCTGAGATTATCCGCATGTGTTTTGTGTGCCACCATCGCGCCGTACTTCGCCATGGGAACCGTGCCGATAATGAGAGGAATGGAGTGAACGTAATCAACAAACCCGATAGTGAAATCGGAAATCTGCGGCGCATACACGTCGATCGTTGTCCAGCCCTTGACGATGTACCCGATTGTTGACGCAAGAGCCGTAATCACAATACTTGCGCTCGATGTCCCCAGCGCTTTCTTGAGCGGCACGCGCAGGAAATAGTACATCATCGGAATCGCAAACACGCCGCCGCCGACTCCCGCCAGCGATGACACAAGTCCCACAATCAAACCAATAACACCTAATTTCATCGTGTTCCCGTCTATTCCATTGTCAACCTTCCCGGCTTTCTGTTCAACAAGCAGCCGTACTGCCGCGATGATCACAACAGTGGCGAAGATTTGCTGCAGCGTTTTTCCCGCCAACGCCGCGGCAATGTTGGCCCCGATGATCGACCCGATGACGCTCGCCCCGCCCATGATGAACACGATGCGCCAGAGGACGTTGCCGTTTTTGTTATGTTGATAGGCGGATGGAATGGATGCGAAGATGACGATGAGAAGGCTCGTTCCCAACGCAAGATGCGTAGCAACAAGCGACGAGATATTGATATGATGAAAATAGAACACCAGAATGGGGACGAGAATAATCCCGCCCCCGACACCGAAGAACCCGGCAAGAAACCCCGCGATACACCCCGCTATCAGCAAAAGAACAAGCGCGAGCGGATCCATTTAGCCCTTTATCTTGTGGGGATTCGCTTTGCCGTTCTTCAACAACGCAAGTGCAACGTCAAGCTGGCTGTCACCTTTCAGCGATGCGGCAATTCTTCCGGCTTCCCCTTTGACGCGAGCCATCATTTCGATATTCAATTCCCGTTCGATGTGATTACGGTAGCGGTCGAAGCCTCTGTTCTTTTCCTTTTCAAGAGCCGCTGAAAGAAGATCAAGATCGGCAAGAACCTCTTTGCTGTAATGCGAACGTTCGGCAATTTGCCGGAGTTCGTTCACTTTGCCGTCGCTTTCTTCCTTGTAGTCGAATTTCTGGTCGTCGAGATATTTGCGGAATTCCTTCATAACAGACTCGTTGACACCTGTAAACTCCGCTGTCTTGCGTGCGGAGAAGTACGTATTGGCAAACCGGAAGAATAACGACTTGCGGAACAACTCTCTCACCATCGGGCCGGGATCCGTTTCGGTGACGGATGAATCGGGAGTAATGCCGCCGTATTCGTACACGGTTCTGCCGCCTTTCGTCTTGAAGGCACGCTTCAGACTGTCGGGAACGGTAGCAAAAACACCGTTCCTGTCCTTGTGCATATAGTCAATTTCCTGGATGCTTCGGCCGCTGGGAATGTAATAGCGCGCCGTGGTGACCTTCAACTGGGCCCCGTAATTCAACGGCACAATTGTTTGAACCAGCCCTTTGCCGAAACTTCGGGTGCCCACGACAATTCCCCTGTCAAGATCCTGAATTGCGCCCGCCACAATTTCGCTTGCACTTGCGCTGCTGCGATTCACGAGAACAATCAGCGGCACGTCGGGCAACAGGGGCTCCTCCACGGAGTTGTATTGCTTTTCCGATTCGGGGCGGCGGCCCTTTGTGCTGACGATCAGGTTTCCTTTCGTTACAAATTTGCTGACAACATCAACGGCGGCGTCAAGCAAGCCGCCGGGGTTACCGCGTAAGTCAAGAACAAGCCCTTTGATTTCGCCCTTCAGCTTCAGCTCCTTCAGCGATTGCCGGAGTTCATCGCCGGCTTTTCGTGAGAAGCGTTCGAGCCGTACGTACGCAATACCGTTGCCGATGAACTCTGCGTACGTCACGTTCTTCACCCGGATATCCTCTCTCACAACAACGAAGAGAATCGGTTTGTTCTCGCCTTCACGCTGGATGAGAATCTTGACTTCTGTGCCCGGTTCGCCGCGCATGTACGAACGGACTTCGTTTGAATTCTTGTCCGCCACCTTCGTGCCGTCGATTTCGATGATTTTGTCACCGGGGATTATCCCTGCCCGCTGCGCCGCGTGTCCATCCATCACGCTAATCACCTGAACAGAACCGTCGCGTGCCCCTATCGTAACACCGATGCCCCCATACCGGCCGTTCGTCAGCATCTCGACTTCATCGCCATCTTCCTTGTCGATGAACACGGTATAAGGATCGAGCGTTCCCAGCATGCCTTTGATGCCCGCTTGCATGAATTTCTCGGGATCGACTTCGTCGACGTAGTTGAGGGAGATTTCCTTATAGACGCGTCCGAAGATGTCGATTCCTTTATTGATCTTGAAGAAGAAATCGGTATCTACCGGAGGGCCAAACCCGACTGAAAGAACAACCGCACCAATAATCGCAGCACCAAGCACGAAATATTTCGTTCGCTTCATGAATCTCTCCTCGTTGTGAACATACTGTTTCATTCTCAAAAATCTTCTTCGCCAATCATCGGGCCAATGCCGCTGATTTCTTTTCAACGGCCTTCCGGATTTCTTTTTGTATTGTCTCGATGGAAAGCATTCCGTCAACACGAAACCACCGGCCGGGGTCGTCAGCGGCAAGTTGATGATAGCCCTGCCGCACACGCTCATAGAATGCCCGTCCGGCACTCTCCATTCTGTCGAATGTCAGGCCTGCTTTCGTTTTCCGCCGTTCAATTTCCTCAATCGGAATATCCACAAGAATCGTCAGGTCGGGCATGATTCCGCCCGTTGCAAAGCGGTTGATCGTTTGAACATCCTCAAGGCCGAGCCCGCGCCCGTACCCTTGATACGCCGTTGTGGAATCGCAATACCTGTCGCACACCACAACGTCGCCCCGTTGCAGCGCCGGAGCGATGACTTGCTGAACAAGTTGCGAGCGGCTGGCGGAGAACAGCAATATTTCCGCCGCATCCGACATTTCAAGATGATTCTTGTCGAGAAGGATGTCGCGGATTTTCTCCGATATGACGGTTCCCCCGGGTTCGCGGATGAAGTGGACGGTGTGGCGCTGTTGTCTCAATTGTTCAACGAGCAGTTTCGCCTGTGTGGACTTGCCGCTGAAGTCGAGACCTTCAAAGCTTATGAACATTCGATATTCCTGACTTGAGAACCTTCCTGTTGTGGAGGATGGTGCATCGGAACTGACATCGTTCCGTGTCCCCGCGGTTCTTCATTCGATTTCAACATACGGATTTCATCTGCCTGAGTCAATTGCTACTTATGATGCTTTTCAGTAATTTCATGTCAAAATCAGAGTTTCCCTTTCCACTCAATGGCAAAGCAAACGCGTCCGGCACGCCGCCCCCAACCCGAGCCCGCAACATCTCCTCAGGGACCCTCAGGCAACATCCCGCACAATCAGACGCTTTCAATCAAAGAACAACAGAAAGCGGAATCGCGCGCCGAAGATTCGCGTCTCATTCAGGCTGCGCTCAAAGGCAACAACACCGCCTACAAACGGCTGATGAAAAAGTATCACGATGCCATCTACAATTTCATCTACAGAATGGTGCATGACAAACATCAGGTGGAGGACCTGACGCAGGAAGCATTCATTAAAGCGTTCGGATCGCTGTCGAGTTTCAACGAGGAGTACGCGTTCAGTACGTGGTTGTACAAGATTGCAACAAACAACAGCATCGACTATATCCGCAAGCGGAAACTGCAAACATACTCCATCGACAAGCCGATTGAGGCAAAAGACAGCGACTATTCGTTCGAGCTGCCGGATGATTCATACGAAACCGACAAGGATATGATCAGTGACCAGCGGGCTCACATGCTGAACGAGGCAATCAAAAAACTGCCGGAGAAGTATCGAAAAGTCATTCACATGCGTCATGTTGATGAGAAGAGTTATGAAGAGATTGCCATCCAGCTCAAACTCCCCATTGGAACGGTAAAAGCCCATATTTTCAGGGCAAGGGAAATGTTGTATAAATCACTTAAGGATCGAATCAGGCATTATTGACGTTTACCCCCTTGTTTCCATGCAACTATACGGCCCTCCCTGACGTAAGCTATACGTAGAGAAATGAATACCTTACGGCAACATATCACCCCATACCTGCTCTGTGCTGTTGTTGTGTCGACAACCCAGGTGCACGCAGGCGACTCCGGCAAGAAGGAAATCGGGAGAACAACCGAGCGGGAAATCAACGTCGTTCTTTCTGCCGGTTTCGGACGGGTCAACATCGAGCGGGGCGAAGCCGAGAAGGTCATTATTGCCGAGGGATATTCCAAAAAAGAATCATCCCTTCCGACAACGCTCAAGTACGATATCCGGAACAGAGTCGGGTATCTTGATATCTCCCTCGGCGAAGATATTCAGGAATCAGGAGGGAAGAAGGGCACGTTCAAAATCTCAGGAATCGACGGCGGCACATGGGATCTCAAATTCAGCAGCGCCATTCCGATTTCCTTTGATGTGGAGTTGGGAGTTGCAAAAGGGGCGTTCGATATGACGGGCCTTCAGGTCAAGGATTTCAAACTCTCGGCCGGGGCGAGCGATGTGTTGCTCGTGTTCGACTCTCCGAACACATCCACGATTGACGAGATGAGCATCGAGTCGGGAGTCGGCAAGTTTGTCGGACGGAATCTCGGTAATGCAAACTTCAAGAGCTTCCGGTATGAGGGCGGGGTCGGAGCGGCGACGCTTGACTTTGCAGGCCTGAGCCAGAGTGAAGTTGACATCGATGTACAAGTCGGGCTTGGAATCTGCACGGTCATTATTCCCAAAGACGCCGGAGCGCGTGTGTTCTTTGAGAAGAGCCTTGTCTCGCGGATCGACTTCGATTCGTCCATTCAAACAATGGGCGACAATCAGTACATCAGCGACAACTACAGAACCGCAAAAAGCCGGATGAACATCCGCATCGATGCCGGTCTCGGTAAAGTACGAATCAAAACAGAGTAGGCCCTACCACAACGAGAATCCCGCCCACATGTGCGGGCTCGCGTAATCTGCTTTCCCGATCATCTCCAACAACGATTTCCTGTACGCATTCTCCGCAGATTCTCCTGCAAGAAGATGTGTGTAGAAGAGTTCATTGAAGAACTTCTTCGCTTTGCGCGGGGGAATGTAACTGTTGATGATAATATCAGAAGCGCCGTTCATCATGAAAATGCCCGGCACCACGGGATGCAATCCTGCATCCGCCAGATTGGAAAACAGAACTATGCGAAACGGCGCAACCGCGAACATCTCTCCCAGCCGGTGGAAATGCGTCGTGCCGTACGCCGCCCCTTCCGACAATACAAAAAACGACAGTCCCGGATTCTCCGGCCGATAGTCAAGCTCGAACGATGCGTGAAGGATATCGCCCTTTTCCTGACGCAAACGACCGAGCGAAGCCTCCCGGTCGAAGAAGACCCGCGCTTCTTTGTAGAATGCCTTCACATCACGCACTTCATACTCGGCATCAATCGGCGTTCTCCCCCGATTGCCGAACCCGACAGCAACAGGATACTGACCAAGCGGTGGTCGCTGCACGCCTACCCCGCCCCTTTCTGTTACATAGCGAATCGAGAATCGCCGGAGTGCATACTCTCCGGTGTAGCCCTCGCTTTGCAACGCGTGAATCGGAATGAACGGAAGACTGACGGGCAATTCTACAAAAAGGCTGTTCGCATTGGACGCGTGAAGAACAACAGGGCGGACAAATACAGCATAGAGCTTGCCGGAGAGTTCCCGAAGCCGACGCTCACGCACGCGCAGATCGTTCTTGTTTGTTTCGGCATTCATCTGCATGAGAACGTCGAGATACTCATTCATGAGGGAGAGAAGTGATTCTTTTCCGATGGCAGAAATGTGCACGCTGCTTTTCGGTGTTGTAGTGATGGAAATATGCAGCGATTGTTGTGTTGGAATGTACGTCACGAGAGCGGCCCCGTCGGGAATCTGTTTCTGCAAGTCCGCAACAGAGGAACTGCGCACAGTCAGAGCGGGACGAAGATGAGGATTGCGGACAGCGAGCGAATCTTCCAGTTCAAACGTACGGATGCGGGCGCTTAGCAAGCGGCTGTGTACTTCTGCGCCAAGTGTCCGCGATTCGGCACGCATCATGAATGCCTTCGCGAGTTGCCGCTCGGCTCCGATTCGTGTCGCCCGAATGCGGGCCAGATCAGCGAGAGCGATATTCAGCCGCGCATCCCGCATCTTGATATTCATCGTGGCATACACTCGCAGAAGCTTGTTTTGCCTCTCCCTGTCGGCAACAACTGCCGCCTCCTCAGGCTTGCCCAGTCTGAACAACAATTCTATCAGCGATTCGTGTGGCGAACCATCCCGCGAGCCGTAGAAACCTGCCTCGCAGTCACTAAAAACATCACCTGTACCGGGCACCCACGACGAATCAAATCGTGCAACTGCCTCCCGGTACAGCGCGAGAGCATCATTCAGCCGCCCCTTCTGCTGTGCATGGCTTGCCAAACATGCCTGCGCGTACGCGTTTGCCTTGGGAAGGCCGATGTACTCCAGCAGCGCCGCTCCTGCCCGATAGTTCGCCTCAGCCTCCGCATTGCCTGTTGCGTCGAGGCAGTGACCGAGTTGAAGCAAAGCATACGCCTCCGTCAGCCTGTTTTGAGAACCGATTGCTGCTCGAAGCGCTGCATTGAAAAACTTGTGTGCCTCTTCGTAACGCTTGCGGCGCAAGTGAATGTTGCCGACGCGAAGCAACATCTCTTCGCGCAACGCATCCGCTCCGGAAATCATATCCGTCCGGCGAATGCCTTCCGTGAACATTTGAAACGAATCGTTCTCCCTTCCCAACATATCATATGCGACAGCAAGCGAGAGGAATGTTTGAATTGTCAGCAGTGTATCCTGCGAACGAAGCGCATACGGCAATGCCGCTCCGAAATTCCTGACCGCCTCGCCGTAATCGGAACGCGAGATCGATGTGTTGCCGAACGCGGAATGAACGCGTGCAAGCATTGCATCATCCCCAATTACACTATAATCGTTCAGCAACTCGCCAAGCAAACGGCGTTCAAGCGCAAAATCACCAACGGCTCGCGATACAGGAACCAGTTCCCATTTCAACAGCCGGGCACCCGCTGAATCCCCCAATGCTTCTTCGAGACGATGCTGATCCATCAACACAGAAAACGCCTGCCACTCTTCTCCTCGCACACGATGCATACCTGCCTGTCCGAAAATTGCTGCCCGAACACCGGACTTGTCGCCCGCACGCTGGTACAACTTTCTTGCTTGCACAAACAACGTCAATGCGCTGTCAAATCCCGCCGCCGCCGAATATGCTTCGCCTAAGAGCAAGGATGTTTCCGCTTGTCCGGGAATGTCGCCCGCCCGCTCATACAATCCCAAGGCTTCCCGAAGCAACCGTTTGGTTTCCGCATGATCGGCACGAGCCATTGCCTGCTTTGCTTTTGCAAAGACCTCTCCGGCGCGGAGCGACACAGGGGCATCATCGCGACTGCATCCTAAAGCAAACGCAAGAAGGATCAAGATAAATCGATATGCGCGGAACATTCTCATTCTTTTCAAGTTGTGAAAAAGATAGAGAAGTTTGAGGGGAGATACAATCTGCGGTGCGGTGAACTCTATTTGTTGCCGCGGGTTCTGCGTAAGAGATTTTTCCACTCGCTGTATCGTGGGCGGATGGTGATGAAGTGAGTCGGACTGTTTTGCGCCGCCTGCAATGATACAGGCAGCGGCACATCAATATCAATCGCCTTCTTTACAACGTCAGGGAATTTTGCGGGATGTGCAGTCGCAGCAACAATGATCGGTGGAGAGTTTGTCGTCCATTCAAGCGCCTTGCGTGCGGCGGCAACGCCAACAGCAGTATGCGGATCGAGAATTCGCCCGGTTGCATCATATGTCCGGCGGATTTCTTCAAGCGTTTCTTCGTCGGAGATGCTTACGGCATCGATATCTTTCTTGAGTTCCTGCACATCTCCGCGATACAATGCCTGCAGTCGGGAGAGATTACCCGGATTGCCTACATCCATCGCATTTGAATATGTCGGGATACTCGGCCGCGGCTCAAACTTCCCGGAGCGAAGATACTGCAGCATCACATCGTTCGCGTTCGTTGCAGCAATGAAATTGCGAATCGGTACGCCCATTTTCTTCGCATATACGGCAGCAGTCATGTTGCCGAAATTGCCGCTCGGCACAACAACCATCGGGTCGTCGTTCTGGTTAAAAAGCCTGCGCAGTTGAATCAATCCCCACGCATGGTAAGAAATCTGCGGCAGCAACCTGCCAACGTTGATGGAGTTTGCGCTTGTGATTTTACGTTGATGCAGCAAATCACCGTCATTCAGCGAAGCCTTCACAAGTCTCTGACAATCATCAAACGTTCCTTCCACTTCAACGGCTGTGATGTTGCCGCCGAGTGTCGTCATCTGTTGCTGTTGCAGAGGGCTGATTCTATTGGAGGGATAGAGAATGAACACCTCAACATGCGGCACGTTGTAGAACCCATGCGCAACAGCGCTTCCCGTATCACCCGACGTAGCGACGAGAATTGTGACATCCTGTTGTTGATGTTCAAGGAAATGTGACATCACCTGCGCCATGAACCGAGCGCCGACATCCTTGAATGCAAGTGTAGGCCCGTGAAAGAGTTCGAGCAGGTAGATATTGTCCTGCAGATTCACAAGCGGAATGGGGAAATTCAACGCATGGGAGATGATTGCCGCGAGATTCTCTCTTGATATCTCGTCAACAAATGGTGAGAGAATTTCTGTTGCCGTTGATTGAAGTGTTGATTCGGAATTCTCTCTGAGGAGGCTTGCATCAAATGGCGGCAATGTTTCCGGAACATACAACCCACCATCAGGCGCGGTGCCACTGAACAGCGCTTCGCGAAAGGTTGAGGTAGATTGACCAGTGACGCTGACGTATTTCATGACCGGATGATCGTTGCCCCGCGCATATTGATGCGTGAAATGAAAGCATCGGCTTTTGCGTTTGCAACTCGGGCAAACGTTTTCTTCATTGCCGCAGCTATTTTCTTCGCCGATTGAAGAGACGATGCAACAGCAAACATCGCTGGTCCGGAGCCGGACAATGTGCAACCGAACGCGCAGGCTTCCAGCGCGGCGTCTCTTACTTCGTGAAATCCGGAGACAAGCTTTGCGCGAACCGGTTCGGCAACTACATCTTCCGTACTTCTGCCGACGAGGCTCGCATCGCCGCGGGCAAGACCCGCAACCAGCCCGCCGACGTTTCCCCATTGACGAATTGCCGATTGCATCGGCACAGTTGCGGGCAGCACACTCCGTGCATCTTCAGTTCTGACAACAAGATGCGGGTGAATAACCACCCATAGAATCGTGTTACGAACAGGCAGCGCAACAACGTCAAGCGGAGTGTAACTACGGACAAGTTGCGCTCCGCCTAACAGCGAGGGAGCCGCGTTGTCCGCATGAATGGAACCGCTGGCGAGGCGTTCACCCTCAAGCGCGAAGCGCAACAGATCGATGCGCTTCAGCGGTTTGGGAAGCAGCGCATTTACTGCGACAACAGAGGCGACACTGCTTGCCGCGGAGCTGCCGAGGCCCGACCCGACCGGCATCTTCTTGTGAAGCGTCAGATCGATACCGAAGCCGGGCTTGAACTCATCCAACATGAGTTGGGCAACGTGTGCCGCAACATTGCTCAAATCAGGCGGGACTTCTCTTGACGAAACTCTCAACGAAAAATGAAGTCCCGGCTGTTTGCTGCGTGAGGCAACAACAATATCGCCGGGCTTATCGATTGCGATGCCAATAACGTCAAATCCCGAACCCGCGTTGCCGATGGTTGCGGGGGCGAAAACGGTGATTCCTTTTGAGATCATGTTAGATGAAGTCAGCGGACGGCGTTTACTGCAAGTACTTCTCGAAAAACTCCGTAATACGGCGGGTGTATTCTTCTCCTCCAACTTCCATCATATCGTGGTGGCGGGCGCCGGGAATGAGCCACAGGTCTTTCGGTTCATTGGCCGCGGCAAAGACTTTCTCGGAGTAGTTGTATTTGATGAGATTATCCTCCGTGCCATGCAGCAGGAAAACAGGAACGCGCATCTGCTTCACAGCATCGACGGGGGATACATCGTTTGCCTTGAAATCAGCAAGAAACTCAGAGCGCTTGATGACGATGTTGCGAAGATAATGCCACGGAAGCTTGATCATCCGTTTCTGATAATCATCGAACACCGTGCGCAGCGTTGCGAAGCCGCTTTCGGCAACAACGGCATGCACGCGTGTGTCAATCGCCGCAACCTGAATGGCAACCGCCGCCCCCATCGACCAGCCGAAGAGGCCGATTTTTCCGACTTGAACATCTTTTCTTTCAAAGAGATAATCCAGCGCATGTTGGACATCGACTTTCTCGTGATATCCGTACGTACAGTACCTGCCACCGCTTTCGCCGTGGCGTCGCGAGTCATACAGAAATACATTGTACCCGCGATCGTGAAATTCCTTCGCCATCGGCAGTCCGGCAATTTTGCTTTCGCTCACCCCGTGCAGAATGACAATGGTCCCGCGTGCCTTTGACTCCGCTTTGATGAGCCAACAGCTCAGATCGAAGCCTTCTTTGGTTGTGAGATGAATATCTTCGTTCGGGAGTTCGAGATCGGAGGGTCGAAGGATCTTTGTCCGTTCGCGATACCATTCGGTGGTTCGCCGATGAGGCTGAAGCAGCAATACGGGACCGATGACCAGCAGAAGAAGCGAGACACCCGCCATAAACAGCACAACCAGAATTATTAGCCCCAGCAGAATAGTCACGCTCTGCGCAGTCCCTTTGCCAATGAATGAATTTTCATAAATATAGGTACAGGGTGGAAGGGATGCAACAGAGATCGGTGACATGTAAAATTCGATGTGGCTCACGTAAGGCCATTAGACGAATCTTGGGCGCACCCGGATCATAGCCCCAAAATCGTCGGCAGTGTGCGAAGGCAAAGATTCAATCGAAGGGTTTAAGTTTCGGTGAAACTGCACATCGTGTTCGTTTTCCATTTCCTTCAGCACCGAAACTTATAGCATGCGGGTAGTGATTGAATCGGGCGTTACGATTTTGAAAGTTTCTTTGGACACTTTCTTTCAAAAGAAAGTGTCAACTAAGCGGGCATGCAACGGCTGGGCGGGTGATTAGAAAGGAATCTCTTCATATATTGCTGCACATGACAACAGAATCACACAAACAGCCCCGTATTGCCATCGTGCACGAGTGGCTTACCGGCATGCGCGGGGGAGAAAAATGCGTTGAAGCGCTGTGCGAAGTTTTTCCCGACGCAACGTTGTTCACCCTCGTTCACGTGAAAGGCTCCGTCTCGCCGACCATCGAAGCAATGCCAATCAGGACTTCGTTCATTCAGCATCTTCCTTTTGCGCAGAAACGGTATCGCCATTATCTGCCGCTCTTTCCGACGGCAATTGAGCGACTTGATCTCCGCGAATTCGATATCGTCATCTCATCCAATCACGCCGTGGCGAAAGGCGTCCGAACCAAACCGGAGACGCTGCACATCTGCTACTGCCACACGCCGATGCGGTACATCTGGAATTTGTATGATGAATATTTTGGAAAGAATTCTTCCGGTTTGTTGACGCGTGCAGGAATGAAACTGTTTGTGAATTATCTTCGGAGATGGGATGTACGAACGGCGAAGAATCCGCATTTTTTTATAGCAAATTCGCGGAACGTTCAGCAACGCATCAGCAAGATTTATGGAAGAGAGGCCGATGTTATCTACCCTCCTGTTGATACTTCTCTCTTTCAGCTTTCTGAAACTCCGGGCAATTACTTTCTGATTGTCAGCGCATTCGTCCCGTACAAACGTATTGACCTTGCGATCGAGGCATTCAACAGAACGGGTGAGAAACTCGTCATCATCGGCAGCGGGCCGGACGATGAGAAGCTGCGTTCAATGGCAAAACCAAACATCGAGTTTCTCGGTTGGCAGCCGGATGAAGTTCTCAGGAAACACTTTGCCGGATGCAAAGCCCTCGTCTTTCCGGGCGAAGAGGATTTCGGCATTGTGCCGCTTGAAGCAATGGCTTCGGGAAAGCCCGTAATTGCTTACGCAAAGGGAGGGGCGTTGGAGACAGTTCTCGACTCAGACGATCTAAAAACCGGCATTCTCTTTAAGGAGCAAACCGTGGAATCCCTCGTGGAGGCAATCCGAACTCTCAACAAAACAACCTTCTCCCCAAAGGAATTACGTCGTCATGCCCTCGGTTTCGACAGGGAAGTCTACAAGAAAAAGATGAACGAATATGTCTTAGGCCGTTGGAAATCCTTCAAACCCGAATCCCGCCAACCGTAAATCTGTAAATGTGTTAGCGGAATTCATCGTTGACATTCCGCCCTCTTTTCAGTATATTTTCGAGCAAATTTTTCGCAGGTGTTGGAGTGCCTCTTCTGGGGAACAATCGTAGAAAAAGATCCCGGTCGTACGAAGTCTTAATCGTTCCGCAGGGTGAAGGAGGCAGTCCGAGAAGCTTCAAAGCTGGCAGGGCGACACTTGCACTATGGGGGAGCGCGATAGTCGCGGTATTCTTCCTCGTTTTTCTCCTCGTGTTCCGTTTTACTCCGTTGGGTATTCTTGTTGGCGTAACGCCGGATGACGAAGCCCGAAAGCGCGCAGAGGAAGAAACCCGCACCCGTATAGAATCGCTGGCTGAAGAAATCGGCATTCTGAAAGACTATAACACTCAGCTTCGCAAAGCGTTGGGAGGGCGGACTGAGGCGGGCGGTTCTGTTCCAAGCCAACCGGAGTTGCAGACGGTTATACCGAAGCAACAGGAACAAACCGAGCCGCAAGAACCGGAAGTCGCAAGTCCGGCCCGCGTATTGCAGGCGGGCAGAACAGTAACAGAAACCGGCGGCGGACTAAGGGCAAGTTTTCCGCTTCTCACGCCGGTAGAAGGCATCGTGACGCAGAAATTCAATCCAGAAGAGAAGCATTACGGAGTTGACTTCGCTGCCAAACAGGGAACACCAGTGTACGCGGCAGCACACGGCTACGTGGTATTTTCAAGTTGGACGTACGAATACGGAAACGTCGTAATGCTCTCTCACGGTGATGGATACATGACGGTGTACAAACATAACAGTTCGATTCTAAAAACAACGGGATCGGTAGTGCGGCGAGGCGAGCCGATCAGCCTCGTAGGCAATACAGGAATTACAAGCACAGGGCCTCATCTCCACTTTGAGGTTATCAAAGACGGGCTGCCGCAAGACCCGATGGAGTTTTTGCTGGTTACGCACGCCGCCTTATAAGATTTTGGTTGAAGAAGCGCCGCGACGAATGTCCGGTGAGCACATGTTGGACGGGGGGATAGAAGAAGAAAGGAGATTCACGTGGGCGACAAGCAACAGAATACAGACCTGACGCTGATAGCGGCAAACACAACCTTCGAAGGCAAAATCAAAACCGAAGGCAGTATCCGCATCGACGGAAAGTTTATCGGAGACATTAATGCAAAGGCCAATGCTGCCGTCGGCCTCACCGGCCATATTGATGGAAGCCTGACGGCCCGCAACATCACGGTTGCCGGAAGGATTACAGGCTCCGTGGTTGCCTCGGAGAAGCTTGTCCTTGAAACCAAGTCGGTATTACAAGGAGATATCCGGGCAATCAAGCTTGTCGTCGATGAAGGGGCGATGTTCGACGGGAAATGCGAGATGAAACAAGGCGTCGCGCCCGGAACACCGGGGTTGCCGAAGAAAGATTGAACGGTGTGAGCACACCACACAAGCCCGATGACGCCGGAAAGAACTCGCCCGCGAGCATCAGCAGAAATGTCGCAAGAGATTTTGGACCTTTCCTTACACTTGGCCTGCAGTTGGCAATCTCCGTTGTTGTGTTTTTCTTCATCGGATATTGGTTGGATGGGAAGTTCGGAACGTCGCCGTGGTGTACCATCGGCGGGGCGTTTCTCGGAGCGGCAGGAGGAATGATAAAGTTCATACGCGAAGCGCTTGCGTTAGGAAAGAAATCCGATGCTGCGCTTCGGAAACACGAGAACGAGAAGCGTGAACATTGACCGGCGGTTTCCTATTCAGGTTGCTGTTATCTTCGCCGCCGGACTTGTTGTTGCAGTGGTTTTGCTGATGTCGACCGGGTCGCGGGAAACAGCGATTGCTGTGATTGCAGGTAGCGTGTTAAGCACACTGAATGCGCTGGCGGGATTTCTGGCAATCGAGTACTCACTTCAGAAATCACATGCAACATTCATGAAGGCGGTTCTCGGGGGAATGGGAGTCCGCATGCTCGTCATGCTGGGCGTGCTGGTGTTCTTGATCAAGGTGGTGGAATTGCATACGGTTGCGCTTGTTGTTTCCGTGCTCGGGTTTTACGTCGTCTATCTCGTTCTGGAGTTGTTGTACATCCAGAGAAAAAGTTCTCACATAACTAGTCAGGATTGAATTTGTACGCGTTCTTTCAGGCAGCTCACGATACAACACATCTCTCAGCGCAGCAGGTTGCGGATACGGCACACGCCGCGGCAGCCGACGGCAAGATGTCGGTATCCGAGATGTTCAAGTACTTGTTCGAGCATGTTCAGGATAGCAACCATCTCGAACTTCCCTTTCTCGATATTCATCTTCCCCATTGGGATCCGATTGAAATTGCCGGGCTTACGCTTGATCTTTCTCCCACAAAACATGTCCTGTTTCTCTGGTTCGGTGCCGCGGTGTTGATTCTTCTCATGACTCTCGCCGCCCGTGCCAACACGAAAAATCGCGTGCCGAAGGGTTGGGGAAATGTTGTTGAAGTGTTTGTGAAATTTATCCGCGACGAGATCGTCATCCCGAACATGGGAATGGCGGGCATCCGCTACATGCCGTACGTTCTCACGACATTCTTTTTCATTCTTCTCATGAATTTGCTGGGCCTCATTCCGTACGGCGCCTCGGCAACGGGAAACATCAGCGTAACAGCAGGTCTTGCGGCCATTGCTTTCGTCATGATTCAGGTATCGGCGATTCGTGCGCAAGGGTTCGGTCATTATCTTGCTCACCTGACCGGGGGCGTACCCGTATTTCTCTGGCCGATCATGATTCCGATTGAGATTCTCGGCTTGTTCACAAAGCCATTTGCCCTGTGCATCCGTCTCTTCGCCAACATCACCGGCGGACATCTTGTGATCGTATCGTTGTTCGGGCTTATCTTCCTGTTCAACTCATGGGCAGTCGGTGTCACAACGGCAGCGTTTATCGTTGCTATCAACTTTCTTGAGTTGTTTGTTGGATTCCTGCAGGCATACGTATTCACGATGCTGACCTGCATCTTCATGGGGCTCGGCATTCAGGCGGGTCACGGCGAGCATCACGGCGAAGCGGCTAACGAACACGGCCACTAAAAAAATTTTGTAACTGGAACAACTTCATTCACTATCTACCATTAGGAGAAACACAATGGAACATCTTGGTTGGGCATATCTCGCAGCAGGCATTGGCGCAGCACTCACGATTATCGGCGCGGGACTCGGTATCGGCAAACTCGCCGCGGCAGCAATGGAAGCAAGCGGCCGCCAGCCCGAAGCCGCCGGAGCCGTTCGAACATCCATGATTATTGCGGCAGCCCTCATCGAAGGTGCAACATTCTTCGCGCTCGTTATTTGCATTCTTCTCGCATTGAAGTAACCATCCCTTAAGAAGGACCTATCATGTTAGAAATCAATCCGGGACTGATCTTCTGGACGATTGTTACGTTTCTTGCCATGTTGTTCATTCTGAGCAAAGTGGCATGGAAACCGCTGCTTCATGCGTTGACATCGCGTGAAGAACAAATCCGCACGGCATTGCTCGAAGCAGAAGAGGCGCAGGCCGAGGCGAAGAAGCTGCTTGAAGAAAACAAGCGCCAACTCGCCCAAGCCGAGGCTCACGCGCAACAGGCAATGCGTGAGGGACGTGAGATGGGCGAGCAGTTGAAAGCGGAAATTGTGGAGAAGGCCCACGCGAGCGCACGAAGCATGATTGATCAAGCAAAGGAAGAAATCCGACGCGAAAAGGATGCTGCGCTTCAGGAATTACGCGGTGAAGTTGCCGATTTGGCCGTGACGGCAGCAGGCAAAATCATCGACGCCAATCTCGATGTGAACAAGCATCGTCAACTCGTTGACAACGTCATCAAGGATATCAGGCCGAGTTAATGTATGAAGAACATCCGGGTTGCACGGCGCTACGCGCAAGCGCTGATGATGACGGCAGACTCTCCAAAAGCAATCGATCAAATTACCGCCGATCTTGATGTCATCAAGTCGGCTCTGAACATTTCTCGGGATCTTCGCCGGCTTATCACCAGTCCGGTCGTTTCGGCCGGAAAGAAGTTCGCTGTGCTGCGCGAGGTGTTCGAGAAACGTATCGGTACAACGACTATGTCGTTCATCGAACTTCTCACCGAAAAGCAGCGCGAGGGAATCCTGCCGGAGGTGATTGAGCAATACAAAGCGCTGCGCGATACGAAATACGGCATTATCAATGTTGATGTATCGTCGGCGGTCGAGATTTCTTCCCAACAGGAACAGAACCTGTCGGAGAAACTCGAACACTATACAAAGAAGAAAGTGCGTGTTCGTTTCTCTCTCGACACGGCATTGCGGGGCGGAATTGTTGTCAAGATCGGCGACACCGTGCTGGACTCGAGTGTCAAGCGCCAGTTGGAGTTGCTGCGGGAGCAGTTCATCCACGGGCATGTTTTGAATTAGAATTCCGAAGTTCACTAAAGAATTACGAAGGCATACATTATGGCAGAAGTAAGACCGGAAGAAGTCTCGGCAATACTCAGGAAGCAGCTTGCGGGCTTCGAGAAAGAAACCGATGTGTACGAAGTCGGCACCGTGCTGCAAATAGGAGACGGCGTTGCGCGCGTGTACGGGCTCTCAAAGGCCGTCATGAGCGAGCTTGTCGAGTTTCCGCACGGCGTGTTCGGCATGGTGCTGAATCTTGAAGAGGACAACGTTGGCTGTATTCTTTTCGGCGAAAGCAGCGAAATCAAGGAGGGTGATGTCGTAAAGCGGACAGGCCGTGTCGCTTCCATTCCGGTCGGAGAGGGAATGCTCGGGCGCGTCATCAACTCTCTGGGCCAGCCGATTGACGATCGGGGTCCGATCAAAACAGACAAGTTGATGCACATCGAGCGGAAGGCATTGGGCGTCGTTGATCGCGCCCCCGTCAAAGAGCCGCTGCAAACAGGCATCAAGGCGGTTGACGGCATGATTCCTATCGGGCGAGGACAGCGTGAGTTGATTATCGGCGACCGCCAGACCGGCAAAACAGCGATTGCGATCGATACAATCATCAATCAGAAATTCACGCACACAGAGAAGGCAAAGGAAATCGGCATCAAGCCGGTGTATTGCATTTATGTGGCAGTCGGGCAGAAGAGTTCGACGGTTGCGCAGGTGGTCGACAAGCTCGAGCAGGAAGGCGCAATGGCATACACGACTGTAATCGCCGCAACCGCGACTGACCCCGCTCCGATGCAATTCATCGCGCCGTATTCAGGCGCTACACTCGGCGAGTATTTCCGCGATAGCGGTCGGCATGCGCTTGTTGTCTATGACGATCTCTCGAAGCAAGCACAGGCATACCGGCAGGTTTCGCTGCTTCTGCGCCGCCCGCCCGGACGCGAAGCATATCCCGGCGATATTTTCTATCTCCATTCACGCCTGCTTGAACGCGCATCAAAACTGAACGACTCGCTCGGCGGAGGTAGCCTGACTGCGCTTCCTGTTATTGAAACACAAGCCGGCGACGTATCTGCCTACATTCCCACAAACGTTATCTCGATTACCGACGGCCAGATTTATCTTGAACCGAACATGTTCAACGCAGGTATTCGTCCTGCCATCAACGTTGGTATCTCGGTGTCACGCGTCGGTGGCAATGCTCAAATCAAAGCTATGAAGAAAGTTGCCGGGCGTTTGCGTCTTGATCTGGCCCAGTATCGCGAGCTCGAAGCGTTTGCGAAATTCGGCTCCGATCTCGACAAAGCCACTATGCAGCAGCTCCGTCGCGGTTCCCGGCTTGTTGAACTTCTGAAGCAGGGACAATACGTGCCGATGGCAGTTGAGAAACAGGTGGTTTCCGTTTATGCGGGAACCAACGGGTATCTCGACGAAATTCCTTTGCAGCACGTTCAGCGATACGAGAAGGAACTGCTCGAAGTGATGGAATTGCGCCACGCAGATCTTCTGGCTTCTATAGCCGAGAAGAAGGATCTGACCGACGACATCGTGGCAAAATTGAAAGCGGTTCTTCTGGAGTTCACAGACTCGTTCAAAGTGAGCGTGAAGGCATAATGGCAACGCTACGCGAGATACGCGGACGCATTGTCGGCGTCAAGAAAACGCAGAAAATTACCAAAGCCATGAAGATGGTGGCCGCGGCGAAATTCCGTCGCGCCCAGCGCAACGTCGTTCAAGCGCGGCCCTATGCGGCAAAAATGAAGCAGTTGCTGAATCACCTTTACACAAATCCGGAGGCTTCGGCACACCCCTTCATTCAGCCCCGGAACGTCAATGCGGTTGCGTTGGTCATTGTCACATCCGACAGGGGATTCTGCGGCGCGTTCAATTCGAATCTCGTTAAAACTGCTGAGCGGCTCATCAACGCAAACTACAAAACGCTGCATGAGCAGGGGAAAGTCAGACTCTTCTGCATCGGAAAGAAAGGGGCTGACTATTTCTCCAAGCGCGGACATTCCATTGCAGGAAAATACATCGGCGTGTATAGTAATCTTGTGTTCGGCGAGGCCCAGAAGGTCGCACGGGAGGTGATCGACGGTTACACGAAAGGTGAGTTCGATCGTGTTGACATTGTCTCCAACGTATTCAAATCTGCAGCGCAACAAACGACTGTGACCGAGCAGTTTCTGCCGATTCCGGGCGACGCGTTTGACGGTGATGGTGCTGATTCGGTTGATTACATCTACGAACCGTCGGATATAGCGATTATCGATGCGTTGATTCCGAAACATCTCAATTTCCAGCTCTGGCGACTGTTGCTCGAAAGCAACGCTGCCGAAGAAGGTGCACGCATGACGGCGATGGAGAACGCAACAACAAACGCGAACGAACTGATCAGATATCTGCAGCTATCATACAACAAAGCCCGACAGGCTGCTATCACGAGCGAATTGCTGGAGATCGTTGGCGGAGCGGAGGCATTGAAGAAGGCGGGGTAGCGGAGTATTCACCGAAGTAAGAACAGCCCACTCTATTACAGAATGGGCTGTTTTGTTTTTTCACCGAAGATTTACGGACTAATCCATAATCCTTCTCAAAAATGCCGGCTTCTCCGGATCATTCTTGTCGATCTTCTCGCGATCTTCCTTCGCCGAATCCTGTGCAGGCCGATAGGCAACCTGCAGGTCAACTCCCCGACGGGCAAATGCCGGAGTATCGTAGTTCTTCAACTCGGTGACACCGGTAGGAATGCGTTCAACTGTCTTTGGCGTTTTCAAACCGGGACGAATGCCGGTCCCGACCGTCACCGAAGGGCGGCGGTTGAAACCTGTTGCAATTACCGTCACCATAATATCATCCGTCATTTTCTCGTCGACCACAGCGCCGAGAATGACATTCACATCCTCGCCTGCGGCTCCATGAATGATTTCCGTTGCTTCCTCGATCTCAGACAGCGACATGTTGGGTCCGCCGGTGATGTTGACCAGAACGCCTTGCGCGCCGCCGATCGTCACATCCTCAAGCAGCGGACTTGAGATGGCTTCATGCGCGGCGACGGTTGCACGATTCTCGCCCGAGGCAACGCCGGTGCCCATTACTGCATCGCCCATCTCCTTCATCACTGTTCGAACATCAGCAAAGTCAACGTTGATGAGACCCGGAACGGTAATCACTTCCGAGATACCGCGGGTTGCGCCGTAGAGGACGTTATTGGCGACATCGAACGCAACCTGCAACGGGGTCGTCTTCTCCACAACCGACAACAGTTTTTGGTTCGGGATGATGATGAGGGTATCGACCTGTTTTTTCAGTTCCTCGATTCCCATTTCCGCCTGCGCATTGCGTCGTTTGCCTTCGCAGTTGAAGGGACGGGTAACAATCCCGACCACCAATGCGCCGACACTCTTCGCGATGTTTGCCACAAGAGGGGCGCCGCCTGTTCCCGTGCCACCACCCATTCCCGCCGTTACAAACACCATGTCGGTGCCGGCAAGCGCGCGCGCAATTTCATCGCGATCCTCTTCAACAGCGCGGTGTCCGACTGTCGGGTCGGCGCCGGCTCCGAGGCCGCGGGTAAGGTTCTTGCCGATTTGAATTTTGTTCGGCGCGGCGTTCCGCTCCAACGCCTGCAAATCCGTGTTGATCGCAAAAAAGTCCACGCCATGCAGACCCTTCGCAATCATGCTGTTGATTGCGTTGCCCCCGCCGCCGCCGACACCGACGACGCGAATCTTGGCACCGCGCTCGAAGAAATCATCGAGTTCGATCACAGGATATTCTCCTTATTGAATGATTGATAATTTGTAGAATTCGTTCTGTTCATTTTCCTTTTGTGCTCATCATTGAAGGGAAGCCGACTTACAATTCATCAAACCACGACTTCATCTTCTCAAGAATGTTTGTTTTGCCGATGAGCGGCATTTTCAACTTGCTTGTTGTCTTCTCGCCCGTGCTGGACGGTGTCGCAGATTCTCTTTCCTGACACTTGAGTCCGTGATACACAAGGCCGACCGCCGTGGCGTACACGGGGTTTTCAATCTCGCGAACCAACCCGCCTGCAAAGCCTGTCGGGATGCCGATCTTGACCGGCATGCCGAGAACTTCCCGCGCCAGCTCCGCCGTTCCCTTGATGAGGGCGCCGCCGCCGGTAAGCACAACGCCCGCCGAGAGATGTTTTGAGTAGCCGGAGCGCTTGATCTCCAGCGCGGCAATTTCGAAGATTTCTTCCATACGCGGTTGGATAATTGTCGCCAGAAGTCGCTTGTCGATTTCAATCGGCTGCCTGCCGCCGACGCCCGGCAGAATGATCGGGTCGTTGTCCAGAACGGCAGGCACGTACGCGAAACCGTGATCCTTCTTCAGCTTCTCCGCCTGATCGCCGAGAATGCCAAGACCCTTGCGAATATCGTCAGTCACCTTTCTTCCGGCAATTCCGATCACTGCCGTGTGCCTGATGGTTCGCTCTTCGAAGACGGCAAGGTCGGTCGTTCCGCCGCCGACATCGAGCAGCGCAATGCCAACCTCCTTCTCCTCGTCATCGAGCACGGCATAACTGGATGCAAGAGGCTCAAGCACCATATCTTCGACTTTCAGTCCCGCACGCTCGACACACTTGAAGATGTTTTGCGCGGCGCTGACCAGACCGGTGATAATATGAACATTCGCCTCCATGCGAACGCCGGACATGCCAAGCGGATCATACACGCCATCTTGCCCGTCGATGATGAATTCCTGCGGGATGACGTGAATGATTTTTCTGTCGGACGGCAATGCCACACGTTTTGTATCTTCGATCAGCCGGTCGATATCCGATTGCGTCACCTCATGCTCGGGGCCGCTGATGCCGATCACGCCGCGACTTTGAAAGCTCTGAATATGATCTCCCGCGATCCCGACAATGACCGACTTGATGTCGACACCCGATTGCGAGCGTGCTTCATCAACGGCCGTGCTGACAGAGCGGATGGTCTTGTCGATGTGCGTGACAACTCCCCGCACAATGCCGTCTGATTGGGCACGCCCGACACCAAGAATGTTGATGCGCCCATGTTCGTCCATACCCGCGACAACGGCACACACTTTCGTGGTTCCGATATCAAGTCCGACAATGATGTTACCCATAGATGTTCCTTTGTTAAGAGTGAGCGTCTCCGTTGTCGTGATTCCATCGAACCACGACCTGATCTTCAAATCGTAAATCTATATACAGCAACTCGTGCGCGCCTTGTGAAGCCACCACGGATTTCCAGAAGCCGTCGAACTTCACCAGTCTCGTTCCGACCTGCGTCCGTCCGAGAACGACCGGAATCCCGAATTCCGATGTATAAAAGACAAAATCACCATTGTTCTTTACGTTGATCTCCGAAATATTCAGATACAACTCCTCGTCAACTTGTCGCGCAACGGAAAGAACATACAAAGCATCGAGCGTGCTCTTGTTGGTTGACTTCTTGCCCGTTACGATTACGCCTTCGCCCAACGAGCCCGACAACACCGGAAGGTCAAAGATATGCTCTGAACGGATCTGGGGAAGAATATACCCCTCTTCATCCAGATAGTAGAGCTTGTCTGCCACCATTGCGGCTACAGGCACGCGTTCTTCGATGGTGATGCGAACGCGATTGGGGATGTCGCGAAGCACGGCCACCGATTTTACATACGCATGTTTCATGACGCGCTGTTCAATTGTGTACAGATCCAATTCGAACAGCTTTGTATTTTCGGGCACCTTTGCCAACGCAAGGATATCCTTTGTCGGAACATTGCGATTGCCTTCAACGGTGACATTTTCAACCCGCCGGTCTTCTTTCCAGAGATTCGCCTGTATTGCCACGGCAGTCACCATGATGACAAGAAAAGCCATCAAGAGAAAACTTCGCTTGCTGCTTTTTCCTGAATGCGCCCCGGATATGTTGCCCTGTTCCATCATGTGCTATGCTACCCGAGCGAGAGCATCATTTTCGAAACCGATGAACTGCATATCCATCTCCGGTCGAACGCCGCATCGTTCTTCAATAATCCGGGACGCGTGCAGAACGAGAGCACAAACATCAGCGGCAGTTGCGTTGCCTGTAGTTGCGACATTGTTTCCAACTATCTCGGCTCCGCCGAGAATCAGCCCGTTCAATCCTGCCATATCGATCAGCGCTTCTGCCGCGCCCGACTCGTTCGACCTGAAGATGCGAGCAGTTTGCATCATACTTTGCGCGTCATCCGGCTTACCGGACAGAATCACGGCTCCACGAAATCCCTGGTCCGAAACGACTGCGTTGGCAGAAAGCACAATGTGGGGAAAGCCGTTCTTTTGGAAAAACTTCCGCAACGCATCAACTTCGTCGGCAGACATTGCATGCAACACGTAGTCGGCAGGCCCGCCAACGCGCAACGGACTGTAGCGCGCAACCGGATCGCTGAACGAAATCGAGCCGTGAAAGAATTGTTGTATGTCGGTCAGTGAAAGCATTTCCTTCTAAGCCTTCTCCCCCTTCAGTTTTTTGATGAATTCCTCCCCGTACTTCCAGATATCGCCCGCACCCATTGTGATGATGATGTCGCCGCGCTTCTTCATCTTCATCAGGAAATCGGGTATGTTCTTTTTGTCGGGAACATAATGAACGTTCTTGTGTCCGAATTCCTTCGCCGTATTCGCGATAAGCTCGCCGGTAATTCCCTGTATCGGCTCTTCCCGTGCCGGATAAACATCCGTCAGCACGAGAACATCCGCGTTGAAGAACGACCGGCCAAAGTCTTCATAGAAATCTCTGGTTCGGGAATACAGATGCGGTTGAAACACACACACGACTCTGCGTCTCCATCCCGATTTCACTCCGGCCAGCGTCACGGCAATTTCTGTCGGGTGATGGGCGTAGTCGTCAACAACCATGATACCGTTGATCTCGGCTTTTACCTCCCATCGACGGAATACGCCCGTGAACTTCTCGATACCGGTTTTGACTCGCGCAAACGGAACCTGCAACTCAAGCCCCACGGCAATAGCCGCAAGCGCGTTCTGTACGTTATGCTTCCCGGGAATTTGCAGCGTGATTTCGCCAAGCTCCTTCCCCTCACGGATAACAATGAATGTGGAGGCGTTTTCTTTGTGCCGAACATCCACCGCCTGGAGATCGGCCTGACCGTTCAAACCGTAGGTGATGATCTTCTTCTTGATCTTCGGCATGATCTCCTGCAATGCCGGCTCATCAAGACAAAGCACAACGAATCCGTAGAACGGAACTTTCGATGCAAATTGTATGAACGCCGATTTGATATCCTCAAGATCGCGATAGCAATCAAGATGATCGGTTTCGAGCGTCGTCAACACGGCAACGGTCGGGGTGATGGACAGAAACGATCTATCGAACTCGTCCGCTTCGACAACGATGAACTCGCCTTTACCGAGCCGTGCATTCGAGCCGGCAAGCCCGTGCAACCTTCCTCCCACAATCACCGTCGGATCGATGCCGCCCTCCATCAACACAAGGCTGACCATTGATGTTGTGGTTGTTTTGCCGTGTGTTCCGGCGATGCCGATGCCGTATTTCAAGCGCATAACTTCGGCGAGCATTTCGGCCCGACGAATAACCGGGAGTTTGCGTCGCTGCGCTTCGACAATCTCCGGATTATCGAGCGCAAGGGCGGAGGAATAGACAAGCACATCTACATCCGCCTCAAGATGCTTTGCATCGTGGCCGATGTACACCTTCGCCCCCAGCGAAGCAATCCGCTCGGTGTTGTCGCTTTCGGCTTTGTCCGAGCCGGTTATTGCAAACCCCTGGTCGATCAGGATTTCCGCGATACCGCTCATGCCGATGCCGCCGATACCGACAAAGTGAAGTTTTCTTATTGATCGAAACACGGTTTCTGCTACCTGTCAGTAAATCGTGGTTTGCTCCAGCGCGGGCGTTTGCGCTTCGGAACGTGTTGTGCAATTCTTTCCATTTCGTGAATCAATTCTTTTTCCTTCTCATATCTCCCGATTCTGATTCGAATGGTTCTGCGTCTTCCTTTGAGCTTGATCAGAACGACTTGAAATCTGCCGCTGGTTTGCACGAAACGCTCGCGGCCTATGTGCATCCATTCAATTTCCTTTGTGTGAAGAACGCGCTCGTGAAAGCGGTTCTTGAACGTAATGGAATTCTCTGCAACGACCACCCGGCGGTTACGGATGTAGTTCAATATCAGCGACCCAATCGACATCAACACGAAGAAGATGATGATGTAGAGAATCGGATCGTTCATCACGTACCTGAATTCTTTTTCGACAAACGAACCGCGAATGCCGCCGTATGCTACAAGTGTCAGAAGATAAATCAGCGCGGACACATAGTAGAAATCGAGTTTGTACCTGAACACCTTTTCGTGGTGCGCTTCCATGCTACGCCTTTGCTAACCTCATTACTGCATCGGCAAGTGTTGATGCTGCTTCCCTCTTTCCCAGTGCCTTTGCTTTTTCCGACATTATGTTCCGTTTGGCCGTATCGGTGATCAAACCCGCCACTGCCGCAAGAAATTGATCTTTCAACTCCTTATCCCGAACCATCACCGCCGCTTCTGCTTCAACCATTGCGCGTGCATTCTCTTCCTGATGGTTTGCCGCCGCAAACGGGTAGGGCACGAGTACTGATGCGAGCCCGACAACAGTCAGTTCCGCCAGCGTACTTGCCCCGGCCCGGCATGCCACAATATCCGCCGCAGCGTAGGCATACTCCATATTCTCGATGAACTTCAGCACTCTAACCCTCCGATTTGCATCCTGAGACAGTGACTCCGCAAAGGCAGCAATGCGTTCGAAGTCACCTTCTCCTGTTTGCCAGATCAGCTGAATCCCGAGCCGCAACAAATCAGGGAGAGCGCGTGCTACTTCGTTATTGAGCGATGTCGCGCCGAGACTTCCGCCGAATACAAGCAATGTTGTGACCGCCGGATCGATACCGAACTTCTCTGCTCCGGCTTCACGCGAAACTGTTCCGAGCGTTGCCCGAGTCGGGTTGCCGCTGACCCGAACATTATCAAGGCGGCGCAGATATCGTCTCGAACTCTCGAAGCTGAGATGAACTTCGTCCACGCGATGCGCGAGACGTCGCGTCGTGACGCCGGGATAGCTGTTCTGCTCCTGTATCAGCGTCGGAATTCCAAGCAGTGTTGCCACGTACAATGGCGGCCCGCACACATAGCCGCCGGTTCCGACAACGACATCGGGTTTCATGTTCTTCATAAGAAAGAACGAATGCACAACACTCACCGCTACTTTTACGGGAAAAAGAAGATTACCCGGTTTCAGGCTTCTTCTGAACCCGCTGATCCAAATCGGCACGAAGTTGTATCCCCGTTGCGGAACAACCCGCGCTTCTATTTTGTGCTTCGTACCGATGAACGTAATTTCCGCATTCGGTACGCGTCGCTTGATTTCATCAGCTATTGCGAGGGCCGGGAACAAATGCCCGCCCGTACCGCCTCCGGCAAAACAAATTCTCACCCCTTTTCTCTTTCGTGAAGAATCTTCCGGTGTTTGAGATTCCATGTGAGATTCTTCATCCTGATCAGAATGTCATATCAATACACCAGCCCGACTGCCGGCTCAGGCAGCGGGGGTTCCTTCTTCCCGAATCCCGGAAGCACAAACCGCGGATGCAAATCGGTTTGCGACGAGATGTTGAGCAACACCCCGACGGCAAGCGATGAGAACAAGATTGACGATCCGCCGTAACTCACAAACGGCATTGGCAAACCCGTTGTCGGGAGAATGCCGACGGTTACTCCTGCATTAATAAGTGCGTACAGTGTGATGGACGCTGTAATGCCAACGGCAAGGTAGCGACCGAACTCGTCCGGCGCGTGCTTGGCGATCTTCATTCCGCGCAACATGATTGTCAGAAAGAGAACAAGAATCAGAAGCGTACCGATGAGGCCGTACTCTTCTCCAACTATCGAAAACACAAAGTCTCCGTACGATTCAGGAAGAAAGAAATCGCGTTGCTTGCTTTCGCCGGGCCCGACGCCGAAGATGCCTCCGTTCCCGAACCCGATGATGCCTTGCCAAAGCTGGTAGTTGACTTTGCTTCCCGTTTCTTCGCCAAAGCCGATGTACGCCAGAATACGCCTCATGCGATACGGTGCGCTGAGCATATAGCCGATCAACGCGGGAAGAAGCGCAAGAATAGTCAGTGCCATGTGTGTGAGCTTTACACGCCCGATAAACAACATGACGAAGCTGAGCGCCAGAATCATCGAGCCGTTACTGAAATTGGGCTGCGCCAGAACAAGGACTGTTACAACGCCAATCCAGATGGTCACCGGCAGGAAGCCGGTCTTGAAATCTCTGATTCGTTCCTTCTTAGTCGAAAGAAGGGCACAGATGTGAAAGATGAGAGCGTACTTCGCGAAATCCGAAGGCTGGAAGCTGAATCCGCCAATCCGGAGAAATCGTGTGGCTCCCTTCAATTCGCCACCCAAAGCAAGCGTCACACCCAGCAGTATCACTGCTACAATCAATGCAGGCTTTGTCAGTTTCTTGTACTTCTTGTAATCGATATTCATGAAAACGATAATCGCCCCGAAACCGATAACGACTTTTACAAGGTGCAACAGCATCAGCTTCGAGCTTGATCCCCACTTCTCGAACGCCATTGTCGAGCTGGCGCTGTACACAACGCCGAGACTCAGCACCATCAGCATCAGCACCGAGGTCAATGTTGCGAGATCGATATGATTGCGTTTAGATTTCATTGCTGCAGGTTCATCACAATCTCTTTGAATACGCGTCCGCGGTGTTCATAATTCTCAAACCAATCAAACGAGGCACACGCCGGCGACAGGAGAACAACATCTCCCGGGTGTGCAGCGCGGCGGCCCAGCAACACAGCCTCCTCCATTGTTGCGGCCCTGCTCGTCGGTTTCGATGAAGCAAATGCCGCGAGGACTTTGTCCGCCGACTCACCGATTGCAACAATCGCCTTTACATATTTCTCGACAAGAGGAAGAAGGGGCGAATAATCATTCCCCTTGTCCCGCCCGCCCAGGAGAAGCACAATCGGCTTGTCGAAGCTCTGCAAAGCATACCAAACCGAGTCAACGTTTGTCGCTTTCGAGTCGTTCACATACGTGACACCGTCGAGTTCCCGCACAAACTCAAGCCGGTGTTCCACACCCTTGAAGTTTTTCAGGGTTGCCCGAAGTGATGCTGTCGGAATGTCCATCGCCTGTGCAATCAGCGATGCCGCCATTGCGTTCATCAGATTGTGCGAGCCTTTGATGCTGATGTCGGCAGCCTTGATCACTTCCGTTGTGTTGCCGCCGATTCTTGTCACGACGGTATCGCCCGAGAGGAAGCCCCCTTCTTCAAGCTGCTTCCGTGTGCTGAAGGGAAGACGTTTCACTTCAGGATGTATCCTTGTCTCGACATTTGTCCTGACGATCTCGTCATCATAGTTGTACACGATGGTGTCGCCACTC
>JAANMW010000752.1_pt1 | contig 37984 bp, 26 predicted proteins | sample 7279671 | NCBI WGS metagenome assembly JAANMW01 (sample SAMN14094541, study PRJNA606508) | bioreactor metagenome | isolation source: A lab-scale SPAN reactor treating ammonium-rich wastewater day 247 | place: Ireland: Galway | collected 2017-09-19 | reverse complement strand
GTGGGGCTGGGGCTATCGTTGGCCCTGCTGCCGCTGAACCTGTGGGTGCGTCGCTATCGCCCGCACTGGTATTCTGACGTGGTCATGCAGGCGGTGATGCCGCGCACGGCCCGCGAGTGGCCCCTGGTCATCCTGGCTTTTCTGCCCACCGCCCTGCTAGAAGAGTTACTCTTCCGTTCCCTGTTGTTGGGCGGCTTTGCGCCCTACGTCAACGTCATCTACTTTGCCGTGGCCGTCTCCCTCTTCTTTGGCCTGCTGCACCTGCCGCAGGGCGAATGGGGCGTGGTGGGGGTGACCTTGGTGGCCCTGGCGCTCAGCGCCCTCTTCCTGTGGCGGCAGAGCCTGCTGCTGGTGGTCGTGGCCCACTGGGTAGCGAACATCGCCCAGTTGGGGCAGGCGTGGTGGATGGGGCGGCAGACATAGGGATTAGACGCGTTCTTGCGGCTGTAACACCGATAGGAACGTGATCGTGTCCGATTCGACGATGCAGCCGCAAGAATCTGAGCTCTTTTGAACAGTGATAGTTGCCCGCTGACAAAACGTGATGCATTTGTAACGGTGGGCCCCGTATCCAGCCATCCGTTTCCATTGCCAGCGTAGACCTCGATAGCCTGGACGAATGCTGCCTGACAAGACCCTGTGTCGATTGTGTCCTCATTTCCAAACTCCTTATGGGAGTGTGTGTGGGTGGGTGGAAGGACGATTCCTTCGTAGGAATTTGTACTGCTATTGAACCATATCAATTTTTGCTTGTATAGACATTTCGCCTCTACCTATCCTTTTCTGATGGTTACTTTTTACTCAAAAGAACCTCACCATGAACTCAAAAAAGGAGGCGGAACAGCCGCAGCTGTCCCGCCTCCTTTTTTCTGGCGAAACTCCCTGTGCCTTCGTTCAGTCAGATCCCCATTTTAGTAGACGTAGTCCTTCCAGGTGAAGCAGGTCGGGGTAGAGAGATTGGTAGACATGGCAGTAGGGTGATCGCAGAGTGCTCCTTCCGTATGTGTGATGCGTCAGCCTCGGACAGCCACCCCCGCACCAGTGACGCCAGACACAGGTTCGGCAGCCCTCTTTTGCATCGACAGGCACATTCTGTAATCCGCGGTCGTGTAATTGGATAACTGACAGAGGATCTTCTTCAGTGATGTTGGTGATAGGTTGATCGATTTCCATCTGGCAATGCGCCACGTTTCCTGCATGGTCGATGACCAGATAGGTTTGTCCGGCGCCGCAGGCATATTCGTGAGGGCCATTGAAACTGCTGCGGTCGATCATGCCATCGATGAGACGCTGGCGAGGCAAACGCTCGGCAATGACTGCAAAGGCAGCCTTGATCCCGGCGATGATTCGATCCTGATCACCTTGCAGGTCAGCATAGGCAGCAGAGCACTCATTTTCAAGATAGAAACACAAATTGAAACGCAGATCACGATCAAGGGCGAATTTGACAGCTTCGGCCAGATGATCGGTATTTCGGCCTGTGACCGTGATTGACAGATCTGGCAGCAGGCCGTGAGCGATGGCGCGCTCGATGCCGCGAGCCACCTGCGCAAAACTCCCCCTGCCAGTGAGGAAAGAGCGCTGTGAATCGTGCGTCTGGCCAATGCCATCGAGTGAAATCATCAGCCGCAATCCACTATCGCGCATATGTTCGATCATTCTCACTGTTAATGTAATGCCATTGCTTAAGACTACGCCTTTGCACGCGATCCTTGATGCATCGGCAAGATCGGAGGCGTAACGATGTAGTTTCATGACAAGATCGTAGTTGAGCGTAGCCTCTCCACCGGCATACTTAAAATAGACCCCGCCAAAGCCTTGGCGCAGCGCCGAGCGAAAGACAGCCTCGACAGCGTGCCGGCCGGTAACCTCATCCATACTCTGATCGCTTTTGTGTATGTAGCAGTAGGTGCAGCGCAGGTTACAGGCATTGGTAACATGCAGCCAGGCCGTGAGGGTTTGTTTTCGTGTGTGCACCTGCGGCGCCGGCAGCCCCGCCGGAACAATCAGCCCCAGATCGGCCAGTTGTTGTACCAGAATTTGTTCTTCATCGTAGCCAAGATCATCGACGCCGTTGACTTGTTCGCGTGCATGCGGTTGTAAAAAGGCGTTGAGGAGCCTTTGCGCCGCTGTATCCAGCACTACAACGTTGGACGCGCCCATCAGATTGAAGTAGAGTTCGTGATCTTGCGATACTGGCGCGTGATACAGATCAGGCGCAACTCGCCAGGGCCAATTGGGTGATGGTGACTTTAGTGTCACTACAGGCCCTGACAAAATACCTGGGCAAGCACAGTGAGTTTCATTTCGATCGAGTGGTTTGCTGACGAAGAGATGTGGTTGTATCATGGTGGAGCCTCCAAATAGAGCAGGGTTGAAGCAGAAGCTGAGGCGAGCGTGGAGATTATAGCGCATTTCTGCAAAAAGAAAAGCGCGGCCTTGTAAGGACAAGACCACGCTCATCACTCTACACGCGACAACACTTCTGGATCAGGTTATGATCCAGCTATTTGGTATGGCTTCGTTCCTATAGTGAGATATGCTATGGAGAGACAGTAGCGTAAGGCCATTGGTCACAAGTTAAGGGTTCCGCAGAAATGTCAAATTCGATTCTCGAGTTCGTTTGGAGCGCCTTGGCAGGACTTCAGGCCAAGTTTCGTGCTGAATCCGGCCACCCTGCGAGGACGTGACCGCTTCCAGAACCTGTGCGGGAGTAGCTCAGCGCTCAGTTCATGCTGCGATACCCGTCCACGAGGCAAAACTCGTCCGAAATTGGTCTGTTTTTGACCGGTTTTGCTCTTGAAAAATCGTCAAAAACCTTAACTTGTGACCAATGGCGTAAGGCAATCTATTCCTGCCAGAAACCACGGCGTCTCAGCAGTTGACCCATTACAGATTCACGTTTCTGTGCCAACAGATGATTATCTTCTTCCGTTTTTATCACTGCTTTTGTGAACCATCCCAGCTGAGTGGGATCGAGTTGACCTAAACGTTCATGGATTTCTTCTTTCACACGAGTGAGATCACGATACGTATCGTTGTAAAGAATGCTATATTCGAATCCCAATGTATAGTAACGCGCCGCTTCCTGCAAAATGGACAGATCGTGGTTTTTCAGGAATTCCTGGAACGCCCGATGACCGTACAGCATCTCGAGTTTGCCGCATTGTGGCCAGAGCAGCACCAGAGCTTCATCTCTATGTATAGTAGGACTCCCATTTGTACGATCGATCCAATACCCATCTGGAATCAGACCCCGTGCTTTATTGGCACCTTCGTCCAGCAGTGCATCATCACTGATAAAAAAGCCTAACCAAGCCAGGTTGACCCAGGCATCTACCTGACGGAATAGATATTGGTTGCCGGCAAGTTTCGCCGCCTCACGTAACGCATCAATGCCGTCTTGCAATCGTCTCTGTAATTGATCCGCAGGATTAGGGTGCTTCTGGAGTATCTTCGCCCAATCGCGAATGGCGCATCCTATTTCGATCATCGCAATGGCTTGCCGCAATCGTTCGCCGGTATCCTGAAAGTTCGCAAGAGCATCTTTGGCATGTTGCAAAGCTTCACGCAGGTAGGATACCTTTTGTTCAGGATCAGGTACTCTGTCAGTGTTACTATAACGGCGTTTGGCTTCAGCCAGGGCTGTCAGGGCTAAACCGATCCCGCGTTTGTTGTCCAGTAAGCTGAAGATGTTCAGTGCACGATTCGCTCCTTCTATTGCATCGGTGTAGTTTCCCTGAGCCAGATCGATAATGGCTAGCGTGTTCATGCTCAGAGCTACCGGTGCACGCGAGCCAAGTTCCCTTCGCAACCGTAGCCCACTGCGTACGAGGGCGCGACCATCATCAAAATAGCCCTGCTCCGCCAGCCCATAGCCGAGATCGTTGAGCGTTGTTGCCATCTCGACTTTCATATTGACATATCGCCAGAACTTCAGAGCCTTTTGGTAATCGCTGATGGACTCGGCGATTGCTCCCCGTGTCCAGTGGAAGTAACCCCGCACGCGGTGGGCCAGCGCCGACGCCGCTCGCGCCCGCCACAACCGGACATCAATGTTCTCGGCAGATCCATCCTCATCAGAGGCGATGGGCTCCATCTCCTCGGTCACTTTGCCAAGCTCCTTAATCGCATGATCGAATAAGTTTCGTGCCTTTTCCTCGTCATTTTCCTCGGATCGGTAGGTGTAGGCATATGCCTCCCAAACAGATAGATTGGCGACAGTGATGCGCGATTGAGCAAGGAGTTCGGCACCTTCCTGGCGGGCAAGTTCTGCTTCCTTGATAGTTTGTGCGTAATTTTGTTCAGCCCAGGCCCGTACCACCGGTCGCTGCAACATGACGCCAGAGAGATCGCTACGTGTCAGGCCGTCGATGGCAGGCCGCTTCTCTTCAGGATCTCGTTCGATCCAGAAGGATCTGATCTCGGCTTCAAGCTGCAGATCCATCAGGACGTCTCCGGACAGGATGGCTTCGCGCATGTAACGGTAATAGCGCCGGAACCCCCGCGCCGGATCCTGGCGCAAAAGGTAATAGACCAACTCGGTTTGGGTGGCCTGACGGCGGCTGTACACATCTCGGATCTGATCCATGTTCAGTTGCGCTTTGCCTTCTAACTCGATGGGTGCATATAGGCGCGTAAGTTCTTCTACAATCCCCTGTTCTTGCGCTTCGTAATATTCGAGGATGGCGGCGTTTGCCTTTTTTTGCGCGCTAGCATCATGAGGAACATCAAAAACCTGACGGCCGAGCATGGCGTACATCTCATCGTGCAGGAAGAAACGCTCATCCTGTGGGCGTTGTTTGACAAATGTCAGCTTCTCGATTTCGAGTTCTCTGAGGCGGTTGGCAGCTTCTTTTGCGGAAATTCCCAACAACTTGCCAAGGAGAGCCGCATCAGCCCCCTTGGCTGCCCGACCTAACGCCGTGATTACCTCGCCTATAGACGTTTCCTTGAGACCGCTGATAATCCGGTCTTCGATTTCGGTTGGCAGCGGTGTGCTGGCGGTGGCAGCGTCCCGCGAAAGAGGAGTGGGACAGTTTTCTAAGAGAGCCTGGGTGCGATCGAGCCCGGCCTGGCTCAAGTAGTCCACAAGTAGAGCCAGCAGCACCGGTTGGCCGCCAGTGCAGTCAAAAGCCGCATCGATATGCGCGGAGGGCAGGCCCCGCAGCCCCGCTGCAAGACTTTGGTCGCCCTTTGCTGCGGCGCGGCGGGTGGCCGCGGCGAAATAGGCTTTGGCTCCCTCGCGGTCAAGAGATTCCAGGGGGACGAAAGTCATGGCCGCGCCCAGTCTCTCACGCAGTTGCCTGTCCAGCGGCGCCATTGTGCCCCGGCCGGCAATGAGCACCACAACATTCTCCCATGCGGGCAGGGATGAGAGCAGCCATGCCCAGGCGGCGGTTTCCCGTGTCGATGCCGCCGCGATCGGGGTGGCGCTATAGGCCAGTTTCTCGGCGGTGTCCAGAGCCACAACCACCCGCTTGTGTTGCGTCAAGACTGCCAGATCGTCCTTGAAAGCCTTTTCGACCTTGCTTCGTTGCTCCTCAATGTCGCGCACATCTCCTGACAATCGTTTTTGCTCTAGCGCGCGGTAGGCCAACTCATAAGAGCGAAAGAATCCCTCGATAGGATTGGACAAAGTCGCGGCCATGGCCCTGGCAAGGCCCTCGGCTGTGTGATGCTGAATGTGGTAGAGATCGATGATATGGCTAGCCGTGCGCATGTTGGGGGTTTCGCCTAGCTCTTTCAACACCTCGTCCAGCATCCTGGTTTTGCCCACCCCGCCATCTCCGGTTATCAGCACAGCCCGGGTCTCTATCTTTTCAACCGCGGCCTTGATCTTGGCCAGGTCGCTGTCGCGACCTACCATGTCAACGGTAGCCAGGGCGCTGGTGTGTCGTTCGATCGATGGCAATAAGTTGTCCATTACGTTTCTCCGGTCAGAAAATAAACATAAAAACAGAAATAGTAACAAATCACCTTATTTTGTCATTCCGAGAGGCGATAGCCCCGAAGCAATCCCCAACGCTGATTGACATCCACAAAATTGACGAATCACCTTGGAGATTGCTTTGCCTGCGACCTGCGGTTGCCCTTGCAACAACACATCAGGTGAACTGTTACCAGAAATATTTGATCGTGGTACAGGATTCTAAGTAGTTGTTAACATTGGAATATCTACGCTAATCTCACTGCCAGTCACGTTCTGTTTGTCGGCTCCTCCCGCATCTTCTCGATGTTTTTTGGCCAGTTTCTGGAAATAATCCTGCCAACCCCCCGGTTTAGAGGCCAGGTCCTCGAATATCTTGGCTGCTGCGACGTTGAGATCCCTCCACATCTGCGGTTGAGCATGCCGCAGGTAGTTTATCAGTAGAGTATGTAAGGACTGATCAATCATATAGGCCCCATCCTGCCAACGCACCAGGTGCGTAGCAGTCAGTTTTTCCCGCAGCCGCCGGCTTTCCTCCAGGGATTGCTTCGCCAGTAATGGATTCTTCCTGCCAACCGCCTGGAGGGGGGCGATGTACTCATCGCGAAAACGATCCAGCACACAGAGGCTTTCGAAATCCGGGCGCAATTCGGCGTTTTCTCCTAACAGGCTCTCGATGGCTTGATCCAGCCCTGTGCTGGCGTCTGTTGCTGTGGCCAGGAACACGTTGGCCAGGGGCGTTCCGCCTCCCAAAGCGTGGATTTCATCTGCGCTCAATACTGGATTGGGGGCTTGTTTGTCGATCTGTTTTCTGGTGTCGTCTTTCCCAAAGGGCGCTAGCGTTTTGACGGTGCCCTTTTTCAAATCAGGCGACTTCCAGCTATACAAACGCCCCCGCCCTGTCATAATCAAGAGAACATTGTTTAAGGGCGCGAGAGGCCCGATCACATAATTTTCCAACACGTCTAAAAAATGCCAGGATTGTTCGAATACCGAATCAAGGATAAGAATGATGCCTTGATTTCTTAAGTCAGTGCGAACAAATCTTTCCATGAGAGCAGTTTTATAAGTCATGTTTTCATCTACTGTCAAAGGAAATAACAATTTTTTGCCGAGCCATTTCAACAAATTCGCAATGATAGCTTCACTAAGTTTGCTGATTGATTCTGATTCGGATTTTCCTTTTAGTTGTATCCACGTATCCCGATCAGGATACCAGGTGGAATCCTCTGTTTGCTGTAAACTGATATCTTCAACTTGTCCTCTTTCATCAGGAGAAACAAAACGCAGGAGCAGCGGAGTGATGCCCTTGCCGAGTTCCGGCAGCACAGCGTGATGAAGATGAAGCGCCAACCATGTCTTACCGCTGCCTTTTTCGCTATGGAAAACTACCAGGCGCGAGCGATCACGATCGTCAGGTTTATCCCTTAATTTCTTTGCAAGATCGAGAACTAACTCGATTTCAGCTTCTCGATTGACGAATTTAGAGGGTTGGTACGGGATTGACATGGTCTTGCCTTCTTCTCCTAAGGGCAATGATGACGATGATGATGTAGTGTGGCGAGGGCTAGCGATCAGTTCAGGGCAATGGTATGCGTAGCCAATGCCAGGCGCTGCCGGTACCAGCGCTCTGCAGCTTCGATATCCTGCGCCTCCAGGCTGCCTGAACTGCCCTTGACCCGCTGCGCGTAAGCGTACAAGACGCGGCGCACCAAGAATAATATCTCGCGCGGCAAGGCTGAAGGCGCTAGCCGCGCCAGCGCTGTTTCGATATCACGCAGGCCAGATCCGCTGATCGCATCCAGGCTGCCAAAGTCTCCTTCTGTGGCTACATAGACACGATGGCGCACCATCTCGGCTAAAAGAGGCGGCGTCCAAGTCAGGCTGGCGCGCTGCAGCAGTGGTGTGAGCGCGCTCAACGACTCAGTCAATTGGAGTTCTGCCTGGGCCGGCAGAAAGCCCTTTACAAAGACGCGCTCAGCCGCCCACGCCGGCGTTTGTTGCAGCAGCCATCCCATGCGACGCAGCATCCAGGGTGAGAGCGGCGTCAGCGCCGCGGAGGGCGCTTCTAAAGGTTCGGCATCTATACCATCGATCAGGATGAAGATCGATCGATATCCTGCCGGCCCCAGAAGAAGGTGCACGAATTCTCGGAAAGCCTGTGCGGCGGTTATCTCGCCAGTCCCAGTTGCGTTCGCCACGTTGCTGATGATCTCGGTGAGGCGCGAGCATAGATTCGGCAAGCAGGCGCGGGTCGAACGCTCGGCGGGCATAGCCGCCAGATCCAGGAGCAGTTGGCCCAGCGTTGCGGGGGCGTTGCTTTCTTGCAGGAGGTGAAGATAGTAGGCCAAGGAGCCTGGCAGCCAGCGCTGCAGGAGGTAGGTCAGCGTCGAGAGTTCGGATCGGTCTAACAGCAAGAACCGTTCTGGTTGATAAGCCAGGGCTACAAGCACCGACCGCGCGACTGCGTGTAACAACCCGACCATAGGATTATTTTGCGCCGTTTGGGTATTCCGCACAAGTTCGCTTGGCGTGTAGCGCACAGGAAGGGGGCGATAGGCGGCAGGCCCCACCCAGCAAGCTCGCATCGTATACAGGCACATGGCTGTTTTGCCGCCGCCAGAAGGGGCAAAGATCACCGCCGGCGCCTCTGTCCATGCAGCTTGGAAGAACTCATGCCCCACCAGATAGTCGCCCAGGTGTGGGTCTTGTGAGGCTTCCAGATGTTGAAAAGGGTTGAACCGAAAACCAAACCGCAACAATGCCTCTGTGATCATGTCGGCATCGAGAGGCTTGTCTGTTGTTGTGTGGCTCAGCCTGATGTCAGGCATTCTGGTTAGACTCCACATACGATGGCAGGTGTATTGGCGAACCGTTGATGCGCCAAAGGATCAAAGATCATAAAGTTAATTCAGCAGTATACCACTGAAGTTGCTGCACCGCCAGACGGCGTTGGCATAGAAAAAAGGATGGGCGAGTGTAGAAAGAGCTTGATTATCTCGCAATTATTTGTACATAATATCATTCTTTGGCGGTTTCTTCTGTTTTTATATGTGTTTTTGTGATATTCCTGTACCAGGAGCTAGTGTTTCCTTTTCACAGTAGAATCTCCCAATCACATCTCAGTTGGCTTTCCATTTCCTCACAATTTCCTCACCAGGTGTTTTCGAGGCGGACGCCACGGTGACGGTCGGTGACAATGTAGATCGGCTGCCGGGAATCGGGCTCGATACTCAAACGCAAGCGCCAGAGCGTTGTATCGATGATGCGCGTCCAGGCATCTGGCTTTTCCCAGCCTGTGTCTTTTGATGAGTCTGGTTCACTGGCCAGTTCACGATAGCCGCGATAGTAGAGTTCGCTGCGCGTGCAGTAGCGCCCGCGGTGTTGATAGAGATAAGCCAGCAAGCGAAAACTCGCGGGCGGCAGATCTGCTATCTCACCATACCCAAGGATGACTTTGCGGCGCTGTAAGTTCACACCGAGCTTGAGCGGATGTTGGCGGCGCAGATCTTGCCATGCTTGCACGCTCAAGGGGCGTTGGCCGCCGCCAGCGCGATAGGCGGCGACAAGCGGACGCATCAGGTGCAACCAGCCCCGCGGCAGCCCGCCGCCATACTGCTGCAGCCAGGGTAACAGATCAGGATCAGCGCAAACGTCACGCAGATGTATCTCTTCCTTTTGTAATGCCAATGCCAGACGGCGTTCAGTAAGGTGCAATAAGCTTTCCGGCGTCCATTCGAGCTGAAAATGCGCCAGCCGTCTGCGTTCGATGCCCGGGCTCGCCAACAATGCAGCTTGCATATCAGCGGGAAGGATGAGCTTGACCACGAACCCGGGTTGGTCGAAGATGGCCAGGGCTGAGATCAGAGTGCGGAACATGTACTCGACAGACTCGGTATCGATTTCCAGCCAGGGCTCCAGTCCCTCGACCATGAGCCAGATTCCGGCGAGTTCCAGCCGCTGCACCGCCGCGGTCAGGTGTCTGATCACCTGGACTTGCTGAGCATCGGGGGAGAGGATGTCGGGGGGCGAGTGCTGCGCTATCGCCTGCAGCCACGACATCGCCTCTGGGTGCGCCTTCTCTTCCAGACGGCTGAGATGAAAGAACCAATCACCCTGCAAATACGCGTGCAGAAACCAGACGATGAGATCCTGTACCCATTTGGGCGCGTTCAGAAAAAGAGCAGGCTGTTGCGCCAGGTAACGTAGAAGAGCGAGAGCACAGGCATCGAAGGCCTGTTCCAGACAGGCGTGTACCAACTGTGGCGGCGGCGCGTGCCGGGGCAGGAGGGAGGGCTGCCAGTTGGCAATGAGTGCAGGTGTTGTTGGGCCGGCCGTGGCGGCGCCGACCTGCGCCAGCGCCAGCGCCAGCGCGGTCTTGCCTGAACCAGCCCTGCCCAGCACCAGGATCGAATGCCCACCGATCATCTCTGCGAATTCCGCCGGTTCTACGAACGCACGCTCCAGCCACCCCTTCTCCTCTTCGGCGCGCAGCATCCCAAAGGCCTGAAGCCCCCGATCATCTTGCAGAGGAGAGATGCCAATCGCCATGCTCATACTCACGTAGTGTTGATTTCTTGCCACAGTTCATCTATCTTTTTGCCGTCACGATAGCCGTCTATAACGTTGCCGGCAAGCTCCAGCATCCTGGATAGCGAAACCTGGGCTTTTCTACTGATGAGTGCATCGAAATCAGGGATTGCAGATATATCGGGTAGCTTCTCCAATTCAACAAGAAAGCCGCGTAGGGTGGGAGACTTACAACTTTCTGGCCCGTAAGCCCGAGTAATACGGTCGGCAAGCATTTTTTGCAGATCGTCAGGAGACCATGCTAGTTCGACTTTGTGAGGAGGTGCATCCGCAAAAGGCGGCGCGAATAGCTTGAGATGGACGCCATCGCTGTGCAAAGACTCCGCCATCGCCAGCAGCGCCTGGGCTTCTGCTTGCAGCGCGGTGGGGGCCCATGGGCTGGATGGATAGGCGATCAAGTAGGTGGCTTCCAATCCTGGGGGACGAAGACGCAGCCAGGAGCGTAGCCGCGGTACAGTCGCTGCACCCTGCCACAGCGACTGCGAGAATTCGCCGCACAAGCGCCGCAGATAGCGGGCACTCGCTTGCTCCTTGCCCAGACCTGCCTCCTCCAATTGCAAAAGCAACCTCTGGCCCGAACCGGACGCCCAGGTGAGAAACGCCACCAGGAGCGCGGCGTCCGGTTCGGGCAGGTCGATCAAGGCGCCGGGATTCTGAGCCAAGAGATCGATCCAGGTGGCTGCAATGGCGTGGGCAATGGCTTCAAGGCGCTGCTCGTGGGAAGCCGGCAAAGACAGATCGTGAGTCGGCAATGGCAGCAAAGCAGAGAAAACATCACGATGTGTTTGTGTACGTTTCTCATAACACAGCCGCAATGCCGCGGCTATCAGGTCATCGGATTGGGAGCTTGTGATCACAATCCATCCGGGATATTCGATTTCCTGCCACCTCTCTGGACGCATCCATGCGTCCTCCAGCAGTTTTGGCTCTGACGAAGGCGGAACAGCAAAAGGATCTCGGGTCAGCCCATTCTCTTCCAACCAACTTCCGCGCTTTGCACTGCGGTCTTCCTTTTGGGTAGGAGGTGGCCAGCACGCGGGCCAGTTATAAAGGAGAAGTGGCGCTTTCTTGCGCACATCTTTCAGCCGGTCATCCAACAACAGGCGGTTCGTATTTTCCGTCGCCTCGTGAAATATTTCTTCAAGGGATACTTTATTTTTTATCCTTATAAGAGCGAAAATTACAATTTCATGTACGTTTCTATCGTATTCTTCCCATAACCACAAAATTGATTTTTTAATTTTGTCGACATCTTCTTCGCTTGCCGATAATATGTTATAATGTTCCGATTCTTCAAGAACTTTCGTAATATTATGCAAGTTATCAGCAATTTTTCTATTTTTTTCGTCTTTTTGAAAAATCTTTATGAAGTCTTTTATTATCTCGATACTTTCCTGTAATTGTCCTGCAATTAATCTCTTATTTGCTTGATACAAACAAATTTCTTGAAATTCCTGTTTATATACTCGATCAAAAATTTCTTCAAATTGATTGTAAGGTATTTTTAATATTTCTTTTAACAATATTTTTAGATCTTCTGTTTCGGAAATCGATATTTGTTTTTCTATCGCCCGGAGCAATCCCCGTTTTTTATTTTGTTCATCTTCTCTATTTTTTTGTTGATTGTATAGAATGATAGTTAAAAACAAACCGATTATTGCTAAAATTACACCAGAAATTGCGGACAATACTTCGGAATCGAACAGGAATTCGAGCACTTCTTGTACATAATTTGATCCACCATAATAAATATTGACAAATAGAGACGTAATAAACCATAAAAGTGTGATCGATACGCATACGACAATGGCTAGGAGAACCAACACCCAATAGACTCTGTTCGTCATCTCGTCTTCACCTTCGCAAGCAAGTTGAGCGGGCAAGGGTGGGCTGTTTCAGTGCCCATCCGGTAGAGTATAGCATATCATTCACAGAAGCGGGCATGAAAGGTTTGCAGCAGGTTGTTTTCTGAAAGAGAGTATGCGCTTCTTCCGGGGCTTGGACGGCATGCGCTGCCATAGAAAGGCGCCCCGGTCACATCTACCTGCCCAACTGGCCCTGTCAGCCCTCCCCCCACGCCCCCACCCCTAGCAGCGTCTCCACCTCGGCTTGCAACTCCGGGCAGACGCGGGTGTTGTCGTTGGGGAAGTCGAATTCCCACAGGCCCTGGCCCTGGGCGTTTTCCAGCCGGATCCTGAAGCGATCCTGCCCGGCAAAGCGGCGGAAAAGGGCCACCGCCGCGGCCAGGCGTTGTTTGTCCGCGGCCAGGCTGTCGGAGCAGCGCAGCCGCGCCACGATCTGCCGGGGGCCGTTGGCCGGATGCGCGACCGGCGCGGCGGGGCCTGCGACTGGCGCGGCGGGGCCATTGCCTGCCTTCTCTGCCGCAGGATAACGGGGCGGCGGCTCGGCCACGCCCGTGGGCGCGGATCGCGGGGCGGGACGGGGCGCCAGCACGGCCATATCCTCCAGATCATCCGCCGGCGGCTCGATGAACTCGGTGAAGCTGGCGCCCTCCTCCTGCCAGGACGCCGGGGGCGGCGCGGCAAAATCGGGCAACTGCGTGGACGCGGCCGCCTGGGCAAAGGTGAAATTGTCCGTGATCGCATCGGCCAGCACACTCACCCGATCCTCTCGCTTCTCCACCTTGCCCCGCACCAACACAATGCTGCCTTCAGCCAGCAACTGCGCCGGCGTCTGCTCCAGGGTGCGGGGGAAGACGGTCACATCGCAACTGCCTTGCAGGTCCTCCAGGGTGACAAAGGCCATGCGTTTGCCATTCTTGGTGATGAAAGTGCGCGCCGCTGCCACCATCCCCGCCAGAACCACATTGCGCCCCACCCGCTCCGGCACATCCTCACACAGACAGGTGATCACTTGGTGCAGGTTGCTCGTCACCCGTTCCAGGGGATGTTCGGACGCGTAGACGCCCAGCAGCTCCTTTTCCCACTCCAGCCGCGCCCGCGCGCTGACAGGCTCGTAGGTCGGCGCCGGGTCGAACAGGGAATGGGCCGGGGCGCGGGCGTCGGTGTAATCGAACAGATCGAAGAGGCTGCCCTGCCCCCTATCGCGGGCCCGCCACACGCTGCTGGAATGCGTCATCATGCGGTCCAACACCGCCAGCACCAGGTCGCGATCGCCAAAACCATCGCACGCGCCTGCTTTGATCAGACATTCCATCACCCGCTTGTTCAACTGCCGCAGATCCACCCGCTCGCAGAAATCCTCCAGGCTGCTGAAGGGGCCGCCGTCCGCGCGCGCCGCCAGGATCGTCTCGATAGCGCCCTCGCCCACGTTTTTGATCGCGCCCAGTCCGAAGCGAATGGCGCTGCCCGGGGGGATGGGGAAGGCAAAATTGGCGCGATTGACCATGGGCGCGGCGGCCTGACCCGCGGGCAGCGCCTGGATGCGGAAATCCAGCCCCGATTCGTTGATATCGGGCGGCAGCACGTGGATGCCCATGCGCCGGGTGTCGGCCAGATAGCGGCTGATCTTCTCCGTCTTGGCCCGTTCCACCGTCAGCATCGCCGCCATATATTCCACCGGATAGTGCGCCTTCAGAAACGCGGTCTGGCAGGTGACTTTGGCGTAATCGGCGGCATGGCTGTTGTGGACGAGGATGTCATTGGCGATGAAATTATGCGCGCCCGGCACTTCCAGATCGTAGGTTGGCTTGTCGCCTACATAGGTGATGCTGACCACCCGATCCCAATAGATGTCGTTGTCCGCGTAGCGTTGCAGCTCCTCGTCATGGAAAAAATCGGCGGCGCGTTGGATGGTGTGGCGCTGAAACCCCATCTTGCCGGCGCTGTTGGCGGGATAAAACTCGCGCTGGGCCAGGCCGGCGCTGCGATTCAAATCTTGCCAGGTGATCCCCGTCTTCTCTTTGGCGGCGCGCACCAGGGCCTTCACGCCCAGGGGCACAACATCTTTGCTGCCGGCGGGCTGCGGTTCAGGCAGGGCCAGCCGCTGCAAAAGGGCTTTGCGCCCGGCGGAGAGGAAATGCACGCCAATGTGCGCGGCGAACTGCTGGATGTTGTCATCGCCGGTGATGAAGAGCTGATAGCCGGTGCGCCCCTCTTTGTAGGGGAAGGTCACGGTACGCAAGCGGCTGAGAATGCCCAATCGCAGCAGCAGGTGCTGCATCTGCCGGGCCATCCGTTCCGAGGCGGTGGCATAAAACAGGCTGCGACCCCCTTCATTGAGATGGCCATCTCCCTCCCACATGCGGCTGATCAACAACCCAATCTGCCGGTTCGGCAGCGTAAACACCGCCTCTGGCATCTCTTTCTCTGCCGCTTTCTTGCCCCAGATGCCCAACGCCTGCGCCCACAGAAGGATGCCCGGCGGCTCTTTGCGGTCGATGCGCCGGGCATAAACGGTGTACAGGTCGCGCTGCCGGGTCACAGAGCACACGACATTGGCAAACGCCTGGGCTGCCTTTACATAATCATCGACTTGTGCGCTATCCTGATTGTAATAGTAGAGCGAATGCGGATGGCAGAGATTGCCCTCGGCCAGCAGATGCCCCAACGCGATCACCTCATGCTCCGGCCATGCCTCCCGGCCCTGCACCGGCAGCGACCGCGGCACAGCGATCAAGTCCTGCTCGCTCAGAGCATCCAGCCGCCGCCAGCCGTCGAAGGTGTAGAAGGGATGGTTGGCCGTGGCTTCGATCACACGGCCCGATGCCGTCGTCAGCCGGTATACCGGCTTGACGCCATTCGCCATCACCGTGGCCACCGCGCCCGGTTGCAGGGTGAGGCTGTCGAGGGCGCAGGTCAGGGTTGTGGTCAGGCCCGTCTGGCCCTGATACAAGGCTTCGATGCGCACCAGACGGCCCGTCGCCGCGTCCACCACCTCGACATCCCCCGGCAAGCACTTATTGAAGCCGTAGCGGGCAAAATATTCGATATCCTCCCAGATTTTGTCGCACACCTGCTCAGAGTAGCCGCGGGTCATAGCTCCGGCCGTGAATTGCTGGCGGTGTCTTTTCAGATCCTCCTCATTCTTTTTCGATACCGCCTTGCGGATCATGTCCGCCTCGCCCGGCTCATACCCCGCCAACTCTGCCGCAATGCGGATGATCTGCTCCTGATAGACCAGGATGCCGTAGGTATCGCTCAGGATCGGCTCCAGCGCCGGGGTGTGGTAGCTGACCGCGTCCTCCTCCCCGGCCAGCACCGCGTGCATGCGCTCGATGTATCGGGGGATGTTCTCCATGGGGCCGGGGCGGTAGAGGGAGATGGCGGCGACGATGTGATCGAACCGTTGCGGGCGCATGCTCGTCATCAGCCGGCGCATGCCCTGCCCTTCCACCTGAAACACTCCCGACACCTCCCCCTGGCTGAGCATCTCGAACAGCGTCTCGGGCCGGCGGGCCGGGTCCGGCCCCACGTGCCCCACATCGTAGGGGATGGTGTCCATGGTGTAGCGCACCCCGTATCGCTCCTCGATCAACCGGGCGGCCAGGCGCATGATCGAGAGGGTGCTCAGGCCCAGGAAATCGATCTTGAGCAGGCCGATCGAGTCCATGATCTCCATCGGCCACTGCGTCACCCGGTCGATCCCGCCCAGCCCCTCTTCGCCGCTGGTGGGCCGGTTCAGGGGCAGATATTCCTCCAGCGGGCGGTCGGAGATGATCACCCCGGCGGCGTGGCTGGAGGCGTGGCGCGTCACCCCCTCCAGGGTGCGGGCGGTGTCGAGCAGGGTGCGCACCTTCTCATCGCTCTGATACATGCGATCCAGGTCGAAGGCATAGAACTCATGCCCCGCTTGCAATACATCCGCGATTTTCACCGGCTTGCCGGCGATGGCCGGCACCAGGCGGGCGACCGCATCCACCTGCGCCAATTCCCAGTCCAGCGCCCGGCCCACATCGCGGATGGCGGCCCGCGCGCCCAGGGTGCCAAAGGTGATGATCTGCGCCACTTTGTCGCGGCCATACTTGCGCATGGCATATTCCACCATCTCGTGGCGGCGGTCATCGGGGTAATCCAGGTCGATATCGGGCATGGACACGCGGCCCGGATTCAGAAAACGCTCGAAGATCAGGCTGTTGGCCAGGGGATCGATGCTGGTGATGCCCAGGGTGTAGGCCACCACCGACCCCGCGCCCGATCCGCGCACATTCCACCAGATGTCGTGCTGTTTCCACGTCTCATAATCGGGGTAGGGCGAGGGATCGTGGTGCTGTTGCCACCAGGCGTCGGTGCGGGCCGCGAATTCGCACAGATCCCACACGATCAGGAAATAGGAATTGAACCCCATCTGATGGATCAGGGCCAGTTCCCGATCCAAGCGTTCCCGCAGGGTTGCATCCTCTCGCGCCCGCGCCTCGCCATAGCGCCAGACCATGCCTTTCTCGCACAACTGGCGCAGATAGCTCTCGGTGGTATAGCCGGCGGGCGTCTCGAAATGGGGCAGGTGATAGCCTTTCGTGTCCAGGCTGACCTCGCACATCTCCGCGATCAGCAGGCTGTTGCGCAGCGCCTCCGGCTGCTCGCCGAACAGCTGCAGCATCTCCGCCGCGGATTTGAGGTAGTAGCCCTTGTCCGAGAAGGTGAGCTTGGGCGCCTGCACGGTGGAGCTGGTCTGGATGCAGAGCAGCACCTCGTGGGGGCCGGCATCTTCTGCCCGCACATAATGCACATCATTCGTGGCCAGCAGGCGCAGGCCATAGCGCGGGGCCATCTCGATCAAGGTTTTGTTGATCTGCGTCAGCTCCGGGATGCTGTGCTCCTGCAATTCCACGAACAGCCGCTCGCGGCCGAAGATGTCCACATACTCGCCCATCAGTTTGTGCGCCAGCTCGATCTGCCCGGTTTTCAGCGCGCTGGGGATCTCGGCGGCCATGCAGCCGGTGGTGGCGATCAGCCCCTCGCTGTGCGCGGCCATGAAAGCGCGGTCGATACGCGGCTTGTAATAGAACCCCTGCAACTGCGCGGCGCTGGCAATCTGCAACAGGTTGCGATAGCCGGTCTGGTTTTGCGCCAGCAGCAACATGTGGGCGCGTTCGCGATCTTTGGTACCGTCCCGTTCCTGCATGCTGCGCGCGGCCAGGTAGGTTTCGATGCCGATGATCGGCTTGATCCCTGCTTTCTTGGCCGCGCGGTAAAAATCCATGGCCCCGTACATGGCGCCGTGGTCGGTGAGGGCGATGGCCGGCTGGCCCAATTCCTGGGCGCGTTTGATCAGATCATCGATGCGGCTGAGGCCGTCGAGCAGGGAAAATTCGCTATGAACGTGCAGGTGGACGAAGTTGGCGTCGCCGGGCATGGGGCAGTGGTCGGTGGTCAGTGGTCAGTATTCAGTATTCAGTGGTCAGTGGTCAGTATTCAGTATTCAGTGGTCAGTGGTCAGTGGTCGGGTGTCGGGCGGCGATGATCCGGCCTGCCCAGCCCGATTCATCGGGCTTCGTGTGCCAGACCGGCGATTCATCGCCGGGGCGGGGCGGGGCGGCGGGTGGCCGGGCCGGGCCGGGGCGGGCGGGACAGGGCGGCGAGACGGTGGGCGGCGATGATCCGGCCTGCCCAGCCCGATTCATCGGGCTTCGTGTGCCAGACCGGCGATTCATCGCCGGGGCGGGACGGGACGGGGCGGGACGGGACGGGCGGGCGGGTGGGGCGGCGTCAGAGGCCTACGGTGCTGCCGCTGGGGATGGTTTCATCGTCGAATGGGGCGGGCCCAACCACAACATTGCGGCCCAGACAGGCGCCGGCAGGCACCTGCGCGCGCTTGCCCACCAGGGTGACGCCGGTGTTCAACGTCTCTGGGGCCAGGGCGTTGGGCGTGTTGTCCGCGCCAAACCCGATCACCGCGCCTTTGCCCACCTGCACCTCTTTGTCGATGATGGCGCGATCCACCACCGCGCCGGGGCCGATCACCGTATCATTCATGACGATGCTGTCGCGCACCTCCGCCCCCGCGGCCACCACCACGCCCGGCCCAATCACCGAACGCAGCACCTTGCCCTCAATGCGGGCGCCATCGCAGAGGAGATTGCCGCTGATCGCGGCCTGCGGCCCCAGCCACACCGGCGGCCGCTGCTCCGAGCGGGTGTGGATCACCCAGCGCGGGTCAGAGAGATCGAGGGCGGGGATGTCGGCCAGCAAGGCCATGTTCGCCTCGAAATAGGCCGGCACGGTGCCCACATTGGCCCAGTAGCCCTCGAAGGCATAGGCATACACCCGCTTTTCCCGCACCAGCCGCGGGATCAACTCCCCGCCCAGGTGGCGATATCCCCGCCCCCGGCCATTCAGCCACTCCTCCAGCACCCCGGCCGCGAAAAGATAGACGCCCATGCTGGCCAGGGTGGAGCGGGTGCGCCGCGGCTTCTCCTCGAACCGGGTGATGCGGCCATCGGTATCCGCGGCCACCATGCCGAAGCGATGCGTCTGATGCGGGCTGACCGCGCGCACGGCAATGGTGACATCGGCCCGGCGCAGGCGGTGGAACTCGATCATCGGCTGATAGTTCATCTTATAGATGTGGCTGCCCGCCAGCAGCAGCACCTGATCCGCCTTGCTCTCGCGCACCACATCCAGATTGAAGCGCACCGCGTCGGCGGAGCCTTCTTGCCAGGCCCCGCTCTCCTCGGCGCCGCTCTGATAGGGCTGCAACAGCCGCACGCCCCCTTGCGCCCGATCCAGATCCCAGGGTTTGCCGGCGCGGATGTGATCGTTGAGCGAGCGGGGCAGGTACTGCGTCAGCACCGCCACATCGAAGATGTCGGAATTGACGCAATTCGAGAGGGTGAAATCGATCACCCGATATTTGCCGCCGAAGGGCAGCGCTGCCTCGGCCCGGCTGTGAGTGAGTGTGTGCAGGCCGGGCGCAGCGCCGCCGGCCAGGATCATGGCAAGGGTATTCATGCGGTTGCCTCCACCGCGGGCGTCGCGGGCGCAGAAGGGGGGAGGGGCGGGGGCAACAACACCCCGCCCGGTGTGACGGTGGCGCCGCTGGGCACAAAATCCGCGGCCAGCCCCGCGTAGACCTCTTCATCCACATCGGCATGGATGAGCACATTGCGGCCCACGCGCACATTGGCGGCGATGTGCGCGCCCTTGCCCACCACGGTGATGCCGGTATCCAGTCGATCCGGCATCTCATGGTTGGGGCGCAGATCATCGCCCACGCCCAGCTGCACGCCCGACCCCACGATCACTTGTTTGTCGATCACCACCCGGTCGAGGATGGCGCCGGGGCCGATCCAGGCATCGTTCATGACCACCGATTCCCGCACCTGCGCGCCAGCCGAGACATACACCCCCGGCGAGAGCACCGAACGCTCGACCAGGCCATGGATGGTGCAGCCATTGCTGACCAGAGATTGCACCACATCGCCCTGGGCGCTGCATTTGACCGGCGGGCGCTCCTGGCTGCGTGTGCGCACCAGAAAGTTGGTATCCCAAAGGTCGAGGGGGCTGTCCGGCGCGGTCAGCGTCATCGAAGTCTGCCAATACGCGTCGATAGTGCCCACATCCACCCAATAGCCATCGAATTGATAGGCATAGACCTTGTCGTTCTGGATCATGTTGGGGATGATGTGTTTGCCGAAATCGAGATTCGGCTCCAGCGCGTGCCCCTGCGCCAGACGTTCGGCCAGGATATCCACATCGAAAACATAGATGCCCATGCTGGCCAGCGTGCCCTTGTCCCGCGCCTTTGGTTTTTCGTGGAACTCCGTTACCCGGCCATTTTTGTTGGTGGTGAGGATGCCGAAGCGGTCTGTTTCCTCCAGCGGCACATTCATCACCGCCACGGTCAGATCCGCGCCTTTCTCCTCGTGGAAGGCGATCATGGGCCGGTAATCCATCTTATAGATGTGATCGCCGGAGAGGATGACCGCCAGATCGGCATCGCGGCCCAGCAGAAACCCCAGGTTCTGGTAGACTGCGTCGGCGGTGCCCATGTACCAGCCCTGCGAACCGCGGGCCTGATAGGGTTGCAACAGTTGCACGCCCCCGCGGCCACGATCCAGATCCCACGGTTTGCCGATGCCGATATGCTCATTCAGCGAGTGCGGGCGGTATTGGGTGAGGATGGCAATGTCGTAGATGCGCGATTGTACGCAGTTGGAGAGGGTGAAATCGATGATACGGTATTTGCCGGCAAAGGGAACGGAAGGTTTGGCTCGTTTTTCGGAGAGCACGGTCAGGCGAGAGCCTTCGCCTCCGGCCATGATCAGGGCTACCACACGCATGGGCGACCTCGCGAGGGAGAGGGGGGATCGGTGTCATTTGGCTGCCCGCATAGAGTAGCGCAGAGCCGGGCGCTTGCCAAATTGGGCGGGGAGAATGCGGGCGCCAGCCTGCGCCGCCCTGTATCAAGTTGGGCCGGGCGGCGTCTACGCCGCGATCAGCACCACATGCACTTCGCGTGGCCCGTGCGCGCCCAGGGTCAGCGTCTGGGCGATGTCGGCGCTGCGGCTGGGGCCGGTGATGATGACGGTGTTGCTGCTGTGCGCGATGCGCCAGCCTGCCGCCGCTATCCAGGCCGCCAGGTCGGGATAGATCTGGCTGTGGCGTAGCACCGCGTAGTGCACGGGCGGCAGCAGCGAGGCCAGGCGGCCATGATCGCGGTCGGCGTGCAGCACCAGGCTGCCGGTGCGGGCCAATCCCGCCTGCGCCCCCGTCAGTCCCACCTCGATCGACGCCAGCGCGGCCAGCGCCTCGCCCCGCGCCGGCGCCTCCAGGCGGCTGACCACCCACGTCACGCCCTGCGCGGCCATGCCCTCGGCCAGGCCGGGCAGATCCAGTTGGGCCGGAGCCCAGCCCAGCACCTGCTGCACCCCGCGCGTGGCGAATTCGGCCAGCAGCCAGTCGCGGGCGGCGGCGGCGCTGGCCACGCGCTCCACCCGGCAGTGCACAGCCGCGGCCGCGCGGGTGAACACCTCTGCCAGCGGTTCGGCGAAGGAGGGCGGCGGGGGCGGGGCAGGCGTCTCTGCCGGAACCGCTGGCAAATAGGCCTGGGTCAGCCCCTGGCGAATGCGGTCGAGGATGACAGATCTGGAATCGCTCATGCGCCTCGCTCCTTGCCCCCTGCTCCCTGCCCCTTGCCCCCTGCTCCCTGCTCCCTGCCCCTTGCCCCCTGCTCCCTGCCCCGCTTTCTCCACTGCTCGCTGAAACTGGTTGTGGCCAGGGGCGGGAAGGCGCGGGCGTCGGTCCAGGCGTTGAGGGGCGGAGGCAGGCGCCGGCTCCAGCCCTGGGCCTTGCCCGGCCACAGGCGTTGGACCAGGGCCGCGGCTTTGGCAGCCAGCCGGAAGAGCCGGGGAGTTGTGGCCGCGCGGGCGTACAGCTTCAGGCCGGTTTTCAGCCACGCCGGCGCCTGGCCCTGCGCCACCGCGTCCGCGCGCAGCTTCAGCAGCATGCGGGGGATGTCGATGCGCACGGGGCAGGCCTCGACGCAGGCCCCGCACAGGCTGCTGGCCTGCGGCAACTCGCTGCCCGCGCCTGGCCCGGCCAGCGCCGGCATGACCACGCTGCCCACCGGCCCCGGGTAAACGGCGTCATAGGCATGGCCGCCGATGCGCAGGTACACCGGGCACACATTCAGGCAGGCCCCGCAGCGGATGCAATACAAGATCTCCGCCATCTCGCCGGCCAGGGCGGTGGTGCGGCCGTTATCGATCAGGATGATGTGCACCTGCTCCGGGCCGTCCTCGTCGGGCGTGCGGCGGGGGCCGGTGAGGATGCTGGTGTAGACGCTCAGCCCCTGACCGGTGGCGCTGCGGGCCAACACCTGCAACAGTGTGCCCAGATCGGCCAGGCTGGGGGCCAGGCGTTCGATCCCGGCCAGGGCTACGTGGATGCGGGGCGTGGTCGTGACGAAACGGCCGTTGCCCTCATTCGTCACCAGCGCCACCGAGCCGGTCTCGGCGCAGATGAAATTGGCCCCGCTGATGCCCATATCTGCCTGCAGAAAGCCGGCGCGCAGGGCCTGCCGGGCCGCGGCTTGCAGTCCGGGGATGTCGAGATCGAGGGATGTGTGCAGGTGTTTGTGAAAGAGCTGGGCCACATCTTCCAGCCGCCAGTGCACCGCCGGCGCGATGATGTGGCTGGGGTGATCCCCGGCCAACTGCACGATGTACTCGCCCAGGTCGGTTTCCAGCACCTCCAGGCCGGCCCGTTCCAACACTTTGTTGATCTCGATCTCTTCGCTCAGCATCGACTTGCTTTTCACCACACGGCGCACGTCGTTCTGCCGGGCGATGTGCATGACGATTTTGCGCGCCTCCTCGGCATCGCGCGCCCAATGCACCTGGCTGTCGTTGGCCTGGGCGTGCCGCTCGAAGGCCAACAGATGCTCGTCCAGGTGGGCGATGGTGTGGGCGCGCAGGCTGCGGGCGTGGTCGCGCAGGGCCTCGCCGTGGGGCAGGGCGGCAAACGCCCGCCGCCGCCCGGTCACGAAATGGGCCATGGCCCCGCCCAGCGCCTGTTGCAGGGGCGCATCTTGCAGGGCAATGGCCGCGCGTTGGTTGAGGGATGAGGACATGGCAGACGGGTGGGGAAGCGGGAGGGAGGGAGGGGCTGCATTATCCCCCAGGAATCAGGCTGCCGTCCAGCAGGGCGCGGGCCTGAGCGGGGGTGGCGAGGGGGCGCTGCAACTGCGCTGCCAGCCCCGCGGCCTGGCGCACGAAATCGGCGTTGCTGGCGGCCAGTTCGCCCTGGCGCAGGTAGAGATTGTCCTCGAAGCCGACGCGCACGTGCCCGCCCAGCAGGATGCCCATCGTGATCATCGGCAATTGCGCCCGGCCCACGCCCAAGACCGACCAGATCGCGCCGGCGGGCAGCTTGCTGTGCATGAAGATCAGGTTCTCCGGCGTGGCGGGGATGCCCCAGGGCACGCCCATGCACAACTGGAAGAGGGGCGGGGGAGCGATCAGCCCGCGGCGCAGCAGGTGCTCGGCCTGGGCAATGTGGCCCACGTCGAACACCTCGATCTCCGGCTTGACGCCCGCGGCAGCCATGGCCGCGGCGGCTTTCTCGCCAAAATCGGGGGGGTTGGCGAACACGCGGTCGCGAAAATTGAGGGAGCCGACATCGAGCGAGCAGAGGTCGGGCCGCAATCCCACCACTTCCAGGCGGCGGGCGGTGAGATCGCCGGTGGTGATGTCGAGGCCGCTGGTGGTGAGGTTGACGAGCATCTCCCCGGCCGCGCGGATGCGCTCCAACACCTCGGCGAAATAGTCCAGGCGGGAGGAGGGGCGGCCGCTGGCCGGGTCGCGCACGTGGATGTGGGCGATGGCCGCGCCGGCGTGATAGCAGGCAATGGCCGCGTTCGCGATCTCGGCGGGGGTGTAGGGCACGCCGGGGTGCTGGTCGCGCATGGGCCGCGAACCTACGACGGCTGCGGTGAGGATCAGGGGCGGTGTCATGGCGGGATCGTTCTGCAAGGGCGGAAGGGGGGCGGGAAAGATGCAGGGGGCCGCCGGTGGCGCTGGGAAGGAAGGTATGATACGCTGGCGGGTGCAATCTCAGCAATCCCTCGGAGGCAGATGATGAGCAAACGCCTTGTGCTCGTGGCCGGCAACATCGGCGCGGGCAAGACTTCGCTGACCGAACGGATCGGCGCCCGGCTGGGCTGGCGCGTCAGTTTCGAGTCGGTCAGCGACAATCCTTATCTGGCCGATTTTTACGGCGATATGCGGCAGTGGGCTTTCCACTTGCAAGTCTTCTTTCTCGGTCATCGGGCGCAGCAGCATCTGGCGCTGGCCGCGGGCGCGGGGTCGGCGATTGCCGATCGCAGCATCTACGAGGACGCGCACATCTTTGCCCGCGCCCTGCACCATTTGGGCAACCTGAATGAGCGGGATTACGCGGCCTACCGGGCGGTGTACGAGCTGATCGTGGCCGGCCTGCCCCGGCCCGACCTGCTGCTCTATCTGAAGGCGCCGGCGCCGGCGCTGCTGACACGCATCCGGCGGCGGGGGCGGGCCATCGAAGGGGGGATCACGCCGGAATATCTGCACCTGCTGGAGCGTTTCTACGAGGAATGGCTGGCCGCGTTCGATCTGTGCCCGGTGCTGACCATCCCCTCGCAAGACCTGGATTTTGTACACAAGCCGCAGCATCTGGAGATCGTGCTCGAACGCATCCAGGAGAAGCTGGCCGGCCGTGAGGATGTGGTCTTCCCGGAGCAGGGGAGGGAGGAATAACCCCGAAAGGCTTCTGAAACCTTTTACGGTTGAACAGTTACCAAAAATATACCTTTTTTGTCAAGTGACATTTTACAAATAACTATATTTTTTGCTTACCGGAGCCTTGTCTCCTGCTCGCTGCGGCCCAGCGGCCCACCCTTTGGATCATTTCCCTGCCGTGTCGTATAATGCCCCCCCTGCCCTTCATCCCCCCACGACGCCTCGCTGATGACGCACGAACGCACCAATGAACAATGGCTGGCCGATTTGCAGGCCGCCGGCCCCGCCCAGGATGCTGCGATCCAGGATCTGCTGCGCTGGTTGGAGCGCCGGCTCTTTTTCTATCTGCGCGGGCGCAGCGATCTGAACAGCTGGCAAAATGAGGAGATCGCGCAGATGGCGGGGGATTTTGCCCAGGAGAGTGTGCTGATCGTCCTGGCAAAGCAGGATCAGTTCGAGGGGCGGAGTAAATTCACCACCTGGGCCGCCAAGATCGCCGTGCATCAGGCGTTGGGGGAGCTGCGGCGGCTGCGCTGGCGCGACCGTTCGCTGGATGAGCTGACGCAGGATGGCGCGTTCGAGCCGCAGTTCATGGTGCAGCCCGATGCCAGCCCCGAGGCGCGGGCCGTGCAGCAGGCGGTGATCGATTTGGTGATGGAGGTGATGGCTACGGAATTGACCGACCGGCAGCGCCAGGCCCTGTATGCCCGGCTGGTGCTGGGCGCGCCGGCCGAGGTGCTGGCCGCGCAGATGGGCACGAACCCCAATGCCCTGTACAAGCTGATCCACGATGCGCGCAAGCGTTTGAAGGCCCGGCTGCTGGAGCGGGGCCTCACCCCCGAAGAGGCGCTGGCGGCGTTCGCCGCGTGAACTTCTCCGCCCTTTAGCAAGTGGTAAGAATCCTCACCTGTAAAACGTCTCATGACTGCGATGAATGTTCTCCGAGGTTCGGTAGCGCCGGACAATAGACCCCTGCTGCGCAAGTTGCTAGGCATGCTCGCCATCACTGCCGAGCGGGAGCTGACTTGCGAGGAAGCCGCGACTTTGCTGGATTATTATGTGGATCTGGAAGGCCGCGGGGAGGATGTGGCGCGGCTGTTGCCGGAGCTGGCCCACCATCTGCGCATTTGCCCAGAGTGCGAGGAGGAGCACGCGGCGCTGGCCGCGATCGTGGCCGGGGAGCTTGTCTGAGCCAGCCAGGGCTTAATGACCGGGGGCGGAGAGGGCGGCCAGCAGGCGGTCGAGGGCGGCGACCGGGTCGCGCAAGAGGTCGAGGGCGTCGAGATGCTGCTCGGCGCGGTAATCTGCGCCCGGTTCGTCCAGGTCGTCCCAGTTCGGCTCGTCGATGTAGAGGGTGAGGCGGCCCTGCGGGCCGAGGAGAGCGAGGTCCGCTTCGGGGCGGTCGCCCATCTCCACCGGATACCAGCATTCCACGGCCAGGCCCCGCTCGCGGATGATGGCGTAGAGTTTTTGCCGGGCGGCCTCGCGCAGCCACAGGTCGCTGATATCCGCGGCCTGCTGCAAGCGGTCGAGGGTGGTGTAGAGGAAGGTGAGGCGGGGATGGCGGGTGTTGGTGATGGGGGGATCGAGGGTCTGGAGATCGCCCAGTTCCAGCTTGAAATACTGGTCGGCGGCGCGGGGGTGATCCGGCTGATCGGGCAGGAGATCGGCGCGGGTGAGGAGGTGGTAGCTGAGGATGGGCGCGTAGTAGTGGATGCGCTGGCCCGTGGCCCCGAAGGCTGCGGTCTGATAGAGGGCGAGGTATTCGGCGGCGATCTGGCGGGGGGCGCGCTTGACCGGGATGCGATACCAGTGTTCTGCCCGCGCCCGGTTCAGGTCGCTCTCGTTGGTGACCACGGCCACGAGCACCGGCGTCCAGGCGTCGTCGGGATGGGCATGGCGGTAGGTGGAGCGGTGGGGTGTGAGTTGCATGGGCAGGACTTCCGGGTCAATCGTGCTGGATGCTCTGCAAATAGCGCACGAAATCGTCGATCTGGCGGATGAATTCGGCGAGCACAGCGGGGAGATCAACCAAAAGAGGGCGAATGCGCGCCCAATCCAATTCGAAACCATAAATATGGCGAAAAAGATGGCGAAAACGTAGATATTCGCCCAGGCGTCCTGCCAGCGTTTGATCGATCACCGCGGGTCGATAGGCCGGAATGGCCACAGTCATGCGTTGCAGCAACCGCTGATACCAGGCATCGCCCTGCGGCAGACCACCATCAATCTCTTCCGCAATCTGGCAAAAGGTTTTCTCAATCGTGTTGTAGAAGTCGTGAACAACCACAGCGCCGGCGCTGGTAAGGAAAAATAGCGGCTCTCCCTCCTCAGCGCCGAGCACTTCAGCTTGATGCTGGGCAATCACATCGAGGCTGCGCTTTCCCAGTTGAATATCTGTGATCATGCCAGGGAGTCTAGTTATGTTCATACAAAAGCGCTCCCGTTGCCAGGATGTGTTGGCGCAGCGAAGGTTGGGCGGTCTCGATCGTAATAAGATCGAGGTCGATGCCTTCAGGAAGCTGGGTGTAGAGGGCGTGCAGCGCCTTGAAATAGAGGGCGCTATCCAATCCTTCTACAGCCAGGTCGATGTCGGTGTCGTGGCGGGCGTCGGCAGGATGCAGCAGCGAGCCAAACAACCACACCCGGCGCACAGCGAAGGAGTCGGCGAGCGTCTGCACACAGGCGCCCACGACGCTCAAAGCTGATTGCGCCCGCGCCTGGATGCGCTGTTGGTGCTCGCGCTCACGCTGCCGCCACGCAGCGATATAGTCTGCGTATCGTTCGTTTAACTCGGCAACGGTGGGAGTGCTCATGCGCAGGCAGCGGGTAGGGGCAATGTCATCATTCTATTCAGTGGTAGGGTGCGGGTCAAGCTCACCGCACTTGGAACCTTTGCGCCAGATCGGGCGCGAAGGCGGCGAGATGGCGGCGGAATTGCAGCAGGGCCAGATCGCAGGCTTTGGCTTCGATCATGGCGTCGAAGGGGCGCAGGCGGGGGAGGGAACGGAGGAAATCGATCAGGGGAAAGGGGTTGAGGAAGTGGCTGTGGCGATTGAGGCGGGGGGGATGGGGGCCGCCGCGGCCATCGCGCACCAGCTCGGTGGCGGGGGTGCTGAGGTGGATTTTGGGCGTTTGCTCAGGGGGCCAGGTGGCCAGGCAGGCGGCCAGGGCCTGGGCCGGGGGCAGGCGGCTGGGGTTGTATAGTTGGTGATGGAGGAGGTCGAAGATGAGGCGGAGGCCGGTGCGTTCGTGCAGCCACAGGCAATCGGCGACGCTGAAGCGGTGGTCGTCATGCTCCAGGGCGATGCGATCGCGCACGGCGGGGGGCAGGCGGTCGCAGCCGGCGATGAATTGGGCCAGGGCTTGCTCTGGCTGGCGCTGGTAGTGGCCGCCCACATGGATGATGATCGCCGCGTCTGGGCCGAGGCCCATGGCCTCGAAGAGGTGCGTGAAGGCTTCCAGTTCGATCTGGCTGCGGGTTTGGCGGGCGGGGTCGAGGGCGTTCAGCAGCACCGAGGCCGGCGCGTGGAGGCTGAGACGCAGGTCGAGGGCCTGGGCCAGTTGGCCGAGCGCGGCCAGTTCGGCGGCGCACTCTTCGATCTGGCGGTGGAAGTGGGGCAGGCCCGGGTGGGTGAGATAGGGCGCCAGGCGGTCACTGAGCCGGTACATGTGGATATCCTGGCTGCCGAGATGCAAGAACAAGTCGCGCAGATAGGCCAGGCTGACAGAGAGATGGGGCTTGCTCTGCCAGCGCCGGCTGTCGTGGCTGCGTAGGCCGGGCCGGGCCAGGATTTTGACAGGGAAACCGAGGCGCATGGCGGAATGGGGCGAGCGGTGGAGCGGGCTGCCGGGGGCAGCGCTGGAACCGGCCCGCGCCCAGAGATAGTATACGACCAGAACGCAGCTTTGCCAATGCCCCTGCACACAGCTCAAACCTTGCAATCCTGCCGAAAAAGAGGAAAATAAAGGCGCGGCTGTGGCGGCATAGCGCCCGGCCGGCAGGTGAATCCATCCATCCATCCCCACTTTCCCCTCCCAGGAGACAACGTCATGTCCACCAGAACCGCCAAGAAAGCGGCTGCGCTCAAAGCTGCTGAAATGGAAAGCAAATTTGCAGGCCTGCGCCGTTTCAATCTGATCATGGGATTCCTGCATCTGATCCAGGGCATCTTCATGATCCTCGTCAGCAATGACACGACCTACCCGATCTTCACCAATTATCTCAACTTCGATCTGGCCACCCGCTCGCTCTCACCGAACCCGGAACTGGTCTACAACCTGCGTTTTGGGCCGGCAGTGGCAGCCTTTCTACTCATCTCGGCGGTGGCGCATTTTTATCTGTCCACCGTGGGCTATGAGCGCTACGTGGCCAACCTGAGAAAGGGCATGAATCCGATCCGCTTCTATGAGTACGCGCTCAGCTCTTCCCTGATGATCGTGCTGATCGGTATGCTGACCGGGCTGTGGGATTTGGGCGCCATCATCCTCATCTTCAGCATCAACGCCACCATGAATCTGTTCGGGATCATGATGGAACTGCACAACCAGCACACGGGGCGCACCGACTGGACCGCGTTCATCTACGGTTGTTTTGCCGGCATCATCCCCTGGGTGGTGATCCTGCTCTATTTCCTGGGCGCGATCGGGTCGGGCGATGCCAAGCCGCCGGCGTTTGTCTATGCCATCATCCCCACGCTGTTCGTGTTCTTCAACATCTTCGCCCTGAACATGATCTTGCAGTACAAGAAAGTGGGCCGCTGGCAGGATTACCTCTTCGGCGAGCGGGTCTACATCATCCTCAGCCTGTCGGCCAAGACGGTGTTGGCCTGGCTGATCTTCGCCGGCACGCTGGCCCCGGTATGATCGCGGCCACACCGATCGCCCCTCGTCGGGCTGCAAAACCGGCCCGGCGAGGGGTGTGGGCCGGGCTGGCGTCCCTCTGGCTGTGGCTGGCGCTGATCGGCTGCGCCCAGGCTGGCCCGACCGCGGCGCCGGCCGCGGTCTCGCCGCCTCCCCCTGCCGCCCAGCCCGGCCAGGAGGCCTATCCCATCGGTGACCCGCTGCTGACCGATCTGTGGGTGGATCCGCTGCACGGCGATGACAGCCGCAGCGGGGCCAGCCGGGATCAGGCGCTGGCCACGATCAACGCCGCCTGGGGCCGCATCCCCCAGGGCCAGCCCCTGCAAGGCAGCGGCTACCGCATCCAACTGGCGGCCGGCGAGTATGCGGAGGGAACCTTCCCCCACTATTGGGAGGATCGCCACGGGACGTACGAATTTCCCATCCTCCTGGCCAGCGCGGATGGGCCGGGCGCGGCCCGGCTGCTGGGCAATCTCAACGTCTTCGACGTGGACTATCTCTATCTGCTGGGGCTGCGCCTGGAGAACGCGGGGGATGTCTTTCACTGCGAGCAGTGCCGCCATCTTCTCATCCGGCAGAGCACCCTGTGGAGCGGCGATCATCAGGCCCATGAAACGGTCAAGATCAACCAGTCGCAGTACGTCTACATCGAGGACAGCGATATCGGCGGCAGCCACGAAAACGCCATCGATTTCGTGGCCGTGCAGTATGGCCACATCCTCGACAACCGCATCCACGACGCCGAGGACTGGTGCATCTATCTGAAGGGGGGCTCGGCGTACTTCACGGTGGCCGGGAACGAGATCTACGACTGCGGCACCGGGGGCTTTAGCGCCGGCCAGGGCACCGGCTTCGAGTTCATGACCTCGCCCTGGCTGCATTACGAGGCCTACGCCATCAAGTTCGTCAACAATGTGGTGCACGACACCGAGGGCGCAGGCTTTGGCGTCAATGGCGGTTACGACATCCTGCTGGCCTACAACACCCTTTACCGGGTGGGCAGCCGCAGCCACGGCCTGGAGTTCGTCTTCGGGCTGCGGGGGTGCGACGGCGATACGGCCCGCTGCGCCGCCAACCGTAATCTGGGCGGCTGGGGGCCGACAACGGTGGGGCGGGAGGAGCCGATTCCCAATCGCAACGTTTTTGTCTACAACAACTTACTCTACAATCCCGCTGGTTTCCGCAGCGAGTGGCAGCATTTCGCCATCTACGGCCCGCGCACACCCGCGGCGGGCGCGGGCATCCCCAGCCCCAGCCGCACCGACGACAACTTGCAGATCCGGGGCAATCTGATCTGGAATGGCCCGGCGGATCTGCCCCTGGGCATCGAGGATGAGAGCGAAGGCTGCCGGCCCGGCCATCCCACCTGCAACCAGGCGCAACTGCTGGCCGACAACAGCATCAATCAGGCGCAGCCCAGCCTGATCGACCCGGCCAACGGGGATTTCCGGCCCACGCCGGGCAGCCTGGCGGGCGCGCTCACCTTTCCCCTGCCTCCCTTCCCTGCCTGGGATGCTTTCACGCCGGCGGTTCCGGCGGGCGAGTTGGCGAATGCAGTCCCTGCCGACCGCGCCGGTCAGCCGCGCCTGGCCAGCGGCGGCCTCCCCGGCGCGTACAGCGACCAGGAGATCGCCCAGAGTCACCAACTCTTTCTGCCCAGCCTGGTCAGGGCCGCGCTGTAATGCGTAAAACGTAATGCGTAAAACGTAAAGCGTAAAACGCAGCACGCGCGGCACGCATTACGTTTTACGTTTTACGTTATTCGTTATTCGTGCAGGCGTTGCGCGGCCACGAAGGCAAGCCCCCGCTCGGTGAGGGCGCGGGCCGTGGCGTTGGCCGCGTCGTATTTGTCCAGGAAATTCAGCGTCAGCCGATCCCAATCGCCGCTGGCCACGACCTCCTCGCGGGCGCGGAAGTAATCGAGGATGTCGGAGGGATGGTCGCGGGTGATCTCGACTTCCGGGTCGCCGCCCTCATGTTTGGCCGAGATGTTGGGCACGTGGCGGGCCAGATCGAGCAATTCCTGCCGGCGGCTGTAGGGCTGGCGCACGATGCTTTTGTACGCTTCGGTGATGTGGTGCTCGAACCGCACGATCTCGCTGAAGCCCAGGGCCTGGCGGAATTGCGCCGTGATCTCCATGCTCTCGTTGTTGACCGAGTTGCTCCAGTTGAAGCCGATCAGAGGGGAGGCGCCATCTTCGCGGGCGAAGAGTTTGGCGCCCAGCAGAGTCCACAGGGCGGCGTAGGGGTTGTCGTTGCCCATGAACACCGAGATCTTGAATTCGATGTCCACGCCCAGGCGGTGCAGCAGATAGCCGAGCAGCACGGTGCCGGGGTTGAGGTTCAGCACCTGCGTGACGCCGTAATTCGTGTAGTAGTAGAGGTATTCGTCCAGCCACTTCAGGGCGTAGTCGTTGGGCTGGCCCACGCCCCCGAAATAGCCGGTGATCGTGTCGGGGCCGCCGAGATGGACGTTGGCGCCGTCGCTGCCTTTGGTGTCCAGGGTCTCGACATAACTGGCGCCGATGATCTGCATGGCCGCGGCGATGGCGGGCAGGTCGCCATCCGCTTCCTGTTCCTTCATCCGCCGCACTTTGATCCAGCGGCCCGGCATCAGGCTGCGCTCGTCGATCGCTTTGCGGGCGCAGGCGATGATCCAGGGGAAGTATTGGGCGGCGCTGACCTCCAGCGTCACCGCGAATTCGTCGGCAAAAGTCGTGGCAGCGGCGGCGGGGCCCAGCACCGCGCGGCGGTAATCGGCCACGCTGATGAACGCGCCCTGATCGCGCTGCTCTTCCAGCCAGCGCAGGTCGGCCACATAGTCGGGCCGGAGCTGGGCCACGCGATCGAGCAGGGCAGGCAATTGCCGGGCCGTCGCTGCCTTGCGGTTGATCTCCTCCGGCGAGCCGTAGCGGGCGACCACGGCCAGAAAATCATCGATCACGCGCATATCGGGATCGAGCAAAAGGGCGTTGATGGCATCCAGGCGGGTGGATGGGATCAGCAGGCGGTGGCGTAGGTCGGTCATGGTCGGTTCCTCCGGAAGATGGGCGGATCCGCCGCTCATTCTGCGAGCAGCCTGATCAGTTCGTCGTATTGGGCATCGGGCATGCCGAAGTAGTTTTCGGGCGCGGGGAAGGTTTTGGCGGTCACTTCCGCCACATACTGATCCAGCCCCTGGCGGATGACCTGGCCGGCGTCGGCAAAGACTTTGGCCATGCGCGGCTTGAAGCGGGGGTAGAGGCCGAAGGCGTCATGGTAGATCAGCAATTGGCCGTGGGCGTGCGGGCCGGAGCCCAGGCTCATGATGATGCAGTGCTGCGCCCGCTCGGTGATCAATTGGCAGACGCGATCGGGCACCAGTTCCAGCAGGATGCAATAGGCGCCGGCCTCTTCCAGGGCTTTGGCGTCATCGACGATCTTTTTGGCCTGGGCCGCGCCCTTGCCCTGCAAGCGGAATCCGCCCAGGGCGCTGGCGCTTTGCGGGGTCAAGCCCAGGTGCCCCATGACGGGGATGCCGGCGCTGACGATGCCGGCGATGCGGTCGGCCATCTCCGCGCCCCCTTCCAGCTTGACCGAGTCGCAGCCGGTCTCGGCCATCAGCCGGCCGGCGCTGCGGATGGCGGTTTCTACGCTGGGCTGGTAGCTCATGTAGGGCATATCGCCGATCACCCAGGCGGTGGGCGCGCCGCGGCGCACCGCGGCGGTGTGCCGCACCATGTCGTCCATCGTCACCGGCAGGGTGCTGTCGTAGCCGAGCATGGTCATGCCCAGGCTGTCGCCCACCAGGATCATATCGACCCCGGCCTGTTCTTGCAGATAGGCGGTGGGATAATCGTAGCAGGTCAGCCAGGTGATGGGCTGGCCGGCTGCGACTTTGGCGAACAAATCGTTGATGGTGAGTTTTTTGCGAGCAGACATACTGGCCTCCTGAGGGCAGTATTCAGTGTTCAGTGTTCAGTGTTCAGTGTTCAGTGTTCAGTGTTCAGTATTCAGTATTCAGTATTCAGTATTCAGTATTCAGTATTCAGTATTCAGTATTCAGTATTCAGTGTTCAGTGATCGGTGTCAGCGCATGGGCAGGGCGGTGGTGGTTTTGACTTCTGTCAGCACCAGGCTGGTGTGGATGCGGGCCACGCCGGGCATTGGCGTCAGGTGATCGACTACGAAACGCTCCAGGTCTTTGCGGTTGTGCAGCGCCACTTTCAGCAGGTAGTCATATTCGCCGGTGACGTGATAACACTCCAAAACCTCAGGCATTTCGCGCACGATCTCGCGAAAACGTTGTACTTGCTGCATTTGATGCAATTGCAGCGCCACACTGATGAAGCACAATAGATCGAATCCGGCTTTTTCCCGGTCCAGGATGGCGGTGTAGCGCTTGAGATAGCCCTCCTCTTCGAGCCGTTTGATGCGGGCGTGGGTGGCCGGGGGGGATAGATTCACCCGCCGCGCCACCTCGACGTTGCTCAACCGGCCATCCTGTTGCAACAGTTCCAGGATCATGCGGTCGGCCGGGTCGAGCTGAATTTCTGATGAAGATTTTATCATGATGCATCTCCTTGTGTCAATGGATATTCGCTAGTATAACAGAAATACAGAATAAACAAAAAAATATCGGCTCTTTCACCGAACATCGTTCGCCAGAGGGGGCGACGGAAAGACCCCTTGGCTAATGACCGGAAAAGCGGGTGCGGGCGTCGTCGTCCCTGGCGATGAGTTGCCGGCGGCGCCAGGTTGTCTTGATCCATGCCCGTGGGCCCAGACCGGGCAGAAAGCGTCTGGATTAAGAAGCCGCGGGGGCGCCTGCACTCCCCTGAAGCGCGCGCGGCCATGCCTGCCTTCCGCGCACGCCGCCAGCCGGCTTTTGCGCGGGTGGTGGATGATGGGTTGTAACGATTGACAGCGAGGCCGACTGAGGCTAGAATCCCCTTGCTGGATTGCGTCGTCTGAACCTGCACAACTTGGAGGTATTCTGAATGACCGTTGTCGATCTCAACCCGCGTCTCCTCGAGCAGGTGCGGTGGATTGCGCGTTGGCAGAAAGTCTCTGCCGTCTTTCCCCCAGCGCCGAGACTTGAGGTGCGCTTCATCGCCTTGCCTCATGGTGTAACGTTTGGGCCGGTCAGCGCCTTCCTGGACACTGATGACTTCGAGAGCCTTTGCAGGACCAATCCGTGTCGATCCGCCCGGATCCGTGTCCCAGAGAAAGCAAAAGGCGGGTTCTTCGACAGGCTGCTAGGGGCAAGGAACAGCATCTCCCCGTGGGCGCCGGCGCTCTCGCGGCGATAAGGGCCAGCCGCCGGATCGGCGCCCACATCGAGCAAGGGGCGCACGTCTTCTGCGTCCACAGCGCCGGCCAGCAGCAGGTCGGTGGCAAACACAGGCTCAGCGCCGACGATTGCGCGCGGACGGCTGAATTCCATGCCTGCGGAATGCCACGAATGGCAAATGACTGCAACAAATCAGATCGTCTCGTTCTCTGCCCTTGTTACCTCGCTGCATCGAATCTCCTGCGGTCGCCGGCCCGGCGCGGGCTGCCTGCCATCACCCAGGAGGCGTAGGCGGGGGCGGTGGCATCGCCGCCCTGGCGCCAGAGGATGAGTTCGAGATCGGCGGGGGGCATGAGGTGTGTTGGCATAAGGTCATGGCAACCACCGCACAAGCAACGTGTACCGCCCCTGCTGGCCGTCGTAGCCGCGCGGCAGGATGGTGTATTCCCCACCTTCTTCCACATCGTACTCGATCAGCGAGTTGCGGTCGCCGAGACTATCGTCGTCTTGCGCTACCATCTGGCCGTCAGGGCCGTAGAGTTCCAGGAAACTGTCCAGCTCGCTGCCGCTGGCCTTGCGCATCTCGATGCGCACTCGCTGGCCCGCCTCGCCGCGGAAGGTCCACAGGATGCCGGCGGTGGTCTCTTCTTCGATGGGAACAGCGCTGTTGGGATCAATCGGACGCCGCGCTGGCGCACCCATCGTCAGGCTGTACGTTGCGGTGGGCACGTCGGAGGCCAGCAGGATATGAGAGACCCCCGTCTGGCTCAGAGCCAGCAGAGGGATGGCGGCGCGGCTTTCCCCGGATGGCGCAGCCGTCGCCACCAGCGCGCCCTCCGGTCCCCAGACCTGCATGGCAGGCTGGACGCCGGCCAGGCCGGCCTGCAAGGTGAAGGTGCGGAACCCGCCGCATATCTCCGGGCTACAAGCCCACAGGGGCGCCGCAGCGAAACTCTCAGCCTCATCCACGCCATCCGGTGGCAATGGCCGCGGCGTCAGCATGTCCCGTCGCAGGCGATAGTCTGCACTGCTGGCTGTGACCACCACCAGATAGGTGCCGGCCTGGGGCAGACGGGCCAGGAAGTGCGCGCCTTCCGCCGCGGTGGACAGATTCAGCCCCGCCACCTCCTCGCCAGAGGACGCGCGCAGCGAGATCGCCGGTGTTTCCCGGCCCTCGCTGGTGATGCGCACGAACTCCCCGGCCTGGGCGCGGAACGACCAGGTGGACTCTGTTGAATCGGCGGGGATGAACCGTGTTGTGGGCAGGTTTCTCACAGGTCTTTTTTGCAATGTCAGTTGATACTCGCCGGCGCCCTCGCTGCTGAAGCCGCGAGCCACCACCAGATAGTCGCCAGACCCAGGCAGCATGAAATTGGCGATGCGAGCATTGCGATTGCCCTCGAAGTCATCATTTTCGACAAGGATTTTGCCGTCGCCATCGCGCAGTTCCAGATAGGTATCGAACGCATCGGATCGCAAGGTGATGTCCACCATCGATCCCGCCTCGCCCACGAACCGCCGATAGCCGCGTTCGCCCGCGGCCAGGGTCGGAGTCACCGTCTCCCCAGGCAGAATGCTGTCCACCGTGGCGACAGTCAGGGTGTAGGCGCCGCTGGTGAGATCATCCCAGCCGCTGACTTCCAACTCGTGGCGGCCTCGCTCCAGCCGCAGGAGCAGCTGCGCGTCGGTGTTGGCGCCTTTGACGATATCGTCGTTGCTCGCTTTCTCGTTGCCATCTGCATCGAACAGACGCAGGTAGGTATCGAGCTTGTCCCGCTCGATCCGCTGCGCCTGGTCGGAGATGCCGCTGGCCGGCCGCGCGGCCTGGGCCGTGAAGATCAGGAACTGGGAACGGGTGATCTCAAACCGCCAGCGCTCGCGCGTGCGGGGGGCAATAAAACCGGGATTGGCGCCCATGACCGCCGGTTTGGGTTCGAGCGTACGAACCGGCGCAGGGGTGGGCGTCGGGCCAGGCGCGGATGCAACCTGACTCCCCTCTTCCAGGCAGTCGGGCCAGAGTGCTTCGTCCAGGGTGTACCGCTCTCGCCAGTCGCTGCAGGGCAGTCGCAGAACATACCGGACGGGAGGATCGTCGGCCAGTTCTGCTGGCGGTCTGGGAAGGAGTTGCCAGCGATAGAGGGTTGCACCATCGCTTGTGAGCAGTCCCGTGTCGTTAGAGTTGAGGGCAAGTGCAGCCACAGCGCCTCCCGGCTGATCAAAGCTGAACATGGGCTTTCCAGTGCGTGGGTCCCAAATAGTAATCCTGCCCTGATCCTCCCCAGAGATAGCCATAATGTCCAACGGATCGAAGCGCACAGCATAGATGGGCCTGTCTCCCGTTGCAAGCCGCCCGTACTCTTTGCGATTGCGAATATCCCACACCACCAAAGCCCCGTTCTGGTGGGCGGAAAGGCCGCGGCTGCCATCCTGGCTCAGCGCCACATCCCAGACCGGTTGGCCATCCACCGGTTTGCCATCCACCGTGAGCAGTACCGCCAACGGGCGTAGTCCGTCAGCGTTAACTTCCCACAGATGCAGGCTGCCATCCAGGCTGCCGCTCAAGGCCAGGTCGCCGGCGGCGTTCACGGCCACACTGACGATGGGGGCAACAGTCGGGGTGGTCGAGGGCGGGGCAGTGGTGGATGCTTCGGTTGTTTTGTCAGCCCCAGCCGTTGCCGGCGGAGTTTCTGTGGGCGCGGTCTGCGGCTGCGCGGACTGAGTTGGCTCCGGCGTGGGAGTTGGCGCGGTCTGCTGCTGCGCGGACTGAGTTGGCTCCGGCGTGGGAGTTGGCGCGGTCTGCGCCTGTGTCTGCGGGGCTTTGGCCTCGGCAAGCAGGCGGCGCTCGTTCAGATCCCACAGCAGCAGGCTGCCGTCGGCGTGGGCCGAGAGGGCGCGGGTGCGGTTGTCATTCACGGCGATGTCGTAGACCGGGCCATGTGTTTCCGTCACCCCTGTCGTCTGCCACAGAATCGTCGGAGCATCCTGCGGGTTTTGCCACAGCAACACCTGCCCCTCAAAGGTCCCGGCCACCAGGCCAAAGTCTCCCGGCCCCGGCGCGACGCTGCTCAGGGGCAGCCCTTCCCGCCTGACTTCCACCTCCGGGGCGGCATCCGGATCCTCCACCAGCCAGGCCTGCCACCCGCCGCGGGAGTCGGTTGCCGCAACCCATTTCCCATCGGCGCTGAAGCCCGTC
>JAANMW010000751.1_pt1 | contig 38021 bp, 33 predicted proteins | sample 7279671 | NCBI WGS metagenome assembly JAANMW01 (sample SAMN14094541, study PRJNA606508) | bioreactor metagenome | isolation source: A lab-scale SPAN reactor treating ammonium-rich wastewater day 247 | place: Ireland: Galway | collected 2017-09-19 | reverse complement strand
AGCGCACCCAGAGGCCGAAGAGCACGACTAGCACGGTGATGGTGCCGACCATCTCGAACACGGCGTGCGGGCCGATGGCGTCGAACAGGCGGCCGCCGACGGCGGTGCAGAACAGGATGCCGATGGCGCCGGACATGTTGAACAGCCCGATGACCGCACCGCGCGATTCCTTCGGTGCTTCCTGACCGATGAGCGTGGCGGCGGCGGCGAAGGCGCTGATCTGGCCGATGCCGAGGAGCAGGAAGAACCCCAGGTTCCGGCTGTCCAGCGGATCGTCGACCATGTCGGTGAACAGGAACCCCGCTGCGGCCAGCGCCATGCAGACCACCGCGCCGGTGACGCGGTTCAGCTTGTCGAGCATGTAGCCCATGATCGGCAGCCAGAACAGGCCGGCGGTGGTGGAAGCGGCGAACAGCATCCGGCCCTTGGCGGAGGCCTCGGCCGGGTCGTAGCCCGCAGCCATGGCGGCGCTGGTGCCCCAGAGGTTGACGAAGGTGCCGACCACCACCAGGTCGCCACGGGCGATGAAGGCGCAGGCATAGGCGAGCGCGACCCGCGGGTTGCGTGCCGCGGCGAAGCCGCTCGCCACCAGCTCGCCGATGGGCAGGCGCGCCGCGCGGCTGACGCCGGCGCCCGGCTTGAGGCCACGGGCGACGACGACCGCCGAGAAAAAGCACAGGCCGGCGACGATGCCGTGGGTGAGGTAGCCGGCCATCTGTGGATCCCAGCCGCGGCCGACGAAGGCCTTCATCATGCCGCCCAGCCCGACCGAGAGGATGATGACACCGAGGCCGTTGAGGGTGCCGATCAGCGCGGTGGCCTTGCCGCGCGAGGCATTGGCCGGGTAATCGGCGAGCGTGGTCTGCAGCATCGCGGTCGTCAGCCCGACGCCCAGGGCGTAGACGATGCGGTAGCCGGTCAGCTCGGTGACCGACCCGGCGAAGGGATACAGGGCATAGGCAATGCCCATGAACAGGTAGCCCACCGCATAGACCTGCCTCCGGCCGATGCGGTCGGCCAGCACGCCGGCCGGGCCGAACACCAGCAGCAGCACGATCTCGGTCCACGCGGCAAGGTCGCCGGATATCTGGCCCTGCTCGTTCGCCGGTACCTGCAGGTAGACGTTGAGGACGTAGGGCGTGCCGATGGCGACGAAGGCCAGCAGGCCGATGGTGGTGAAGGCGCCGTAGAGCAAGGTGCCGAAGTGGCTGCGGGCGACATCCTCGGCAAGCTCGACGAACCAGAATTTCCTGACAGGGGCGGTACCCGCGGCCGGCGGGGTCTCGGGTGCGCTGATCGACAAGTCGGTCCTCCTGCTCGGCTTGGGTCGGGTGCGGCAGGCGGCCATGATTCCTGCATGCACGGCAGAACGCAATGCTGCCCGAGCCCGGCGCGACGACGGCCGCCTCGCGAAGCCCGGACGCGGCAGCCTCAGCCTGTCTCGCTGCCCGTGCGGGCGAACTGCCCGTGCCGCAGGAAGAAGGCGGTCTGGGAGGCCACCAGCGGCGACACCAGCAGGCCGGTGTGGCTCACCTCGATCTCGAGGTGGTCCCTGATGCCCGGCAGCCGGGTTTCCTCGACCGCGACCGTGCCGTCGTTCGGGATCGGCAGGTTTTCGATGACCACGCCGAGGCCCAGGCCCATGGTCCCGGCGATCACGCCGACCTCGCGCGCACCGCGGTATTCGTCCAGGCCGCCTTCGAGCACGGCCTCGCGCATGGTCTGGCCGAGGATCTCCTGGCCGAAGGGCAGGCCGGCCAGGGCGCGTGCGGCGACACTCCCGCGCAGCGGCGAGCCGAGGCAGACCACGCGGCCCGGACGCGGATCCGGGTAACGCAGCAGCGTGTGCAGCGCCAGCAGGCCGCCGAGGCTGTGGCCGACCACGTGGAGGGTGTCGCCGGGCACGGCGGCCAGGTACTCATGGAGCTGGCGCACGTTGGCGTCGAGCCCGGCCTGCACGGTGCGGTAGCTGTACTGGCGCGGGTCGAAGCCGTAGTCCTCGCGCAGCCGGCTGCGCAGCAGGCCGGTCTCCATGCCGGTCATCCACAGTCCGTGGACCACGACGACGTTGTCGGCGGGAAGCTGGGCTTCGGCTGGCATGATCGCGGCGACGGTGCCGGCAAGCAGGAAGCTGCGGCGGTTCATCGTCTTCGGGCGCCGCCGCCGGCTAGCTGCGCAGGCGGATGCCGGTTTCCTTGAGCTGCTGCGGCGACACGTCCCCGGGCGCCTCGGTCATCAGGCAGCTTGCCGTCTGGGTCTTCGGGAAGGCGATGACGTCGCGGATGCTCTGCGCACCGGCCATCAGCATCACCAGGCGGTCCAGGCCGAAGGCGATGCCGCCGTGGGGCGGGCAACCGTAGCGCATGGCGCGCAGCAGGAAGCCGAACTTGCCCTCGGCCTCCTCCGCCGGCATGCCGAGCACGCGGAACACCGCGGCCTGCATCGCCTCGGTGTGGATGCGGATGGAGCCGCCGCCGATCTCCGTGCCGTTGAGCACCATGTCATAGGCGCGCGACAGCGCCTTGCCCGGCGCCGCCTCGAGTTCCCCGGGGCTCGCCACCTTCGGCGCCGTGAACGGGTGGTGCAGCGCCGCCCAGCGCTTCTCCTGCGCATCCCACTCGAAGCCGGGGAAATCCACCACCCACAGCGGGCGCCAGCCCTCGGCCACCAGCCCGCGGTCGTGCCCGAGCTTGACGCGCAGCGCGGCCAGCGAGTCGTTGACCACCTTGCGCTTGTCGGCGCCGAAGAACACCAGGTCCCCGGCCTGCAGCTGCAGGCGCGAGACCAGCCCCGCCACCGTGGCATCGGGCATGAACTTGAGGATCGGCGACTGCAGGCCTTCGCGGCCCTTCGCCGGGTCGTTGACCTTGATGTAGGCGAGGCCCCTGGCGCCGTAGCGGGCGACGTAGGCGGTGTAGTCGTCGATTTCCTTGCGCGAGAGCGTGCCGCCGCCCGGGAGCCTGAGCGCGGCCACGCGGCCGTCCGGATCGGCCGCCGGATCGGCGAACACCTTGAACTCGATGCCCTGCATCAGGTCGCCGACTTCCACCAGCTCCAGCGGGATGCGCAGGTCGGGCCGGTCGATGCCGAAGCGTTCCACGGCCTCGTGGTAGGTCATCCGCGGCAGCGGGTTGGGCAGGTCCACATCGAGGATGGTCTTGAAGAGGTCGCGGACCAGCGCCTCCATGACCTTCATGATGTCGTCCTCCGTCATGAAGGACGTCTCGATGTCGAGCTGCGTGAACTCCGGCTGGCGATCCGCGCGCAGGTCCTCGTCGCGGAAGCAGCGGGCGATCTGGTAGTAGCGGTCGAACCCCGACATCATCAGCAGCTGCTTGAACAGCTGCGGCGACTGCGGCAGGGCGAAGAACTTGCCCGGGTGGGTGCGGCTGGGGACGATGTAGTCGCGCGCGCCTTCCGGCGTGGTGCGCGTCAGCATCGGCGTCTCGATGTCGATGAAGCCGGCGGCATCGAGGAAATTGCGCATCGCCCGGGTGACGCGGTGGCGCAGGCGCAGGCGCGCCGTCATCTCCTCGCGGCGCAGGTCGAGGAAGCGGTAGCGCAGGCGCAGGTCCTCGCTGGCGGCTTCGTCGTGGTGGAACGGCGGGGTTTCCGCCGCGTTGAGCACCTGCAGCGACTCGGCCACCAGCTCCACTTCCCCGCTCGGCAGCTTCGGGTTCACCGTGCCTTCGGGGCGACGGCGCACGCTGCCGCGGACCACCAGCACGTACTCGCTGCGCACCCGCTCGGCCTCGGCGAACACCGCGGTGGCGTCCGGGTTGGCCACCACCTGCAGCAGCCCCTCGCGGTCACGCAGGTCGATGAAGATGACGCCGCCATGGTCGCGCCGGCGGTGGACCCAGCCCGCCACGGTGACGGCCTGGCCGACATGGGCGGCATTGACCTCGCCGCAGTAGTGGGTGCGCATGCCTTGGGGTGTCACTGTCTGGGCCTTGTCCGGATGCTGCCGCAAAGGCGGCGGATGTTAAGGAGAGGGTCTGGAGCGCGCAAGCATGGCCATTTTCTCGGCATCCCAGGCCGGCACCACGACCCCCAGGGAGACCACCATCTTGACGGCGGATTCCACGTCCATGTCGAGGAACACCACGTCGCGGCGGGGCACCAGCAGGATGAAGCCCGAGGTCGGGTTGGGCGTGGTCGGCACGAACACGCAGACCACCTCCTCGTGGGTGCGCGCCTGCACCTCGGCCAGTTCGGTGGCCGTCAGGAAACCGATGCTGTAGAGGCCCTTGCGCGGGTATTCGATCAGCACCACCTGCTTGAAGGACTGGCCGCTGTCGCCGAGGATCACCTCGGTGAAGCTCTTGGCCCCGCCGTAGATGGAGCGCACCAGCGGGATGCGTTGCAGGACGGCATCCCAGCCGCGCAGCAGTCGCCGGCCGACCAGGTTGGCGGCCAGCATGCCGGTGAGGTACACCACCAGCCCGGACAGCACGATACCCAGGCCCGGGATGCGGAAGCCGATCAGGTACTCGGGGCGGAAATGCTCCGGCAGCAGGACCAGCGTCTCGTCCATGAGGTCGACGATGAGCTTGAGGATCAGGAAGGTGACGCCGACCGGGATCCAGACGAGGAGCCCCGCCACCAGGTAACGTTGCGCGGGTTTCATGAGGGGCTGCGGAACCGGGGAAAGCGGCTGCTATGGTCGCGCATGCGGCGGCGGCCGGCAACCCGGGTTCAGTCGGCTGCCGCAGCCTTGCCGCCCGGGGACTTCTTCGCCCTGGCCGGCGTCGCCTTTGCCGGCTTGTCGGCCTTGCCGGCCCCGGCTTCGCCGGCCTTGGGCGCCGGCGCGGCCTTGGCGCTGTCGCCATCCTTGCCGGCGTCGGTGGCGGCGGTGTCCGCGGCAGGGCTGGCTTCGGCGCCATCCGCCAGCCGCTTCTTCCTGTCCTTGTCGGTCTTGAAGTCGGTCTCGTACCAGCCGGTGCCCTTGAGGCGGAACTGCGGCGCCGAGACCAGGCGCTTCAGGCGCATCGCGCCGCACTCCGGACATTTGCGCAGCGGGCCGTCACTGACCTTCTGCAGCGCATCGAATGCATGCCCGCACTTCTGGCAGGCGTATTCGTAGATCGGCACGGGTCGTTCCTCAGCCAGGGGCCGCCAGCGCGGCTCAGTGCTTGTGGCCGCAGCCCGGGCCGTGGCTGTGCGTATGCCCGCCGTGGGAATGGGAATGGCCATGGTCGTGGGAAGGGGCCGATGCCTGCTTCCTGGCCCCTTCCTTGTGCTTGCCCTTGACCTGGAAGGCCGGCGTCGACACCAGCTTCTCCAGCGCGGCCTTGCCGCATTCCGGGCATTTCCTCAGCGGCGCCTCACCGAGCTTCTGGAGGGCGTCGAAGCTGTGGCCGCACTGCGTGCAGCGGTAATCGAATATCGGCATGTCCCATCCTTGCTGTGTCGTGTCCTGCGCGCGGGCGCCTAGGCGGCCGCGCTCTTGCTGCTGCGGAATACCAGATTGCCGTCGGCGACGTCCACCGCCACGGTGTCTCCCGGCCCGAAGCGCCCCTTCAGTATCTCCTGAGCGAGGGGGTTTTCGATACGGGTCTGGATGGCCCGCTTCAGCGGTCGGGCACCGTAGACGGGGTCGAAGCCGGCCTCGGCCAGCTGGTCGAGGGCCTGGTCGGACAGCGTCAGGGTCATGTCGCGCTCGGCCAGCCGCTGGCGCAGGTAGCCGAGCTGGATGCCGGCGATCTGGCGCAGCTGCTTCGCCGACAGCGGGTGGAACACCACGATGTCGTCCACGCGGTTGATGAACTCGGGGCGGAAGTGGCCGGTCACCTCCTCCATGACATCTGCCTTGATGCGCTCGTAATTGCCCTCGGCCGCCAGGCGCTGGATGCGCTGCGTGCCGAGGTTGGAGGTCATGACGACCACGGTGTTGCGGAAATCCACGGTGCGGCCCTGCCCGTCGGTGAGCCGGCCGTCGTCGAGCACCTGGAGCAGCACGTTGAAGACGTCCGGGTGCGCCTTCTCGACCTCGTCGAGCAGGATCACCGAATAGGGCTTGCGGCGCACGGCCTCGGTGAGGAAACCGCCCTCCTCGTAGCCGACGTAGCCCGGCGGCGCGCCGATCATGCGCGCCACCGAGTGCTTCTCCATGAATTCCGACATGTCCAGGCGCACCAGCGCCTCCTCGGTGTCGAAGAGGAAGGTGGCCAGCGCCTTGCAGAGCTCGGTCTTGCCCACGCCCGTGGGGCCGAGGAACAGGAACGAGCCGTTGGGGCGGTGGGGATCGGCAAGCCCCGCCCGGGAACGGCGGATGGCATCGGACACCGCCTTCACGGCCTCGTCCTGCCCGACCACGCGCTCGCGCAGTGCCTCCTCCATGCGCAGCAGCTTCTCGCGCTCGCCCTCGAGCATCTTCGCCACCGGGATGCCGGTCCACTTCGAGACCACCTCGGCGACCTCCTCCTCGGTGACCTTGTTGCGCAGCAGGCGGCTCTCCTTCTTCTCGGCGGCCAGGGCCTCGGTGAGGCGCTTCTCCAGCTCGGGGATGCGCCCGTACTGGATCTGCGACATGCGCCCGAGGTCCTGTGCACGGCGCGCGGTCTCGAGGTCGCGCCGCGCCTGCTCGAGTTCCTCCTTGATGCTGGCCTCGCCCTGCACCGAGGCCTTCTCGGCCTTCCACACTTCCTCGAGGTCGGCGTACTCCTTCTCCAGCTCGGCGAGCTGGCTCTGGAGATCGGCGAGGCGCTTGCGCGAGGCCTCGTCGGATTCCTTCTTCAGCGCCTCGCGTTCGATCTTCAGCTGGATGATGCGCCGGTCGAGGCGGTCCATCTCCTCGGGCCTGGAATCGATCTCCATGCGGATGCGCGAGGCGGCCTCGTCCACCAGGTCGATGGCCTTGTCGGGCAGCTGGCGGTCGGCGATGTAGCGGTGCGAGAGCATCGCCGCGGCGACGATGGCGGGGTCGGTGATCTGCACCTTGTGGTGCACCTCGTAGCGCTCCTTCAGGCCGCGCAGGATGGCGATGGTGTCCTCCACCGTCGGCTCGTTGATCATCACCTTCTGGAAACGGCGCTCCAGCGCGGCGTCCTTCTCGACGTACTGGCGGTACTCGTCGAGCGTGGTGGCGCCCACGCAGTGCAGCTCGCCGCGGGCGAGCGCGGGCTTGAGCATGTTGCCGGCATCCATCGAGCCCTCGGCCTTGCCGGCACCGACCATGGTGTGCAGCTCGTCGATGAACAGGATCACCTGGCCTTCCTGCTTCGCCAGATCGTTGAGCACCGCCTTGAGGCGCTCCTCGAACTCGCCGCGGAACTTGGCACCGGCGATCAGCGCACCGAGGTCGAGCGTCAGCACGCGCTTGTCCTTCAGGCCCTCGGGCACCTCGCCGTTGACGATGCGCTGTGCCAGGCCCTCGACGATCGCCGTCTTGCCCACGCCGGGCTCGCCGATCAGCACCGGGTTGTTCTTGGTGCGCCGCTGCAGGATCTGGATGGTGCGGCGGATCTCGTCGTCGCGGCCGATGATGGGATCGAGCTTGCCCTGCGCGGCCCGCTCGGTCAGGTCGATGGTGTACTTCTCCAGCGCCTGGCGGGCTTCCTCGGCATTGGGATCGTCCACCTTCGCGCCGCCGCGCAGTTCGCCGATGGCCTTGTCCACCGCGCCCTTGACCGCACCGGCCTCGGCGAGGATGCGGCCGAGCGTGCCCTTGTCGCCGCAGGCGGCGAGCAGGAACAGCTCCGAGGAGATGTACTGGTCGTCACGGTCCTGCGCCAGCTTGTCGGCCAGGTTGAGCAGCTTGCCGAGTTCATTGGAAACCAGCACCTCGCCGCCGGTGCCCTCCACGCGGGGCAGGCGGTCCAGGGCCTCGCCGAGCCGCGAGCGCAGCAGGCTCAGGTTGGCGCCGGCCTTGGCGAGCAGCGGCCGCACCGTGCCGCCCTGCTGGTCGATGAGCGCCAGCATGACGTGCAGCGGATCGATGAACTGGTGGTCGCGCCCGACCGCGAGCGACTGCGCGTCCGACAGGGCGAGCTGGAACTTGCTGGTCAGTTTGTCCATCCGCATGGGGCGGGCTCCGGGTAACGCATCGTGCCCAGAACATGGGGCCCCGCCGGCGGATTTTCAACGGCTGGCGCGCGGGCGGCCAGGACGGCGCACCGCGACTATTCCGGCAGCATCTGACCCGAGCCACCCAGCTCCGCCGGGAAGTCCCTGAGTTTCGGCAGCCCGTCGCGGATCCGCAGCACGGCTTCCGCGTAGTTGACGTGGACGCCGGGCCTGAACGGCACGGCGGGGATCGTCGCCGCGAAGACGTCGGTCAGGCCTAGCGCCGGATGCTCGGTGAGCAGGTGGCCGCCACAGCGCGTGCAGTACTGGCGGTCGCTGCTCCCCGACTTGTTGTAGCGGCCGACGAACCCGGCGCCCCGGGTGATCCTGACGTTGGCCGGCTTCCACAGCGTGAAGGCATTGACCGGGCCGGCCGACCAGGACCGGCAGGATTCGCAATGGCAATAGCCCATCGCCTCCGGGGTGCCGGTGACTTCCACCGACACGGCACCGCAGAAGCAACCACCGGTGTGCTTTTCAGACATGTCATGCTCCTCATTCAGGCTTGTCAGGGGGATTCCCGGGAGCACCTGCGCCAGAGCCGCCGGTGCCCCCGGGGCTGCTCAGGCCGCCCTGCCGGCGGCGAGTGCGTGGACGTCCGATGCCGCGAGGGCCTTGCCGCCGATGGCCCAGTCCCCGCCCTCGAACTCCTTGATGCGGACCCAGGTGACCGGGCGCATGTTCTCGCCCTCGACCTCGATCATCGCCTTGGTGACCTTGTCGATGAGCTCGCGCTTCTGCTTCGGCGTGAAGGCGTCCTTGATGACGTCGATGGTGACCAGTGGCATGTCGCTTCTCCTTCCAGGCTGGTTGCCGGCGCCGGAACCATTCCGTCGCCCGTGATGCCAGCGTGGCGGTTCGCGGCCGCGGATGCTTGGACATCCCATGGAGAAGTCATGGAGATTTCTGGGACTTTGCCCGGGTGCGGGCTATGCTGCATCCCCATGATCTACCGCTTCGCCGGCTTCGAGCTGGACATCGCCAGGGCGGAGCTGCGCGCCAATGGCGGGGTCCGGCCGCTGGAACCGCAGGTCTTCGCCCTGCTCGCGCTGCTGGTCGAGAACCGCGAACGCCTGCTGTCCCGCGACGAGATCATCGAGAAGGTATGGGATGGGCGCGTGGTGTCCGATGCGGCCGTCGCCAGCCGCATCAAGTCGGTGCGCCAGGCACTGGGTGACGACGGCAAGGCGCAGCGCTTCATCCGCACGGTGCAGAGGAAGGGTTTCCGCTTCGTCGCCGAGGCCAGCGTCTTGCGCGGTACCGCCATGGCGCCGGGCAACGGCCCGGCTGCGACGGCGGGCCACGGCGACGTGCTGCCTGCGACGGAGATGGCCAGGCCGTCGATCGCCGTGCTGCCGTTTCGTCTCGCCGGCAGCCCGGGGCCGTACGCGGCCATCGGCGACGCGCTGGCGGACGAGCTGATCATCGACCTGGCGCGCCTGCGCTGGCTGTTCGTCACCGCCCGTGGTTCCGCCTTCCGCCTGCGCGAGCCGGATGCGGACATCGGCGCCATCGGCCGTGTGCTCGGCGTGCGCTACTGCCTGCACGGAACGGTCGAAGTCGCCGGCACCCGCTTGGGCGTCGCGGCCAGCCTCGTCGATACCCGCAACGACGGCATCGTCTGGGCCGAACGCTTCTCCCGGGCGATCGATGACGTGGACCAGCTGCTGGCCGACATCGGCGCACAGATCCTCGCCTCGCTGGAGGTGCAGATCCCGCTGCACGAGGCCGCGCTGGCGCGATCCACGGCGATCGGCAATCTCGACGCCTGGTCGGCCTATCACCTTGGCCTGCAGCACATGTACCGCTTCAACCGCGAGGACAACGCGGCCGCGACCGCGCTGTTCCAGCAGGCGGTAGCGCTGGATCCGCGCTTCGCGCGCGCGCATGCCGGCCTGTCGTTCGTGCATTTCCAGACGGCGTTCATGCGCCACTCGAACGACGTCGCGGGCGAGACCCGCCTCGCGCGGCGTTTCGCCGAGCGTGGCCACGAGCTCGATCCGCTGGATCCCTTCGTCAGTTTCACCATGGGGCGCAGCTTCTGGCTCGATGGCGACCTCGCGAGCGCGCTCGCCTGGCTCGAGCGGGCGACGGCGATCAGTCCCAACTATGCGCAGGGCATCTACGCACGGGCCTGGACCGAGACGCTGGCGGGGCAGGGAATCGACGGCCGCCGCCATGTGGACCTGGCGATGCGCCTGAGTCCTCTCGATCCGCTGTACTACGCGATGCTGGGCACCCGCGCCTTCACGCACACGGTGCTGGGCGAGGATGCCGAGGCCGCGGCCTGGGCCGAGCGGGCGGCGCGATCGCCGGGCGCGCATGTGCTGATCGCCATGATCGCCGCCGCCGCCCACAGCCTCGCCGGGGACCACGCCCGCGCCGTCGCCTGGGCAGCCAATGTGCGCGAGCGCAACCCGGCGCTGACCCGGCAGGACTTCTTCCGTGCGTTCCCGATACGGGTCGAAACAGCCAGGCAGCGGGTTGCGGATGCGCTGCTGCGCCTGGGGCTGCCCTGACCGGGAGATGGCAGCCACGGAACTGCATTACCGGCCTCCGCCGGGCCCGCGGCGGTACCCGGCGATGGCCTGGCGCAACCGAAACCGTAACACCGGCACCGCTACGCGCGGATGATGGCTCGCGCGGTTTCGGTGTCCGGGCGGGAGGTGGTCGCGGCATCGAGGAACACGGCGTGAGCCTTCAGCGCCAGCACGGCGATGCCGGTGGGTGCTGTGGGCGCGCAGTGGCCGGGGAAGGCCTGCCAGCGGTCGCGGATGAAGGCAGCGGCGGCGCGCACGGCAGCGTGGGCCCGCCGCGCATCGTCATCCCGGTAGCTGAAGCGCCAGGCACGGACACGCTGGTTGATGACGCGCCGTTCCGGCCCTCCGGCCTCGATGCCAGCGGCGGCGAAGATCCGGCAATCGTAGTCGCGGCAGGTCTGCGGCCGGTCGGCGTAGATGCTGCAGCGTCCGGCGTCGAGCATCGGGCATTCGCCCGTAGGCCCGTAGCCGAGCATGAGGTGGCCGGCTTCCTGCCCCGGGGCATCGACGAGCGCGGCGGGCGGCACCCTCGCGCGGGCCGCATGGTCCCCGGGGCGCAGCGGAATGAAATAGGACGACACGCAGCAACCGACGCAGTCGCCACAGGGAACCTCGGCCCCGCCGTCGCCACGCAGGCAGGCCAGCGTGGCCAGCAGCCATGCGCCGAACTCGCCCGCATCGATCGTCTCATCCTCGGCCTGTGGCGTCGTCATGACCAGGGCGGAACCGGGAAAAATATGTCAGGCACCAATTACTGGCACCAATTATTCTTCGAGCCAGACCAGCGTGGCCTGGCGGCCGCAGTTCCCGTCGCGGCGATGGGAGAAGAAGCGCTGCGGGTCGGCGTGGGTGCACAGACTGCCACCGTAGACGCGGCGGACGCCCGCCGCCGCGAGCCGCTGCCGGGCGAGACCCGGCAGGTCGAGCTGCCAGCGGCCGCCTGCATTGGCCGTGAAGCCGCTGGCGGCCCGCGGATCGCCGGCGAGGAATGCGGTGCGGACCTCGTCGCCGACTTCATAGGCCGCCTTGCCGATGGCCGGGCCGATCCAGGCCAGCAGGTCGCCGGCCTGCACGCCGCTCGCCACCAGTGCCGCCACCGTGGCTTCCAGCACCCCGGCAGCCAGCCCGCGCCAGCCCGCGTGGGCCGCGGCGACCCGGCTGCCGGCCGCGTCGCAGAACAGCACGGGCAGGCAATCGGCGGTCAGGACCACGCAGGCTGCAGAGGGCATCGATGCGACCATGGCATCGGCCTGCGGCAGCAGCCCCGCGCCGCCAGCATCGGCCACCGCGGTGCCGTGCACCTGGCGCAACCAGCACGGCGCGGTGGCCAGGCCCAGCGCATGCGCCAGGCGGCGGCGATTCTCCGCCACCGCAGCCGGGTCATCCCCGACGTGGTCGCCGAGGTTGAGGCTGGCATGCACACCCCTGCTGACGCCACCGCGGCGCGTGGTCGCCACCGCCCGCACCCGCCGGGGCGCGGGCCAGTCCGGCTCGACCAGCTCGATACCGGTCACAGCGCCCTGGGCCATGCCAGCGCTTCCAGCTTCGCGGCCGCCGTGGTGGAGCCGGCCAGTGCCGCGAGCACCGAGCGCATATCCGCCGGCAGGGGCGCGGCGAACTCCAGCCACTCGCCGCTGGCCGGGTGGCAGAAGCGGATGGCGCAGGCATGCAGCGCCTGGCGCCGGAAGCCGCGCAGGGCCTCGATCAATCCGGGCGCCGCGCCGGCCGGAATGCGCGGCCGGCCACCATAGGTCGGGTCGCCGAGGATCGGGTAGCCGATATGGGCCATGTGCACGCGGATCTGGTGGGTGCGCCCGGTCTCCAGCCTCACCGCGATGAAACTGTGCGCGACGAAGCGGGCCAGTACCCGGTAGTGCGTGACGGCAGGCCGTCCGCCGCCGGTGACAGCCATGCGGATGCGCTGCGTCGGATGCCGGCCGATGGGCGCATCCACGGTGCCGCCGGCGGTCATGACGCCGTTGACCACGGCCCGGTATTCGCGCGTGATCTCCCGCTCCTGCAGGTCGCGGGTCAGCCGCGTGTGGGCCGCCAGCGTCTTCGCCACGAGCACCAGGCCGCTGGTGTCCTTGTCGAGGCGATGAAGCAGGCCGCTGCGCGGCAGGGCCGCCAGTGCCGGGGCGTGCCGTCGCAGGCCGTTTTCCAGCGTCGCGTCCGGGTTCCCGGCGCCCGGGTGGACCACCAGGCCGGCGGGCTTGAGCACCACCAGGACATCGTCGTCCTCGTGCACCACTTCGAAGGGCACGTCCTGCGCCGCCACGGCCGTCCGGGCCTGCACGCTGGCCCGCAGGTCGACCTGCTGGCCGGTAGCGACCCGGGTGCGCGGCTCCGCAGCAGCGCCGTCGAGCAGCACGCAGCCGCCGAGGATCCACTCCTTGATCCGCGAGCGCGAATAATCCGGCAGGAGTTCCGCCAGGGCCTGGTCCAGGCGCCGGCCGGCCTGCTCCTCCGGGATGCTGACGTTGTGGTGGATGACGTCCATGGTGTGCAGATTGTATGCGGACCGCCGGCCGTCAGCGCCCGGCGGCCGTGGGCTATACTGCGCAGCCTCGAACCCAGGCCATCCCCGCAAAGGTACCCGCGCCTTGTCCCTGTCAGCCGTCATGCCCCGCCTGCGCCTGCCGGCCTTGCTGCTGCTGGCCCTGCTGGCCCTGGCCGGCTGCGCCAGCGACAACGAGCGCGACATGAAGTCCGGCGCCGACCAGCTCTACGACAGGGCGCAGTCGGCCATGGACAGCGGCAACTTCCGCAATGCCATCACCTATTACGAGACGCTGGCCGCGCGCTTTCCGTTCAGCAACCAGGCCAAGCAGGGCCAGCTCGACCTGATCTATTGCTACTACATGAACGGCGAACCGGAATCCGCCATCGATTCCGCGAGCCAGTTCGAGCGCGAGAATCCGACGCATCCGCGCGTGGACTACGCGCTGTACATGCGCGGTCTCGCCAACTTCACGGGGCAGTCGAACGCCATCTACCGGTTCTTCGACGTGGACCTGGCGCGCCGGCCGCCGGACAAGGTGCGCGAGTCCTTCTCGGCGTTCGCGCAGCTGGTGCAGCGCTACCCGAAGAGCCGGTATGCGCCCGACGCGCGCCAGCGCATGGTGTTCCTGCGCGAGCGGCTGGCCGAATACGAGAACGACGTGGCCCGCTATTACTACAAGCGCGGCGCCTATCTCGCCTCGCTCGACCGCGCCAGGTTCACCATGGAAAGCTACGACGGCGCACCCGCGGTCGCCGAATCGCTGCGCATCATCATCGATTCCTACCGGGCGCTGGGCATGACCGACCTCGCCGACAGCAGCCGCGAGGTGCTGGCCGCCAATTTCCCCGAGGCCGCCAGCAAGCAGGCGAAGGAAGAAGAGAAGCCCTGGTACCGCTTCTGGTAGTGCGGCAGCGGCAGCCGGTCAGCGGTATCCCGAGGTGATCGGATAGCGCCAGTCACGGCCGAAGGCGCGGCTGCTGATGCGCACACCCGGGGCGGCCTGGCGACGCTTGTACTCGGCGCGCCGCACCATCTCCACGACGCGCGCCACCACCGCCGGGTCGAAACCCGCGGCGGAGATGTCGGCCACCGAGCGGTTCTCCAGCATCAGCGCATCGAGTATCGGGTCCAGCACCGCATAGGGTGGCAGCGAGTCGCTGTCCTTCTGGCCGGGACGCAGCTCCGCGGAAGGCTCCCGGGTGATGACGCGCTCCGGAATCACTGCCCCGATGCCGTTGCGGTACCTGGCCAGGCGGTAGACACGCGACTTGGTGCAGTCCTTGATGGGCGCGAAGCCGCCGGCCATGTCGCCGTAGAGCGTGGCATAGCCCACGGCCATCTCGCTCTTGTTGCCGGTGGCGAGCACCATGCGGCCGGTCTTGTTGGAAATGGCCATGAGCAGCATGCCGCGGCAGCGCGACTGCAGGTTCTCCTCGGTGGTGTCCTCGGGCCTGCCGGCAAACAGTTCCGCCAGCGCCGCACGCGCCGTGCCCACCATGGCCTCGATGGGGATCACCTCGTAGTCCACCGCCATGGCACGGGCCTGGGCCTGCGCATCCTCGAGACTGATGGCGGCGGTGTAGCGGTAGGGCATCATCACCGCCTGCAGTGCCGGCGCACCCAGCGCATCGACGGCGATGGCCAGGGTGAGGGCGGAGTCGACGCCGCCGGAAAGGCCGAGGACGGCGCCTCGGAAACCGTTCTTGCCGACGTAGTCGCGCACACCGAGCACCAGCGCGCCGTAGACGCTGGCATCGTCGGCGAGCAGCGGCTCGACCTGCCCTGGCAGTGCCTGCAGGCGCCCGTCGCTGCGTGCCAATGCACAGGAGTAAAGGCCGGCCTCGAAGGCCGGCGCGCGCATGCGCACGCTGCCGCCGGCATCCACCAGGCAGGAGCCGCCGTCGAATACCAGCTCGTCCTGCCCGCCCACGAGGTTGGCGTAGGCGATGGGCAGGCCGGTCTCGCGCGCGCGCCCGGCCAGCACGGCTTCGCGCTGCGCCTGCTTGCCCACCTCGAAGGGCGAGCCGTTGGGCACGACGATGAGCTCGGCACCGGCGTCCCGCAGGGCGAGGCAGGGGCCGGCCGTCCACAGGTCCTCGCAGATGCCGATGCCGATGCGCACGCCGGACAGCGTGGCGACCACCGGGCCGTCGCCCGGCTGGAAGTAGCGCTTCTCGTCGAAGACGCTGTAGTTGGGCAGCAACTGCTTGCGATAGTTGGCGAGGAGCCGGCCGTCGGCGAGAAGCGCGGCGGCGTTGTAGACCGCGCCCCCGGCATACTCGGGGTAGCCCACCAGAACCGCAATGCCGGTGGCCGCTGCGCGCACTTCCGCGAGGGCGTTGGCCACCTGGCGACGCAGGCCGCCGTGGAGCAGCAGGTCCTCGGGCGGATAGCCGCAGAGCGCCAGCTCGGGAAACACCACGAGGTCGGCACCCGCTTCGCGCGCCGCGGCGATGGCGGCGGTGATCCGCCGGACATTGCCGGGCACGTCGCCAACCAGCAGGTTGACCTGCGCGAAGCTGACATTGAAGGTGCCGGTCATACGGTTTCGGTCTGCCGCTGCCCTTGCATGCCTCGCCCCGCTTGCACCGTGGTCCGGAGAGGGAGTTACCGAAACCGTAACACCGGCACCTTGTCCGTCAGCCGAGGAGCTCCTTCATGGCCTGGCCGAGTTCGGCCGGCGAGCGCACGGCGCGCACATGGGCCTCCTCGAGCGCGGCGTACTTGGCTTCCGCGGTGCCGGCGCCTCCGGAGATGATGGCGCCCGCGTGGCCCATGCGCTTGCCCGCGGGCGCGGTCACCCCGGCGATGTAGGCCACCACCGGCTTGGTGACGTGGTCACGGATGTAGCGGGCGGCGGCCTCCTCGTCGCTGCCACCGATCTCGCCCACCATGATGATGCCCTCGGTCTGCGGGTCGTCCTGGAACAGCGCCAGGCAGTCGATGAAGTTCATGCCGCGGATCGGGTCGCCGCCGATGCCGACGCAGGTGCTCTGGCCGAGGCCGATGCTGGTGGTCTGGTAGACCGCCTCGTAGGTCAGCGTGCCCGAGCGCGAGACGATGCCGATGCGGCCGGGCTTGTGGATGAAGCCGGGCATGATGCCGATCTTGCACTCGCCCGGGGTGATGATGCCCGGGCAGTTCGGGCCGATGAGGCGGCAGCGGTAGTCGCCGAGCACGGCCTTGACCTTCACCATGTCCTGGACCGGGATGCCCTCGGTGATGCACACCACGAGCTCGATGCCGGCATCGGCCGCGGCGAGGATGGCATCGGCGGCGGCCGGGGCCGGCACGAAGATCACGCTGACGGTGGCGCCGGTGGCCCTGACCGCCTCCGGCATGGTGTCGAATACCGGCAGGCCGAGGTGGCTCTCGCCGCCACGTCCGGGCGTGACGCCGGCAACGACCTGCGTGCCGTACTCCAGGCACTGCTGCGCATGGAACTGGCCCTGCCGGCCGGTGAGGCCCTGGCAGATGACGCGGGTATTGCGGTTGACGAGGATGCTCATGACTGGATCCCGGCTGCGGCCACGACCTTGCGCGCGGCATCGGTGAGATCGGCGGCGGCGGTGATGTCCAGGCCGCTCTGCGCCAGCAGCTTGCGTCCCTGCTCGACGTTGGTGCCCTCGAGGCGCACCACCACCGGCACCTTGACGCTCACCTCGCGCACCGCCTGGATGATGCCCTCGGCGATGAGGTCGCAGCGCACGATGCCGCCGAAGATGTTGACGAGGATGGCGCGCACGGCCTGGTTGCTGAGGATCAGCTTGAACGCCGCCGCCACCCGTTCGGGCGTGGCGCCGCCACCGACGTCGAGGAAGTTCGCCGGCTCCCCGCCGTGGAGCTTGATGAGGTCCATGGTGGCCATGGCGAGCCCGGCGCCATTGACCATGCAGGCGATGTTGCCGTCGAGCGAGACGTAGTTGAGGTCATGCTCGGCGGCCCGCCGTTCCATCTCGTCTTCCTGCGAGGGATCGCGCATGGCCTGCAGTTCGGCGCGCCTGAACAGCGCGTTGTCCTCGATGTTGATCTTGGCATCCAGAGCCAGCAGGTTGCCCTCGGCGGTGACGATCAGCGGATTGACCTCGATCAGGCTGGCGTCGCAGTCGCAGAACAGGCGGTAGAGCTTCTGGCAGATGTCGATGAACTGCTTGATCTGGTCGTTGTCGAGGCCCAGCGCGTAGCCCATCTGGCGCACCTGGTAGGCCTGCAGGCCCGCAGCCGGATGCACGGCGGTGCTGAGGATCTTCTCCGGGGTCTTCGCCGCGACCTCCTCGATGTCCATGCCGCCGGCCGCCGAGGCCAGGAAGGACACCCGCTGGCGGTTGCGGTCCACCAGCAGCGAGAGGTAGAGCTCGCGCTGGATGCTGCTGCCCACCTCGACGAACACGAGGTTGACCGGCAGGCCCGCCGCGCCGGTCTGCTTGGTCTTCAGGCGGGAGCCGATCATGCCGGCGGCGGCGGCCCGCACCTCCTCGGCGCTGCGGGCGAGCTTCACGCCACCCGCCTTGCCGCGACCACCCGCGTGCACCTGGGCCTTGACCACCCAGAGGCCACCGCCGAGCCGGTCGGCTGCGGCGCTGGCCTGGGCGGGAGTGGCGGCCACCTCGCCCCGGGTGACCGGGATGCGGTAGCGTGAGAACAGCTGCTTGGCCTGGTATTCGTGCAGGTTCATGGGTGGAGCGCGCGCCTTGGCTGCAAGTGCGCGTATTGTGGGGGAATCCGGGGTTTAGTCAAACGCGCCGCGGCGAACCGGCCCGACGACCCGCAGTGTGAAGCCGGTCACGACTGCACCCTGCCGATCCGACATAATCCCCTTTCTTCGCGGAAGACCCGATGGCCATTTCCGAGCAAACCATACCGGCCCCGTTCCGGGCGGCGGGCGAGGCTACCCGGTCACTCGCCCCCGACGCCTCGCGTCGCGTCGTGCGCCTGGTCGCGGTGTTCCGCGTGCTCGTCGGCCTGGCCCTGCTGGCCGTGTCGCTGGTTTCCGGTGATGCGCCGCTGCTCAACGAGCGGCTGCCCGGGGAATTCCGCGGCACCGCCGCGCTCTATTCGCTGGCCGCCATCGCCATCCTCGTCTACCAGCGCCGCCAGCCGATCGCCGGCCCGCTGCGCGTTCCCGCGCTGCTCTTCCTCGACATCGTGGCCATCGTCGTGCTGATCCACACCGGCGCCGGCATCCGCAGCGGCATAGGCGGCCTGCTGGTGGTATTCGTCGGCGCCGCCGCCCTGACCCTGTCCGGGCGCCATGCCTTCCTGGCAGCTGCCATCGCCACGCTGGCGGTGCTGCTGGAGCAGACGCTGGCCTTCTCCCAGCGGCTGGCGCCGGTCAACGACTTCATCGCCGCCGGCATGCTCGGCGCGGTGATCTTCGCCATCGCCGCCGCCGCCTTTCCGCTGGCCAGGCGCCTGGAGGAAAGCGAGGCACTGGCGCACCAGCGGGGCATCGACCTCGCCAACATGGCCCAGCTCAACGAGTACATCATCCGCAACCTGCGCGAGAGCATCGTCGTGGTGGACGCCGCCGACCACGTGCGCCTGATGAACCAGCCGGCAGCCGAGCAGCTGGGTGTGCGGACCCAGGCCACCGGCCAGCCGCTGCGGCGCATCTCGCCCGAACTCGCGCGCCTGCTGGAAGGCTGGCGCCGCGGCGAGGACTCGCGCCGCCAGCTGCCGACCTTCGTCTCGGCGGATGGCAGCACCCAGGTCAACAGCTACCTGGCGCCGCTGGAGGGCCGAGAGGACGGCCCGGTGCTGATCTTCCTCGAGGACGCGGGGCTGCTGGCGGAGAAGGTGCAGCAGTCGAAGCTCGCGGCCCTGGGGCGCCTCACCGCCAGCATCGCCCACGAGGTGCGCAACCCGGTCGGCGCCATGAGCCATGCGGGCCAGCTCCTCGAGGAATCACCGGCCATCGGCCCGGAGGAGCGCCGCCTGCTGCAGATCATCCGCACCAATTCCCGCCGCGTCAGCGACATCGTCGACAACATCCTGCAGCTGTCGCGCCGCGAGGAAAGCAAGCCGCAACTGCTGTCGCTGCGCAGCTGGACCAGCGCCTTCGTCACCGAATTCACCACCACCCTCGAGCTGTTCGAGGGCCAGGTGGCGGCCGTCACCAGCGAGGATGTCGAGGTGCGCATGGATCCCGGCCATCTGCACCAGGTGGTGTGGAACCTGTGCGAGAACGCGGTGAAGTACGCCAGCGAGGCCGCGGGCGGCATCGCCGTGGAGCTGTCCTGGGGCCGCATGCCCGGCAGCCGCCGGCCGTACCTGGAGGTCGCCGACCGCGGCCCCGGCATCCACGAATCGCTCATCGACCGCGTGTTCGAGCCGTTCGCCACCGGCCCCGCCGGTGGCACCGGCCTCGGGCTGTTCATCTCCCGGGAGCTCTGCGAGTGCAACCGCGCGGCGCTCATCCTCGAATCGCGCAAGGGTGGCGGCAGCCTCTTCCGCATCGTCTTCGCCGACCCGGCACGCTGGGGGAGTGACGCATGAGCAGGCCCCTGGCGCTGGTGGTGGACGACGAGCCCGACATCCGCGAGCTGCTGACCATCACCCTGCAACGCATGGACATCGACAGCCGCGCCTGCGGCGACATTGCCACCGCCAAGGCCCAGCTCCGCGGCGGCGATTTCCAGCTCTGCCTCACCGACATGCGCCTGCCCGATGGCGACGGCCTCGACCTCGTCGCCTGGATGCAGGCCTCGGGGCTGCGCACCCCGGTGGCGGTGATCACCGCGCATGGCAACGTGGAGACGGCGGTGCGGGCACTCAAGTCCGGCGCCTTCGACTTCATCTCCAAGCCGCTGGACCTCGCCAACCTGCGCAAGCTGGTCGCCAACGCGCTGAAGCTCTCCAGCGTCGAGCCGGCGGCGCCCGCCGGCCGCGCACGACTGCTGGGGGAATCGGCACCCATGCAGAAGCTGCGCGAGATGATCACCCGCGTGGCGCGCAGCCAGGCCCCGGTGCACATCACCGGCGAATCGGGCACCGGCAAGGAACTGGTGGCGCGCATGATCCACGACCTGGGCGCGCGCGCCGCGGGACCCTTCATGCCGGTGAACTGCGGCGCCATTCCCGGCGAGCTCATGGAGAGCGAGTTCTTCGGGCATCGCAAGGGCTCCTTCACCGGAGCGGTAGCCGACAAGCCGGGCCTGTTCCAGGGCGCCGACGGCGGCACGCTGTTCCTCGACGAGATCGCCGAGCTGCCGCTGCCCATGCAGGTGAAGCTGCTGCGGGTCATCCAGGAGAAGACCATCCGGCCGATCGGCCAGCCGCAGGAAGTGGCGGTCGACGTGCGTATCCTCTCGGCCACGCACAAGGACCTGCGCGCGCTGGTGGCTGCCGGCCAGTTCCGCGAGGACCTGTTCTACCGCATCAACGTCATCGAGCTGCGGGTTCCTCCCCTGCGGGAACGGGGCAGCGACGTGCTGCTGCTGACCCACCACCTCCTGGAGCGCCAGGCGCGCGACCTGGGCGTCCCGGTGCCGAAGCTGAGGGCGGAAGCCGCCGCGAAACTTGCCGCTTATGCCTTCCCGGGCAATGTCCGCGAGCTGGAAAACATCGTCGAGCGCGCGGTGGCACTCTCTGCCGAAGGCGACATCGCGGCCGAGGACATCCAGATCCATGCCAGCACGGCTGACCTGGCCGCCAGCAACGCCAGCGGCCTCGGCGAGCGCATCGACTCGGTGCAGCGCGAAGCCATCCAGAAGGCGCTGGAGGCCAATCGCTTCAACAAGACCGCCGCCGCGAGGCAGCTGGGCCTGACGCTCCGGGCCCTGCGCTACCGGATGGGCAAGCTCGGCATGGAGTGAGCGGCCGCAGCCCGGCTGACCAGGATGGTCACATCCTGACGCAGTACGTCACCCGCCAGCGGCGCCAGCCCATTCATTATGTCGAGGGGACTTGGCAGCCTGTCTTAATGCAGGCGGCAAATCCTTGTGGTACCGGCACTTGCGCCATCGACCGTGCGGGTGGCACAGCCCTTGCACTCACTCCACCCGAAATGGTCTTTTGCCATTCGCATTGCCACCACTTGAAACAGGAGCATCACACCATGAAGACGATCCAGAAGGGCTTCACGCTCATCGAGCTGATGATCGTGGTCGCCATCATCGGCATCCTGGCCGCCATCGCCATCCCGGCGTACCAGGACTACACCATTCGCTCGCAGGTGACCGAAGGGCTCACGCTGGCTGCCTCCGCCAAGGCGGCGGTGGCCGAGTCCTTCGCCAACAGGGGCCAGGCCCCGGCCGACCGCGCTGCCGCGGGCATGACGGCGACGGCGACGGACACCAGCGGCAATTACGTCACGCAGGTCGACGTTGCCAACGGCACCATCACCATCACCTATGGCAACAGCGCCAACTCGGTGATCGGTGGCGAGACCCTCAGCCTGACCCCGTATGAGTCTGCCGACCTGAGCGTCGTCTGGCGCTGCGGGAATGCGGCTGCTCCCGCCAATACGGCCCTCCTGGGTACGGCTGGCGGTGGCGCCACCGCGGCCTACGCGGCGCCGTCGGCCGGCATGCTGAACAAGTACCTGCCTGCCGCCTGCCGTCCGTAATCGCCGGTTTCTCGAGACCCGGGAGAGGGGGCTTCGGCCCCCTCTCCTTTTTGTGCGTGTTGTGCGCACCACGACCGGTTGCGCTGGCGGCGTCCACGGGATAAGACGGTATACTGTCGCGATTCGAGCCCCAGGGAACGCCCGCCGCCAGGACACATGGCCGTCAGCCCTACCTCATCGCCCCTCTCCGGCCTGTCGCGGCGCCTGGTCCAGGACGGCATCGTCGCCGAGGAAACCATCGTGCAGGCCATTCAGGCCAGCAAGGCCGACCCGGGCGGCCTGGTGCCCTACCTCGTGTCCCGCAACCTGGCCGATCCGCGCCAGATAGCCATCGCCGCAGCCAGCGAGTTCGGCATCCCCCTGCTCGATCTCGATGCCATGGAAACCGACCTCGACGCCTTCAAGTCGGTGGACCGCCAGCTGCTGGCCAAGCACCGGGTGCTGCCGCTCCTGCTGCGGAGCAAGCGGCTGTTCCTCGGCATGGCGGACCCGACCAACCTGCAGGCGATAGACGAGATCAAGTTCCAGACCAGCTTCCGGGTGGACCCGGTCGTGGTGGAACAGAACAAGCTCGAGCAGATCGTCTCCAGGACCCTGGATGCCGTCGACACCTCCATGAGCAACATGGCGGACGACGACTTCGACCTGGAAAGCCTCGAGGTCACCGGCGGCGACGAGGACGCTGTCGACGAACCAGGCCGCGACGACACGGTGGACGCACCCGTGGTGCGCTTCGTGAACAAGGTGCTGCTCGATGCCATCAAGCGCGGCGCCTCGGATATCCATTTCGAGCCTTACGAAAAGATCTATCGCGTCCGCACCCGCCTCGACGGCGTGCTCAAGCAGGTGGCGGCCCCGCCGCTGGCGCTGTCATCGAAGGTCGTGGCGCGCCTGAAGGTCATGGCGCGCCTGGACATCGCCGAGCGCCGACTGCCGCAGGACGGGCGCATCAAGATGAAGCTGTCGAAGAACCGCGCCATCGACTTCCGCGTCAACACCTGCCCGACGCTGTTCGGCGAGAAGGTGGTACTGCGCATCCTCGACCCCAGCAGCGCCAAGCTCGGTATCGATGCGCTGGGCTACGAGGAGCAGCAGAAGAAGGCGTATCTGGATGCGCTGGCCAAGCCCTACGGCATGATCCTGGTCACCGGCCCCACCGGCAGCGGCAAGACCGTCTCGCTCTACACGGGCCTCAACATCCTCAACACCGAGGACCGCAACATCTCGACCGCGGAGGATCCGGCGGAAATCAACATGCCGGGCGTCAACCAGGTCAACGTCAACCCCAAGGTGGGGCTGACCTTCGCGGCCGCCCTGCGGGCCTTCCTGCGCCAGGACCCGGACGTGATCATGGTCGGCGAGATCCGCGACCTGGAAACCGCCGAGATCGCCATCAAGGCGGCCCAGACCGGTCACCTGGTGCTCTCCACGGTGCACACCAACGATGCGCCGAAAACGCTCTCCAGGCTGGTGGACATGGGCGTGAAGCCCTACGCCATCGCCAGTTCCGTGCACCTGATCATCGCCCAGCGCCTGGCCCGGCGCCTGTGTGAAAGCTGCAAGGAAATCAAGGATATTCCGGAGGAGGCCCTGCTCCAGGAGGGCTTCACGACGCACGATGTGCACGGCGGGCTGCGCATCTATGGCCCGGTGGGCTGCAAGGCCTGCACGGACGGCTACAAGGGCCGGGTCGGCATCTATCAGGTGATGCCCATCACCGAATCCATCTCGCGCATCATCCTCGAAGGCGGCAGCGCCCAGGAGATCGCCGAGCAGGCCAGCAAGGATGGAATCTGGGACCTGCGTCGCTCCGCGCTGCAGAAAGTCAAGGACGGGGTTACCAGCCTGGAAGAGATCAACCGGGTTACGATTGATTGATTTTCTGCGGGACAGGTCCCGGCGGGCGCGCGACGGGACCGTAAGATTGGGTGAACGGGCCGATGTTTCCCGAGATCGGCCAGAAACGGTCATGGTGCGGTCATGGCACAGAGCATAGCCACCAAGCAGGCCGCCTTCCTGTGGGAAGGCACCGACAGCCGGGGCAACCGGGTACGCGGCAAGAGCGTGGCGGCCACCGAGGTGGCGGTGCGCGCCGAATTGCGCAAGCAGGGCGTCGTCCCGGTCAAGATCAGGAAGCAGTCCACCCTGTTCAAGGGCAAGGGCAAGGTGACCGCGGGCGACATCGCCCTCTTCAGCCGCCAGCTCGCCACCATGCTGCAGGCGGGCATCCCGCTGGTGCAGGCCTTCGAGATCGTCGGCGCGGGCCATGACAACCCTGCGATGCAGAAGCTGATCCTCTCCGTCAAGCAGGACCTCGAGGGCGGTACCTCGCTGGCGGAGTGCCTGGCCAAGCATCCGCTGTACTTCGACGACCTCTATCGCAACCTGGTCGAGGTCGGCGAACATTCCGGTTCGCTGGACAACCTGCTCGACAAGGTGGCCACCTACAAGGAAAAGACGGAGATCATCAAGAAGAAGATCAAAAAGGCGCTGTTCTATCCAACGGCGGTCATCGTCGTGGCCATTATCGTCACCACCATCCTGCTGATCTTCGTGATCCCGCAGTTCGAGGCCCTCTTCAAGGGCTTCGGTGCCGACCTTCCGGCTTTCACGCGCATGGTCATCAACCTCTCCAATTTCATGCAGGAGAAGGGCATCTACCTGCTGCTGCTGCTCGCAGGCGCCGTGGTCGGCTACATCCAGATGAACAAGCGCTCGCGCAGGCTGCGCGAGATCCAGGACAAGCTGGCGCTGAAGCTGCCCATCGTCGGTGATATCCTCACCAAGGCGGCCATTGCCCGCTTCGCACGCACGCTGTCGACCATGTTCAGCGCTGGTGTGCCGCTGGTGGAAGCCCTGCAGTCGGTGGCAGGTGCCACCGGCAACGTGATCTTCGAGCGGGCCGTCCTGGACATGAAGGACGAGGTGGCAACCGGCCAGCGGCTGCAACGAGCCATGGAGAACACCGGCATGTTCCCCAACATGGTGATCCAGATGATCGCCGTGGGCGAGGAATCGGGCTCGCTCGACTCCATGTCGGCCAAGGTTGCCGATTTCTACGAGGCGGACGTCGACAACGCCGTCGACGCCATGAGCAGCCTCCTCGAGCCACTCATCATGGCCATCCTCGGCGTGCTGGTGGGCGGCCTGGTGGTGGCCATGTACCTGCCGATCTTCAAGATGGGTGCCGTGGTCTGACGGACCCGGCAGCGGCGCGGACGATGGGGCCTTGTTGATCAACGCCGTCGCCGCGCTGCTAGGCCTCGTCGTCGGCAGTTTCCTCAACGTCGTCATCTACCGCCTGCCGGTGATGCTGGAGCGTGGCTGGCGGCGCGACGCGCGTCTCGTGCTTGCGCCCGACGAGCCGCTGCCTCCCGAAGAGCCGCCATTCAACCTGGCCAGTCCCCGCTCCTGCTGCCCGTCCTGCAAGACGCCGATCAAGGCGCGGCACAACGTGCCGGTGCTGGGCTGGCTGTGGCTGCGCGGCCGTTGCGCGTCCTGCAGGGTGCCCATCCCGCTGCGCTACCCGGCGGTCGAGGCCCTCACGGGCCTGGTCTCCGCCCTGGTGGCCATGCGCTTCGGCCTGTCGCTGGAAGGCATGGGGGCGCTGCTGCTGTGCTGGTCGCTCATTGTCCTGGCATTCATCGACCTCGACCACCAGATCCTGCCCGACATCATCACCCTGCCGCTGACCTGGGCCGGCCTGCTGTTCGCCCTTGCCGGCGGTGATGCCGCCGGGCATCTGGTCCTGGCAGACCTGCGCAGCGCTGTCATCGGCGCCATGGCCGGCTATCTCAGCCTGTGGCTGGTCTATCATGGCTTTCGCCTGCTCACGGGCAAGGAAGGCATGGGCCATGGCGACTTCAAGCTGCTGGCGGCACTCGGCGCCTGGCTCGGCTGGCAGATGCTGCCGCTGATCATCATGCTGTCGGCCCTGGTGGGTGCCAGCATCGGCATCGCGCTCGTGGTCCTGCGTGGTCGCAATAGCCAGCAGCCCCTGCCCTTCGGGCCCTTCCTGGCGGCCGCCGGCTTCGTCGCCCTGCTCTGGGGCCAGCCGATCATCGACGCCTACCGCCACTTCAGCGGGCTCTGAGCGCGGCCAGCTCGCCGCGGCAGCCCATGGAGCGGATCCTGCGCATAGGGCTCACCGGCGGCATCGCCAGCGGCAAGACCACCGTGGCCAGGCTGTTCGCCGGGCTGGGTATCCCGGTAATCGATACCGACGAGCTGGCCCGCGAAGTCGTGCGGCCGGGCTCCCCCGGCCTGGCGGAGATCGTCGCCACCTTCGGCAGGGAGGTGCTGGACGGCTCCGGTGCGCTGGACCGGCGGCGCATGCGGGCGCTGGCCTTCGCCGATGCCGGAAATCTTCACCGGCTGGAGGCCATCACCCACCCGCGCATCGAGGCGGCCGCCCTGGCCGCATGCCAGCGTGCAGGCGGACCCTACCAGCTGCTGGTGGTGCCGCTGCTTCTCGAATCGGGCTTCGATCGCCACGTCGATCGCATACTGGTGGTCGACTGCCCGGCGGAGACCCAGCGTCGCCGCCTGCTGGAGCGCGACCAGGAGGATCCGGCACAGGCCGCACGCATCCTGGATGCACAACTCGATCCCGCGACGCGGCGCGCGCGGGCCGACGACATCATCGACAATGACGGTGACATCGCCCGGCTGCACGAACAGGTGATGCAGCTGCACGAGCGCTACCTGGCGCTCGCGGCCCGGTCCGGGTCCGCAGACGGGGGTGGCTGAGTCGCGGCAGTCCGGTGCCCGCTGTCCGTTGCCCTGCCCGGTTCGCTGGCGCAGAATACCGGCAGATTCCGAGTCTTCCTCGTCGAACCGGGAACGAAGCCCACGACATGACGCCCTCCGCCGAGGTGCTGGTCGCACCGTCAGCAGCAGCCGCCGCCGTGCTCTACGAGCAGCCGCTGGCCGAGCGCATGCGCACCTTGCTGCGGCTCGAGGCCCTGTACCAGCAGTTCCTGTACCACGTTGGCGAGCCCGCGCCCTGGAGCACCCGGGCGGTGATGTTGAGCCTGCTCGACATGATCACCATCCTCAACCGCGGTGACGTGCGCAACGACGTGCTGAAGGAGCTGGACCGGCAGCTCTATGTCTTCGACCGCTACCAGAACATGCCGGCGGTGGACGACAGCCGGCTGAAAAGCGTGCTGCGCAACCTGCGCCAGCTGCGCGAGGAGCTGGTGGCAGTGGGCTCGCAGTACCTGCAGCCGTTGCGGGAAAGCGAGTTCCTCAATGCCATCAAGCACCGCAGCGCGATCCCCGGCGGTGCCTGCGAATTCGACCTGCCGGAGTACAGCCACTGGCTGCGGCGGCCCTACGCCGACCGCATTGCCGACGTCGAGCGCTGGATGTCCACCATCAAGCCCCTGTGCAACAGCATTGCCGAGCTGCTGTGGCTGGTGCGGGAGAGCACGCCGCCGACCATGCAGGTCGCTGTCAATGGCGCCTACCACCATGTGCTGGCCCGCGAGAGCACCGCGAGCCTGCTGCGGGTCGGCCTGCCGGCCGGAACCGCCATGTATCCGGAGATCAGCGGCAGCCATCACCGCTTCACGATGCGCTTCATGGAGTGGCCGGACTCGATGGGCCGGCCGGTACAGGTGGCGCGCGACGTCCGCTTCCAGCTATCGGTCTGCTGAGCGGGCGCGGCGGGCGAGCAGCGCATCCACCACCGGCTCGTCGGCGGGCAGCAGCCCGACACCGGGCAGTCGTTCCACGGCTTCCCAGCGCAGAGGCTGGCCTTCCAGGGCGCGGGGCTCCCCCGCGTAGCTGAGCACGTCCCAGACATCGAGCAGCACCCTGCGATCAGGGTACTCGTGGCGGCAGCGCACCAGCGGTTCGGCCAGCAGGACCTCGACGCCGATTTCCTCGCGCAGCTCGCGGATCAGGCCGGCCAGCGGCGCTTCGCCAGACGCGAGCTTTCCACCCGGGAATTCCCAGCCACCCGCCATGTGCGATCCGCGAGGCCGCCGGGCGATGAGGACCAGGCCTTCCTGGCTGCGCAGCACGCCGGCGACGACATGGATCTCCTCGCCTAGTCCACGCGCCCGTGGCATTGCTTGTATTTCTTGCCCGAGCCACAGGGACAGGGCTCGTTGCGGCCGATCTTGCGGCCACCGCGCACGAACGGGGTATCGGCCGCGGCGGGAGCCGGCAGGGGCGGGCGAGGTCCCGGCCCGCCGGGGCCGCGCAGCGAGCCGGCCGCAGCCGCCGGCGGCGGCTGCGGCGCCATCGGCGAGGCGGCCTCGGCATGGGTGAACTGCATGCGTCGCTCGTCAGGTTCCCTGGTGGCAGCAACCGCTGCGACGTCCTGCTCGCTCTGCAGGCGCACGCGCGCCAGGATCGATACGGTTTCGCGCTTCACCAGCTCGAGCATCTGGCCGAACATCTCGAACGCTTCCCGCTTGTATTCCTGCTTCGGGTTGCGCTGGGCGTAACCGCGCAGATGGATGCCCTGGCGCAGGTAGTCCATGGCCGCCAGGTGCTCCTTCCAGTGGTGATCGAGCTGCTGGAGCATCACCGTCTTCTCGAGGTGACGCATGATGGCCGGGCCGATCTCCTCGCATTTGCGCTGGTAGGCCGCCGCGACCTCGGCGACGACGCGCTGCCGCACCGCCTCGTCGTCGACCTTGCTGTCCTGACCCAGCCACTCGCCGATGGGCAACTGCACCGCGAACTCACGTTCCAGTGCCTGCTGCAGGGCGGGGATGTTCCACTGCTCCTCCATGCTGCCGCGGGGCATGTGCTCCTCGACGATGGTGCCGACGACCTCGTCGCGGATGCCGTTGACGGCATCCAGCACGTCCTCCGCCCCCATCAGCTCGTTGCGCTGCTGATAGATGACCTTGCGCTGGTCGTTGGCGACGTCGTCGTATTCCAGCAGGTTCTTGCGGGCGTCGAAGTTGTGTGCTTCCACCTTGCGCTGCGCGCGCTCGATCTGCTTGGTGAGCATGCGGCTCTCGATCGCCTCGCCCGGCTGCATGCCCACCCGGGCCAGGAGCGCCTTGGTGCGCTCCGGGTCACCGAAGATGCGCATCAAGTTGTCCTCCATCGCCAGGTAGAACCGGCTCGAACCCGGGTCTCCCTGGCGGCCGGAGCGGCCCCTCAACTGGTTGTCGATGCGGCGTGATTCGTGGCGCTCGGTGCCGATGATGTGCAGCCCGCCGGAGGCCAGCACGGCCTCGTGACGCTGCTGCCACTCCTGGCGACGGGTCTCGCGCTCGGCATCGGTGATGTCTTCGCCGAGTGCCGCCAGCTCGGACTGCAGGTTGCCGCCGAGCACGATGTCGGTACCGCGACCGGCCATGTTGGTGGCGATGGTGACCGCCCCCGGCCGCCCGGCGTCGGCGACGATCAGCGCCTCGCGCTCATGCTGCTTGGCGTTGAGGACCTGGTGCGGGATCGAGTCCTTTGCCAGCAGGCCGGAGAGGTGTTCCGAGGTCTCGATGGACGTGGTGCCGACGAGTACCGGCTGCTGCCGGCTGCGGCAGTCGCGGATGTCCTCGATGATGGCGGCAAACTTGTCCTTCGCGGTCAGGTAGACCAGGTCGGCATGGTCCGCGCGCACCATGGGCCGGTGCGTGGGAATCACCGCCACCTCCAGGCCGTAGATCTGCTGGAATTCGAAGGCCTCGGTGTCGGCGGTGCCGGTCATGCCCGCCAGCTTCTGGTACATGCGGAAATAGTTCTGGAAGGTGATCGAGGCGACCGTCTGGTTCTCCTCCTTGACCACCACGCCTTCCTTGGCCTCGACCGCCTGGTGCAGGCCGTCGGACCAGCGGCGGCCCGCCAGCGTGCGGCCGGTAAACTCGTCGACGATCACCACCTCGCCGTCGCGCACGATATAGTCGACGTCACGCTTGTACAGGGCGTGGGCACGCAGGCCGGCCGTCAGGTGATGCATGAGCCGGATGTTGGCCGCATCGTAGAGGCTGGCACCTTCGCTCAGCAGGCCCTCGCGTGACAGCAGGTCCTCCACCTTCTGGTGCCCCGCCTCGGTGAGGAACACCTGCTTCAGTTTCTCGTCGACGCTGAAATCCCCCGGGCCGTCCTCGACTTCCTGACGGACAAGGAACGGAATCAGCCGGTTGATCCGCACATACAGCTCGCTGTTCTCGTCGGATGGCCCGGAGATGATCAGCGGTGTGCGCGCTTCGTCGATGAGGATGGAATCCACCTCGTCGACAACGGCGTAGGCGAGCTCGCGCTGCATCTGGTCCTCGCGCCGAAAGGCGAGGTTGTCCCGCAGGTAGTCGAATCCGTACTCGTTGTTGGTGCCGTAGGTGATGTCCGCGCCATAGGCGTCGCGCTTCTCCGTGCGGCTCTGGTTGCTGCGGATGACGCCGACGCTCATGCCAAGGGCGCGGTACACGGGACCCATCCACGTCGAGTCACGCTGCGCCAGGTACTCGTTGACCGTTACCAGGTGCACGCCCTTGCCGGGCAGCGCATTGAGGTAGGCCGGCAGCGTCGCCACCAGGGTCTTGCCCTCGCCGGTGCGCATCTCGGCGATCTTGCCCTCGTGCAACGCCAGGCCGCCCACGAGCTGCACGTCGAAATGCCGCATTCCCAGGGTACGGCGCCCGGCTTCCCGTACCGCCGCGAAGGCTTCAGGCACCAGGTCATCGAGGCTGGTGCCGTTGCGCAAACGCTCGCGGAACTCGTCGGTCTTGGCGCGCAGCTGCTCGTCGCTGAGCTTCCGGAAATCGTCTTCCAGGGCATTCGCCCGGGCGACCACGGTGCCGTATTGCCGCAGCAGGCGCTGGTTGCGGCTGCCGAACAGGCGGGTGAGGACATTGGCAAACAAAGGTCAGGTTCTCCCGGCTGCACTACCTCACGGCTGCCAGCTCGCCGCCTTGCGGGCCTCGCGGATTGCAGCGGTCTGCGGTGCAGCGCGCACACGGCACCCCCGGACATTCGGGGGCGCCCATTCTAAGGCCCTTTGGGGGAATTCGGCACAACTCCGCGCGGCCCGCGGAGCCTCGATGCGAGGGAATGCCGCCGCAGCAATCCGGGGTTCAGGTGGCCTGGCGGATGAAGCGCTGCGGATCCACCGGCCGGCCGCGATGCCAGACCTCGAAATGGAGGTTGGGCCCGGTGGCGCGGCCCGTGGCACCCATGAGCGCGATGGTCTCGCCCTGCTGCACATGGTCGCCCACGCGGACCAGGTTGCGGGCATTGTGGGCGTAGCGGGTCACGTAGCCATTGCCGTGGGTCACTTCCACCATGCTGCCGTAGCCCTGGCGCGGACCCGACCAGGTGACGACGCCGGTGGCAACCGCCACGATCTCGGTGCCGACCTTGGCCGCGAAATCGATGCCCCGATGCTCGCGAAGTTCGCCGGTGAACGGATCGGTGCGGCGACCGAAATAGCTGGAGATGAAGCCGGCCTTGACCGGGCGGCCACGCGGCCGGATCTCCTCGTTCAGCTTGCGGTCGACCAGCAGCGTCGCCAGGATCGACAGCTGGCGCTGCTGGTGGCCCAGACGGGCGTCCAGGTCATCGAGCTCGGCACCAAGGCCGGCCACCGCTCCCGGGCTCACCGCGGGCTCCTCAGGTCCGCCGATTCCTGGCGGGGCGGAAAAATCGAATTCGCCATCATCCAGCTTGGCCATCTCGGTGAGCCTGCCACCGAGCGCATTGAGACGGATCACCTGGGCATTGAGGCTGGCGACACGGATGGCCAGCGCGTTGACCCGGTCCCGGGCCGCATCGCGGGCCTGCTCGACGGCCGCCTGCTGCCCGGCGATGGTCTGCTGCAGCTCCAGGATGCGCTCATCGGCTGGAACGTGGCCGACGCTGCGCGCCAGGCCGAAGCCGAGTCCAAAACAGCCCGCCAGCAGCGCCATGGCCGACAAGGCCATGCCGGCCGCCAGCGGTGGCGTCAGGGTCACGTGCCGGGTACCGCGCATGCTGCGGCACAGGATGATGAAATTCATGCGCCGGATCCCCTTGGGCGCTGCGTCCCGTATGTTGCTGTTCTTGTCACGGCGGACGCTGCCGGCATCCCCGGCTTGCGCCCTTGCGCCCAAGCTGTCGTCGCCGCAGGCGCGCGCACGCGCCCGCGAGTTCGGCAACCCCGCTATCATAGGATTCGCTCCTGTAGACCGGTGGCTTTGCGTCCCCGCCTTTCGACGGGTTTGCCCTTATCGCCGACGCGACTATGCCGGGCGATTTGATATAAGACAAGAATGCGGCTTCACATTGCGCGGGCCGCGGACCGTGACGGATGTCCCGGAAAACCCCCAAGTCCCTATCAGAGCTTGTGTTCCGCCCGGGTGGCCCGCTTCAGGAGCTGGCGGATCGGGCCGCGGCGGCAACCAGGCTCACCGATGGCCTGCGCGCGGCGCTGCCCCCGGCGCTGGGGGACCAGCTGCGGGCTGCGCAGCTGCACGACGACGGCACCCTCGTGGTACTCGCCGCCAGCTCGGCCTGGGCGGCGCGCCTGCGCTTCGAGGCCGATGCCCTGCTTGCCTGCGCACGACGGCAGGCGCCGGGCGCCTCGCGCGTGGAAGTGAGGGTAGCAGGCCCGGGGAACCCCGAGGCCGGCTGAGCGCACCCGCCCGGCTCAGACGGCGGCGGCAGGCGCCAGGAACGAGATGGGAGCGCGGCCCTCGTTCTCGAAGGTCACGAGTTCCCAGGCATCCCGCTCGGCCAGCAGGGCACGGCACAGCTGGTTGTTCAGCGAGTGGCCGGACTTGAAGCCGGAGTACTCGCCGATGAGCGCATGGCCCAGCAGGTAGATGTCACCGATGGCATCGAGGATCTTGTGCTTCACGAACTCGTCCTCGAACCGCAACCCGTCCTCGTTGAGGATGCGGAAATCATCCAGCACGATGGCGTTGCCCATGCTGCCGCCGAGAGTCAGGTTGCGGGCCCGAAGTGCCTCGATTTCCCTGGCGAAACCGAATGTGCGGGCGCGGCTCACTTCCTTCAGGAACGAGGTCGAGGAGAAATCGACCGACGCCTCCTGCGAGTGCCGCTTGAAGACGGCATGATCGAAATCGATGCGGAAGTTCACGCGCAACCCGGCATACGGGCGGAATTCCGCCCACTTGTCACCGTCCTCGACACGGACCGGCCTGCGGATGCGTATGAAGCGCTTCGGCGCCCCCTGCTCGGCAATGCCGGCCGATTGCAGCAGGAACACGAATGGCGCCGCGCTGCCGTCCATGATCGGCACCTCGGGCGCAGTGAGGTCGACATAGGCATTGTCGATGCCGAGGCCCGCCATCGCGGCCAGCAGGTGCTCGACGGTGGCAACCTTGACCGAGTCCTTCACCAGCGTGGTGCCAAGCATCGTCTCGCCGACGTTGAGCGCATGGGCTGCCACATCGGCGGGTGGCTCCAGGTCGACGCGACGGAACACGACGCCGGTGTTCTCGGCCGCCGGCCGCAGGGTCATGTAGACCTTGCGGCCGGTATGCAGGCCAATACCGGTGGCGCGGATCGCGGTCTTGAGGGTTCGCTGCTTCAGCATCGCATTACTCCCCGGGACTGGCTGCAAGTGACCGGCCGGCGGCTGGCGCCAGGTCCTGTCGCATCAGTGCCACACCGATGCCCGCTCGCGACCTCTCACGAAGCCCGGAATGTCCTCGAATGGCGCACTGTGGTACTCCGTAAGTCGTTGATTTGCCAGACGGCAACTGCTGACTTAGCGGATATCGCAGACACAACGCGCGCACGTTAGCACAGGACGTGATGCCGTCGCAACGAACCCCTCCCTCGAGCCTCAGTCCGCCTGGCGCCGCAGGAAGGCCGGGATATCCAGCATTTCGAAGTTCGCCTCGGTCACCGGACCCGCCATGACCGGCGACTCGTTCACCGCCCTGCGCCGGTGGGCAGGCCGCTCGTAGGCCTCGTAGCTCGGCTGCGTCGCTTCCACGGGAGCGGCGGCAGCCGCCGCACGGGGCACCACCCGCATCGGCGTGACTTCGGGCTGGCGCATGGCCTCCGGCCGACCGAGACCCGTGGCGACCACGGTGACGCGGATGCCGTCGGACATCTCCGGGTCGATGACCGTGCCGATCACCACGGTGGCGTCGTCCGAGGCGCACTGCTTGACCGTCTCGCCCACCTGATGGAATTCGCCGATCGACAGGTCCATGCCCGCCGTGACGTTGACGAGAATGCCACGCGCGCCCTGCAGGTTCACTTCCTCGAGCAGCGGGCTGGAGATGGCGGCTTCCGCTGCCTCGCGCGCCCGGTCCTGGCCGGTGGCGGTTCCGGAGCCCATCATCGCCATGCCCATCTCGCCCATCACGGTACGCACGTCGGCAAAGTCGACGTTGATCAGGCCCGGCCGGGTGATCAGCTCGGCGATACCCTGCACGGCACCCTGAAGCACCTCGTTGGCGGCACGGAATGCATCGAGCAGCGTGGTCTGCGAGCCGAGCACCGACAGCAGTTTCTCGTTGGGGATGGTGATCAGCGAATCGACATACTTGCCGAGGTCATGGATGCCCTGGTCGGCCGCGGCGAGGCGCTTGCGCCCCTCCATCTTGAAGGGCCTGGTGACGACGGCAACGGTCAGGATGCCGAGTTCCTTGGCCACCTGGGCCACCACCGGCGCCGCACCGGTTCCGGTACCGCCACCGAGGCCGGCGGTGATGAACAGCATGTCGGCACCGCTGATCACCTCGATGATCCGGTCGCGGTCCTCCATGGCGGCCTGGCGGCCGACATCCGGATCGGCGCCTGCGCCCAGGCCCTTGGTGATGTTGCAGCCGATCTGCAGCGCCGTGCGGACATTGGAGCCGCGCAGCGCCTGGGCATCGGTGTTGGCGCAGATGAACTCCACGCCCTCGATACCGCAGCTGGCCATGTGCTTGACGGCGTTGCCGCCGCCACCCCCGACGCCGATGACCTTGATCACGGCGTTCTGGCTCATCGCATCCATCAGTTCAAACATTGCCGCTTCTCCTCCACAAACAACAACAACGCACCTTCGGGGCCTCTATGAGTCAGGGGCCCCTTAAAAGCTTCCCTGGAACCAGGCCTTCATGCGGGCCCAGACGTCCTGCATCCCGGAACCGACGGGTGTCTCGCCGCCGGGCCTGGCGGCACGATCCCGCGCGTACAGGAGCAGGCCGACACCGGTGGCATGGATCGGGTTGCGCACCACGTCGCCAAGCCCGCGCACATGCTGCGGCAGGCCGAGGCGCACCGGCATGTGGAACACCTCCTCGGCCAGTTCCACCGCCCCCTCCATCTTGGCGCTGCCACCGGTGAGCACCACGCCGGCCGCCACCATCTCCTCGAAGCCGCTGCGGCGCAGTTCGTCACGGACGAAGCCGAACAGCTCCTCGTAGCGGGGCTCGACCACCTCCGCCAGCGTCTGCCGCGCCAGGCGCCGGGACGGACGATCGCCCACGCTGGGCACCTCGATGGTCTCCTCGGCCGTGGCCAGCTGCGACAGCGCACAGGCGTACTTGATCTTGATCTCCTCCGCGTACTGCGTCGGCGTACGCAGGGAGATGGCGATGTCGTTGGTCACCTGGTCGCCGGCGATGGGGATCACCGCGGTGTGGCGGATGGCGCCGGAATTGAACACCGCGATGTCGGTGGTGCCGCCGCCGACGTCGACCAGGCAGACGCCGAGCTCCTTCTCGTCGTCGGTAAGCACCGCGTGGCTGGATGCGAGCTGCTCCAGCACGATGTCCTCCACTTCCAGGCCGCAGCGCTGCACGCACTTGACGATGTTCTGGGCGGCGCTCGCCGCGCCAGTCACCATGTGTACGCGGGCCTCGAGGCGCACGCCCGACATGCCGATCGGCTCGCGGATGCCCTCCTGCCCGTCGATGATGAATTCCTGGGGCAGTACGTGCAGGATCTTCTGGTCGGCCGGAATGGCCACGGCGCGCGCCGCGTCGATGACGCGGTCGACGTCGCTGCGGGTCACCTCGCGGTCGCGGATGGCGACGATGCCGTGGGAGTTGAGGCTGCGCACGTGGCTGCCGGCGATGCCGGTGTAGACCGCGTGGATCTCGCAGCCGGCCATCAGCTCGGCCTCCTCCACCGCGCGCTGGATCGAATTCACCGTGGACTCGATGTTGACCACCACGCCCTTCTTGAGGCCGCGGGAGGCGTGCATGCCGAAGCCGATGACTTCCAGCGAGTTGTCCTCCTGCAATTCGCCGACGATCGCCACCACCTTCGAGGTGCCGATGTCGAGCCCTACCAGCAGGCGCTGCTCGGATTTCCTAGGCATGCGGGCGGCGCTCCTCCTCGGGTGCGGTGCGTACCGCGGCTGGGCTCTTCCAGCCAATGGCAAAGCCGTTCGGATAGCGCATGTCCACGTAGTCCACTTCACCCGCCATGTGGGTCAGGGTCCGGTCGAGCACCTGGAAGAAGCGCTCGATGCGTTCGTCGACGCCGTTGGCCCCGAGGCGCACCTGCAGGCCGTTGCTGGTCTGGAATGCCCAGGCCCCGCGCTCGTCGAGCGTGACGCTGGCGGCGGACATGCCGCGATGCTCGAGCTGTTCCTGCACGGCAAAGTAGCGCTGCGTCACCTGCGCCTCGGTCCCCGGCGGTCCCTTCAGGCGCGGCAGCTCGGCGGGCACGTGCTCCGCATCGGGCAGGAACAGTTCGCCGGCCGCGTTGAGCAGGCCACGCTCGCCCCAGCAGGCAACGGGCCGCTCCTCGCGCACGCCGATCTCCAGCGTGCCCGGATAGCGGCGTCGCACCTCCACGTTCGCCACCCAGGGCAGCGCCGTGAGGCCCGCCTGCAGGGCCTCGATGTCGACGTCGAGGAATCCCGCCCTCGCGTAGGGCTCCACCAGGGCCTCGATCTGGATGGCCGAGACACGCTGGAACGGCCCGGTGAGCCTGAGCGTGACGATCGGCCGGTTGAGCAGCCAGGCGCCGGACTGGTAGCCGCCCGCGGCGAGGACAAGCACCGCAGCGGCCAGGCCGATGCCGCGCCAGGGGATCGCCGGCATGGCCATGGCCGGCCGCTCGCTGCGACGCCGGTTGCGCCTACGCAGCATGGCTCGGGCCCTCCACCGGAAAACTCGTCTCGAGGATGCGCCAGACGAGTTCATCGAAGCCGATGCCGGCCGCGGCTGCCGCCATCGGCACCAGGCTGTGGCTGGTCATGCCGGGAACGGTGTTGACCTCGAGCACCCTGGCAACGCCATCCGCGCCGACCATCAGGTCCACCCGGCCCCAGCCCGATGCCGCCACGGTGTCGAAGGCCGCGGCGGCCACCGCCGCGAAGCGCCGCTCGGTTTCCGGCGCCAGGCCGCAGGGGCAGATGTAGCGGGTCTCGTCGCTGAAGTACTTGGCCTGGTAGTCGTAGAAGATCGCCCTGGCCTCGATGCGGATCAGCGGCAGCACGCGGCCATGGAGGATGGCAGCGGTGTATTCGGCGCCCTGGATCCACTCCTCGCAGAACACCTCGTCGCCGAAGCGCGCGGCCGCCGCATACGCGTGCGGCAGGTCCTCCGCGCGCTGCACCTTGCTCATGCCGATGCTGGAGCCCTCGCAGGCCGGCTTGACGATCAACGGCAACCCGAGGTCGGCCAGTGCGGGCGCGAAATCGCGCTCGCTGCCGAGCACGTGGAAGCGCGGGGTCGGCACGCCAACGGCCGCCAGCAGGCGCTTGGTGCGCAGCTTGTCCATGGCGATGGCCGAGCCGAGCACGCCGCTGCCGGTGAAGGGAATGCCAAGGCAGCTGAGCAGCCCCTGCATGCTGCCGTCCTCGCCACCGCGGCCATGCAGGGCGATCCAGACGCGGTCGAAGCCGCCCCGCTGGAGCGCGGCCGGGAAATCAGCCGTCGGATCGAGGCGCTCCGCCTGCACGCCCTGGCGCATCAGCGCCTGGTGCACGGCCTCGCCGGTCAGCAGCGAGATCTCGCGTTCCGACGACTTGCCGCCGAGGAGCACGGCGACCTTGCCGAAACGCGCCGGATCGCTGATGCGCGGATACCTGCCGGAAATCATCCCCTGCTCTCCCTGCCCGCGGCCTCGCCCAGCACATGCACTTCGGGTACGAGGCTGATGCCATGGACCTCCGCGACCCGTGCCTGGACATGACCGATCAGCGCCTCGATGTCGGCGGCAGTGGCCTTGCCGGTGTTGATGATGAAGTTGGCGTGCTTCTCCGAGACCTGGGCGCCGCCGATGCGCGCGCCCTTCAGCCCCGCCGCTTCGATGAGCCGCCCGGCGAAATCGCCCGGCGGGTTGCGGAACACGGAGCCGCAGCTCGGCATGCCCAGCGGCTGCTTCGCCTGGCGCTCCTGGATCAGCGCGCGCACCGCATCGAGGCTGGTGGGCCGCGATGGATCGAAGCGGAAGCGGGCCGCGAGGAACCACTCGCCCGCGG
>JAANMW010000744.1_pt1 | contig 38268 bp, 47 predicted proteins | sample 7279671 | NCBI WGS metagenome assembly JAANMW01 (sample SAMN14094541, study PRJNA606508) | bioreactor metagenome | isolation source: A lab-scale SPAN reactor treating ammonium-rich wastewater day 247 | place: Ireland: Galway | collected 2017-09-19 | reverse complement strand
GCGCAGGGTCGGGCGCACGTCTGGGCCTGTGACCCGGAAGACGCCAGGCACCTCGGCGTCTTTGCCCAGGCAGGCGGGGGCGCTGGTAGGGGCGTCCCAGGCCCGGCGAAATCGCCCATCGTTCATGCGGCTCCAGATGGCGGGGCCGATTTCGGACCAGGCAGCGCCGGCGCTGTTGTGGGTCCACTGTTGTGGGTCTGGGTTCATGGCGACCAGCGTGACCTGTTCGGCCTGGTTGCGGTAGCGCTCTTCCAGCAGCGCGCCCAGCTCACCGGCGATCCAGTCGTTGCGCACGTTGATGGTGTGGATCTCGTCAATGGCCAGGACGGGGACGGCGCGGTAGAGTTCGCGGTTGTTGGCGTCGCCCTGGTCACGGAAGAGGCCCTGCTCCAGGTCTTTGCCGTGGAAGTAGATGGCCCGCGTCCCCTGGCGACAAAACTCGGCTACCAGCGCTGTGAGAAGCAGCGATTTGGCGGCGCCGTAGTCGCCCCACAGCACCCACCAGCCGTAAGGATCGGCCAACAGGTCTCGACCTCGCCAGCGCAGGACGGTGTGCGAGCCGTCGCTGGCCAGGTCTGCGATGTGATCCAGCTTGTGCCTGCGCTCGGCGGCATTGAGGCGGCTGAACTGGAGCAGATCCACGCATGCGTCGCAGCGCGTGAGCTTGCCGTGGGGGTGGGTCGGGGTAATCACCAGATACCAGCCCTGGCCTTTGCAGCGCTCACACGGGGATGGGCCGGCCTTCGCGCTGGGCGAATTCTCGGGCGGCAGCATCTCCGTAAAGAAGCGCCTGGATTCGATAGGTTTCGGCGTGGGCGGCGGCGGGGTCGGGTTCTCTTTCTGGCGCTGACGGCGCTGGTTGCTCATGTCGTCGAGTTGGGCTAGAGCCGCTTTGCTGGTTTCGTCGAGTGTCTGCATGTTGGGTTTCCTTTCCGTGGGTGGGAATGCCGTTGCGATACCAGTCGATTTGGCCGGGTACGTTGTCCCAGCGGTAGTTGCGCGACTTCCAGGCGATCATGGCCCGCTCCCATTTGTCCAGATCCTGGACGGATTCGACGATGATCGCTTGCTGAATGTCGTTGGGGCGCTTGCCCCAGAAACGCACAAAGGCGGCGACGGCGGGGGCGAGGTCTTTGGGCTGAGCAAAAATCGAGACGCCGCAGGTGAGCGCCTGTTCGAGCAGTGGTTTGGCGTAATCGACCGGCCTGCCGATGTGCTGACCATCGCGCATACGCTGAGCGATAACCCCGAAGACGGCGCTGAAGTGGCCGGCAGGGTGCTTCTGGGAGAGCGAGCGCAATTCATCAACTTCGTGGTGGGCCAAGGGCCTGCCGATGATTTCCTCAAACAGCCGTTCCGCTTCTGTGCGGGTGGGTGCGCCCCAATCTCTCTGATCTCTCTGTGTAGTCTCTGTGTAGTCTCTGTTCCTTATTAATAGCATTTCATTTTGAAATACGGGCATTTCATTTTGAAATACGGGCATTTCATTTTGAAATACGGGCATTTCATTTTGAAATACGGGCATTTCATTTTGAAATACGGGCATTTCCTCGTCTTCGACGGACGTTTCATCTATGGCTGCGGGTACTTCCTCGTCTTCGACTGACGTTTCGTCTGTGGCTGCGGGCACTTCCTCGTCAGGTGCGGGCGGTTCGTCTGTGGCTGCGGGCGGTTCGCCTTCAGTGGATGGCATTTGAAATAGGGGCAGATCATCCTCAGTGCGCTCTTCGGGCGGCGATGGGGGTGGGGTGGCCGGTGTGGGCACATCCAGATCTATCGCCTCTAGATCTTTGAGGGACTCGTAGCAGACGGTGTACCAGTATTCAGACCGGATCTTACTGCCTCGGTCCACCGAGAGAATAAGCCCCTTCGTCTCCAGGCTTTTAAGCGTTCGCCATACGGTTGATTGGCTCCAGAAAGGGAACTGCTTGGTCCAACCTTCAACGGTGTTATAGACCCAAATGCGGCCTTCATGGCGGTGGTTGCTACCGCGCAGCCAGTAATGGATCTGTTGCAGAATGATGGCTTCGTTGAGGCCGATGAGTACGGCCAACGATGGCAATACCTGTAACGGATGTTCGTCGATTAGTAGCTTGCTGCCTGTTGTTGTCATAGCCTCGTTCTCTCTGGAGACTGGGGCAGGCTCATCACCTGCCCCGTCCTCTCTCCAATCACCACGGAGGTGCATCTGGTACGCTTCGGCTACCGGGGCTGTCTGAGCGTGACACCAGCCACGGCCAACGCTTGGATTGTCGGTGAGCGGTGAATGGCACGCGCCGCACGCTCTATTTTCTGAGTAGCGTTGTGACCGCCGAAGCGGTTGTTAGTAAACGGTAGGTGGGGCCGGACTTGAACCGGCTAGGGCAATGATCTTCACCCGTGCTGCGCACTGCACCGCAGGGTTGCCGCGCCTGCGTCGCCCACCTGTAATCCCTCGGAGTGGTGCGGATTGTTTCCCCGCAATCCGCACCGGAGGGTCCGAAGGGGAGAGCCGGAGCGCCGTCAAGCCGTCATTGCCTCGTTTGCAGACGGCCCCAGGGATATGCCCTTGCGCCCGTCTCGCACGCCCTAGCCCTCTCGGTTGTCTGTCTGGTTGCCCACGGGGATGGGCTGATTCACATGGTTCTACGGTACTGGCACCTGCTGCGCGTGCGCTATAGCCCGCGCTGGCTACAGGGGAATCAGGTCTGCCCACATCTGGTTGGCAGCCTGCTTATTTTTGTAGAAGGCGACTGCGGCATGGATGCTGCTGATGCGGCGCTCGACGGCCGCCGCCAGGCGTACCAGGTGGCGCAGGGCTGGATCCGGGTGGCGCTCGAAGTAGACGCCTACGTTGCGCCAGATCCACTGGCGGCCGGCGGCGTCGCGGATGCAGGTGGCGGGCATGAACCAGCGACCCCGACAAGAGAGCCAGATTTTGCCCAGTGCGCGGCGAATGTCGGTGGTTGTGATGGGCTTAGGTGCCGGCTTGGGCGGCGGCGCTGCCTGCACCGGGTAGGGTTGTACTTCAGCGAACATGGGAAGTTGTGTCCAGGAACTCTGCAAGGGACTCTCCTTTCTGGTTGCATGGTTGGGTGGATGGGCGTAGGCTGGGAACCCCACAGCCGCCGCTGCTGCCTGCTTCGTTGTGATAGACTGGGGGCAGATACCAGATGCCTCGCCAAAGGTTGGGATCTGCCCCCAGTCCGGATGTGGACCGGTAATCCATCCACACAATTGGGGGTAGCACATGAATCTATTGGATGCATTGGATGCTTTCCTTGTCGCCCAAAAGGCGCTGGGGAATTCGTCGCGTACGCAGATTTGGTATCGAGACCAGATCCGCGCATTCTTACGCGCCGTGGGCGAAGAACTGCAAGTCTCAGCGGTGACGACTGCGCAGGTCCGTAAATTTTTGGCAGACGAGCAGGATGCGGTATCCCCGTCCACCGTATCCGCCCGGTGGCGAGCGCTGTCGGCCTGGTTCAACTGGTTGAAGAGCGAAGAAGAGGCGGGGCTGGTTTCGTCGCCGTTGGCGAGAGTGCCCCGGCCCACCGTGCCCAAGCACGAGCCGAGGCGAGTGCTGATAGAGCAGGTATCGCAATTGGTAGATGCGATTTCACTGGAGGACTGGCGGGGCCATCGCGATGCGCTGATCGTGCGGCTGATGTTTTGGACGGGTATCCGGCTCTCAGAATGCGCTGCGATTGAGGTGGGGCATTTGGATCTGCGCAGGCGTCAACTTCTGGTTGTCAGCGGCAAGGGGGCGAAAGACCGGCGGTTAAAGTTCCCGGCGGAGCTGCAACCGCGCATAGTGGAGTATCTGTACCGCCGCCCGATGATGGGCGTCGAGGGTCCCTTGTTTCCGTCCACCTGGCGCAATGGCTCTGTGCGTGTGGGGGAAGATGGCCGGGTGGTGGCGATGACGGCCAACGGGGTGGCCCAGGCCATTCGCCGGCGCTGCCGGGCGGCTGGGATTCCCATCATCAATCCGCACGCGTTCAGACATGGCTTTGCGATGGCTGCGTTGAACGACGGGCGGATTGAGATGGGGATTCTGTCCAAGTTGCTGGGTCACAGCGATGAACAGATCACGAAAGCGATCTATGCGGATTGGGTCACCGAGACGATCCACAACGCCTATGATGAGGCCGTGGAGCGTATGAACAAACGGTCTAATAAGAGCTCATGATTCAGTATCATACGCTCTAATGCCGGGGATCTGACTTCGGATCAGAGGGTCGTGGGTTCGAATCCTACCGGGGGTACTCAGGGGATGTCCTAATTTACGGCAGTTGTCAGACTGCTGTAAACTAAGGAATACCCCTTTACCTTGCCGCTGAAATATTCGGTTGGTAAGGTGCTGTTTGAATCGCCGTCGTCGCTAACTTCCTGGCCGGGAGGGCGGCGGCGGCGGTTCGCTTTTTCCTCATCTGCCTTATGCTTCGCTACTTTTCATTGATGGGCAGATTCAGATTGTAATTGTACTCTTCTGCGAATCGGCGCAGTTCGGCCTCTGTGACAAAGTAAACCTTCATCAGCCCACGCTGCTGTGCAGACAGGCGGCCAGCTTTGATATGGTTTCTGATGGTTTGAGCAGAGATGCCGAGTGCTGCCCCTGCTTCGACCGTGGTATATTCTCTCACTCGCGCCTCTCTGCGTTGCGGTTTTTGCGGTTTTTGCCGTTGTACACAAGCATAAGCGCGAATCTTCGATCTGTCAACACCCAATATTCCCAATATCAACGGCAGAAACCAACAATCCTCGATAGGGGACTGAAATGGAGCCTGTGGGTACATAGGCCCGCAGGATAGACAGGTTATCGCCGTAGTAGAGGGTGTTGCCGCTCTCCATGCCTTTACCGTAGGGGTCATTGGTGATGATTGCCTAGGATAAATTTAGCCTAACTCATGGGCTACGCTACTGCTTGATCTAGCCTAATTCATTTGTTCTGGTTTTGCACAACAAACCAAAAGGCCCGCTGTTCACGTGGACAGCGGGCCTTTTTCATGCGCCCGCCGGCGAGATGTCGGCGGGCGCTCTTTGTGTTTCCGGGTAGGCGGCGACCCCTGCGTTCAGGCGGCGCGGCGGGCGCGGTCGAGGGTGCCGAAGCCGGCGCGCAGGGGCAGGCGTAGCAGTTGATCCTGGGTGCGCTGGGTGAAGTCGATGATGTCCACGCTTTCGACGGCGTAGGTTTCGGGGTTGCTGCGCACAATGACGCCAGGCTCGATTTCGTCGGTCATCTGTTCGGCGTAGCGAGGGACGAGATCCAGGCTTAGTTCGTCGGCGATGGGGTCATAGCGGATGGTCAGTTGCGACTCCATAGGGTTTCTCCTTGTCTACGAATGCGCCGTGTGCTGTAGGCGGTCACAATCCAGTGGCGGCGGCGTTCGACTTCGGTGACGACGGCCACCACCACCTGTTTGCCGCCAGGCAGGTCGGGAAAGAGGCGACAGAAGAGGCGCTGTTCGGGCCGGGCCTCGTGGGCGAGAACCTGATCCGGGTCTGCCAACGTCTGCGCCAGGCAATCGGCGTCCAACTCTGGTCGGCGAGAAAGGATGTGCTGACGGCGTTCTTCGCTCAATTCTACCTCTGCATGCAGATAGGGGCAAGGAAGGCGCAGATCCATGGACTAGGCCGCCCCGCTGTCGTCTGCCCCGGCCACCTCTACCTCTTCCAACAAATCGCACGCGCTGACATCCACGCCGTGGCTGCGGAGTACGGCGACGATGCGGTTTAGCGTGGCGATCTCCACGTTTTCACGCCCCCACAGCCGGTAGATGTAATTATTCCCTAGTCCTGCCTGATCGTTCAACTCATTTAAGGTGAGTCCTGCAAGGGCTGTATATGATTTTGTCTTGCGATCACTGACTACACTAATTTTCATCGCCCTGCCCTTATCCCGTGTTGGATACCAGTATGATTAGGATACTACTTTCGATAACAATAGTCAATCTCTCAGTGATAAACTAATGTATCTAAAAGTAACTAAACGCTTGACATTGCTTATGCAGTCGTGATATACTGTACGTGTAGGTAGTAATCTAGGATAAAGACGACCCCGGCGCCTACAGCCAAGCAGATCGCCGGGGTCCCCACAACCTCCCTCGCGAGGAAAGGAGCATTGCAATGCAAACTGTACCCCAAGCCTGTGAAAAAGTCCATGTAGTGGCGAGTGTTTCCCGGGAAACAGTGCGGCCTGGTGCGCACGGTCCCAAGCCTCTGTGCCCGTATTGTGGTGCGGAAGGGTGTCGCGGTGAGTGTGGCCGTGGCCGTCGCCCGGCGCAGTATGTGAGCATTAAGCAGGGCTGTGATGGGCGCTTTCACTGGCAGCGGTGGACGCCGGGTCTGTGCTGGACGAGCCGGGAGAGCTACCCGACGGCGCTTGCCGCCGCCATCGACGCCGTGCACATTGCCCGCTGCTATGGCGTGGCTGTGGTCCTTCCCCGTGAACTGCGCCCCGCCGTGGCGACCCACTTCCGCAACGAGGGCGCGGCGAAGTTCCTGGCCGGTCAGATGCAGGACGATTGCCTGAACGCCTTTGAGCGGTTGGGCTGGACGCTGGCGAAGCTGGCGGCGGGGCGGAACCCCTCCCCGGCCCTCCCCGCTGGCAGGGAGGGAGTTGCGGTATGAATGCGACCCTGGCGCAGATGGTGAGTGAGTTGGAGGCCCGCTTCCCCAACGTGGGGGAGCGGGCGCAGAAGGCGGCGCAGTGGGTAGAAGAGGGCCGGGTGACGCCGCTGGGTGTGACCGACGGCAAAACCTTCTACCAGGTGCAGGGCAGCCGGGGCGTGTATAATCCCACCATCGAGGGCGGCTGTCCCTGTGTAGATGCCCATACCGCGGCTCCTAAGTACAACGGCAAGCCACTATGCTATCATCGCATTGCAGCCATGATGGCGCACAAGCTGGCGCAAGGGCGGATCGAGCGCCTCGCCAGCATCTTCCGCCAGGCCGATGAGTTGGGCGCCGACGAAGTCAGGCTACGCGTGCGGGTAGGCTTTACCTACAACCGTAAGACGGAGCAGGGCAACACCATCACCGGTTGGATCGTCCCTGGCCAGGGACGCATCTGGCAGACGCTGGAAGCGCCGACGGAGTATGCGGAGATCAACGGGCTGGAGACAGAAATCGCCGTTACCTTCGCCGAACTGGAAGCAGCGCTGAACTCGGCGGGCTATCGCTTCGAGACGAAGATCGGGGCGGCGGGCGGCTATGTCACCTATGCCAACGAGGTTTGGTACTTCCGCCGGCAGGATGAGCGAGAGCGCAAGCTGGGCGGGCCGCTGGCCACGAAGATCGGGGCGGTGGCGGCATGAGCGAAAGAACGCAAACCCTGCCTTTTGTGGTGATCGTCTCTACCCGTGCTGCGCGCCGGGTGTTGAACGAGGTGGCCGAGGTGCTGCGGGGCGACCCTGCCGCCATTATGCCGCCCGACCTGCCGACGCTCATGGCTATGGAAATGAGCGGTTATGTCTGGAATTTTGCCGCGGGGCGATTTGAGCCGGAGGAAACGAACAATGACCGACAAACTTGAACGCAAGCTAGATATGGTGCAGAAGATGCTTTTTGCCCTGCTCAAGAGCCAGGGTCATGTGCATGTGGTGGGCGGGTATGCCTGGGGCTACACGTCCAACGACGACCCATTCATCGTCCTCTACCCGGAGGCCGATTACTTGAAGCACAAATCCTGCCGGGTCTACCCGCAGGATTTCGCCAAACTACCCCCGGAGATTGTCGCCACCAAACCCGATACGGGTCCAGACGACCCCGGCGACAAAGACCGTGCGCAGAAGAAGGGCATCTACCACGAGTGCGCCAAAATGCTCGTGGTGACCTACGACGGCAAAGAAACGCAGATGGGGCCAGAGAAGCGATTCAGCGATGTATTGTGGGTGGCGCAGCCCGACCGCAGACCGCAGACCGCAGACGGCGGACGGCAGACCGCAGAGCGCAAAGCGCAGACGGCGGCACCGGCAGATGCACCGGCGGCGGAGCAGCATGAGGAGGCGCTGGATCTGGCTCGTAGTGTCTACGGGGCGGCCTGGCAAGAGCGGCTGGCGGAACTCTGTCGCCTCTACAGCGAGCACAAGGTGAGCGCGCTGGATGGACTCAACCGGGTGCAGGTGGGCGCGCTGAAAGTGGGGCTGCTGCTGCGCCGAGACTTCCACGAGTTGGGGAAGTCGATGTATGGGGAACGCTGGCCAGACATCTGCCTACGCAACTGCCAGCGCATCGCCACTGAGTTTGTGGATCACGATACCGAGTTGACCGACGACCAGGTGGGCAAGCTGTTGGCCGGGATGCAAACGCTACGGGCCAAACAGCCGGCGTAACCATAACAATCAGAGGGCGAGGGGAATGCCTCTCGCCTCCTTCTCGCAGAAAGGAATTTTTACAATGACAGCTATTTACGAGCGGGATCAGGTACAGAAGATTTCGGACAATAAGGAGATGCGCACGTATCTCCGGCTAGAGCGCTTCGAGCCAGCCGAGGTCAGTTGGCAAAGTTCCCTGCGTGACGTGTTCCGCCTGAGCCATGGGATCGAGATTTGGGGCCACGAGCGGTACAGCGATACTCGTCGCCTGAAGGTGATTGCGCAGCAGACCGACTACGTGAGCGAGATCGACTATGGCCGCATGGCGATGATTGAGCGGGCGGTGCAGGCCTGGCCACCGTTGGCGGAACTGGCTGACGGCGAACTGGCGAACTGGCGCACGCCGGATGAGTCTACGGACCTGATAGCGGTCTACGAGGAGGAAAGCGAGAATGCCTGAGCATCTGACGGCCCACGAACTCGAACTGGCGGCGATGGCTATGGATGTGCGAGCTGCCAACCTGAAGAGGCGCACGGAGGACCGCGGCGCCAGGCGTCTGGCGACGGAGTGCGAAGCATTAGCGCTGAAGCTCTGGCGCATGGCGCACGACGCCAACAGTCACGAACCAGTAAAGGCCCAGCGCCATGACCCAAACTAGCACCCTGAAGCGCTCACCCGCGTCCATGCTGAATACGGACGAGGTGATCGTCATCCTCACCCGGCGTCAGTTGCTCTTGATTGACGAAGCCCTCCGACACAATGCGGGCCGCATTCGCGACGAGGGCTTTCGCAACCTGGCTATCGAGGTAGCAGCCACCCGTGCGCCCATCGTAGAGGCGCTCAATCGGTTATCGAGGAGATAAGCACAATGAGAGCCATTACCCTGCATCAGCCTTGGGCTACAAGAAACACGAAACTCGGTCCAGGCGCAACTCAAGGAGTCATCATGAAAAACTATCTAGTCATCGTGGAAGGCGAGAGCGGCAACTACGCCGCCTATTCCCCCGACGTACCTGGATGTGTAGCCGCAGGCGAAACCGTTGAAGAGACCCTGCACCTTATGGTTGAGGCCATCGAGGGCCATCTAGAGGCGCTGGTTCTCGCTGGCCAGGCGCTGCCCCGTAACACCTCAGTTACTGCCACATTCGTAGCCGTGCCTTCTCCGCAACTGGCGACCGTCAACTAACAACAAGATGCCTGTCCACGTGGGCAGGCATCTTCAGGTTCGCCCCCCCGTGACTGGCACAAATGAGGTGCTGGCTCGCCGCCCGATGTTTTGGACAGTGAGCAGATCCCCAGGGGAGAGAGCAGCCGGAACGCTCTGGAGGTCGTATTCCTCACCTTCAACCAATATGCGGCCATTGCCACGGTATACGGCGTCATGCACCCTGGGCTTGGGGCTAAAGGTACCGGTGAGCAGCTTCCCCATTTCCCGTTCTACAATTTTGCCACGGGTTCGGTAGAACAATTTGCTGGTCATCGCTCATCCTCTCGGCTGATCTGTTCCAGCCCTGCTACATGTACCCAGGCATTGCCCTCCAGAGAGTGCGCTATCTGGGTCACAATATACCGTCGGTCTGTCTCCCGCCCGTCAAAGTCCCAGGTGATCCCCCCCACTTGCCCCGGCTTTACAGCATGGGCTTCAAAAGCCAGTTCAGCGGTCAAAGAGTACCGCCGCCGCCGCTGCTGATAGAACTTCTGCGCCCCGGCCAGCGCCGCCGCCGCGTCCGCGTAAACCAGAGGACCCAGCCTAACCTCCATCCCAAACGGTTGGCGACTCTCTGGGTACTGTACTTCCCCAGTCGTTACCCCATCCGGCGTCCTCCATTCTAGAACAACCTGCCCAACCCCTCGGCCTGCGGGACGGTTCCATTGTACGGTTCCGATCTCCCCTCTCCCCCAGTCAAAAACCTCTCCAGGCAGCCCAGAGATCCCCCAGAAGGGATCGACCCCTACAGTGAGCCGGTTATCCCTCCCCAGGGTGATCCGGCAGCGGGTCATGTCTGCCAGATCGGTGATTGTCTGCCATGTCCCGCCCGGCTCAGTGGTAATGTCGTCCAGGGTTGGGGTTCCCCCCAGGTCTAGAACCGCAGCCGCAGGCAACCCCGCCAGCGCAGCCAGCCCCGCAACCGCTTCGGCCACGGTAGCCGATTCCAGCCACGTCGATCCAGAGGACGCAAACCCTTCCCCGTCTGCCAGGATCTTGATCTGGTTGACGTGCGCCCTATAGGGTACAGATCCCCCCATTTTGTAAATCTCAACCAACAGATATTTAACCCTGGGGGCGTAGGTTACAGCAGCTTCCAGATCATGGCCCCAGGTAGCCCCAGAGTGACCGGATACGTCTGCAACCAGATCCCAGTCTGTTAGATAACTGGCTTGATCCGGCGTCCGCACGTTGTCTTGTGAACTCCGGTAAACCTTGAAGGTCTCCAGCACGGGAACCCCAGAGGCCCGTAGCAGGTCAAGGCTCGTCACCCTATAGGCTTCGGTGGTATTGTCGTTATGGTCCAGTGCATACACAACCTGCCCCGCCGTGTGGCTGGAGGGGGTTGTTCCGTTCGCCCCCCGGCTCACCACAACCGCAACCCCCTGGGCGTCTTTGGTGTATTCAATTTGCTCGGCCCCGATCTGTAAGTACCCAGAGGGATCTAGACCATCTGTTGAGGCGTCCCCGGCTTGATTCTCAATATTGAGAACGTCATCTGTGTCTGGGGAGGTATCGGTTATGTCCTCTCCCAACCGCAGGTTCATTCCCTGGGTCTCTACCAGCACCCATTCAAAGTCCTCGGCCAAGATACTATAGCCAGGCGTGGCTACCCTCCCCACTTCCCAATAGTCTTTGCTTTCGGCCGGGCTACCTCCCCCATCAAAGATCGTTCTCATGGTCTCCCCAGACCCAGGGGCGGCAAGGGCTGGCCCATCCCATTCGGGTTGCCAGGTTGTCATAGCCTGAGCGTTTCCCCATGCCATGTTGCTCTGCCCTTGACCAGCCGGAGGGAAGAACAGCCGGAGGACAGCGCCGGAACGGGGGAGGTAATTAAAGATTTCTACGCCACTCTCCGGCATGGGAAACTCGGCCCCCCCTGTCTGGGTCTCGGCGATCGCAGGCGTTCCCCCCGTGAGACCGGTAAAATTGGCGGTCATGCCCGGCCCGTTAACGCCCCCCAGATCGTTGATGAAGGTTACCAGCCACTCCCCAGGGGAGCCGGTCACGCGTACGCTGTCAGGCCCTACTCCCCCCAGTGCCACCAATGCCGCCTGTACATCCGCTGCGCTGGCGTTGTGGGCAATGTTAGCCGTATCAGCCGCAAGTACCTCCAGGGTAAATGTCCCCGTAGCCCCGTCCATCTCGATCAGATACTTCTGATTGTTGGCGTTGTGGAGAGCCACGGTAGCAGCGTCAAAGATCTCCCCCTCGGCGTCGGGGAAGTAGGCAGAAAACGCCGCTGGATTTTCAACCACAAGCAGCCGGTCCCCTGCCTCCAAAGCAATAGGGATCGGCAGCACGTAATCCCATCCGGCAATGATCGTATGGTTGCCCGTGACAGCCTCAATTGCCGTGATCTCGATCCAGCGTGTCCCAGGGTTGCCCGGCGTGGGCGAGATAAATACCTGGGTAATCCCGATCTTTTCCCGTATATGGTCAGGCAGGTCTATGGGGTTGTCCTCCCCTATGTACCCCGCAGAGATCCAAAGTGTGCTCAGTTTGTTGTCCAGCACCTGGGCGGGGGAGAGGTCTGGATCGGAGCCGGTAAACTCCCCATTCCCTATCTCGCTATCTGCAACGGTCAAGGTGCTGCTCGCGGTGGCGCTACCAGAGAGAGCCAAATTTCTCAGCCCGATCTTAATGGCGGGGGCTTTGGTCGTGGTGAGGACGCCGGCGCTGCTCACTACGTTGGCTTCCCAATCGGCAACCCTGTTCTGATCGTCCCTGATGTTGCTCCCCTCCAGCCAACCCCAGAACCAGTTTCGCCAACTGTCCCAGGCCCCCGCCGCATATCGCCGCACCTGGAGCAATACAATGTGATCCGACCTGAGTATCCCCAGGGGGAACAGGTTGCCCGGTACCGTAGCCGTCCACAACGTGGCCGCAAAGTTTTCACTGATTTGCTCAAACAATGCCGGAGAATCAAGCACACTCTCCAGGGGATACCAGAACAGAACCGGTGATCCAGAGGTATGCAGGCCGGAGTACTCCCCATCTACGGTATCGTGTTCCTCAACTGTGAGAACATTACCGGTTTTGGCGCTGTACCCAACCCGTCCCCAGGTTTCCCCCGTTGCCCCAGGCCCGATCCAGATCCAACCCGTGGCCGGGAAGCTGTCGGCATTGGTGAGGGTTATCGTCCCATCCTCTCCGGCTTCAAATGAGGCGGCTAACGTTGTCTCACTGGAGGGGCTAAACGCCGCTTCTGCCTCCAATGCTGTCCAGTCCCAGAAGGTAGGGGCGTCGGCGTGATCCAACCTCGGTCCCACAAATGCCCGGTACTGGACATAGCCAATCCGCCCGCTACTCTGGGGAACCTGGGGCTGGTAGGGGCTATTGTCTCCCCCCGCCGTGCGAGCCATACCGCCCCCAGAGGTTGCCGCCGCTGCCCCGCCCCCGGTTGTACCCTGGGGAGAGGGGGAGGGGGGAGGCGAGGACGCCGGGCGAGAGGGAGAGGCAGGGGGGGAGTTGCCCCGCCGCCCCGTGGAAGGGGCTACCCCCCGTGGGGAGAGTGGCCCCATGACCACATACGCCCCGGCTGCGCTGACCCTGCGTTCCCCCGCAACCAGGATCGGCACGTATGCCCCGGCTGCGCTTACATGCCGTTCCCCAGTGAGCAGCAGAGGGGCATACGCCCCGGCTGCGCTTACCCGGCGTTGCCCTGGGGTAGCCGGTTCGGGCTGAATGGCTACCGTAATAGCGTGGCCGGTCGAACTGCCATTGTTCAGGGTACGAGTAGGTTGCGCCCCCGCCGCCGCCGCCGCTGTGTCATAGCCAACCCAATTGCCTAAACTGTTAGCTGCATAGTCGTAATACTCGGTCACCTCTGCGGGGGGCGTGGCATTAACCAGGGCGGTGAAACTCGCCATGCGTAGGAGCAGGCAATCGGCTACGGTTGTGGTTACAGCCGGGCAGACAAATGAGGTTGTGGCGCTTGTGTAGGAAGTGGTTGCCGATCCGTTGACCGGCGTCCCCCCTGCCGCCCCGGAGAGGGCTATAAGCCCCAGGCTCATCCGTTGGTTGGCTGTACCGTTGAAGGTATAGGTAGCCGGGTCACCGTCCACAACCCGCCGCCAAAACAGGGCGCACGTATTGACAGCATTTGCCAACCCAAATACCCGATTCCAACCCCCTTCCACTGGGTTGATCCCCTGGTTAGATGTGTCCAACAGTACAAACGCCAGCAGTATCCGCCCCGCCATGGCCTCAACTGGAGGAGTGCCGGTGATTGTATTCGCCCCCGTAGATGACGTTGACGTTGTGGTATAGCCTACCAGGGTTGGTGCTGTCATTCTTCGATCACAACCTCATAGCCCAGTTCAAGGGCGTCGATCTCGGCTTTGGTCCACGGTTCCGCCGTGGCGGGGGAGGCATGAACCAGGGTCAACCGGACGTTATAACTGGTCCCTGCTATCCAATCATCAATTGCATAATCCTCATCATTGAAGCGCAAGAAGGCCTGAACAATGTCCGCCCCTGGTAGCTCATTTGCCGCCCTGGTTACAACCTGGAGGCCCAGAGGGGTACCAGACACGGGCAGATTAGACAGGGCTACACTTGTCTTTTCCCCTTCATCGGCGCTGCTGATCCGGGTCGTAGCATCGTCTACCTCCCCATCCGCAACCCAGTCGTCTATTGCCTCCCATGCCGTGTCAGCCCCTGTTTTTTCCCATTGGTCATATTCCCCAGGTCCGTCAGGGGCGATCCAATGTACTGTAGGTTGACCTGGCCAAGTGTTCGCCAAAGACCCAGAAGTATCTAGTAGTACAAAGTCGTCAAAGTAATATGTGCCTGACGCGCTGCGGTCAAAGGACTGCGGCGTCAAACCCAGGTTGCATGAAAATGCCTGAGTTCCTGCGGAGGTATTGCCAGCAAAGGTGATGTCCTCATTGCCGTTAACCTTACTCTCCAATACCCCACTTGTGCTGTTAAGGGCGATCTTAAACTCCAGGTAATACCATGTGTCACGGTTTAAGGTAGCCGTTCCTGTACCTATTAGAGTTCCATCATTGATCCTCCCCCTGTACACATTGATCGCGCTGCTGGTGAGGTTGAACCCTATTGTTAGCAGTGTCGTCCCTGAATTGTTATACAACGCCAGGATCGGAACTGTAGTGTTGTAGTACGCATCTGCACTGGCTGAGGAAATTCTAAAGGCAACCCCAATGAACAACTCGGTCAAAGGTTGGGGCAGAGATAGGGACAAATAGCTGCTGCCTGCTGCGCCACTTCTGGTTGCCCGCAAACCGGCTCGTCCTGTCCGCTTTACATCGGGGTCCGTTCCCAAGTAGGTCGTTCCCGACAAGCGAGTTGCGCTGGTCCAGATCCCCGCAGGCATGGGAGAGGTTGAATCAAACGCAATATGAAACCCGTCGCAAAATACTAGTGCCATGATTATCAACTCCAAGATTTATAGTTTGCACACTTCCCCAGAATTTGGGGGAAGGGGGAACACGCCGGTTCCCTTGTGGGTCTTATTCTTCTTCTACCATGTCCTCAATCAAGGGGGAGTAGGTGATTGATAAAAATCGTCACCCCCCAGTATGCCCCGGCGCTGTACTTCTCAACCTGGGGTTCATGCAGTACGCCATACGTGAACGTTCTCAACGTGCGGCGGTTGTCATATAGTTGGGCCTGGGTTAACTCTACCGATTTGGCTCCGCTGAGAAAGGCATCCCACCAAGCAATTTCCTCATAGGTTAACCGTTCAAACAGCCATGTTAGACTCTGGGGACCGGCTGGTTGGATCACGCCCCGCCCGTTGGCCGCCCCTAACTCTCTACGTTGAAAGTTATAGGCAAGCGCACGGGTTGCCATGCTCGCTGGTATTTCCTGGGTATTGATCTCCATTGTCACGGTTAACTCCCCCCTTCAAAGAACTTCCTGAACTCGTCATACAGCTGCTCCTTGATAGCAGTCGCCAACGCCAGGGCAAAAGGGTTTTTACCTATGTTTTCACTCCATCCGGTAAAGGCCAGTTCTGCCCCAGTTTTCCCCACGTCATACCAACCTTTGACAACCTCTGGATCGGCAAACTGGCTGGCAATGTTCGCCACGGCGGGACCGGCTACGTCTACCTTCCCCTCCCCTGCCCCGCCCCCGGCAAAGGCATTGGTGATCCCCTGCCCGATCCCCGCCCCTATGTCAGCCCCCATTGCCCCAAACTGGTTCCCGAACCGGCTCCGCACCGCTGCGTCAAGGTTGGTTTGTCCCTGGGCGGCTCTCTGCTGTTGGGCTAGAGATTCCTCTACCGCCCCCCAGTCAACGAACCGGTTCAAGTTCTCCGGGTTCGCCCAGATCTCCCCACTCGCCCACATCTGGCGGGCCTGGGCTAAAATGGCGTTCTGGGGGAGGGAGGGATCGATCCCCATCTGTTGGGCAACCTCCCCTACGTTGATCCCCCGGCTGATCCCGTTTTCGATCTGGTCAGCCAACTCCCGGAGGAACGAGTCTGCAAACCGTTGCGGTACCCCCCCTGCTGCCAGATCCATTTGATCCTGTGTCACGGGGGAGAGGGAGAGTAGCCCCGGTACTCTACCAATGGCGGCCTCCCATGCCCGTTGTGCCTCTGTCGCCGCCCGTTTCCACTCCGATTCGGCTGTGCGCGCGATCTGGCGGTTCTGTTGCTGCCGTTCACGGGCAAGCTCTTTTTCCCGTTTCTCAATGGCGGCAAGGATGGCTTCCCGCTGCTCCCGTTCCGCTTGAAGCCCCGCGCGGCTGGCGGCTGTCTGCCGGCGCAGGTTCGCCATACGGGATTCAAATTCGGTGTCATAGGACTGGACACTGGGCAACCCTGGGATGGTAGAGGGATCGGACGCCGTGGGACTAAACCGCGTAGGTCCGCCCTCGCCCCGAATGTCCTCTGAAATACGGTTGACCCGTGCCAGCGCAGCGGCCAACCGTTCGGCCTCTGTAGCGGCTCCGCTTAACCCTACCTCGGCATCTGCCGCCCCCGCCGCCGCGTCCCGCAACTCTGCACCGGAGATCAGCCCCATCGCTTCCCGCAGGCGTTCAACCTCCCTGCGGGCCTCTTCCAACATCTGTTCCTGCTCTTGGATGGCCTGTTCCGCCTCTGCCCCCATGCCGTCTTTGGCCTGTTGTTGGAGGAACCTTAGCCCCTCTTCCAGCAGCGCAACCGTGGCAATAGCGGCGTCAAGATCGCTGGTCTCCCTACTCTCTTTGAGGAACTCAGCCAGCGCCCCGGCCATGCCCGCCGTTGCCTGTTGGAAGGGAGCAGAGATCCCGATCCAGAGCCGCCCGATCTCTTCTTTGAGATCCCCCATTGCGTTTTTGGCCTGGGTAGCAGCGTCGGCGATGGCCTCAGCCGATCCCCCTACCTGCCGTTCCAAAACGTCCAGGATCATACTCTGGGCCTGGGCGACCTGCCCGGTCTCAACCAGGGTTTTGATCAATTCCTGCTGGTCTTTGGAGAAAGAAACCCCTACCCGGCGCAGGGCTGTAATCCCCTGGATGGGGTCCTCTAACGCCTTCCCCAACTGCATGGCACTGGAAGAGAGGGACTGCCCAAACGCAGCGGACAGATCCAGGGTAGATTTTGTGGCACGGGGGAATATGTCAGATCCAATATTCTGAAAAGTGAGTAATAAATTCTGTGCCCCCATGACGGCTTCGTCGCCGTAGTTGGTCAAGCCCTGGAGTTCTGACGCCATTTTGCGCAGTTCGCCAGAACTTATGCCCGCAGCGTGACCGGTAGAGCGCAGCACAGCTTCTTGTTGCCTCTCTACCTGGATTTGCTCTTTGGCAATTTGAGAGTATTCTTCCAGCGTCCGTGTCACATTGGAGACAGCCAATCCCACGCCAGCCAGCGCCGCCACGGGACCGGCTACGCTGGCAACCATACTCCCCAACCCGCCCATACCCCCGGCAGGGAGACCCAGGGGGACGCCCCCGGTCATGGGGGTTCCTCTGCCTGCGGTCCCAGGGGTTGACACGGGGACGGTAGCGGGGATAGATCTCCCTGCCGCGGCCTGGACCTGCCCGGCGATGGCGTTTACATCGTTGGCGTCAACCGTGATCCGGTATCTAAATTCCCTGGTCACGGGCTACCCCCCCTCTGCTGTTTACGGGCGTTGAGTAACCCGGTCAGGTTACCGTCTGGATCTCCGGGCTCAATAAGGGTCAAGTACTCTTCAAACCCCTCTTCGATCCATCTCTCGGCCTGCCTGGAGAGGATCAGCACGGGGCGGGCGGGGATCGCAGCCTTGAATTTGGAGAGAGGCCCCCGTCCCCCTTCATGGGTACTTACCCTTATGTCGTCGCTGCCTACCTCAAAATCCCAACCAGCCGGTCTCAACCGGAGGCGCACCAGATGATTATGATGGCGAGGATCGGTGAACCCTCTCCGGTACTCTCCCCGCCGCTGTAAAATGGGGCGTTCTCCTGGGTAACCTAGCCGGACTCTTTCCGCCACTGTACCAGGGGCGAGTCTCACCCAGAGTTGCCCATCCCCAGCCCTTTGTCTCTCAAAGTTGAGGCTGATACCGTCCCGTACAGCATCACCTAGTCTGGTTTGTAAGTGCTTGCTAGGACGCAACAAACTGCGCAGCATGTCTGCCAGTTTGCGCCCTTCCTGGATCATTTGGGGGGAGGGGGTGAAGGTGATTTTGAGATTTTGTCTTGGCATGGTTGGCTACCAGTCTTTTGACTCTAAGAACTTCTTCTGGTGCTTCAACCTGCGTAGCCTGGATAGCAGGGTAGCAAAGTCACTAAACAACGCCGCAGACCCTGGACGTTCGGTGAGGGTGAGCAGATCCAACAGGCTGTCCCCGCCCCCGCCCATGCCCCGGCTGGCGTACCAGAGGACAAAGATCGACAAGTGATCTGGGTTAATGAGTCTCCAGCGCCGGGCTTCCTGCCTGAGTTGCTCCAGGGTAAGCACTTCTTCCCCCCCCTGGGTATCTCTTAATAAATCCCAAAGTTGAGAATCTAACCGGTCTCTTTCACGATCAATCTGCGCCGCACTGGGGATAAAAAATCCGGCACACTGGGCAAGATCCGTACATTTAACCGGCGAGCCGCTTCTACACAAGCATCGAGCAGATCGGGGGGGAAATGATCGGCCATCTCCTGCATACCGGTCCACTCCCCAGGTAAGGCAACCGGTTCCCAGGTTACCCCTTCTAGCACATCCTCCAGGGGAGGCACGGGGGCGGTGCTGGCTTCCGGCCACGCGGGATCACCCTCCAGAGTTGCAAGATCTGGGTGCAATTTGGCATAGGGGACGCGCGCAAGATCGGCCATGTATCGGGGTACTCCCCCATCCATGGATCGGGGGAGACTTGCTAGGATCTCGGCCCGGTAATGTACCAAATTTCGGAGGTTGCCCATATAGGGTTCCATCTCCTGCCGATCCCCCATCTCAACCCCAAACAATTCTTTGAACCACTCTCCCCCCTGCTCCCATAGTTGGAAGTAATGGCCCCGATCCAGGTAAGACGCCTGATGGAAGGTAAGGCGCAAGATCCCTACCTCCCCCAGACCGACCACAAGCCCCCTACGTTCGGTCTCCTGGGCTTCCAGCATGTCAATCTCCCCCGCCCTCTCTGGGGGCTGTTGGCGCAAGGTATGGAGCCGGAGGGGGACGGTACGCAGACGGGTTAGCCGGTCCTCTAGCCCCCGTTTCTCCAGGGGGAGAGGTCTTTCGTAATACACCGCAATGGCTGCTTGCATCGGTTCTTAACTCCCCGCATAACTGGCGTAGTCTGTAATGAGGTCAATCGTCACCGGCCCATCCGCAAGGCTGTCGATCATGCGCCATCTAGCCCCATATTTGAACAGCCCCGCCCCCGAAATATCAAACGGTTCCATCATCACCTGCACATTGGTTACAGAGAAGTACAAGCCATAAGGAACCCCCAGGGTTGGGATCAGCACAGCCGATTCAAACGCCCAGGCCAGATCCGCCGCTGGAATGTTGAGGGAGGGAGCCGCGCCCCCCGCCCCGCCGTAGTTAAATTCCTTAAATGCGTCCTCCCCAAACAAAAGACCAGAGAACGAACCAGAAACCCCCAAGCCGGAGGGAGGGAGATCAGACCGGTAATAACTGTGAAGCTGCTTCTCTGCGGTACTCAGAGGGTTGGCTACTGCGAACTGGCTCCCCTGGGGGACGCCGAAGGTATTAGCAGTCAAATCACTGGAGGTAATGCTAAATGAACCCGTGGCAGGGTTAAGGGGGGCGTCTGGATCTTGCGTGTAATCCTCGTCCCCGGCGGCGTCGGCTTCGGTGATCCCATTGCCTTCTACGCTGCATGTTATGGCGTCGGACTGTGCGTCAATTGTGCCACTGGTTAAGCGCACATCCTGGATCAGCCGTGTATAGCGGCTGTCCCCCTCCCCATAGCCATGCGTAGCCGTGAGCCACCCCAGTTCATCAGCATCGGCAATTTGAAACCGCTGGCGGTAGATCCCAGTAGCCAGGGCCGCGGTTCCTCCAGTAAGACTGCCGGTCGCAACCGTGAAGGTCGTCACCGTTTTGAGGATGGAGATCGTGAAGGGACCGGTCCCCGTGACAATAACCTCCCCCACGGCGATCCCTGCCAGGGCTTCAATCGCTGTCTTAATGGCGGCGGCGTTGGCATTGTAGGCAATGTTGCCAGTAGTGTCCGCGTTGACCGTGAGGGTATAGGTTCCCCCCGTGGCGGTAATGGTCAAAACCCTGGTTGCGTACAGGGTATTCTTGAACCCTAGCCCGATCAGCATCTGCCCGATCAGATAGGGGTTGAGCCGCCATTGACCGCGTACGCTGGCGAGGTAGCCGGTGCGCTGCGGTTTACTCTGGAGCTCGGTTGGCCTTTGGTGAATCCCGGTATGCTGTCCAGTGGGGTTGTCCTCGTCAAATTCGGGGGTTGTGCCACTCTGGGACATACGCCCCCGTACATAGTTTACCGCCGCCGATCCCTTTGTGTTTTGTACGCCCAGCCCAAAGCCGGTTGATTGTAATAGCATGGTGTCCTCCAAAATCTCAATTGTGAGATTTAGATTGCGGAATAGATGTTGATCTCAGCCCTGGCAATGCCGTAAAACCGTATCTTGCTCGCCTTGATGGGAAAGACCAAGATCTCGACATTCATCAGTTGCAGATAGGTGACAACCTCTCCCCCAACGGCAACGCCCCCGACCGTGTAGTGATCTCGGGCGAACGCTTGCAGCCGCATGGCCATCGTTTTGGCCTGTTGCCGGGCGGTGGCCTGGGTATCCGCCGCCGTGACCGCCGCCAGGACGTAGGGATACAGGTTGTCATGGTGCATTCGTCCGTCCATGTGGACGCGCGCCTCGACCTGCATATCGGAGCCGTTGAAGGTAATCGCCGGTAGCGCCCACCCATCCGGCGTCCACTGGTCGGTATTGTTGACGCTCTTGATCTGAAGGGTCACGTACGCCCCGGCTGCCCCCAGGTCTGCCAGTAAGTGCGTGGACAGGTAGGTGTCTATGGCGTTCCACATTAGCGATGCCTCCGGGCCGCAGAGAAGAAGATGGGGCGCGCCGCCGACGCCTCATTGCTGCCGGCAGCGCGCTCGATCTCCGTCAAGGCTGCCCCCATCAACAAATCGGCGCGTTCTCGCCAATTGGTCTCAGGCCGCTGATAGCGATAGCCTCCCCCTGGCAATGCTTCGCTCAGCACCAGTTCCACCACCGGCGCCAAGAGCGAAGCCAGCCAGAAGGTGGCCGCATTCTTCACCAGCACAGCCTCGTCGCCGGTGCGTGCCTCGGCATCAGGAATACGCGCCTTTATCTCTCGCTCTGCCCGGCCCTGGTAGATATCCAGGGCAATGGTGGAATCCGGTAGCAGGGCCGCGTCAATCTGCTGATGCAGCGCCTTGCGCACAGACTCAAAATCTTCTTCGGGGTCCAGAATCACGGCGCCCTCACAATGGCCTTCGCCTGCTCGATCCAGAATGCCACCTGGTTGACTGTCGAGCCGTTAAGTCGGGTGGCCAGGTCCTCGGCGTCTGCTTCAGCCAACTGCGCAAACGTCCGAATGCCGATGCTGACAAGGTCCGCTTCTGTGGCCGGGCCAATGCCTTTGATGGCAGACAGGCTGTCGGCGAACAACGATTCGTCCGGTGTCTCGTCCGGCTCGCTGGTTGGGTCTGGCGCATCCACACGTACCAGGCCGCCATGCGCCAGGCGCTTTTGCACCTCCGGCGTGTGGGCCACGCGCACGTCTTTGGGTCCAGCGATGAACACTTCGCCGCCGGGGTGGGACGGGTGGCGTTCCCACAACGCCACCCGTTTGTCATTGTGCCCGCTGCGCACTGTAATCAGGTCGGCCATGCCTGCCTCCTTAATCGTTCACGTCTAAAATTTTGACGGCATTGGGGTCGAGGACGGCAAAGCCGTTCACCTCGGTCATGGTCATCACCTGCGTCTGATTGGTGATGAAGCGCTCCATCTCCGAGATGTCGCCGCCGATTTCGGTAACGTGCTCCAGGGCCATGCGCCGGTCGAAGCCGACAATCTTCAGCGAAGGCGCGTCCGCGGTCCAGCCGTAGCGCACGCCGTCGGCGAACTGGTTGATGGGCGTCAAGCCGGTCCCCAGCCCGCCCAGGTTCGCAGCGGACAGCGGCACGTTGGCGCTACCGGTATTGAGCAGCGCCAGTTGCAACGCCACCGCCTCTTGCACCAGCGCCGTAGTGAGGACATACGGCTGCACAAATTTCATCTTGTAGGCGATCCAGCCCTTCAGCGTCATCGTACCCGGCGTCGACGCGCTGTCCAGGTCACCGTTCAGGTCCAGCGTAACGGGCACGGTGGCAGCGTTGCCGTCGCCGTTGACCAGTACATCAATCGCGGCGGAGACTTTGTCCACCTCGCTCTGCACGGCCATCATCTGAATGTAGTAGGCGAGTTTGTCCACCCGCATCCGGCGCAGTTGCTCATACGATGCGCGCAAGCCGCGCCCGTATTTCTTCAGGCGAATGGTGCGCTCGGCGTCGTCCAGCGTGGCAATCGGGATCTCTGCCGATTCGCCGATGCGGAACTTGCGCAGATTGACGGCGTCGTAGGTCAGATAAATCGCCCGGTAGTCCTGGCCCGAAATGGGGCTGGTCATGGCGATCACCTCGCTGAGCGGGATGGCCGGCGCGATCATCTGATTCCAGCGCGGCGACTGCGCTTCCACGTAGGGGCGCTGCCAACTGCCGGCAATGCCGTCGTCGCTGAGGAAGACGGCGCGCTGCCCGCCGAACGAAACCTTGCGCCACTGACGAGCGAAGAACTCAGGGTAGAGCGCCCGCCCGGCTGGGGTGTCAAAGAAGACCTTGGCTTCGCTTGCCCAATAGCCCGCTTCGGGGTTGCTGCGCGTGACGATGTTCGCCTCGCGCAGCTGTCGCCCATAGGCGTCGATGGGGTCGCCCTTCTCAGACGGGTTGAGGCGCTCCAGGTAGGCGCTGAGGGTCATTCCTTCTTTGGCGGCGTCGCGCACCAGATCCACAGGCTTTTCATTCAACCGCTTGGCGATGTCGCCAGGCGACATAGAACTGATTTCGATACTCATAATTCGGTCCCTCATCTTCTGCCGATACGTCGGCGGTTAGGTTATCAGGTTGCGCTTTCCAGGCGCACAATGACGGCGGTAGCGGTGTCCGGATCGACAATCTGCCCGCGAGCGACAGCCAGTTCAGCGGCCTGAGCGCTGGCCACGGCGCGGATGTAGCCCTCGGCGCTCTCTGCCCCCAGGTCGCCGACGATGGACGCCCCTTGGGTCAGGGTGGCGCCGCTACCGCCGGGCAGGGTCATGTGTCCGCCCGTCTGCACGACGGCCTTGCCATCACTCTCGACCTTAATCAGCTTGCCGACGACCCGCTCCCCGTCGCCCACAAGCTGCACGGTCTTGGCGTCCGAGTACGTGACCGCTAACCCCGCCTGGGCGCTGCCGTTGGCGGCAGTGGCGCTGTAGGTGATGGTCGAATTGTCAATCTCAAACGTTTCGGCCTCATAGCCGATGCCCAAAAAACTCGTTGCATTGCGTGGATCTGCCATGTGTCTAAACTCCTTGCTAACTCAGTAGCTCAATCAATAGTGTTTCCCGGGAAACAGATTAGTTGTCCGCCTGCGCCAACTCGATCCAGTCCGTGCCGGTGCTGATCAGCGTAATGCTGTCGTATTGCGCCAGCACAGCGTTACCGGATAGCTTGAGCGTGCCAGTATCCGAAATGGTGATGGTCAAATCCGCCTCATTGAAGAGAATCAACAGATCGCCTGGCGCCCCTGCGGCAATCGCGCCGGTACTCACATCGTCCGCAGCCGTGAGCGCTTGGAACGTGCCTGTCGGCGTGATGGTCATTCCCTGCGTGACGCTGATCGCCGTGTTGGCCGCGGCGCGAAGGAACCCCGCCGCTTGCAGGTTGCCACCGGCAGACAAATTGCCATCCACCGTGACCATGCCTCCAATCGCAACATCGTCCCCCACGGTCAGGTCATCGACGACAATTACATCACCCGAGGCCACCACCGTATCGAAATTGCTCACGCCGCTCTGCGCTTCGGACATCTGATACTGCGCCAGTATGAAGAGCAGAGCGATGGTCAGGATCCCCGCCAGTAGCGGGGCAAACGAAAGCCTGCGCATGAATAGTCCTCCTACGCTTGATAGGCCGCATCAGGAACGGCGCGGTTGGTTTTAGTGGGCGACTGGCCATCACCCTCTGCCGACTGTCGGCCACCTGGGAAGCGACGATCCCCGACCACCCTCCAATCGTCGCGCATCCGCTTGACGGCATCGAGCGGCGCGCTGACGAGGATGCTGCGATAGGTCTCCGCCGCAAAATTCTCGCCCTGTGCGCGCACACCTTCCGCCAGCGCTTCGGCGATCAAGTCCTCACGGTAGCGCTTGCCATCGTCGGCCAGTGGCTGCAAGCGCTTCGCCTCTGCCTCTAGCGGGCGCAGGCGCTTGAGTTCGTCCTGCAACTCGCGCACACTGTCGGCCAGTGGCTTGTCGTCCGGTGTGCCCAGAGTGGCCCGGATCTCATCTACAATCTGTTGAGGGTCCACAGTTCGCTCCTTTCCCTCATCTATGGGTGCGCCGGGCCACGATTGCCGGGCGCTGGGTAACTTGATGCGATAGCGCGCTTCGAGGAGCCGCGCTGCTTCTGGGCGTAGCCGTCCGGCGTCGGCCTCCTGCTGCGCCTTGAGGATGGCTGCCCCTGGCGTTGCCCCATCATAGACGGCAGACACTTCCGCCAGGCGAGCATTGTCCACCCAGGCGAAGGCGATGGTCTTGCCGGTCACATCCCCGGCCTCGCTACGCTGCTCATACTCCATGCCGGCAATGTGCATACAACCAGACGAAAAGTAGTTCTGCCCGCAGATGCTACAGCGCATAGAACCGCCGTAAAAGCCGATGGACACATCTGACACCAGCCCTGTGCGCACGCCAAGGATGAAATCATCCGTGTTGATGCCGTTGAGGTTCAGGCCGGGCAAGGTGTAGAAGTCGGCAAAGACCCGACTCAGATCGCTCTCCTCCTCGAAGCGCCCGGTCAGGCTGCGCCCGATGGGTAACTCCCAATGCTTGTGCGAGTTCTGAAAACTAACCCCGGCCTGCGCATCCTCGGCGTAGTTGCGCAAGGACGACGGAGCCATTCGCGTGTAGTAGGCGTCGAGCCGGTTGGATGAAATCTCCGCCATCCAGAAAAAAGGCGAACGCTCGGCAAAGGCGTCTTCGTCCACAGCTTGCTTGGTAAGCAGTGTCATCAGGTCCGCTTGCCGGTCAGTTGTGCGTAACACTCGCGCCGGATGCGCCAAAATCAAATCATTCATGGTGGCTAACTCCGTTTAGGTAAATGTTCACTTGGCGATAACCAGTGGAGACCATACCGCCGCATTGCCCGTACAATCATCGCAATGCTCGGCCCCTGGATCGAGTATCCAGGTACACAGCCATTCGGTTTCGGTCTCTTCGATGCGCCAATGGCACCGGCAATTGGTCCCGCATTGGGTATTCCCATCCCCCGGGTATTGCGGGAGGGTTGGCACTCCCCAGGCCGCAACCCACCCCACCTCAAAAGGCGCTGTTGTGCTTTCCCCGTACATGCTCGTTCGGTTGCTGGCCTGTCCGGTTGATACTTGTCCCTGGGCAAGCTGCTGCCCAAAGTTTTGCAGGGCAATGTACTGAGTGAGGAGCATTCCCCCCAGGGCTGCATAATCTTCAGCGTTGAGCCGCTTAGCGCCTCCCTTCCCCAGGGCATACTCAACCACATACCCGTCTTCAAGCTCTCGCCTCATATCCAAGATCCATCGCTGGATCGTAATGTCCCCGGCGAACATGCTTTCCAGGTGCGCGAGCAGCCGGGCGGTCACCCCATCCGATACCAGATCCCGCAACTCGACCAGATCCTTTTCCCGTATGATCTGACCGGTCTCCTGATTCTTATACCGGTGCCTGTCCGGTTCCCAGACCCAGCCCCCATCCTCTGTCAATAGACCGCGCACGGCTGCCGGTGCCACCGCCGCCCAGAGCAGCAACGCACGGTCTCTAGAATCGTCGTCCGGCTCCGGTTCGGACGGAAGGACCGGCAGGGGGTCATTACTGCCATTGGGGATGATCGCGAGCCGCTGCCCTCCCCTGGGTGCATAGCGGCTCGCATCCACTATCCGCCGGCCCCGATCTTCGCTTAAGTCGGCGCCGGTTTGGAACTGCACGCCCGCTAGGGATTGCCTCGGCTCCGGCGCGTCGGCCTTGTGTCCGGTGACCTCCTCGGACGCTTCGTCCTGGCTGATCCAACCGGCGTCATACTTCTTCCGGGCATTGTCGATCTGCATCGTTTCGGTCTGAGCGTCTCGCATCATTTCGGCGGCGCGCAGTTCCGCAAAGCGCACCACAACCTCGGCGTCGATGCCCTGCGCCTGAAGCGCTAACCCAAACAGCCGCCCCAGCAGTGTCTCGGCCTGATGCTGAATAGACTTGATCCCCGCGGCCTGGATCTCCCATTGCCGGTTGGCGTGCGTCTCGCCGCTTGCGCTTTCCATGCCCATCAGTAACGGCATTGACTTCAGCGCCCGCGTCGCCATGCGCTCAAGCGACGTGATCAGCATCCCCACCGCGCCCAGAGACTCGCTATCAACCGTGCCTACGGGTCGGTTGACGGTCACGACATCGCTGTGGATGTAGGCGTCATCTGGCTCAAGCGCGTCGTAGACTGCCTGCACCTCATTGACAATCGCCTGCATCCATTCCTGATAGGCGGTTGTATCTGCGCCCAGGTGAGGCATAGAGTCCAGCAATTTGGCAGTGTCAATACTCAGATCAATGCGCGGGTAGCCCTGCTGCTGGATCACCCGCTTTAAGTCATGGAGCATCCCTAGCAGGAAGAGGGACGTAAATAGCGCGGGGCTGGCCAGCGGTCGGCCGTATGGTGAGCCAGGGAACGGATCGATGGGGACGTAACGGATCGTCTCACGGTCGAGGACAACGAATTGACCACCCTGCCATTGCCCCATCTGCCACACAGCGCCACGAACGGGATCGCTCTGCTTGCGGAAGCGCACCAGGTGCGGATCGGGCGTTGCCAGGTCCGCAGGGAGCCGTCCGTGTCTGTCTAGAACCAACTCCCCCAACATCGCCCCGCGTAAAAATGCGGCCATAAACAGCCGATTAAAGACAATGTCGGCGCTGCCGTACTGGTCCTCAAGCCTCTTGATAAATTCGTGTAACTGCGCCTGCGCGCGATCATCTATCGTGCGTCGGCTGTCGCCCCCGGTAGCCGGTCGTAATGCCTCTACCGTCCAGCCAGGATTGCACAGGCGCAAGAAGTACCAGAGTTGTGAAGAGACCTCCGGCGATAGGTCCGCCAACATCTCCAAGAGTTTGGATGGGGCGATATTGTCCAGTGAGCTAGAATCTAGCCGCAGAGTGCGCCAGTTAGATTCGTAGTCGGGCGGTGGCACCAGCAGCCAGGACGAGGAGAGCAGATCGTCATCCCGATCACGGGTCAACCGTCCCCCCACTCTTCCGCCGCCCGCGAGCGCACGCGCCCCGGATTGTAGAGGCAATGCCTTTGATTTGTGGCGGAAGAAGTCCCAGAATCCCATTACCATCCCTTTGCTTTTGCTTGAACCAGAACGCTCATATTCTTGGGCCTGGCTGGTCTGGCCACAATCGCCAGGGCGCAACTATCCGCCCGGTCATCATGTTCGCCGTCCGGCGCCCTCAGCGTAGATCCCTCAATGCTGGCCATCTGCATATAGGTTGCGAATGAATGGAGCGTTATGTCGTCGTTTTTGAAAGCGTCGGTTGCCTGCTCATACAGCAGCGATTTCCCCAGCGACGACGAATTCCACCCCTGTTTTTCGTCGTGACCATTCAGAATCTTCAGCCGTCCGTTGTCTCGAAGCCACAGCAGCACCGCATGGCCATGGTTGTTGCGCTCCACCATCACGGCGGCCCGGTTGTAGTAAATGCCTACCTGGTTGGCGTAGCTGGCCAACGTCGAGGGCTGAAACTTCCCAGCCAGGCTGGCCACCTCTTCGCCGCTCAGCCAATCCAACACCGTCGCCGCGCTATCATCACTGGACGGGTTGCCTTCTGCGGGATCGACTCCTATCACATACCGGCGACCCGGCTCAGGGCTGCGGTAGATAGCCAGGCCAGGCAGCGACGGCGCATGAGCCGACCAACGATCCTGTTTCAGTGGCGTCGCCTCGCAGAAATTGCGATCCAGCCACCCGGGCGGGATGCGCTTATCCAGACTACGCGGGGACAGCGCCTCTGCATCTGTGGCCGGATACTGCTCGTGCAGGTCATCTAGCGAGCCTGTGCGGCTCAAAATGTCGGCCCGCTGTATCTCGTACCAGTTGGCATCGCGCTCCGGGCGCACGTGCCAGGGCAGGAAAACCGGCTGCCAGGGAGATGTACCCGTCTTAGCGCTACGGTAGATGGCCTTGAACTCGCTCTGCGGCTGTGTCTTGTCTGCCCGGCTTAGTAGGATCATGCGGCCACCGGTGTCAATCGTCGGCTTGACTGCCCGCATCAGCCGGTTGAAATTCGGCACCAGATCCGCCTCATCCACAATCGCCAGCGTCGCCGTGTAGCTGTCGCCGGCAGACGTAGGGAACGCACGCGCTACCGAACCGTTACTCAGCGCCCATTCGTGGGCGCTGGAATTGGTCACTTTCCGCGCCTGTAACCAGTCAGGCAAGCGAGCGTACATCCCCTTCAGCCGGTCGTCTAGCAGGTGAATGGCCTCCTCATCGCGCCGGCTGAAAAGCAATACTGTTGCCGCCGGACGGAAGATCATCAGCCAGAGGCTATATCCCAGCACCAACCAGGTCATCCCCAGTTGACGGGCCTTCAACACAATGGTCAGCGAATGATTCTGGAAGGTTTTTAACGTGCGAGCCTGCGCAGGCCACAGGCAAAACGGCCTCCATCGCCCTGCCGCGGCGTCCTCGATCTGGCAGTGGTGATGGAGAAAATAGATCGGTGATTCGCTACAGGCGAGCCATTCTTCATGGATCTCCTCGTCTGTCATCAATCGATCAGTGACGACTCAAACTGCCTCGCCTTATCACGTGCACGCGCCATCTCATCACTGGTAATGTGTACATGCAGCGGGTTGTCCTTGCTGCCCCGCTCGTCTAACTTGCCATGTGTCCGCAAAATGGTAGTCAGGGCGGCTTGCGCGTCGTGTAGCTCTAGCGAAATTTCAGTTTCGGTCACCTCTGCGGCGGTTTCCCCTTTGCCTCGCAGGTAAGTGCGCGTCTTCGTCCTCAGCTTCCGCACCAGGCGCAGCGCCCCGGCCTTCTGCGCAGCACCCAGATCGAACGAGGGTCGGCCATCGTCGGCGATCTTCACAAACGAGGACATATCGCCACGCGCCTGGCCCGCCAACAGCGCCAGCGCCTCATCCGCCATCATCGACGTTTCGGCCATGCGCCGTTCGATGATTTCCGAAATCTTAGGATTTCTTAGGTTTTCGTAGCCCGTTACTGCCAGCGTGTTCTCGCTGCCTCGGTAGCCGGCCCGCTCTGCAGCGCGCGTGGCGTTGCGGTCTACGAGGTACTCTTCGATGAATGCCTTTTGCTTCCCGCTCAGCCCATCCCGTGCCATGATCTACCGGCTCCGATCCCCCAGATCCGCCTCGAGCGCGTTTACACGCTCATTCAGTAACACCAATGCATCGGTCAGCGCCTCCAGATGCACTGGTGATGCAGACAGCGCACGATTATGGGCCTCGGCCTGGCTGATACTCAACCGCTGCCAGGCATCGAGCAGAGGAGCGGCGGGCGCATTATTGGGCTGCCCGCGCTGGTCAAGCGCAACACTGACCGCATAGCCCAGCGCACCGGCGACAGTGAGGATGGCCTGTACAAGTGTCGCCTGCTCGGAGTCGTTCATCTCCAACACGCCGACAGCAACCATCACGCCTATCAGCGAAATCCAGAATTTAGAATCGGTGACAAATTTCGGCATTGAATTCTCCTATCCACCACGCACCATACTCACCACAGACAGCGCCAGATTCAGCAACAGCGCCGAGCCGCTGCCCACCGCCAGCCTGAACACGTACCGCGCCATCCGCTCCAGCCGGGCCTCGTAGTGGTACAGATGGCCAGCGGTGGCGTCCGTCTGCTCGGACACCCGTCGATGCAGCTGCCCCAGCTCCAGCACAATCGGGCTGAGTAGGTCCCGCTCGTACAGGCCGTTGGATGCCCAGCCGTATAGACCTGTCCGATCTACTGTGGATTCAAACGCCTTGCGCAGGTCCACGATCTCGCGCTCCTCTTCCTGGCGCGCCACCTGCTCATAGAAACGAATCGGGTATTTCCACGCCACACTATCCCGCAGGGGAGCCGTGGTGTAAATGGAACAGGCCACCCCGTTGCGCACGGCATAGTTGGCGAACAGGGCAGAATTACACGAGTTAAAGAAGAGCATTTGGGCGTCGGTAATGCGGGCCAGGTTCACGACGTCGTCAGGCGTCAACAGATGCTCACCCAGCACCAATAGATTGGGGTGACCGTCGTCGTCGCTGCCAATGTGCCCGGCAAAGTGGAGGATCTGCTGTGGGTTGTGGCGCAGATCGCTCATCCATGCGTGCATGTCGCTCCGTTCGGCCAGAAAGGGCAGAACCTTATGCCGACGGCTGATGTCCTGCATTTCGGCGAACGTCGCCAACTCAGTTGTGCCAAAGACCGCAATCTGCATAAGGCTTTCTTCAAACAAAAGCGCCGCCCAACCTGGGCGGCGCTAATCTAATGGCTTACCGATGATATGATGTTGCTTGCTTATCGATTGGGCGGTTGCAGACTCAAATTTTGCACACTGCTCACCCTGATCGACACCGACGTACCCTTACCGTGTACCTCCAACTGCCATCCGATGCCCGAAGCGATCCAGCGTGGTAATTCGGGCACCAGCAGGCGCAATAACTCCAACTGCTGTGGTGTGATTTGACTCCCCCCGTCCATCCCCCCCTCCTGGCTACATAGGCACAACGAACGTGTATGCAAAGTATAGCACAAATGAGCGTCTGCGATACAAGCAATCTTGACTAGCTATTTACAGCTCGGGGAAGAAGATGCCGCTACGGGGCGTCGTTGCCGCGTCGTCTATGCCTACCCATTCACTGTCGAGCGTTCGCTGCTGTGGGCGTACTGTCTGCTGTGGGCGCACTGGCTGCTGTCGTGCGCGCCACCAGCGTAGCCGGTTGATCACCGCGGCGACGAGAATGATGGACAGCGACAGCGCTGCCGAGCCAATGATCACGTCGGCGGGGGTGATCACGATTTGCCTCCTTTGACATGCGCCTGGCCAGATTCGATGGCGACGCGGATGGCGGCCAGCGCTTCGGCCTGGCCAGGATCGTCAGTGCGGATGACGGTCCGCTGGCGCCCGAAGGCGTCAACAGCAGCAGGCGGATCTGGCTGGTGCATCTTGCCTGCCGGGTGGAACGTGTGCCAGAGTTCATGGGCATAAACCTTGGATACGCCCAGCGCCGTCACTAGGTCTACCTGCCGGGTGCCTGGATCTGCGTCAATCATCTCCTTGGCGCGGCGTTGGACGACGGTCTCTTCGGGTTCGGTGGTTCGGTTCGGTGTTAGTTCGGTAGGCGGTTCGGTGGGGGTGCTACCAGTGGTAGACCCACCCCCCACAGTGGACGACCGAACGACCGAACCATCAATCAGCGCCGGATAGGGATACGCCGGCAGCGCGGCCAGGTAGGCCGGGAGATTCGGCCTGATGTGCCAGGCGTTGAACTGTTGCGCCTGATAGCGAAACACGCCGCTATCGGGCAAGGTCTGAGCGTGCCAGTCGCCTACCAGCGTCCCCTGATTCGGTCCCACCTGATAAATGATTTTGGCTTTGGTCGCCATCATCACTTGCTTACTCCACGCCTCGGGGTATTGGTCGATCAGCACGAAATGCACGTCAGTGTAGCGTCCCTTCGAGATAATGGTGTCGATCATGTTGTCCATCGCGTCCACGTCGCCACCCTTGCCCCGTCCGCGCAATTCTCGGCACAAGTCTCCGTATTCCTCGACGATAACCACAAGCGGCGGCAGCGACGGATCGCGCAACTCCATCAGGTGGCTGACGCCGGCGCGCTGGACGATGGCGGCGCGCTGCTCATACTCTGCATAGACATGCGACATCTGGTCACGGATGACGGTGTAATCGCTCTGGCGCCACTCGGCTACGCGGGCAAATGGTCGCCAGTCTACGCCGCCCTTGGGATCGAGAATGGCGAGGCGCGCACCCGCCTTGCGCAAGGCCAGCGCCAAATGAAAGCCAGAGGAGGCCGTCTTCCCTGTGCCCGGCGCGCCGACGATGCCCACGTTGACCGCCTGGCGCAGATTGACCTTGCACAGCTTGCCATTGTCGGCCTGGCCCAGGATGAGCGCATCAGCGGTGGACTCATTGAGCGCCTTGCCGGCAGTGTAGGGGGAGAGTAGGGCAGGCGGCGCAGGCGGCGCGTCGGGAGCAAGGCTGCCGGATAGGAACTTCCCCGTCGCCACGTTGGGGATACCAGGGCGACCGCCGGGCCGGTACATGCTGCCGTACTGGCTGGTGATGGCAGCATCGCCCGGGTTCATGGCCTGAAGGCTGTGCGTAGCCTGCACGGCGTTGCGGATCTGCGCCTGGATCTCCCAGCCTGCGGCAGGGGCAAGCTCGACATAGCCGTAATCGTCATCGATGACGGCGGCGGCAGACACCATGTTATCGGGGTTGACGAGCACCGGCACGCCGCGGCTGAGCGGATTCCACCAGGGGCGGCGCAATCGGTATTCCCTGAGCGCGTGGGAGCCATCCCGTTGGCGCATGTCGTTGTCCCACTGGACGGATCGGGCTTTGTAGGCCATCGCCAGGATGACGACGACCGAGAGCGTCGCCAGGATGGGGATCAGCCAGAGCAGGACGGAGATAGACAAGGCGGCGTTGTTGGCCACCTGCGTGGTTGCCTGCCCGATGGCTTCACGGTTATCGACGTAGAGGATCGCCATTAGGCCGACGATGCCCAGGCCGATGATGGTCGCAAGTGTCTTCATTCCCCACCTCCAATCAAAAAACCTCAGCGGGTATGCTGAGGTTGCAGTGTGGCGAGGATAAGTTACACTTATCTGAGCCGGTGCGCTGCTTCCTCAGCGGGTCGGTGTGGCCGGTAGCGAGCGCAAATCGCTACCGGCTTCGTTTATTCTAGCACTATTGTTCTAATTGTCCAGCGGCGATTTCACGCTTACGCCGATACTCTTCAACATACGCCGAGGCGACGCGCTTCTTCTTGTATTCCGGCAAGTTGCTATAGGGACGGTTGCGTCTGGCATAGGCGCGGCGCAGCGCGTCAACCAATGCGGCGTCTCTTGCGTCTAGCTCAGATGTTCCATTGCCCGCTCCGCTTGCGCTACCTGGGCGATTTTGGGCGCTACGGGTGGGGCCTGTGTGTTGGTCCATTTTCATGATTGCGTGCCTTCCTGGGCGTTCTGTGCGGTTTGGCGACGCTCGGCAAAATGGCGTTCCTTGCAAGTTGCGCAGAGGCGGCCTGCCGTGCGGCTTGCGCTGATGGTCATCTGGCTGCGAAAGTCGGCAATGACGAGTCCGCAGTAGGTGCGGATGCCGGCATTGGTAGAAAGATGCGACACGCGGTGATGGCGATGGTAGATGTAGAGCATAGCTAGTTGTCCCACATGAGCCAGAGTTGGCGGTTATCACAGGATTTGTGCAGATGCGCGGCGTGGTACATAGGCACGCCGCCGAAGGTCATAGGCTTTTCGGAGGCCAACTGGCGCATCTGTTCGCGCTGACGGTTGATGTAATCGTTGGCGTTGCGTAACTGGCTATCGCGTGCGTCAATGACCTCGCCGGCGGCGCGCAGCTGATCATGCGCCATCGACAGGGCGTACTCTGCCGCTTCTGCACGCTCCTCTTCGGCTTGCCAGCGAGCGCTAAACCAGAGCGCCATTACCCAGCCACCCGCAAGGAAGAACATGGCGATTTCAGTCCACACGGCTAGTAGCCCCGGCTTTCGAGTTCGTTGTACCAGCGCCAGAGCGCCCCGCGGGTCTCTTTGCCCTGGGCGTGCTCCAGGCCGCGCAGGATGACGCAAGGACGGCGGCACTTTTGCGGCCAGTCGGCGAAGGGGACGCTGACCAGCTTCGCCCATTCGGCGTCGTCCTCTTCGTTCCAGCCCGCTTCCCATCCGGTGCGTTGGCTGTCGCCAGGGGCGGGCTGGTTGGGGGTGCGCAGCTTGCCCAGGAAGGTGTCGACGCTGGTTTTCTCTACGTCGGTATCGTCCAGTTCGTAGATGTAGGTATCGCAAGTGTGGTAGGCGGCGGCCAGGTAGACGGCGCGCTGAAGGTCTTCGACCGAGCCGCCGTCCAGGTCAATCTTCAGGTTCTGGTTGAGGCTGTAGTTGAGTGCGCTGAAGGCGGCGCGCAGGAAGGCGACGTTGGTCCATAGGTTGGCCGGGCCGAGTTCGTCGAAGGCGTCCTCGATGCGCGCCCGGTCGGCTTTGGCTTGCGCTTTGGCGGCCTGCTTTTTGGTGAGGCCATCGGGGTTGGCGAGTTTTTCGGCCTCACGCTTGCGGGCGGCCATGCGGGCGGATGATGTGCAGCCGTAGCACATGTTGGGGGCATTTTCAGAGTCAGGCCGGACGTGATCGGTTCTGGCGTGAGGGTTGTAGGCCAGGATGAAGCACTCGCAGCGGTCGGCGCTGCATAGTCCTTTGTCGAGCAATTCCTTATCGCGCCCACTGAACCAGTTGGTCATGATGTCGTTGACCGCGCCGCGCATTTTGTCGACGGGGATGGCGGCTGAAGCTGGTGATTGGTGATTGGGGATTGGTGATTGGGGCAGTTTGCGCAGTTCCTCAAGGGCGCCCCGCAAGGCGGTTTTGGCCGCCGTAATGTTTGGGTGTGCCTTGAGAAACGCTTGATAGCATGGGCTGTTGGCGTGGTGGATCTGGTTGTCATCGAGGTCTCGCCAGGTGCGGCCCTTGTCGTCCCTGTAATTTCTGAGCCAGTCAAAGGCGGCTATGCTATCGCTGGCCGAACTTGGCCTGTCGTCGGTTGCCTGTCGTCCGTCGTCCGTCGTCGGCTGACTGGGCTTGCGCTGCACTTCCTTGATGGCTTGGCGGGTGATGTCGATGAGGGGCCACTTGCCGTAGTTGTTGGCCAGGAAGATTGACCATCGCGCCGCTGCGTAGGCTTCAAACTCGGGGTGATCAGTGCGCTCGGCCAGGGCCTGGCGGATGAGGGCGGCGACGTCGGCCACGGTCATGGTGGCGTCGGCATTCTTGGGGCCTTTCCATGTGGGCGGCTCGGCGGGTTCTGCTGCCGGTTCGACGTAGACCGTGCGCGCTTTGGCCCTCAGCGCATTTTGCTGTTGTGCAACCTGGTACTCTCGCCAGAGCTTGGCTTTGGCGTCGTAGCAACTGGTCAGGGTGCAGCGAGGATAGGCGTCGCCGTGGAAGGTGACGCGGTATTGGCAGCCAGCGCAGGCACCCTTGGCCTTGAATCGGTTGTCGCCGTTGAGCGCGTCCCATCCGTCTGTATCCGGGCCGAAGTCGAGTGGCCAGGGCGCTGCGACGGTGCGTGTGCGCTTGAATCCGTATTGCTCGTACTCTTCTTCGGTCGGCGCGTCGGGCAGGGGGTTTAGGCTGGCTATGGTGCTGGTGATGTTGTCATCGAGGAGGCGTGTGGACCAGTCGTTTTTCGTGGCCCGCTCATAAAGGTCAGCGAGCAGATACGGAGCGCCCTCCAGCCGTAGCAAGGTGCGTGCGTGTTTTTCGGAGATGTCGCCGGCGGAGACGGCTTTTTGGATGGCCAGCGGTAAGCGTAAGAGGCGTACGCTATTGGCGGCGGCGCTGCGGCTGTAGCCATACGGTGCGGCAGCGGCATCGATGGCCAGGCCGAACTCAGTCATGGCGGCCTGGATCGACCGTGCGCGCTCGATTGGGTTCAGCCCCACCCGGCGGGCATTCTCGGTAGCGGCCATGCGCCACATGTCGAGTTCGTCGGCGTAGGCAATGCGGATGGGCATGGCGGCGTAGTCGGGATCGGTTTCCACCAGCAGCCGGAAGGCGCGCAGCCGACGGTGGCCGAAGTGGAGTTGTACGCCCAACGTCTCGAAGAGGTCGAATTGGTTGTAATACTGGAGCTTGGCATACTCGGCCACGGGCAGGGGCTGAGGTTCGTCGCTCAGCCAGACGAGGCGGGCAATGGGGATCTGCTGCAAGCCGAGGGTGTCGCGCAGCTGATCCTTCAAGGTGACGATACCATTGGCCAGGTCCTGGAGTGACTCCGGGGCGTAGTCGAGCCGGGGCTGATAGGGATTATCGACGATGCGATGCAGGGGCAGACGCACGATGGCTGTTTCCCGGGAAACAGAGCCGGTTCCATTGGTGGCCGTGGGTTTGATGAGTGACTCTAGCATGATGATCCCTCCTCGATGTGGGCTAGCGCGTGGCGAACGGCGATGGTGAGTGATTGGTAGTGAGCAAGCAGCCTGGCGTCTGCGTCGACGCCGCGGGCGGCGGGAATTTCGGCAAGCACTGGCATGCTAACTTTGCGGATCTCCTCAATGTGCTGAGCGTGCAGAACGGTGCGGCGGTCGATCTGGGTGATGACGGTGCCCAGAATTTGGGCCTTACTCAATCCTCGTTTGTTGAGCCAGGCCACAAGCTGGATCATCCGATTCAGCCCGTCAATCCCTTTCGGTTCCGGGATGACGGGGACCAGTACGTAATCGGCAGCCACCAACGCATTGATGGTGAGCAGATCCGCCGCCGGCGGGCAGTCGAGCAGGATGTAATCGTGGATGAGATGATCGGCCAGGGCCTGGCTGAGATGGTCATGGGTGCTGAGTTGGAGCTGCATCCAGGCGGCGGTCTCCTGTAGGGCCAGGGTGGCCGGGATGAGGTCCCAAGCGCCAGCGGTTGGAAAGAGCGCCTCAAAGCTTTTTGCCCGGCCCGTGAGCAGATCCTCAGTGTGCGTGCCCTGCCAATCGGTAGCGCTCTGCCATCTCGTCAGGCTGTGCTGTGGATCCATGTCGATGGCCAGCACGTCATGGTCTTTGCTCAGGCAGCGGGCCAGCATCTGGGTGGTGGTGGATTTGCCGACGCCGCCGGCATGGCAGGCAATGGCGATGATGGTTGTTTTCATGATTTATCCTCGTGCTCAATGGCGATAGTGTGATCGGGTTGCCCGGGCGCTGCGCCATCTGGACGGCCTGGCAGCCAGTGGCGATAGCAGGCGTCTGCGCCACAGGTGATGCGCCGCACGCCGTCGGGCCAGGTGGCGCTTTTGCGCTGTTTGCAGACAGGACAGAGGCCGGTGCGCTGGCTGAAGCCGATGTCGGCCAGGACGGTGCGCTGCATCTGGTAGTAGCGGCTTGGGTAGCTCATGGCTGCACCTTGGCGGGCAGGCTGTAGCGGAATTTCCTACCATCTCGGCGAGTCTGCACTGCGGCCAGGGCCGGGTTGTTCTGGATGCTGACGACAACGTGGCGACCGCTCAACCCTGTCGCGGCGGCAATCTCCTCTGTGGTGGCGTCGGCATGATCGCTCAAGTAGGCGATGATATCCGGGACAGCGCGGCTAGTGCGACCTCCGCCGCGTTTCGACCGAGGAGCCGGGCGGGGCTGCTGGGCGGCCTGGATAGGGCGCTGGCAGCGCGGGCCGGGATAGTCCTGATTGAGCACGTCGGCTACCCTATTGTTGATGACGGCCTTGTCTGCGGCTTGGCGGATCAGGTCAGCGATATCGGCCAGGGCGAGGCGGTCTCGTTCCGGTACGTGCTGACTGTTGTCTGCGATGGCGCCCAGGATTTTGGACAGTTCTGTGAGGACGATCAATGGCGTAATGCGGTTGATGGTGATCATCTCGATTCCTCCACAACGATGGTACGGGCGTAGGCGCTCATGGCGGCTTCGACGACGGGCACAGAGGCGGCGAGGCGGTAGCGCTGGTCGCCGAGTTTGTATTTGAATTCGGCCTGACGGGGCGGTTTGCGCTTGCCGCGCTCCCAGTCGGTAATCTCGGCGGACTTGCGACGTTTCTTTGGTTTTGTGGACATGGGGTAACTCCTGTAAAATGAAAAAGGATTTGGTTGCTTTAGAGAGCGCTCGATCCGTTGCCCCGGCTGACCCCAGCCGGGGTTTTTGTTTGCCCGTGGTGACGAATGGCGGGCGGATCCTGGACAATGCGGCGCAGGGTCGGGCGCACGTCTGGGCCTGTGACCCGGAAGACGCCAGGCACCTCGGCGTCTTTGCCCAGGCAGGCGGGGGCGCTGGTAGGGGCGTCCCA
>JAANMW010000743.1_pt1 | contig 38292 bp, 39 predicted proteins | sample 7279671 | NCBI WGS metagenome assembly JAANMW01 (sample SAMN14094541, study PRJNA606508) | bioreactor metagenome | isolation source: A lab-scale SPAN reactor treating ammonium-rich wastewater day 247 | place: Ireland: Galway | collected 2017-09-19 | reverse complement strand
CAATGCCGAGAATGTCGTTGCCGGACAGCTTTCAAGTGGCCTTTCGGGTTTGACAGTCGACGAGATGAGCCGTATTATTATCGCTTACGAGCCTGTCTGGGCGATTGGAACGGGTAAAACCGCGACGCCTGCACAGGCTCAAGAAATGCACGGCCACATCCGCAATGTTGTCGAGAAAGATCACGGCAAAGACGTTGCGGCCTCGGTTCGGATCCTCTACGGCGGTTCGGTCAAACCTGAGAACATTGGCGAATTGATGGGTCAGCCCGATGTCGACGGTGCATTGGTTGGCGGTGCGAGTCTCGATGCTGAGAGTTTTGCGAAGATCGTAAACTATAAGTAATCGGGACGGGAGTTAGAAAGTTGCTATACGTACTTTACATTTTGTTTTTTGCTTCGTGCATCGTCCTCGTTGGAGCAGTTCTGCTCCAACCTGGTAAGACCGATGCCGGCGCTCTGTTCACGAGCAATATTTCGAGCTCGGCATTGACGCCGCGAGGTACGACGACGATACTTTCGAAGATCACGATCGTGGCCGGCGTTGTTTTTATGGTTTCGGCCTTGCTGATCTCGATGCCTGCATTCAACGGCAACGTTTCGGTGCTCTCGTCGAACCCGGAAGCACCGGCTGAAGCTCCTGCTTCGACAGCAGCAAATTCAAATGCAGCACCGGCGGCACCCGCGGCACCCGCGGCTAACACGGCTGCTCCCGAATCTGCTGCACCGGCTGCTAACGCAAATGCCGCTGCACCTGCAGCGAATACAAATGCGGCTCCGGCAGCGAATAAGTAGCGTTTGTTGAGATTGAAAATTTAGCTCAGGTGGCGTAATTGGTAGCCGCGCACGTTTGAGGGGCGTGTGGAGCGATCCGTGCGAGTTCGAGTCTCGCCCTGAGCACCAAATCGAAGAAGCAGGCCGCATCGTTGGCCTGCTTTTTCTATTTGACGACCATTGTGCCCGTCCCTTCGTCCGTGAAGACCTCGGCAAGCACCGCATTTGCCTTTCGCCCGTCGATCACATGGGCTGTATGTACGCCACGTTCTATCAAGGAGATCAGGCTCTCGAGCTTCGGTATCATTCCGCCGGTCGCCTTGCCGGATTCGATCAGCTCGCGAGCCTCGTTGATCGGCAGTCGCGAGATCTTCGACGCGGGATCCGTCGGATCGAGGTAGATGCCGTTCACATCCGACAGCAGAATAAGCTTCTCCGCCTTAAGGGCAACGGCGATCTCCGCCGCGATCGTATCTGCGTTAATGTTGAAAACGTGGCCGTGATCGTCGGCACCGAGCGAAGAAAGAACAGGCAAATAGCCGTTGCTCAGCATCACGTCGATGAGCGATGCATCGATCTTCACGACATCGCCAACATGCCCAAAATCAACAAGGTCCGTTACGCCGGTCGCTCGATCGAGAACGTTCTTGGGCGGACGCTTTTCCGCCGTCAGAACGCCGCCATCAATGCCCGAAAGCCCGACCGCTTTTATCCCACGGCGCCTGAATTGTGCAAGGATCTCAGTGTTGATCTTCCCGCGAAAGACCATCTTTGCCAATTCCAGAGTGTCGTCGTCGGTGACTCTACGTCCTCCTACGACCTTTTGAATTACGCCAAGCTTCTCGGCCATCTCGGTCAACTGTTTACCGCCTCCATGTACGACGCACACTCGGATGCCGACCTCGTGCAAAAGTCCGATCTCCTCCGATATCGACGCTAGGTTTGCCGGGTCCTCGGTGATCTTTCCGGAGAACTTGATGACGAACGTCTTGCCGGCGAACCTCTGGATATACGGCAACGCCTCGCGCAACAAATCTAGTGATTCGATTTCCATAGCGAGCTATTTCACCAATGCTGCAAGGATCGCCTTCTGGACGTGCAGCCGATTTTCCGCCTCGTCGATGACAACGGAGTTTGACGAATCGAGAACCTCGTCCGTTACGATCACATTTCGGCGGACGGGAAGACAGTGCATAAAAATACCGTCGTTTGTCCGCGACATCTTCTCGGAATCAACGATCCAGTCGTGGCGGAGCGAAGCGTGGTGGCCCACGTCGGGTCTACCGTAGAAGGACGCGGGTGCCCAGCTTTTCGCATAGACCACACCTGCTTCTTCAAAACCTTGATGTGGGTCGTTGATAACACGGATACTGCCACCGGCGGCTTCAGCATGGTCGGTGGCCTGCCGGATCAAGTCCGGATCGAGATCGTAGCCCGCAGGATGTGCGATCGTCAGCTCATGGCCGCATTGTGCGGCGGCGAGCATGAAGCTATTCGGGACCGCCATTGGTAGTGCCTTCGGGTGCCACGCCCACGTCATGAGCACGCGCTTCTTTTCACTGCCGAATCGCTCGCGTATCGTCAACATATCAGCGAGGGCCTGGCAAGGATGGTGCATCGCCGACTCCAGATTTATTACCGGAACATTAGAATACTTTGCGAATGCGTGCAGGACCGGATCAGTGCGTTCGTACTCCCAATCTTTCAGTTCTGCAAAGGTGCGTACGCCGATCGCAGAAACATATCGGCTGAGGACGCGAACGAACTCCGCGATGTGCTCGGTCTTGTTGCCGTCCATAACCACGTTGTCTCGGTATTCGATGGACCAGGAGGTGCTTCCGGGCTCGATAAACACGGGATTTCCGCCGAGTTCGAATACCGCGATCTGCATCGATGCGCGCGTCCGCAACGAGGGATTCAGGAACACGAGGGCTACGGACCGACCGGCTAATTCATTCGTAACGCGTCGATCAGCCTTGAGGGCCGCGGCCTCCCGGAGAATATCCTCAAATTCCTTTCTCGAAAGGTTGGCAGTTGAAAGGAGATCTCTCATGCGCTGAGCACCTCTGCGAAGAGCTTGATCTCATCCTCTGACACGTTCAGCGGCGGAAGCAGCCGGAGCACGCTCGGATCACTGCTCATACCGGTAATGATCTTTGCGTCAAGGAGCTTTTGATAGTGGGGATGCGCACGGTCCTCAAACTCGACGCCAAGTAGGCAGCCTTTGCCGTGTACTGCTTTTACAGCCTTGCAATGCGAGCACGCGTCTCTTATCCACGCTTCAATATTCTTCGCATTGGCTAGTAGGCCGTCACGAGCGATGACATCGAGGGTTGCGTTCACGGCGGCCATTGCGATCATGCCGCCGCCAAATGTCGTCCCAAGGTCATTCTCCTTGATCGACGCGGCCATGCCGTCCGAAACAAGGCACGCGCCGACAGGCACACCGCTGCCAAGGGATTTTGCAAGCGTGACAATGTCCGGCACTACACCGCCGGCGGCTTCGCTTCCTGCAAAAAACCACTCGCCTGTACGGCCAACACCGGTCTGGACTTCGTCGAAGATAAGCGCAGCTCCAACCTCATCACACTTGGCTCGCAGTTGCTTGAAAAATTCGGGCGAGGCTTCACGCACTCCTGCCATCGACTGTATAGGCTCGATGAGCACCCCTGCGGTTTCCTTATCAATAACGGATGCAATCGATTCGAGATCTCCAAACTGAGCCTCTAGATGGCCGGGAACGTTCGGTTCGCCCAAGGTCCGATATTTGCCTAAGAACGTTGCCGAAATGGAGTCGGCCGTTCTGCCGTGAAAGCCTTTGGCAAAAGAGACAATATTGCTTCGGCCTGTCGCAAGACGAGCGATACGCATCGCGTTCTCGTTCGCTTCGGTGCCGGAATTGCAAAAGAAAGCCTTCGAAAGCGGTATGGGTGCGACCGAGACAAGCCTCTCGGCGGCCTTTGCTCTGACGTCCGAATAGACGACGTTCGAATAGAACATTAGTTTCTGTGCCTGCTCGGAAATCGCCGTCGCGACGTCCGGATGAGAATGGCCGAGAGCACAAACTGCGTGGCCGCCATAGAGATCGAGGTACTTCTCGTTGTCCGAGGTCCAGACCCACGAGCCGCTGCCTCGTACGATCGCAAGCTCCAGTTTTGAATACGTCGAAAGCTGAATGTTCTTTTCTGTAGTAAATATTTCTTCGCTGGTCATTAGGGATTTGTGCCCGGGAATAGAAGACCGGTGGTTTCTTCGATGCCGAACATAAGATTCATATTTTGGACAGCCTGGCCCGCCGCACCTTTTACGAGATTATCGAGGGCGGAAAATACCGCGATCGTCTTACCCGAAGCATGGACGGCGATGTCGCAATAATTCGTCATCTTGACCCAATTTATGTCCGGCGAGGTTTCAACGATCCGTACGAAACGGCTGTCTGCATAGTGGTCCTCGAAAAGGTGACGAGCTTCGCCGTTAGATAAGGCAGAGGTAGCTTCCATATAACACGATGCGAATATGCCGCGTGAAACGGGCATACTGTGGGTCATAAACACGAGCGGCGATGTGAAGTTGCCAACACGATTCAGACACTGCTCGATCTCAGGTAAATGCTGATGCGTAAAAGGCTTATAGGCGTAGAATGAATTCGCTCGCTGCGGGTGGTGCGTATTTGCGGCCGCCTTTGCTCCGGAACCTGATGAACCCGTCTTTGCGTCAACAATGATCTTGCCGGTCGTAAGTCCGCTCTTGATTATCGGCGCAAGTGCCAGGATCGTTGCCGTAGCAAAACATCCCGGATTTGCGATGAATTGTGCCTCTGCGATCTCATTTCGAAATAGTTCCGGAATGCCATAAACGAATTCTTTCTGGAGGCTATCTGCGGTCTGCGGACGCCCGTAAGCCGCCTCGAACACGTCGACATCGTCGATTCGAAAGTCACCCGACAGGTCGATCGCTTTCGTACTCTTTGGAAGCGAACCGACAAGCGACATTGCTGCTCCGTGCGGCATCGCGAAAAAGGCGACATCCACTTCAGGAAGCTGCGATAGGTCTTCAGGCGTGGGCGAAAAGCTCAGGTCGGTCACGCCGAGAAGGTTTCGATGAACCGCCGAGACCGGCTTTCCCGCATGCTCATTCGCGGTTACAAAGACGATCTCCGCATTCGGATGAAAAAGCAGCAGCCTAAGAAGCTCGCTGCCGCCATATCCTGAACCGCCAAGTATACCGATTTTGACACTGTTCAACATACCGATGCCTCCAGGGCATTCATCTGAAGATCAGCCGCGAGACTATAAAGGCGCGCGCTGTCATTCCTGGCGTTTGCGGCATCGATCTTAAAGCGCTCACGGATCGCCGACTCTCCCATCGAGGAATCAGTTACCGCGCCGGAGATCACATCCGGCTGCAGGCCGAATTCTTTTAGAACAGTGATGCCGCCGACCACGCCGACAAAGTCCGAAGCACAAAAGACGAGCTTCTTGACCGCGCCCATCACCTTCGAGGAACCGAGAAGACGCTCGACCGAATACCCGCCAAGCACGCCGTCACCAAGCTCGGCAACGATAAGGTCCGGCGAGAGGGAATTCAAGTGGTTGAGGGCGCCGATCGCAACCTTATCGAGGTTCGCGCTGCCGACAGTGGAGGGAAGTCCAAAATCCAGAAAACTTACGGTGGCAAACGCACCGTTATCCTGCATCTCAAGCGTGTCACGCAGGCACGCAACGCCCGTAAGCTTAACGCCTGCAACCTTTAGGCCCCGTAGGGCGGCCTCTCGGATGATCTCGGCGACAGCAACCGTCTTTCCCGAGTTCATACAAGTTCCTGCAACAAGAATGACCGGTGCCGAAGGTGCAAGCATGTCCGACGTCGGCAAGGCGGTTGAAGCAAGGTTCACAACCATCCCGTCAGCATCACAAACGCTCCCGATCACCTCAACATCAACGACCGTTCCGAGTGACGAGCTCACGCCGGTCTTCTGGCCGATCACGCCGCCGAGATTCAAGATCGAAAGGTGATCACCCTCAGCGATGTACGCCGGCACTTCGCCGACGATGCCCTTCAAGGCCCGCCGCTCGCCGAGAACGCCGCAGATGACGCTGCCTCTCTTGATCCGGGCGAGACGGCCGCTTGGAGTTTCGAGCATTCCATACGACCGGCTCTCGTTCAAAGCACGAACAGCGACAAGGTCGCCAACCTTTGCAACGCGTGGCGTCGGATCGACGAGGGCCGTGCGCCCAACGGAAACCCGGCCCGTAACCGAAGCCAAGAGGTCAAATTGCACTTGTCGAATGCTCATTCTTCGTCGATCCCTCCGAATATTTGTCGAAACTTTGCCGCTATCAGCGGGCGATCGGCAGATGTTCGTGCAGCGATGAAGATCGTGTCATCGCCTGCTAAGGTGCCCGCGATCTCGGACATGTTCGCCCTATCGATCTCAACTGCGATCGCTGAGGCGATACCGGGCAAGCACCGAAGTACAAGCAGGGAATCGCCTGATGTCCGCAGGCTGATAGGGCCAAATGCCGCTGCGGTCCGCTCAAGCGCGTATCGTCCGTCGCGTTTTGCAATACCGAGCTCATGGAGATCTCGGGAAATGCTGGCCTGAGTAACCGAGAATCCAGCCGCCGTAAGGTTTTCGACGAGTTCCGCCTGATTCGAAATCGGGACGTCGCTGATCGCCTCAAGGATGTAGTTATGTCGTGCTTCTTTCGAAAACATACTGCATAATATACACTCTCTAATGGATATTATGCAAGCTAGAAATGAATTGTCCCTTATTTTGGGGACGAAAGATCCGGTCGCTATTAGAAAATGGCTAGTTTTATACGGAGATATTTTTTCGGATTTGCACGGAAATCCTTAAGAAGCTGGGTGCCTTCGCCTGTGAAGGTGGCGACATTGTTAGCGGTTTGATTGACGCTATTGTAGAGGGTTTCGTCAGTAATGAGTTTACCGAGAGTGCCTTTTCCGGCCTGAGCATTGCTGAGGATCGCGTCTATTCGCGATGCCGTCGAATTAAAGCGATCAAGAGCAAGGCGAGTGTCGTCGTACATCTTGTCGTCTGTCAGGAGCTTGCCTAGGGTGCCTTTTCCACTGCGAAGGTCGGCTGTGATCGCGCGAAAATCTTCCGTGATCTTCCGCAGGTCGGCAACTGCAGCTCGGGTTTCGTTGTAGAGCACGTCATCGTTGATGATCTTGCCCGCAGAGCCTTTGCCGGCACGAATGTCGCTCGAAATGGACTCAAGGCTGGCGGCGGTCTTTGCGAGGCTCTCGTAGAGCTTCGGGTCGTTGACGAGCTTTCCTGCGGTGCCTTGGCCCGAATTGACCTTGTCGATGGTTGCCTGAAGGCGCTTCATCGTCTCTTTTGTCTCGGCAACGGCTCCATCGAGGTTGTCATACAGCGCATCATCGTTAACGACCTTGCCGAGAGTCCCTTCACCGGTATTCGCTTTATTCAGGATCTCGTTCGCCGGGATAGCAAGCTTATTGATCTGCTTTAGAAGGTCGTTGCCCGTCGCGGTAAGCTGATTCATCGAGATCGCAGTGGATGACTCCAGAACATAGTTCTCACTCACCGGCGAGCCTTTTTCGGTGCCGGGCGTAATGTTGATCATTTTGTCGTTGCCAAGGACAGACGTTGCGATCAACTGCGCCGCTGAGTCCGTGCGGATCATTTCACCGATGGGCTGCCCCTGGATCTGGGTCGCGACGGCAAGGGTGGCTTCGATCCGGTTTCCGTCCGGCGTATCCGCGGGGAGAAATTTCACGTCCACGACCTTGCCGATCGAGACGCCTGCGAGCTGCACGTCAGCGGCCGTGTGAAGGCCGTCGGCCGAGACGAATCTCGCCTTGAGCGCAAACTTCTTTTCAAAAGGGTTGAAGTCACCGCTGGAATTGATAACAAGGTAGCCGAGGACAAGCAAAGCCAGCAGCATAAAGATGCCTACGCGAAGTTCGCTCAATCCCACTTTGTTTCTTGTTCTTGGCATACGGATCGTCGGGCCGGCTATCGGCCTTTGATGAATCGGTGAATATACGGATCGCTAGTTAACTGCAGCTCCTCATCGGTGCCGTCGAATATTATGGCACCTTGTTTGATCATCATCACTTTCGTATTGATGAGACAGAGTTTATCGCCTTCCTCCTCAAAATGTACACGGCCTTCGCCGTCAACGATAGCATATTCGGAAGAAAGATACTTTAGGTTATTCATCTCATGTGTAACAAAGATGGACGAAACACCTTCGAGATCGCGAAGCTTGATCGCAAGTTCGCAGATCGTTCTTGCAGTTGGCGGATCGAGGCCGGCCGTCGGTTCGTCAAAAAGGACGATCGGCGGGCTGCCGACGAGAGCACGTGCGATCCCGACCCGTCTACGCATTCCGCCTGAAAGCTCGATCGGCATCTTATCGATAGCATCTTCGAGGTCGACGAACCGAAGCATTCGAATGACCTCGTGTTCGATCTCGTCTTCGTCGATCCCTTCTTCTGCAAGGCGATACGCAACATTGTCATAGACAGAAAGTGAATCGAACAAAGCACCTTCCTGAAAGACCATGCCGATCTTCTTTCGAATTTCGGTCAATTCCTGCTCATCGCACTGAGTGATATCTTCGCCGTCAATGAAGATCGTGCCCGCATCAGGCCGCAACAAGCCGAGCACGAGTTTGATGATCGTTGACTTTCCGCTTCCGGAGCCGCCAAGCACGATCTTTGTTTCACCGCGGCGTATCGTAAAGCTGATCTTGTCGAGGATCACGCGGTCGTCGAACGCAAGCTCGACGTCCCGAAACTCGATCGCAGGGCCAAAAGGCGACGCCTCGCTCACGGGTTCAACTTGTGTTTCGATGTCGAACATAAACTACGTGCGTCGAATCAGAAAAGCGTACTTGAGAAAAATCCTTGTAAAACCTTTGATAAGAAAAAGTCCGCAATGATAATCGTTATCGATGAAAGCACAACTGCATCTGTCGTTGACTTGCCGACGCCGACGGTCCCGCCCTGCGTGGTCAGCCCTTTATGACACGAGATCAGTCCGATCAGGAACCCAAAAACGATCGGTTTCACGATACCGCCGAGAATGTCCTGGATCGTAATACCGGTGCGAAGGCTAGTGATGTATGAATTCGCATCAAGTGCATAGAGGTACCGCGCGATGATGCCGCCGCCTATGAGGCCGAATATGTCAGCCGCTACAGTAAGGAGCGGCAGCGTAACGACAAGCGCAACGACACGCGGGGTTACGAGCTTCCTTGCGGGTGAAGTGCCGAGAGCACGCATCGCATCGATCTGCTGTGACACGACCATCGACCCAAGTTCTGCAGAGATCGCCGATCCGACGCGGCCGGCGACCATCAGTGCGCAGAGAACAGGTCCCAGCTCCCTGATCAACGTTATCGCGACGCTTTGCCCCGCACTGCTTTGAGCGCCGTAATATTCGAGCGTTGGATATGCCTGCAGGATCAGAACGCAACCGGTGAAGAAACCCGTCAGGCTGACGATCGCCAACGATCCGACTCCGATGAGATCCATCTGCCGTACCATCTCGTCGAAATAGCGCGGCTGCTTGCGAAGCCCTCGCAGCATACGCCAGAACAGGAGAGTAATATCCTGCAATTCGACAAGAAAGCGTGAGATCAGATTCATTAGCGAGCTGATGCCGAGCGCCACGACCTTCCGACGCTGACTTTCTGTGCATTATAGCTTGTCAGCCCCTAGAGCGGTAATGAACTACGCTCGAAATTGCTCGGTCCGTGGGAACCGGGAATAAAAAAAGGCCGTCCGAATTTACCGTTCGGACAGCCAAGCTTTCTTGGAGGGTAACGTTGGCTACTGAACCTTCGGCGGGCGATTGGCCGGCCGTTGAATCGGTTGCCCCAGTTTGCGGTTCATCCGCTGCTGCAGAGGACGGGCGAGAACCTTTCGACCATTTGCGTCCTGCATCATTCGTTGTGCGAAACGTCGGCGAAGGTCGCGAAAGCTATTGAGCTGCGTCGGTGTGAGGATCTTTCGTATGTTCACCTCATTCTCAAAACGAAGCCGCTGCACCTCGGCCTGCGCCTTCTGCATATCAGCAAGGCGCAAATTATACGTATATTCATCAAACACATCGGCATAGATGGCGGCATCAAGAGCCTTCATCGCCTCGCGAAAGGTCTTTTGGGCAGCAAGCATTTGAGGCTTACGTGCCTTGTTCAATTCGCGGAGCTGAATCTTTTGCTCGTCCGTCAAGCCGAGCTCCTGCATTATCGCCTCGCGCTTGTCCAAGCCCTTTACCTTTGCCGGCTGGCCGTCAAAAGCCTGAGGGACTTGTTGGCCCACAGTGTGCTGCGCTATGCCGAGCAAGGAGAACGCCCCGAGTAGAATATACGCTGAGATCTTTAGTTTCATAAGGCAATTCCAATTTAGTCTTCGTCGTCTTCTGCGAAGAGATCCGTCAAACGAAGCGACCGATCGCGTGTTTCAGCAACCTCGCCGAAAAGGTCTTCGGGAGCGACCCTAACGCGAGAGCCGTTACTCGCCACCGTTTGGTCCTGAATTCGATCGTTCGAATTTCCGGTCGGTCGCCTGCTCTTTACACGCTGAGCGCGGCTGCGTCGAATGGGCGTCGGAACTTTCGTTTCTGTGGCCGCGATCTGCTCATCGGTGTCCCGTTGGACAGGCGGTTCAGGTTCATCAATAGGCAGTACTGCCTTCGGGGCCTGCGTTTCTACACGTACCGGTGAATCTGTCGTCGCGATCGCCGGCTGTGATTGCGTGCGGCTTCCTAGCAGGAAGTAGAGACCGATCGCTGCTCCGATAAGCAAGGTTGCAACCGTCGCCGCATAAAGAGGCTGCCGGAAGAAAGCGAGAATACTCGCCGCAAGGCTCGGCCGCGGCGCAAGAGATCTCGGAAGCTCGAATCCTAAAGCGCCGAGAGGCTCAAACTCCTCAGCACGCCAATGCCTCACGGCCATGCTCGTTGACGACAGATCCGCGACATCCTCGGCACACGACGAACATTGCGAAAGGTGGCCTTCGAATGCCGCTTTCCCGGAGCCAGCCAGCTCGTCATAGACGAAGTCCAGGATCTGCCCCGAAAATCCGCAATCTCTAATTGTTGCTTTGTCCCCAGCCATTTCTTTCACTTTCCTTTCCTAAACGACCTCGACCTGAAGCCGTTCAAGCTTCATCTTGAGCTGCTTCAACGCCGTGTAGAGTCTGCTCTTGACCGTGCTTAGCGGCAGCTCAAGGGTTTCGGCGATCTCCTGGAAGGTCATTTCCTCAAATTCCTTCATAACGATCACTTCGCGAAGCTCCTGCGGCAATGCACCGACCGCTTGCCTGACGAGTCTTAACCGCTCGCCCTTCTCAGCGATATTCTTCGGCGACCCTGCCGGAGACGCCACGAAGACCCGAGACTCTGCCTCGTCGTCCTCGCTTAAGTACTCTTCGGAACGAGACTTCTGACGCCGTTTAACTGTCAAACACTGATTCACAGCGATCCGATGCAGCCAGGAGGACACTTTTGCGTCTCCGCGGAACCGTGAAATGCTGCGGTAAGCGTTGATAAAGGCTTCCTGAGCCGCGTCTCTCGCCTCGTCCTCTCGGCCAAGCATACCGAAGCACAGAGCGAAGATCTTCCGCTCCCAACGCCGCACGATCTCCCCAAAAGCCTCCGGGTCGTCTCGTACCGCCAATTCAACAAGCTGCTCATCGGACAAATTTCTCAGCATTCACTCGTGTTGGGCGCCGCTCCGGCACGAGAATAATAGCCCAAAACCTCGAAGTAGTGCGAAAATCGTCCGCACGTATCGATTTAGACGCCAAACTAGTACAGAAAGTCTAAAATTAGTACCCTAAGCCGGGCGTTTTGCTTTAAGATCGGTCCAATGGATGAAAAGCGAGAGCTTCTGCGACATTTTTTAGCTTCCTTGGCATATCGTACGCAGAAAGCACTGCGAGGCTGTCCGCCGGATTTTGCTAATTTCTACGTTGGTGAAAAGGCAAGGACGCCATCCGAGCTATTGCGTCATATGACGAGCGTTCTCGGATACGCACGGACTTTTTTCGTCGGCGGGAAGTACTGGCCCGATCCGTTGCCTACGTTCGACGACGAGATCGTCCGTTTTCACGGGATGCTTGAGGAGCTTTCAGCACATTTGGAGGCTGGTGATTCACTTCTCGGATCGATGACGCCCGAAAAATTGCTCCAAGGGCCGTTGTCCGACGCGATGACACACGCCGGACAGTTGGCAATGCTCCGGCGACTCTTCGGCGACCCAGTTCCGCCCGAAAACTTTATCGACGCGGTGGTTACAGCGGAAAATCTGACGCGCGACCAAGAAGAACCGGCTAGCCCTGACAATGTCTGGCCCGAAGCTCCTCGTTAATTTGGCATCGAAGGCTCAGACAAGAAACGAAAGGAAGCTTAATAGGCTCGCGCAAATACAACGCGGCGGTTAGATGGAGCCCCGGTCAGGATGCATTTGCCTTCTTCCTCGGGAGCATCGAGCGGAATACAACGTATTGTCGCCTTCGTCTCCTCTTTGATCTTTTCCTCGGTTTCAGCGGTTCCGTCCCAGTGAGCGAGCACAAAGGCGCCTTCCTCGATCTTCTGAACGAATTCGTCCCAAGTATCGATGCGGAATGTGTGTTCTTCGCGGAATTTTGCCGCTTTCGCGAAAATATTCGCCTGGATATCGACCAGAAGCTGTTGAACGTGCTCGACAATGCCGTCGATGGGACGAGACTCTTTCGTGAGCGTGTCGCGTCGAGCGACTTCGATCGTGCCGGCCTCAAGGTCGCGCTTGCCGAGAGCGAGACGCACGGGCACGCCCTTCAATTCATACTCAGCGAATTTCCATCCCGAACGCTGATTGTCGCTGTCGTCGTATTTGACCGAAATTCCCGCTGCTTTTAGCTTTTCGACGATCGGATCGACAACTGCCGAGATCTCGGCGAGGTCTTCCGGCGATCTGTGGATCGGCACGATAACGACCTGGATCGGTGCGAGCTTTGGCGGCAGCACAAGGCCGTTGTCGTCCGAGTGTGCCATGATCAGCGCACCCATTAGCCTCGTCGATACTCCCCAGCTTGTCGCCCACGGGTGCTCAAGCTCATTCTCACGATTTACGAACTTTACATCGAACGCCTTTGCGAAATTCTGCCCGAGAAAGTGCGACGTTCCGCACTGAAGGGCTTTTCCGTCCTGCATCATTCCTTCGATGCAATATGTTTCCTCGGCCCCGGCAAACCGTTCGGAGGGCGATTTATAGCCCTTGAAGACAGGCAAGGCGATCCAATTCTCGGCAAAATCGGCGTAGACGCGGAGCATACGCTCGGTCTCCTCGATCGCTTCTTCCTTTGTGGCGTGAGCGGTATGGCCTTCCTGCCAGAGAAACTCGGCCGTGCGGAGGAAGATCCGAGTTCGCATCTCCCAGCGGACGATGTTCGCCCACTGGTTCACTAAGATCGGCAGGTCACGCCACGACTGGATCCATCCGCGATATGCGTTCCAGATGATGGCCTCGGAGGTCGGGCGGACGATCAATTCTTCTTCAAGTTTCGCTGCCGGATCGACGATCAGTCCGGGGCCGTCCGGATTCGTCTTCAGACGGTAATGCGTTACGACCGCACATTCTTTCGCGAATCCTTCTGCGTGTTCCTCTTCCTTCTCTAAGAAGGATTTCGGCACAAAAAGAGGGAAGTAGGCGTTCTGGTGCCCCGTCGCTTTGAACATATCGTCAAGAGCGCGCTGCATCTTTTCCCAGATCGCGAAGCCATACGGCTTTATGACCATACAGCCGCGAACGGCGGAATTCTCAGCGAGGTCTGCCCGCTTTACGATCTCGTTGTACCACTCGGAGTAGTTCTCCGAACGCTTCGGAAGTGCTTTGCTCATAAAGTTTTGCCGTCGTGCGACGAAAACTTTAATAATAAGCGAATAGCCGCGAGACGACAATTCACCGAGAGCACGTTATGCAAACCCCGAGCGGCGGCTTTGCGTTCTGCACGGTTATGTTAGAATCCTTGCTTTATGACCGAATTTCGTTTGGATTTTCGCGATAGTGAAACGGCGTTCGCCGACAAATCGGATGCCGAGCTAAAGGAGAAGTATCGGATCTTCAAGATACTCAATTCTCCCTTCCTAAATTCTCTCGGCACGCATGCCACCAAACTCGGCCTGTCGATCGGCCTCCCGATCAAGGGACTCATCAGATCAACGATCTACAAACAATTTTGCGGAGGCGAATCGATCCCGGAATGCGATCCGGTGATAGAGAAGCTTGGCAAGTCGAACGTTGGGACCATCCTCGATTACGCCATCGAAGGGAAATCCACCGAGGATGATTTCGAGGCAACAAAGAACGAGATCATACGCACGATCGAGCGTGCAAAGGGCGACCCGAACATCCCATTCTCCGTCTTCAAAGTAACCGGCATCGCGCCGATCGGCACTCTCGAAAAGATGAGCGCAAAAAAGAAGCTCGACGCGAAGGCCGGTGCCAAATGCGAAAGGATCTACACGCGAGTTTCCGAGATCTGCGAGGCGGCACACAATGCGGGCCAGCGGCTCTTCATCGATGCTGAAGAATCCTGGATCCAGGATGCGATCGACCGGATCGCGACCGAGATGATGGAGCGGTTCAATCAAACGAAGCCTATCGTCTTCAACACGCTCCAGATGTATCGGACCGACCGCTTGCAGCACCTGAAGGAAGCTCGACGTGCCGCGCAAGAGGCCGGATACATTTACGCCGTAAAGCTAGTACGCGGAGCGTATATGGAGAAGGAACGCGAGCGTGCGGCCGAGATGGGATATCCTTCCCCGATCCATGAAACGAAAAAGGAAACGGACGCGGACTACAATGCGGCCCTCGAATACTGTATGCGGCATTTCGACGACATGGCGTTCGTCACCGCATCGCACAACGTAAAGAGCACGCGTCGCGTTGCCGAGGCTATGCTAGAGGCCGAGATGCCACCCGATCATCCGCATATTTTCTTCTCGCAGCTTTATGGAATGGGCGACAACATTTCGTATGTTCTCGCAAAGAACGGCTTTAACGTCTCAAAATACGTGCCGTATGGCCCCGTTGCCGAGACAGTGCCATATCTGATGCGTCGAGCCGAGGAAAATTCCTCTGCGGCCGGCCATATGAGCCGCGAACTCGAGCTCATCGCGGAAGAGATGAAACGCCGCAAACTTTAGCCTTTCTCTTATGTTTTGTCCGAAGTGCGGAAATGCCGACCAGGCGCCGGAAAGCTATTGCCGGCGATGCGGCATCTTCTTGCCTGACCTAGACAAACCGAAAAAGAAAGCACAAACTCCGATCCAGAATGTGAACGCCAATGCCGTCCTGAGCGGTATGACCGTGGTCGCAGCCGCGACGCTCGCGATCCTGCTTTACGCAATACTCGGCTTTCGCGAAGACACGCATCCGCTCATTTACGCCACGGCAGGTTTCCTGATCGCGATAACGGCCTGGAATATTCAAACATTTTGGCGATCGATGCTGCTGCGCAAACATTTTAAGAAGCCGCAACGTGCCGACGATCTTCAGACCGAAACGCCCGTTCTCGAGATGCCTGCGAATAGCGAACTACCTGCCGCGGACTCCGACAATTTGGTTCCGCCAAGCGTCGTTGATGCGACAACGCGGCATCTGGACGAAGTCCTTATTTCAACGAAATCCAAGCAGTAGTCGGATCGAGATATTCGAGACTGGATGGTCCTCACTCTCCCGCCACGCGTTAAGCGGAGCGAGGTCGTCTTGCGTCAACGGGTGGTTGGCAAGAGTTGCTGACTGAGTGCTCTGGAATGCACGTTCGGTCAATGCCGCGTGAGCGAGGGCCTTTGTGAAATTCTCCGGCGAGGCGAGGGCGGCCTCTGCGGATTCGATGTCGGGAAAGAATTCGTTGTAGCCGGCCAAATGCCAGACCCTGCCCTCAGGCTCCTCATCCACCGCCAGCAACCTCAGCATCGCAAATGCCGACTCCAACTGATAGACAAGGAAATCCCCGGCCTTAAATGTGTGTGACATACCTCTTCAAAGTTATCACAATGCGGAGGCGGAGGCAGAGGCTGTAGTCGATCGAGAATGCGGCCGTGATGAGAATTGAAGTTTGTGCATCTTGTATCAATTCGTGCATTTTGTGCATTTTCATACAATTCGTGCAAAGTGTGCTTCAAAGAGGTGCGTTGGTTGGGTATGATGTCTATCGGTTCGAGGCCGGAAGCTCGGTAGATCCCGCCCTCAACCGCTCCGGCGACACGCGAATCGTAACGAGTTTTGATACAATTTGAGTTTGTCACAATAAACTCATTTCATACGGGAACTTAATAAAATGGCAGATAAAGAAGCAGTAATACTAAGCGCGGCACGTACGCCGACAGGTAAGTTTCAAGGCCTTTTGAAAGGCTTTACGGCACCGGATCTCGCGGCACACGCCATAAAGGCGGCGTTGGAGCGTGCAGGCGTTGCTCCCGAAAAGGTGGACGAGGTCATCATGGGCTGCGTCGTACAGGCAGGGATCGGCCAGGCTCCGGCTCGTCAAGCAGCGTTAAAGGCCGGCCTCCCGCCGGAAGTCTCGGCACTGACCGTCAATATGGTTTGCGGATCGGGTTTGCGGGCAGTTGCTCTTGCGGCACAGGCCGTACAACTAGGGGATTCAGATTATGTTGTCGCCGGCGGTATGGAGTCGATGTCGAACATCCCATACGCGATGCCGGGAGCCCGCGACGGTTATCGTATGGGCAATCAGACGGTCGTTGACCTGATGATCAATGATGGACTTTGGTGTCCGTTCGAGAATTGGCATATGGGCAACACCGGCGAGGTGGTTGCGGAAAAATATCAGATCACTCGCGGCGATCAGGATGAATACGCGTTCGGTTCGCATCGAAAGGCTGCCGAAGCCCAGGCCGCTGGCCGTTTCAAAGACGAGATCGCACCGATCGAGATCCCGCAAAAGAAAGGCGACCCGATCGTACTCGACTACGACGAACCAGTGAGGCCGGAGACGACGGTCGAGACGCTTTCTAAGCTCAAGCCGGCGTTCAAGCGCGACGGCGGCACCGTTACGGCCGGAAATGCTCCTGGCGTCAATGACGGAGCTTCTGCCGTTGTCGTAACTTCTTGCGAGAACGCAAAGGCGGCAGGCATCGAGCCCCTGGGACGCATCGTTGCAAGCGCGACGTCCGGCATCGAGCCAAAACTCATTATGATGGCGCCGGTCGAAGGCGTTAAGAAGGTGCTTGCAAAAGCCGGTTGGGATATGAAGGATGTCGATCTTTTTGAACTCAACGAGGCGTTCTCGGTCCAGGCCCTCGGCGTGATGAAGGAACTCGGCCTCGATGTCACAAAGGTCAACGTCAACGGCGGCGCGGTCGCACTCGGCCATGCGATCGGCAATTCGGGTTCGCGTGTGCTCACGACGCTCCTTCACGAGATGAAACGCCGGAACGTAAAACGCGGAGTTGCAGCACTTTGCCTCGGCGGCGGAAACTCGGTCGCAATGGCGGTGGAAAGAGACTAACGAAAATCACAAATATGACTCAGACAATTGGCGTTATCGGCGCCGGAACAATGGGAAACGGCATCGCACAAACCGCGGCAGCGGCCGGATTCGATGTCGTAATGTGCGACGTAAAGGCCGAGTTCGTTGAACGCGGCCTCGCGAACATCTCAAAAAGCCTCGACCGCTTCGTTAAGAAAGAGACGATGACCGAGGAGCAAAAGGGCGAGGTGCTCGGCCGTATCAAAACGACGACGCAGCTCGACGATCTGAAAGACTGCTCACTTGTCGTCGAGGCAGCAACGGAGAACTTCGAGATCAAGAAGGGAATTTTCGAAAAACTCGATTCCATTTGCTCACCCGACGCAATACTTTCGAGCAACACATCATCGATCTCGATCACGAAGATCGCGGCGGTCACAAAACGGCCCGAAAAGGTGATCGGAATGCACTTCTTCAATCCGGTGCCGCTAATGAAGCTCGTCGAGGTGATCCGCGGCATCGCGACCAGTGACGAGACGTACGCAAAGGTCAAGGAGCTTTCCGAGAAGCTAGGAAAGGTTCCGGTCGAATGCAACGATTATCCCGGCTTCGTATCGAATCGGGTCCTGATGCCGATGATCAATGAGGCGATCTTCGCCCTCCACGAAGGCGTTGCGACCAAAGAAGCGATCGACGAAATAATGAAGCTCGGGATGAACCATCCGATGGGACCGCTGACGCTCGCAGACTTCATTGGCTTAGACGTTTGCCTTGCAATACTTAATGTATTACATGAAGGCCTTGGGGACCCAAAATATCGTCCGTGCCCGCTCCTGAAAAAGTATGTAGATGCCGGATGGCTCGGCCGTAAGAGCGGCAAAGGCTTCTATGATTACAACTAGAAAGGTGCGTAGGGCGGTTGTTCTTGGAATCGTTGCCGTGTTCGCAGCGGGACTCGCCGTGCCGGTGCTTTCAGCTCAAACTGCCAATAACGCGAAGCAAAATCTAGCAGGCTGGAACTACACGGAGTTGGTCGAAAATGCCCCCGCGACGAAAAAAGGACTCCCTCTGATCATTGTGCTGCACTCGAGCGGTTCCAGCCCCGCAGATTTCGCGCAGTACATTTCGGGTTTTACGAAGCCGGTCCGGATCCTGCTTCTTGAGGGAAACTACACCAACGAAAAGGGAGGTTTCTCGTTCTTTGTCCGCTCACCAAGGAGCTATTACAAAGACTTGACCGACGATGAGCGTAAAGAGCATCTGCTGACGGTTGCCGAGAATGTGAGCCGATTCATCACGGCGGCAACTAAGAAGTATGCGCCATCGAAGGCTCCCGTTATCATTGGGGCGTCCCAAGGCGGCGACATCAGCTACGTCATTGCCGTAAAGTACGGGAAGCTGATAAGCCACTCTTTTCCGCTGCTTGCTACTATCGACGACCGGATAATTCGAGGCGGCTGTCCAACGAAGGTTGTCGGCATAGACATCTTTCATGGCACCGCCGATCCGATCGTCTCCCTCTCGGATGTGATGACGCATGCGTCCGAAGCGGAGACAGCCGGTTTTCGAGTGAAGGTTCACAAATATGAGGGCGTCAAGCACGATATCTCTCCTGAAATGAAGGCCGATTATCAGGCCCTCATCGCGAAGATCCTCTTTTGAACGGTCCGCCGTGCGGACCTCTGATCGATGCACAAAAGCCTAAAGTCCTTTTTGGAAACACTCTCCCGCGAAGCCGAGATCGTCGAGATCGCGGCGGAGGTGGATCCGTATTTGGAGATCGCGGAGATCCATAGGCGTGTCATCGAAGCCGAGGGAAAGGCTCTGCTTTTCCGCAAAGTTCGCGGCTCGGGATTTCCGCTTGTTACTAATCTTTTTGGGACGGTGCGGCGTATCGAACTCGCTTTCGGGCCTCGGCCACTCGAGATCGTAAAGAGGGCTGTTGAGGCAGCGGAAACGCTATTGCCTCCGAGTTTTGGGAAGTTATGGGGATTTCGCGACCTCGGGCTTGCGGGGCTTAAGATCGGCACAAAGGGCATTGCGAATGGCCCAGTAACTGAAGTACGACAGGCAACGCCAAACCTCGACGAGCTGCCGCTTTTGCAGCTTTGGCCGGAGGACGGCGGTCATTTTTTCACGCTTCCGCTTGTTTATACTGAGAGTCCTTCGACGGGAAAACCGAACCTTGGGATCTACCGAATGCAGCGTTACGACGCGACGACCACGGGCATGCACTGGCAGATCGGAAAGGGAGGCGGCTTTCACTACTTCGAGGCCGAGCAACGTGGCGAATCTCTACCGGTAACGGTCTTTAATGGCGGCCCGCCGGCGCTCATTCTGTCGGCTATCGCTCCCTTGCCGGAAGGAATTTCTGAGCTCATGCTCGCATCGCTTCTTGTTGGCGAGAAGATCGCGACCGTAAAGGATCCGCTCGGTAACGCTCACCGTAAGCTGCTTGCTGAGGCGGATTTCGCGATCGTTGGCCACGTTCCGCCGCGTGAACGCCGTCCCGAAGGACCGTTCGGCGATCATTATGGCTATTATTCGCTGACGCACGATTATCCGGTCTTCCATGCGGACGCCGTATTCCATCGAAAGGATGCGATCGCGACGGCGACGGTTGTGGGCAAGCCACGCCAAGAGGATTTTTTCATCGGCGACTACCTGCAGGAGCTACTCTCGCCGCTGTTTCCTCTTGTGATGCCGGCGGTCAAGGACCTTTGGAGCTATGGCGAAACGGGGTTTCATTCGCTAGCGGCTGCGGTCGTAAAAGACCGATATTCACGCGAAGCCCTATCCGCCGGATTTCGCATTCTTGGCGAAGGGCAGTTGACGCTCACAAAGTTCCTCCTCCTGACAGACACCCCGCAGGACCTACGCGACTTTAAGGCTCTATTTGTGCACATTCTCGAACGCGTCGATTGGGCGAGAGACCTTCACATTTTCTCGCAAACGGCCTTCGACACGCTCGATTACGCAAGCGGAAAGATCAACCACGGCAGCAAGGCGATGCTGCTCGGCCTTGGCGAAAAGAAACGCGAGTTGCCGGGAGAATTTCGCGGCGAACTGCCGTCAGGCATACGAGCGGCCGAACCTTTTTGCCGCGGCTGTCTTGTGCTCGAAGCCGATAGCTATGAGTCGCAGCCTGAGCTTGCAAAACTCGTCGCCGGAAGCGGAAAATTTGCGGGCTGGGAGATGGTCGTTCTGCACGACAGCATCGAGTACGCACGTTCGACGGACAAATTTCTATGGGCAACGTGGACGCGTTTTGATCCCGCAAGGGATATTCATTCGGCTGAGACAAGGCTTGAGAACAACCACATCTCGTATTCCGCCCCGTGCGTGATCGACGCTCGAATGAAGCCTTGGTATCCGAAAGAGGTCGAGCCGCACCCGGACACGGTGAAGCTGGTCGACGGGCGTTGGAGCGAATATTTTCCTAAATAGTGCCTGAATTTTCCCGGAAACATTATCTTTGGCTTGCGGCATTCCTTGTGTTGGCCGCATTGCTTTGTGTGGCTTACGGATACTTCATCGAGCCGCATCGGCTCGTTATCACAACGCAGACGATCGAACCGAAAGGCTGGCCAAAGGAACTCGACGGCTACAAGATCGTCGCGATCGGCGACATTCATGCAGGCTCGAACGGCGTCGATCACGCTAAATTACGTCGGCTCGTTGCCGAGGCGAATGCACAGCAACCCGACCTGATCGTGCTCTTGGGTGACTACGTTTCGGAGAAGAACGAGACCGACCTGAATATGCCGATCCCGGAAATCGCCGACGGGCTTGCGGGCCTTTCGGCTCGCGACGGCGTGCTCGCCGTGATTGGTAATCACGATGGGTTCACTTGCCCGACATGCATCAAGAAGGAATTTCCGCGCGTCGGGATACAGGTTCTGGATAACACGGTCGTCCCTATCGGGACCGCAAACGGTGGGCGATTTCGCGTGATCGGTTTACCCGACCATATGCAGCTCACGTATTGGAAGGTTTTCTCTGATAACGCGAAGCGTGCGCTTGCCGCGACCGAAGGTCAAGGCCCGGTCATCGCACTCGAACACAGCCCGGACATTCTTGAGGTCATCACCGGCGACCTGCTCATCTCGAAGGATCTTTCGCTGATCCTCGCGGCACACACGCACGGCGGACAGGTGCGCTTTCCGATCCTCGGGGCACCGATCGTCTCATCGAGCTACGGGCAGAAATACGTCCGCGGCCTGATAAAACAGAACGACGTTCAGATGTTTGTAACGTCGGGCGTCGGCGAGAGTATATTGCCGTTCCGGTTTTTGGTACCGCCGGAGATAGCCGTGCTGACGCTCCGTTCGCATTAAATCTACCGCAGCATCCCTTTCACGTGCCGAAGGTCACCGTCATTCGGCGCAGGCTTTAGGCCGAGTATCTTGCACATCACGTTATAGACCTCGACGTTCGAGAAAGGTTTTGCGACATAGCCACGCTTGAACGCGGGTCCGTGAGCGACGAACACGGCCTGCATCTCCTGATATCGATTGTCGTGGCCGTGGCCGCCGCGCGGGCGCTCGGGGTCTGGAATCGTCTTGATGTAGGCGTCGTATCTCGGATGCGTCGTAACGATGTGGCCGATCTCAGTCGAGCAAACGATCGGGGCGATGCGCGCACCGTCGTTGTAATGAAGACGTTCTGGGATCTCGCCCTTCTTCCAGCAGGTCGCGAACGGCATCTTTTTCAGCTGCGAATACACATAGTCGAGCTTGCCCTCTTTCGGAAAGATCTGGTTGATCTCGTGCGTGTAAAGGATGCGGTTCGTATCCTTCGCAACGTCGATGTAATCGTCGATGAAGGCGACTTTGCGGACGTCAACTGCCGCCATTCCGTGGTCTGAGACGACGATGATGTTGACCTTGTCGGCAATTCCGCGGCGTGTAAGGCCTTTGACAAGCCGTGCGATATACTCGTCGTCATTCAAGGCGGCGTAGCGGGTTTCCTCGGCGTCCGGGCCGAATTCGTGCCCTGCGTCGTCGGTATCCGAGAAATACATCGTGATCATCGTCGGGCGTTCTTTGACGGGAAGGTCGAGCCACGAGAGGACCTTGTCCACACGCATCTGCGGCGGGACCTTGCCGTTATAGGTCATCCAGTATTTCGGATGCACGCCCTTGACCGGTGCCTCCGAACCGACGAAGAAGTACGACGCAGCGATCTGGCCTTGCTCCTGTGCCGTGACCCAGATCGGCTCGCCAAGCCACCAACGTGCGTCCTGCACCTTCGTACGGTCGCCGATCGTGAATGTACTGCCGAAATCCCAAACATTGTTGTCAACGATGCCGTGATGCTCGGGATAGAGGCCGGTCGCGATCGTGTAATGGTTGGGAAAGGTTTTCGTCGGGAACGAAGGGATCATCCACTCCGCTCGAACGCCGGTGCGAGCAAGCTGCTTGAGCGTCCGCGTGTTGAACTTGTCGATGTAGTCGTATCGGAATCCGTCAAGCGAGATCAGGATGACCGTCGGCTTGAGATCACGGATCCTCTTCTGAGCGAACGCGCCGCCGGCGACCGCCGCGATGACGACCAACAGAACAGCACAACGTCCAAAGGCAGATGCCCACGTCGTACCGATCTCAGCACGCGTCGGACGATTCAAACCCTTAACGAAACCTCGGCCGGCGCCGGCGGCCACACGAAGCAAAGCCACGACATTTCTCATCAACGTTACCTTCATTTTTGGGATATTGAGTATGATAGCCGAATTTCGTCGATATGCTAATTAAGGCGAACTCTATTAGATCGCTAGTTGCCACTTAACGTGCTAACACCTTATCCTATTCGGCGATCCTGCACTTTGAGTGCCACTTAACCACAAGGGAGACAATCAATGAAACGATCCAGATCACTCACCGGCCTGATCGCCGGCATCCTCATCCTGTTCGCCATCGGGGCGGCATGCAACAGCGGCTCTTCCACGAAGAGTGAACCAACCAACGCACCGGCACCGGCCCGAACCGACGGCGGAGATCCGAAGGCCGCGAATACTCCGCCCGCTAGTGCAGACATTGCAGGCGATTACACCGCTACGGGAACGAATCCCGGTGGCGGCGGCGCATATGATGCGGCGCTGAAGATCACACCGCGTGGTGACGTTTATCAGTTCAGCTGGGCGTCGGGCTCGCACGAATACGATGGTGTTGGCGTAAAGACCGACAACGCAGTTGCGGTCTCGTTCACCGACGGCGGTGATGGGAAAGGCTGCGGCGTCGTGCTGTATAAGATCCGCGCAGATGGTTCGCTCGACGGTAAGGCGGGATACTGGGGCGTCAATGATTCAGAATCCGAAACCGCCACGCGCACAAGCGGCAGCGATCTTGAGGGGAATTACTCCGTTAAGGGCAAGAGCCCCGAAGGCAAGGACTACACCGGCACGCTCGCGATCAAAAAGGCCGGCGAAGGCTATACGGTCGAATGGAAAGTCGGTTCTACGTTCAGCGGGTTCGGTGTGAGGAATGGAAAGTTCCTTGCGGTCGGGTTTGGCGGCAAGCAGTGCTCGTTCGTCTCCTATGAGGTCACGTCCGACGGTTCGCTCGACGGACGTTGGGGCAGCTCCGGCTCGACTTCTTTCGGTACCGAACTGGCAAAGAAGAAGTGATCGACTAATTTCAGAACCATTGCATTTGCAAGGGCGTAACGGCTGCACTAGCTGTTGCGCCCTATTTCCTCACCTCGAAGCTTAACTATCTTGCCGTCTCGCTCGATCACGACAGAATTGCCGTTTCCGATGCCAGATCAAGGCCTCACGGACGGCACGATCATACGCCTCGGTGATCTTGTCGCCGTGCGTATCAAAAATGGTCGGTACCGGCTTTCTTTTCAGCTTTTTACTCTTTTCCATGATAGTTCATCGATTATTAGTATACTCGGCAATGCCAAAGGTATCGCGAAATACAGCCAGAGCAAGAGTTGCTTTTCCTGCACCGTTTGGCATGGCGACTACGACGACATTTGATAGTCCAATTTACTATTGTAGTTGGGCAAGTCGTCCGTACTCTTCCAAATTTGTAACCAGCTTTGACAAATACGCTTCCGTGATGTTTTCACAGTGTTGCAGAAAACGAAGAGTATTTTGACGTTTAATAATCACATCAATACGTTCGTCAGACATTGCTTCTTCATAAATATCGATAATTTTTCGTCTGTTAATCGGCATGCTGTCACGATATAACGGATTGAATAAGGAACAGATTAAACGATTGCCATCTTTCAACGGCATGTCATAACCATCAATTATCACCGGCAAATGACCAGTAGCCAGACGTGCTTTAAGGGAAGCCCTTCGTTTGCGTTGCTCAAGAGAACAGTCGTCGTCAACTATATGCAATAATTCTTTGTATTCTCTATCCATTTCTGCCAAATTCCATGAAATATTATGCTTGTAAAGTAACTCTGCGGTTGGATCGAGCCATATAAACGCTCCATTAGGTAGCTTTTCATATTCAGCTGCCTTATCCACGGCGGGACCTATAATGAAGTTTTTTTGGATAAGATGTTCCCCAAATGTTACGGACCCTCGCAGGATTAGATTTGGTTTATTTTTAATAAAGTAATTATTGACTTTACCGATAAGATCGCACATGAATCTTACAAGGTGATGAGCCAATTCTTCTATGTTACTGTTTGATTCTCGAAACTTTACGCTTAATACCAAAGTGTCTGATAGTAGCCTTGCATCAACAACAATCGCATTTTCATCAATTGACGGGAACCGTAAACTGATAGGTAAGCATGCTTTCTGCACGACTTCATCTGTTTCAATTAACTTGGCTAGTATTTCTTGAGGATCGAACCGGTTCCAAATCCCTTTGAAACCCAAACAGTCAAGTATCGCAAAAGCACCTTTTTCCATGTAACTAAGGCCTCAACCGGTAAAGCATCCTCGGGAACGGGATGGTTTCGCGGACGTGTTCGATGCCGCACATCCACGCGGTGCAGCGTTCGATGCCCATTCCGAAACCGGCGTGCGGCACGCTGCCGTAACGTCGGAGGTCAAGGTACCATTCGAACGCTTCGCGCGGCAGGTTGTGGGCTTCGATCTGCTTTTCGAGATATTCAAGCGAGGCGGCACGTTCGCCGCCGCCGATGATCTCGCCGTAGCCTTCCGGCGCGAGCAAATCGATGCCGAGAGCACATTCGGGGCGATCTTTGTCAACCTCGAAATAGAACCCTTTTATCGCAGTCGGGAAGTGATGGACGAACACGGGCTTTCCAAATTGGTTTGAAAGATACGTCTCATCCGGTGCGCCGAAGTCGCCACCCCATTCAAAATTATTCTCAAGCTCGCCTTTTTCGTGGCCTTCGCGGAGCATGTTCACGGCATCGTCGTAATGCAGGCGAGGGAACGGAGCGGAAATGGCTTCGAGCTTTGCGATGTCCCGCTCGAGGACCTTCAGCTCTTCCTGCCGATCGGTGAGAACTCGCTCTACGATCGCGAGAATAAGGCCTTCGCCGAGGTCCATCATATCCTCGTAGCTCGCGTACGCGACCTCGGGTTCGACCATCCAGAATTCTGTCAAATGGCGACGCGTCTTAGATTTTTCTGCACGGAATGTCGGGCCGAACGCGTAAGATTTACCGAACGCGGCCGCCGTTGCTTCGTTGTAGAGCTGCCCGCTTTGAGTAAGGTACGCCTTGTCGTCGCCGAAATAATCGACCTCAAAGAGCGTCGTCGTGCCTTCACATGCGGCAGGCGTGAAGATGGGCGTGTCGGCAAGCGTAAAGCCGTTGTTGTCGAAGAAATCACGGGTCGCCTTGATCACCGAGTGTCGGACCTTTAGGACAGCGTGCTGCTTTTTCGAGCGGATCCAAAGGTGGCGGTGATCCATCAGGAACTCCGTGCCGTGTTCTTTGGGTGTGATCGGGTATTCGTGAGAATTCTGAACGATCTCGAGCCCTGTTACGTCCAATTCAACGCCGATCGACGAACGCGTATCTTCCTTTACGGTACCCGTAACAATGATCGAGGATTCTTGACCGATCGAGTTCGCAGCCTCGAATAGTTCTTCGCTATTCGGTCGGAAGACAACGCATTGCACGATACCCGTGCCGTCGCGAAGCTGAAGAAATACAAGCTTGCCGCTCGAACGTTTGTTATAGAGCCAGCCTTTTAGCGTGACAGTTTCGCCGATGTGGCCTTTTAGATCTTTAATGTAGGTCTGCTTCATTGTGTATTGTTGATATATCGAACTAAGATTCCTAATCTGATGGGATCTCGATCTCGCGTTTCAAGATGGAGCTTAGCGTCGGAAACGTGCGAAGATTGTGCGCCGAACGCAGGACGATCTTGAACATCGGAACGATGAACGGTATGAAGTGTGTTTTCCCGCGAACTGCCGATTGATATGAGAACGTACCGACAGCCTTCAAGCACCGCTGCAACGTCTGCAGCCGAAACTCCGCAGCGAACTCGGCTTCGTCGATCCTCGGCAGGCCGAGCGCGACGCGAAGGTCGAGAAAGTATTTTCGTTTCTCGGCAAGCCACTCGGGTGACGGCGGTTCCGTAATGCGATCGAGCAGGAACGACACGAGATCGTATGCAACCGAGCCGATGCGTGCGTCCTGATGGTCAATGATGCGCATCGCGCCGGCCTTGTCGATCATCAAGTTCGCCGCGTGAAAGTCGCGATGGCAAAGGACGGAGGCACGGTCGGCGAGGTCGCGTGCGAGTTCGACGAATTCAGCCGACAGGCAGCGGTCTTCCGTTTCGGAGAGCGGCCGCTTCGCGAAGGTCTCGAAATAGTGCGTCTTGAAGAAATCGAGTTCCCAAAGCAGTTTCTCTTCGTCAAAGCGTAGGCGTGACGCGATCGAATTCGTCTCGAAGGCAAGCGGCGTCGCAAGCTGGATCTTCGCGATCAAAGTGATCGCTTCGTCGATAGCGCGCTCAGCCGTTTCTGGGTCTCGCGTCTTCAGATATTCTCGCAGGACGTTGTCGCCGAGGTCTTCCTGCACGATCACGCCCAGTTCGCCGTCAACCGCGTACAATTCTGCGACAGGCAATTCGGCACGAAGGAACAGCGTAGTTACATCAACGTAGGCGTGCTCCTGCTCGTCAAATGCATCCGGATAAACGCATGCGACCGCTGTTTGACCGAACCACTCGATGCGAAAATATTCGCGCGTTGAAGCATCCGCAGAGAGAACGGTTACATCGTCGGGGATGTCGTTCTTGAGCAGGAATGCGTTGAGTTTGTCGAGCAGCTGCGTCATCTAAGCTATAGGCACAATGTATTTATCGCCCTCAAAATATCCTTTCTGCGCCTTGTCAGGCATTTCTTCATTCGGATCTACGAGGTCGGCACGAACAACAACGGCGTTCTCGATCCTCTCGCCCGAAGCTATCGTTACGCCATCGCCGATCACAGAGCGAGAGATGCTTGCGCCGGCTTCGATCGCGACGCGATCCCAAAGCACACAATCTTCGACGTTTGCCTCGCCGGAGATCGCACATCCTTCGCCACAGATAATCCGGCCGTTCGGCGACATAGCGAGGCTGATATCGAGATACCGCTTGAGCGTAGAAAGCTCGTACCAGCGGGCATCCGTTACGAACGCATTGACCTTCTCACCCTTTTCGAATGCCGGGCGATAGAACACGGGAATGATATCCGAATATTCTCCTCGCGGGATCCAGTCAAAGACCCGCGGCTCCAGGACCTGGATCCCGGTGAACATCAGCGGAGCTTGTGCCTCGGCATCGTCTGATGAGCCAAGTTCGCGAAAACCTGTAACGCAGCCGTCGTTGGTTTCGACGACCGTGAATTTCTCGCCACGCGGATTCGGCCGCAGGACCATCGTCGCAACGGCTCCGCTCTCCTTGTGAGCTCTGACGGCGGCCAGGAGGTCGATGTCCGTGATGATCTTGCCGTTGATGACGATAAATGTGTCGTCACCGAGCAGGTCGCGTGCGTTGTCCAACGCACCTGCGGTCCCTAGGATATTCGGTTCCTCGATCGAATAGTGAATATTTACACCGAACCTTGAACCATCGCCGAGAGCTTCCATCACCGAACGCGGCTGATGATGGACGTTAACGACGACGTCCTTTATCCCAAAACCGGCAATATACTCAGCAACGTAGCCGACGACCGGTTTGCCCAGGAAAGGGATCGCCGGCTTTGTGCGGTCAATAGTCAATGGAAAGAGCCGAGTGCCAAAGCCTGCGGCGAGGATCATCGCTTTCATCTTGCCGGTTCAGATTTTATCCTATTGGCGGAATTCTTTCGAAATCAACGAGTTGCTTTTGTCAGAGCCCGAACAGCGTATAAGATTGTATAGTTAGATCACCCAAAAAAGCTTTCAATTCCGGCGGCCGTACAGTATTTCATTTTTAATGACTTCGAAAACAAGCGATAAGAACCGGCCGCTCGAGATATTCGGTTGGGTGATGTATGACTGGGCGAATCACGCGTTCTTTGCGGTAGTGCTCGGTGTGCTCGTCGGCCCGTACCTTACGGAGCTTGCCCAGCGGAGCGCCGGAGACAACGGAGCGGTGCTTTCGCTTGCCGGTTATCCGCTTGTAACGGCAAAATCCCTCTTCTCATACTCGGTCGGCATTTCTGTCTTTCTTCAGGTTTTCTTCCTGCCCGTACTCGGAGCCGTCGCGGATTATACGCACCTAAAAAAGGCCTTTATGGCCGTGTTTTGTTATTTGGGAGCATCTGGCTGCGTCCTGCTGTATTTCGCCGAGGGTGACCTGTATCTTTTCGGCACCATCGCGTTCATTCTCGCGAACTTGAGCGCCGGTGCCTCGATCGTTTTCTTTAACTCATTTCTCAATGATATTTCGACCGAAGACCGGCGCGACCGCATCTCGAGCTGGAGCTTCGCGGTCGGCTACGCAAGCGCGACGATCACGCTCATCTTGAGTTTCATTCTGCTTTTTAATGCGCCGCGTTTAGGAATTACGACCGAATATGCCGTGCGCCTCTGCTTGCTCGCTTCGGGGCTTTGGTGGGCGGGGTTCTCAGTGATCTCGTTCCTTCTGCTGAAAAGCCGTCAGCCGCTCCGTACGCCGCCCGAAGGGAAGTCCATCGTCAGCGCAGGCCTCCGAGAGGTAAGCGACACATTCAAAGAACTTTTTCGGCTGAAGCACACGCTGAAGTTTCTCATCGCATACCTGATCTACAACGACGGAATTCAAACCGTTATTACGATGGCTGGTGTGTTCATCACGCAGGAATTGTTTATCGCAAAAGGCCTTCCGGATGACCGAACGGTTCTGATCACGGCGATCCTGGTTTCGCAAGTGGTAGCGATCTTCGGAGCTCTGATCCTTGAGCGCGTTTCGCGCTTGACCTCAACCAAGACCGCAATCCTGATCTCGCTTGCGATCTGGTCGGCGATCGTCGTTTACGGCTACGTTGCCCTCGAAACGGTCGCGGAAGCATATTTTATGAGTGCGGCGATCGGATTTGTGCTCGGCGGATCTCAGGCGCTGTCGAGGTCGCTATTCTCGCGAATGATCCCAAAAGGCAGGGAATCGGCATTCTTTGGGATCTATGCGATATCCGAACGCGGAACGTCGTGGCTTGGGCCGATCGCTTTCGGACTCGTGGCGCAGCTTACGAACTCTTACCGGCCTGCGATCCTAGCTTTGATCGTGTTCTTTGTTGCCGGCGGCCTTCTTCTGTACTTTACGAATACAAAGCAGGCTATTCACGACGCCGGCAACCTGACGACCGCCGAAGCGGCAGGGCAGGCGAACGATATCTAACTTTCTCAACTCGATGAAGGCAGCAGAAACCGCTATCATGTAAGATTTTGGGAGGAACGCAGCTATGAAATGCCCTAAATGTACGATGGATGTTCGCGATGACGCGAAGTTCTGCGGGTCGTGCGGCTTTACGATCGCGGTCGAGCCGCCGGTCGCCGCAACGCCGACGCAACCGATCCACCCGCCGCCGGCTCAACAGACGTCAGTGCCGCCAGGCGGTTCATTCCATTTTGACGCTGACGGCCGTGGGCAGGGTTCCGGATACGCGTGGACCATTGAACATCAAGGCGCATTCGCTCTCGCGGTGATTAATCTCGCTCCCGAACAAGCGATCGCGGCTGAAGCCGGAGCGATGGTCTCAATGTCCGCGAACGTCGACCTTTACTCCGAAATGAAGGGCGGCGTCTTTGGTGCGTTGAAGCGTGCGGTCGGCGGCGAGTCAGCGTTCGTTTCGAAATTTACGGCGAAGGGCGGACCGGGCGAGGTTACCTTCGCACCCGGAACCCCGGGCGATATCGCGGGCATCGAGATGCGCGGACAGTCGTTCGCGGTGCAATCGAGTTCATACCTCGCGGGAGACACGTCGCTTGTCGTTGATACGAAATTCGGCGGGGCGAAGAGCTTCTTTGGCGGCGAAGGCCTTTTTGTTCTGCAGGTTTCAGGCACGGGGCTTTTGCTCGTCTCGTCCTTCGGTGCGATACACCGAAAAGTGCTGCGTCCGGGCGAGCAGTATGTCGTTGATACGGGCCATCTCGTTGCCTGGGAATCCCATATGCCCTACCAACTCCGAAAGGCATCGAAAAGCGGATATTTTCGAAGCTTCTTGAGCGGCGAGGGAATGGTCGCAGAGTTCACAGGCCCCGGCGAGATCTTGATGCAGACGCGCAATTTAGCCGCGTTTGCCGGTCTCCTTAAGCCTTTCTTCCCGTCGCAGGGCGGCGGTGGGGGCTTTAGCTTCGGAAGCTAGAGGAATATCATACCGCCGAAATGCCGGCGGGAATTTGTTTTAGTTTTGGCATCACCGGTCAAAGATGAATTGCGGGCGAGTTTTACCGGACGTTCGGTCTCAAGGGGCCGAGCGGTTGGCCGGGCTTTGCTCGTGGTTGGACGAAAACGCCAGTTTTTCCGTGCCGAGATCTCGGAAGATCGTGTCGAAGACGAGATCGCGCGCTTCAAAGCTGCAGTCGCCTACGCCTCGAAGCAGTTGGAGGCCCTGATCGCAAAGCCGCCGACGCAGAACGCCGCGGATATCTTTGACGCTCATCTGCTGATCCTTGAAAGCTCAACACTACTCGACGGCGTTGCGGAGGTCATACGGACGGATCTTGTGTCTGCGGAATGGGCGGTCAAGACGGTCACGGACAAGCTCGTTTCCACGCAGCGTGCATCCGCCGATGTTCATCTGCGGCAAAAGGCCGTTGACATCGAAGATGTTTCCGAACGCGTCTCGAACGCTCTTGCCGGTGGAAAATCGCCGCTGCCGCCGCTTCCTCCGAATACTGTGGTGATTGCGACGGAGCTCTTACCCTCGACTCTGATAGAGTTCGCCGATTCGCCGCCGACGGCGATCATTACCGAGCGCGGAGGCTGGACATCGCACACATTCATCTTGGCACGCGAGAGCAATATCCCGGCCGTATCCGGCATAAAGCGGGTTACGCGGCGTTTTGATGACGGCGATCTCGTCGTGGTCGACGGTGATACAGGGACAGTCACCTTTGCTTCGAAAGAGGAATTCGAGCGGGCAGTCGCCGAGCGTGACGGCTCGGCTGCCGCCGTCGGTGCGGTCGACTCGGATGAATCGACGGACACGGGATTTCGGCTTTATGTAAATACCGACAGCACGACGAAGGTGGCCAGAGCCCTCGAAAAGGGCGCCGTTGGCATTGGCCTCGTGCGTTCCGAATATCTTTTTCCCGGCATCAAAGGATGGCCCGACGAAGAGCGGCAATATCGAGCTTATAAGGCCGCCGCTGAAGCCGCCGCGGGCCGAGAGATCCGGATCCGAACATTTGATTTCGATCTTGACCAGGTCTCTTTCGGAGGACGCGAGCCGGAGAAGAATCCTGCGCTTGGGATGCGGGCGATCCGTCTTGGCTTGGCACGCGAACGGAACTTTAGAATTCAGCTGCGAGCCATCCTGCGTGCGAATACTGAGGGGAATGTCTCGATCATTCTGCCGATGACCGCCGGTGTCCAGGACATCAAGCAGGTCCGAAACCTTATCGACGACGAATTCAGCCGGCTCGAAGGTATCCACTTTCCAAAGATCGGCGCAATGATCGAGCTGCCATCAGCCGTTCTCGTCATCGATCAGATCCTCAAGTACGTCGATTTCCTCGCGGTCGGAACGAACGACCTTGTCCAATATACGCTTGGCGTCGATCGCGACGACGAGATGGTCGCAGACTGGTATCAATCGCTTCATCCGGCGGTCCTTCGTTCGATCGCACGCGTTATCGAGGCTGCAAAGGCAGCGGGCAAACCGGCCTCGATCTGCGGCGAAATGGCGGGCCTTCCGTTCTATATTCCGTTGCTTGTGGGCCTCGGAGCAGAGGAATTCAGCCTAAAACTGTCATCGCTTGCCGTCGTTCGGCGTATCCTTAGAAGCCTTGATCGTACGCAGGTCGAAGAGATCGTGCGTGTCGTGAAAGACCTCGATACGACCCAGGCCGTCGAGGACGCTCTTGTGGCCGCATACCGCACATATTGGCCTGATCTGCTGCTTATCCGCACATAAATTCTAGAAAATCCGTCATTATCGGCATTTAGTTTGACCAGAACGAGGTGTTTAGCCTTCGAATCGGGTCAATGGGACGCATATTTTTGACGATCGGGCTTGTCCTGGCTTGCTGTTTTGCGGGCGCGGCTCAGGATGAGACAAAGACCTACACGATCGGTGTCGGCGACACCATTAGGATCGATGTGCCCGGCGTTTTCGGCGCTCCGCAGGATAGAACCGTAAAAAGAGACGGCACGATCGACCTTTCGATCGCGGGCGGAGTGATCAGTGTAAGCGGATCGACGACCGACGAGGTCGAGGCTCTCATCAGCGACGCCATTGGCTGGCTTGGCGAAGCTCGGGCAAACGTTTCCGTGATCGGGTACGTAAGCCACTCTGTCATTTTGTCCGGCAAGATCAGTGAGCCCGGGATCCGATTTCTAACCCGCGATGCTGTGCCGGTCTATGTGTTTCGTGCCGTTTCGATGCCGAACGCAAATGCGGACGCCGTTACGATCCGGCGCGCGGACGGTGCCCGTGTTTCCTGCAGATTTGAGGCGTGCGAGAAGGAAAACGTCCTGATCCGTGCCGGCGATCAGGTGGAATTTACCGCAAGCGTCGGGCTTGCAAAAAAAGATTAGTGCAAAAACGTGTTTGACAACCTTCGACCAATGGTTAATTTTTGTTATACTCAGTTAGCCTTTTTGCTATGAGGCTTACCGGACGGTCGCTGGGGCGATTGCCTCAGAGGAAAGTCCGAACACCAAAGGGCAGCGAGCCGGATAACGTCCGGGCGTTTTGACAGGTCAGGTCTCAGATCTGATATTTCAGGACGACGACAAGTGCAACAGAAAGTATTCCTGCCGGAAGATTTGGAATTTCAGATTTGAGGTTTCAGATCGCGTGCCTAGCACGATCCGGTGATGGGTGAAACGGTGAGGTAAGGGCTCACCGGCATCGGTGGTAACACTCGATGGCCAGGTAAACTCCTCGTGGTGCAAGACCAAATAGGGAAACGCGATCGGGCTGCCCGTCCGAGCGTCGGCTTTGGCGGACAGCGTCTCCGGGTAGGTTGCTCGAGCCGTTCGGTAACGGACGGCCTAGATGAATGACCGTCACCGTGTGGTTCGTGTTCGAAAGGGCGCGGACTTTCGGAACAGGATTCGGCTTATAGGTAAGCCTCATAGCATAAGAAAGGCGCGCGACTGGTTTCTAAACTCGCTTGTCGGCGAAACCCGGGAGCAAGCTCACAAGATATATGGCAAATAGGAAAGGAGTTTTTATCGGAGCTTATGTTCCGAACGAACTGAAAGAGTCTTTAAGGCGGCGAGCCGCGGGCGAGCATCGCACTCTTTCGCAGGAGATCACACGCATTCTGATCGAAGCGGTTCACGGCAAGGGTTTGCCGTCGGGAAGCGTCGATCGGCGTACGGGGACCACGATACCGCGACGTCGCGCGAGCGATCCGCCGATACGTCGGCGTGCAGAGGACCTGCCGTACATTGATACGAGCCATCGCGAGAAAAAATAGCCGCATCCACAAGAAACTAGTGTCGAGGCGAAGTGTACCCTTTTCCGGGCGCATTTTGCCTCGACACTTTAGCTTTACGCACCTCACTTTAGTAAAATCTCCTTGATGAATTCGAAGGCGATCACCGTTGCAATTATTGTCGGGCTGCTTGGCCTCGTTATCGGGTTTGTAACCGCAAACAGCATTAACCGAAGCGAGATGAATTCGCTCAAAATGCAGGCCCAGACGGCCGCACCCGCAAACGGAGCTCCGCAAAAGCCGGGAGAAAGCTTTACTCTTGATCCCGAAGAACTGAAGGCGAAGATCGCGCAGGCGGACGCGGCTCCGGACGATTTTGATTTTCAGAAGAGCCTCGGCGGAGCGCTTTACCGTTACGCAACGATGAAGAAGGACACGCAGCTGCTTGATGAAGCAGCTCGTATCCTCGAACGGGCAAACAAGCTTAAGCCGAAAGATTACGCTGTTATCGTTGACCTCGGTAATGCGTATTTCGATTCGGGCTTTTTCAAGAAAGACCCTGCAGTAATGAAAATGGCCCGTACAACTTACGAGAAGGCCATCGCCGAAAAGCCTGATGATGCTGACGTACACGCGGACTACGCCCTGACCTTTTTCCTCGACGATCCGCCCGATCTTGCACGCGCGGTCGTTGAATTCCAGAAGGCTCTAAAGACGAACCCGAAACAGGAGCGTGCCCTTCAATACCTTGCTCAGACTTATATCCGTCAGGGTGATTTCGATAAGGCAAAGAAGACCGCAGATGAGCTTCGCGGGATAAACTCAAACAACGAGGCATTGCCGCTGCTCGATTCTCAGATCGAGAAAAAGACCGCTCAGCCGATCCAATGAGAGAAGCGGTCTTTATCCTTTTTGTTCTCTTTATACTGTTCGGCCTGACGGCCCTGCGATACCGCAAACAGATCGCCGCGATCCTCGATTTTGGCCGTACTATCAGGGAAATGAAGGAAGGTGCTGCGGCTGACATTCCGCGTCAAAGAAAGGAAGCTGCTCCCGCGGCGCGGGAACTTAGATCCTGCGCGGGATGCGGAAAGTGGATCGACACAAGCACCGCGATCAAATTCGATCAGAACACTTTCTATTGCTCAAAGGAATGTGTTCAGCGCTCGATGGCCTCGTCCTAATAGAACTGTCCTAGATACCAACCGATCAGCTTCTCACCAAACAAAAGAGAGACGATCGCGCCGATACCGAGAAAAATGCCGAAAGGAATTTGCGTCTGAAGGTCCTTGTTCTTGCTTTTCAAAAGGACCCCAATGCCCGCGAGAGCACCGGAAAACGCTCCGAGGAAGATCGTAAGCAGAGTAAGCCGCCATCCGAGCAACGCACCGATCCCAAGCAGGAGTTTTACGTCGCCAAGCCCCATCGCATCGACCTTCCTAAGGACCTTCCATAGCACGCCAATCAACCATAGCGATCCGCCGCCTACAAGGGCACCAAAGAGTGCACCCGCGAGGCTGACCATCCACGGTGAGAGCCCTGCGAACTCGAGGCCGCTGATCGGCGAAACTTTGGTATCCGGAAAAAAGCTGTCACCCAAAAGAAGCGGAAAAGTGACCCGGACAATGATCGCGAGAACGAAGAGCGGGTATGTGATCACGTTCGGCAGGATCATGTTGTCCGCATCGATGAAGATCAACGCGATCATCGTCGCCGTGAACGCAAGGGCGACCGGCAGATATGCCGTCAGTCCGTTCTGCCAGAATACGCAAACAAAGAGAAGGGCAGTCAGCAGTTCGACCGCCGGATAACGCCACGAGATCGGTTCCTTGCAGTTCGCACATTTACCGCCAAGAAAGACCCAGCCGAGGACCGGGACGTTGTAGTAGAAGGGAATCGCTTTCCCGCATTCCGGGCATGCTGAACCGGTCAGAAGCGACTTCTCGGCCGGGACGCGATAGATAACGACATTCAGAAAGCTGCCGATGCACGCACCTATTACGAAGACGAGAATGTAGAGTGCGAGTCCGTTCGCATCAAGCGAGGCCGCGGGTAAATTTGAGTTCATTAGAAGATCGGTAGCGCTGCAAAAGTGAGAAAGTTTGTCCCGGCAGTCCGCCGTCCTTGATTTTAGTTTATTTGCCGTAAGCTTGGAAAGGATATTTACCACGAAATTCCTTGCGGGAGCTTCGCCGTTTGCCTTATGATACAAGCGCTAGCAATCATCCTGACGCGAGGAATCTGTAACCTTGAAGCCCACGAATATCGCCGACCCCGAATACTTCCACAAAGTCGTTGACTGCCAATATGCTTGTCCGGCGCATACGCCGGTGCCGCAATACATTCGCCTTATCGCCGAAGGCAAATATACCGAAGCGTATATGGTCAACTGGGATTCAAATGTGTTTCCGGGCATCCTGGGACGCACGTGCGATAGGCCTTGCGAACCTGCGTGCCGCCGCGGCCGCATTGACGAAGAGCCTGTCGCGATCTGCCGTCTGAAACGCGTTGCCGCGGACAATCGCGACGAGGTGAAGCATCTGATGCCGCAACCTCCATTCACGCCGAACGGAAAGAAGATCGCTCTCATCGGTGCAGGCCCGGCGAGTCTGACAGTCGCACGTGACCTAGCCCCGCTTGGCTACGAACTCCATCTTTTTGACGAGCAGTTCAAGGGCGGAGGTTTCATGCGTTCGCAGATACCGTCATTCCGGCTGCCTGAGACCGTTCTCGACGAAGAGGTAGATTACATCCTCGACCTCGGTATTCACACGCATTTCAACCGCTATGTCTCGTCGCTAAAGGAAGTGCTTGATGCAGAATATGACGCAGTATTCGTCGGCACCGGTGCTCCACGCGGACGTGACCTGCCGGATCTCCCGGGCCGCCAGGAAGGCGATGCAAATATCCACATCGGCATCAACTGGCTCGCAAGTGTGGCTTTCGAACACACCCACAAGATCGGCCAGACCGTGATCGTTCTCGGCGGCGGTAATACGGCAATGGATTGCTGCCGCACTGCGCGTCGGCTCGGCGGCGAGGACGTGAAGGTGATCGTCCGCTCGCCGTTTGCCACAATGAAGGCTTCGCCGTGGGAGAAAGAGGATGCGATGCACGAGGACATTCCGATCATTGATAATCACGTGCCGAAGAGCTTTGTGATCGAGGATGGCAAGCTCGCAGGTATGACCTTCGAGAAGGTCGAGGCCATTTACGATGAGAACGGCAAACGTTCACTGGTTCCGACCGGAGAACCTGATGTGTTCTTCCCGGCGGACGACGTACTGATCGCGGTCGGTCAGGAGAACGCGTTTCCGTGGATCGAACGCAATCTCGGTATTGATTTCGACAAATGGGAGATGCCGGTCGTTGACCGCACGACGTTTCAATCGACGAATCCACGTGTCTTTTTCGGCGGCGACGCGGCTTTCGGCCCGGAGAACGTGATCACTGCCGTCGCTCACGGTCATCAGGCTGCTGTTTCGATCGATCTTTTCTGCCACGGCAAGAATCTGCTCACAGAGCGTCTTCCGCCATTCGTCAACCTTCAATCGGTGAAGATGGGCATCCATGAATGGGCTTACGACAGCAAGATCGACGAATACGACCGTCTGCGAGTACCTCAGGCTCCAAAAACCCGTACGCTCGTCAACCGTAAGCAGGAGGTCGAGCTCGGTTTCGACCATCCGGGCAGCGGCGAGCAGGTCCGGTTCACCGCTCCCTACCCCGACGACCTGGCCGGCGCATTGGAACGACTTCGTAACGATTGAGTGCCGACTCGGAGGCCTTTCGGGTGCTTACGCGTCATCTGAGTCCGCTAGGGTGCGAGCGTGCGTAGAGCGAAAATCGTGGCCACTCTCGGCCCGTCCACGGACAGTCTCGACAAGGTGATCGGCCTGATGGAGGCCGGGATCAATGTGGCCCGCCTCAACATGTCGCACGGCGACCACCTGCAGCACATGCGGCGGCTCAAGCTGGTTCGCGACGGTAAATGATTTAAGACAACGAACCGGCGCCGGTATGATGGATTGTAAACGTGCGCTTGAAGAAGCAAATGGAGATATTCAAAAAGCAATTGAAATATTA